>ERZ856578.7-NODE-7-length-352319-cov-13.201572_pt1 | contig 352319 bp, 285 predicted proteins | sample MGYA00514384_ERZ856578 | MGnify/ENA primary metagenome ERZ856578 (study PRJEB29103, sample SAMN06111958) | human gut metagenome | biome: human gut; feature: ankylosing spondylitis patient; material: healthy_person | host: Homo sapiens | place: China:Hangzhou... | reverse complement strand
CTTCCCTTGTCGCGCCTGCTGACTTCCCCGGTACTTACCGTGCCCCGGTCCGGCTTGTCCAGCCCCGCGAGGAGGTAGAGCAGGGTGCTTTTGCCGCATCCCGAAGGGCCGATGACGGAAAGGGTTTCCCCGGAGGGCAGATCAAAGGAAAGGCCGTCCAGAACCGGGCCTTCGCCGTAGCCCTTGCTCAGATCACGGACGGCGATGCCCGCATCGGACGCACGGCTCACTGAAAGACCACATCCCCATAGGCGGGGTCTTTCTTGAGGATACGGTTGGCCTTCATCCAGTCCGCGAAGATCTTGATGTCCGCCTCGGAAGGCAGGCCGGTCGGCGTGTGCGTCATGTCGAAACGCACCATCGTATAGTTGGCGGAAGCTCCCTTGGGCAGCAGGCCCTTGGCCTCCATGATCGGGCGGTAGGCATCGGGGGTTTCGTTGATGCGCTTCGCCGCTTCCCTGAGGGCCTCGCGGAATTTCGCCACGGTCTGTGCGCCGTCGGGGGCGTCGAGCACGTCGCGCTTCAGGGCGATGACCGCCAGCGGGGTATTCAGCTTGCAGTCGTTCAGGATGGTGCGCGCTCCTTTTGCCTCCACAAGGGACACCAGCGGCTCGGGGAGCAGGGCGGATTCGATCTGCCCGCTCAGGAGCATCTGGAGGCGTACCGGGATCTGGCGGATATCCTGCCGGTTCAGGAAATCGGGAGCGGCCCCTTCCTGCTGGAGGAGCTGCGCGAGCAGAAAATCAATGATGGTGGCGCTGGAAACCGCAATGTCCTTCCCTTTGAGGTCGGCCAGAGTTTGCGCTTTGGACTTGGGGGAGACGACGAGCCCGAAACAGCGGTTGTCCGGCGAGGAGTGCGAGGTCGTCGCCACAATAGCTTGCGGCGAGCCGCTTTCATTCTGCATGAGGACGTTGATGATGTCCCCGAAATGCCCGCTCAGCGCCCCCGCCCGCATGGCGGCACCGAGCTCCAGCGCGCTCTGGAAGGGGATAAGTTCCACTTCCAGCCCCTGTTTGGCGAACAGGCCTTCGTCTGCCGCGACGTGCAGGACGATGGTGTCGGCGGCGGGGAGGACGCCAAGCTTGAGCGGGGCGCTGTGCGCGGGCTGGACGGCGGCAAGGACGAGCAGGGAAAGGAGGACTAGCAGGCGGCGCATCATGTGAAGTTCCGTTGGGTTAAGAGTGATGGTTCCGGCGTATTCTCAATGGAAAAAAGATGGTTGTGCAGATTTGCCGGAACCGATCCTTACACCGGATTGCGGAAAATATCCAGTGTGCCCCGTTCCGCGAGAATGCCGCCGCATCAAGGAAGATGGAAGGGAGAGGGCAAAAAGGGTTGGACAAAACGCGCTCCGTATGATCTGCCTGTGGATAGGCAGAGCTTTTGTGGGAGAACTGCTGAAATGACTCCGGTTCCGGCCGGGCATGGTCCGGCCTTTTCCCGGCGGCGCGGATCTGCTAGGGAAGAGAACGGCAATACGGAACAACATGATCCCGCGCCATCCGCAGGGATACAGGAGCAACACGATGCAGGAAAAGCTGTTTAACCGTCTGATGGACGTCATCGAATACGACGTCGCCCCGTTGACCCGCAAGCGCGTCGCCATCGGCTGCAAGGTCTTCGGCGCGGCGGTGCTGCGGAAGGACGATCTGTCTCTCGTCCTCGCCGAAACCAATATGGAGGCGTTTTCCCCGCTCTGGCACGGCGAAGTCTACGCCATCAAGCAATTCTGGGAGTTGCAGGGCCATCCCGACCCCAAGGACTGCATCTTCATCGCCACGCATCAGCCTTGCTGCATGTGCGCGTCGGCCATCGCGTGGAGCGGCTTCCCCGAACTGTTTTATCTGTTCGGCTACGAGAACACGAGCAAGGACTTTCATATCCCCCACGATCAGAAGATGATCCGGGAACTGTTCCATTGCACCAGCCCGGCGGAGGATTCCAGCTATTACACAAGCCGCCCCATCATGGGCCTGTGCGATACGCCGGAAGCGGCGGCCCGTTTCGAGCGCATCAAGAACCTGTATGCGGAACTCTCCGCCGTATATCAGGCTGGAGAAAAGAAGATGGTGCTTTCATAGCAGCCCGTGAGACGCACCCATAAAAAACGCCTTGCCGATGGTTTTTCGGCAAGGCGTTTTTTGTGAGCGGTCTAGTGGGAAGATGGTTTTTTCGCGGATTGGAACGGTCGAGCGGAGAAACGGGAATACGTTCAGCGCCTCACGGGTGGAACCGCGAATAGCCTGTACGGGGGCTTCTCCGCTGTCAGACGGTACCGCCATGCGAGAGGCCGGTTAATCTTCATCCTTGAACCATGTATCGGGATCGTAGCTGGCCGTATCCTTGCCCGTCAGATAGGCGTCCACGGCATGGACGACCAGCTTGTAGTCCGCCATGCGTCGTTTTTCCAGCGCCTGATCGCGGGGGATGATCAGCTTGTCCGGATTGACGAACTGCCCTTGCTTCCGGATACGGAAATCGAGATGGGGGCCGGTCGCCGTGCCGGTCGCACCCACGTAGCCGATGGTTTGCCCCTGCCGGACGCGTTTGCCGTTCTTCATGCTTTTGGCAAAACGGGACATATGCCCGTAGAGCGACTCCAGCCCGTTGTCGTGGCGGATAATGACTTGTTTGCCGTAGCCTCCGGCCCGCCCGATATTGGTAATGACCCCGTCGCCCACGGCCATAATGGGGGTTCCGGTAGGGGCGCCGTAATCGATGCCCTGATGGGGCCGGGTGTTGCCGAAGACCGGATGCCGGCGCGCCATGCTGTAGCGCGAGGTCACGCGCAGGAACGAGAGCGGAGCCTTGAGCAGTTCCCGGTGGAGGTTGTCGCCTTCCGCATTGTAGTATGTTTCCCGGCCGCGTTCGTTGTGGAACAGATAGGCCGTATGCTGCTTGTTTTGATTGGTGAACTTCGCACCGAGCACGCGTCCATACCCCTCAAACGCATCATGGCGGAAACGCTTTTCCACCAGCACCTCGAAGGCGTCGCCTTCCCGTAGATCGCTGATGAAATTGATTTCGGAAGCGAAGACGTTCGCAAGGGCAATGGCCAGCGCCACGTTTTCGCCTTGTTCGGTTACGGCTCCGGAAAGCGTGCTCTTGATCTCTCCTTTGATGACCGCCAGCGAGGTCTGGTAGTCGATTTCTTCAAGCCGGGCGACGAAACGGTCGTCCTTCTTCTCGACGATGAGGTATTTTTCCTGATTGATTTCGTACTTGAAACACCGGAACTCCTTGGTCTGCGGATCCCGGACAACGGCGAAGGGCTGGCCGAAACGGACCTTGGTCAAGGCATATACCGGCTTGGCCGCCGCGAGCAGCTCGGCAAGGTCGTTTGCATCCATCCAGTCCCCAAGGATTTTTCCCGCCGTGTCGCCTTTCTGGATCTCGCTGCGGAGGACTTCTCCCTGTTCGGGGTCCTGTTCGATGGTATAGCGCGGATTGGCCTCATAGACGTCGGCTTCCTTGGCGTCTTCCTCTTCGCCATCCTCTTTTTGTGCCTCTTCCTCTTCATCCTGTTTAAATTCGTCCACGGCATGTTCGGGAGACAAGGACAACAGCCCTTCCACGTGGGAAACCACGTTTTCGAGCGGAGCGGGAAGGGGGTCGGCATCATCACGGAACCGGAGAAGCAGCGCGAGGCTGAGAAGGATAAGGCACAGGGAGATGATGCACCATAAAATCCGTCGCATGGGCAGACACCTGAATCATTGCAAACGAGTTGAAGTTCGCCGGTCGCCGCGCGGAGCCGTTCCCGGATGACGGAAAGCGGCGGAGGGGGACATTCCCCGGCGCGGCACGAAATATGCCTCATACCCTATTCGAACAGAACAACCTACCGTTTTTTTGGTAAAAATATTTTTACAAAGTGGTTGCCGCCAGATCCGTTCCACACAGCGGAAGTACGTTGAAAGCCTGTTCGGGCCGTATGGAAAGCCGATACAGAGAACGGCGCAGTGAGGGGAGGTGCGGAACGACAGAAGCTATTCACCATGCTGGTTCTGATGAAAACGCGGAATAACACGGTGTTAGCATGGTCATATTTCTCGGAGAAAAAATTTTTGTCCGAAAGCGAAAAAAGAGCTTGCCAAGGAAGGGGCTTTTCGCTAGAAATTTCTTCGCGCCGAAGTGGTGGAATTGGTAGACACGCTAGGTTCAGGGTCTAGTGAAGGTTCCTTCATGGGAGTTCGAGTCTCCCCTTCGGCACCATTTTTTTAAGCCGTTGCAGTACACGCTGTGACGGCTTTCTTTTTTTGTTTGAAGCCGTTGCGTGAAGGGTTGAAAAGCCCTGCATGAGAGCAAAGTGTGCCACTTTGTGCCACAAGCTAGGTCACAACTGCCGAAAATCGGCAAGGACCTGATGGTAACGGATTCCTTTCACGGAACAGTATTTTCGATCATTTACCGTAAGCAGTTCATTACCCGCGCCACTGCAAACCGCGGCAACGCCCGACTGGAAAGTTTGTGTAGCACCTTGGATATACCTCTTTCCCGTTTCTGCCCTTCCTTCGATAAGAAAAACGACACGCAATTCGACACCCCGCTTGACTTTGCTCCGGTATGGAAACGCATTGAAGAAGAGCGCGTCGTTTCGCTTGACTATCTCAAACGTAGCCTCGCCATGGAGCCTACCTACAAAGAATTCATTCCTGTTCGCTGGGATCGGTTGTCCATTCCTATCCTCAGCATCGAAGAACGTGAACACGATAAACGTCTTTTGCTCTTCGGCTGTATCCCCGTGGTGTGTAAGCCCTTGAAGGGCAATTCGATGTATCTATTCGGTAAAATACCCTTTTCCCGTGAGACGCTTTCAGGTCTGAAGCGCAGACTGTTCAAACGATGAATCAGCGCACAGCGGGCATCGCGCTTTCTTATGCGACCTTGGGCGTTCAGGTCGTCGTGATGCTGGCGTACACGCCCTTTGTTCTGCGCATACTGGGGCAGGAGGAATTCGGGCTGTATCAGCTTGTCCAGTCCGTCATTGCGGCACTCGGTATGCTTTCGCTGGGCTTCAGCGGCGCGTACGTCCGTTTCTTCACCCGTTTTTCCGTGGCTGGCGATCGGGAAGGCATGGCGTCGCTGAACGGCATGTTCATGACGGTTTTTCTGTGTATGGGCGCTGTGGCGCTGGCTGTGGGGGCGGTGCTTGCCTGTCATGCTCCGAAGCTGCTCCATGCGTCCGCAACTTCGCAGGAGCTGCACACGGCACGGGCTCTCATAGTTGTTATGTCTGCCAACATGGCGCTCTCGTTCCCTCAGGCTGTTTTTATCTGCAATCTGACGGCAAACGAAAGATTCACATTTCAGCGCGGCATGGGCTTTCTTGTCGCTATTGCCAGCCCACTGTTGACGATACCTTTTTTGCTTAAAGGATGCGGTTCCCTTAGCATCGTTGCCGTGACGCTGGCGCTGAATGCCCTGTCTTTTCTGCTGGCCTGGCGTTACAGCGTGAAAAACAACCGGATGGAATTCAACTTCCTTTCCTTCCGCTGGGGGCTGCTGAAAGAAGTTTGGCTCTTTTCGGCATGGCTTTTTCTCAACTTTATCACAGATCAGATCAACTGGAACGCGGGGCGGTTTATTTTAGGCAAAATGGTAGGAACTCAAGCCGTGGCCGTCTTCGCTGTTGGTGCCCTCATCAATACGATGTACTTAACGATTTCCACCTCTATTTCCTCAGTCTATGTGCCGCTGGTCAACAAAATGGTGGAAGAGCAGAGCGACCATACCAGCCTGACAGGTCTTTTCATCAGAATTGGTCGTGCGCAGTTCTTCATTCTATTTTATATTTTGGGTGGCTTTATTCTTCTTGGCCAGTATTTTATGAAAATATGGGCTGGCCCCGCGTATGCCAATGCCTACTGGGTCGCCTTGCTGCTCATTGTTCCTGTAACTTTTCCCCTCATCCAGAATCTTGGCATTGACATCATGAAAGCCAAGAATATGCACCGATTTCGCTCAATAGCATACCTCATAGGTTCTTTGGTCAATATCCTTATCTCTCTAGTACTCGTCATCAAATGGCAGGAAATTGGAGTAGCCATAGGGACCTGTGTGGCACTTACTATATTCAATATTTTTATCATCAACTGGTACTATCACAAACGGATTGGACTGGATATTGTGCTGTTCTGGAAAGATATTGCTTGGCTTTTTCTCAAAACTGTATCCCCTATTCTCATCTGCAGTGCGCTCATCTTAAAATTCCCTGTCAGTTCATTCCATTCATTTATACTGTATGGGATTTTATATTCATCACTTTATGCTCTGATGCTTTATGGATTTGGCCTGAACAGTGAAGAACGTTTTACAGTACGTCGATTAGTTATGCCTAGAGTAAAGAGGTAACAAATGATTAGGGTTTCTGATAAATCCCGTTGCTGTGGCTGTGAAGCCTGCGTCAACATATGTCCTTCACATTGCATCCAGATGGTAAGTGATTCCGAAGGATTCCTATACCCTGTCCCTGATATGGGCCATTGTCTTTCTTGCGGGAAGTGCGAAGACATATGCCCGGTTTTGCATCCGGCAGTGGAGACTTCTGTAAAGCCGGCAGCATGGGCCGCGATGAACAGAAGTGATGCGGTTCGCAAAGAATCTTCTTCCGGCGGTGTGTTTTCCCTATTGGCGGAGAGCGTGATTCAAAATGGCGGTGTGGTCTTCGGCGCCGCGTTCAACGAGTGTTTTGACGTTGAGCACATCGCGGTGGAAACTATGGAAGACTTGGCGCGCCTGCGTGGCTCCAAATACACGCAGAGCCGTATCGGAACCGTTTTCCAGCAAGTCAGACACCATCTCAAGGCTGGCAGGGAGGTGCTGTTCAGCGGCACGCCCTGTCAGATTGAGGGCCTGCGAGTTTTTCTTGGGGCGGACTACGCCAATCTTCTGCTTATAGACCTTGTCTGCCACGGTGTCCCATCCCCTCTGGTGTGGAGGGAATATGTGGCATTTCGGGAAACAAAAAACGCGTCGCAGACGCGGAGAATCTCTTCCAGACATAAGAAATATGGCTGGAAGAGATACTCCGTATCATTCACTTTTATGAATGATACGGAGTATCTCGCTCCTTTGGAGCGAGATGTTTTCATGCGGGCATTCCTCACGGATTGCTGTTTGCGTCCAAGCTGCGGTACATGCGCATTCAAAAAGATAGGGCGCGCGAGCGATATCACATTGGCTGACTTTTGGGGCATCCAGTCTGTTCTTCCTCCTCTGGATGATGACAAGGGGACATCTTTGGTTATCGTCCATTCACCTAAAGGAACAAAAGCTTTTGACGCGGTTTCTTCCTCCTGCACGAGGGCATCCGTTGCGCTTGATGCCGCTTTACGCGGTAACCCTGCCATGACAAAGTCTGTCGTGTTTCACAAGAATCGTTCAAAGTTTTTTGAGAATCTTAAGAAGCTGCCCTTTGATGTGCTGGTCAAAAGATATGCCACACGAAAATATACGCTCAAGTCATGCGCAGCCGAAGTCCTGCGCAGGCTGGGATTGCTGGATAGGGTAAAGGCAATGCTTGGGAAAGGAGCATGATTCTTAGATAAAATATTTTGCATAAATAGTAATGGAGCATTCCTTTAGATAAATTCTTATATGCAATTCTGAAAAAGGAAAGTATATGGATATGGTAAAGTCGAGAGAGAGAGAGAGAGAGAGAGAGAGAGAGAGGGAAAGCGAGAGCCGTATTTTGATCTTTTACGTGGAATAGCAATTATTGCAGTTGTATCTATTCATACATTACATTATTCAAATAATTTATCAACAGACATCACAACTCTTTTTTACCGAAATGGCATCAACTTCGCTGTTCCATTATTTTTAGTTCTTTCTGGCTACTTTTGTGCTAACTTTCAGTCGAAACAAGATTTTTTACATTTTTTGAGAAAACAGATTCCAAAGATATATATTCCTTTACTTTTTTATTCATTCATATTCACAATCGTACTGTATATTCACAAACCCATATCAATAAATATTGCGCTCATAAAAATATTTTTGTGTTCAACATTAGGACCATATTACTTTATTGCACTTATTATTCAGTACTACGTATTGCTTCCAATGATAAAAGATACAAAAAGTTGTCTTATCATTTCTTTTATACTTAGTTGTATAAGTTGTTTAATAATATTTTATGCAAGATATTTTTTGAAAATCCAAATTCCTCTTATTTTATATGCTGGCGTATTTCCCGTCTGGATTGTTTTTTTCGTTTATGGTGTATATTTAAGTAATCACAAGGTAAATATAAATCCACATATATCAATAATTTTAATTTTTGTTACATATATATTATCAAATGTTGAATCATATTTTTTGTTTTTAAATTTTAGCATGATAGGTGATGCTGTTACAGCGATAAAAATTACATCGTTTATGTATTCATTGGCTGTCATAACATTTTTTATGCAAAATAAAAATTTTATATCCAGCAAATTGCTTTCAGATATAGGAAGAAATTCTTTTGGTATATTTTTAATCCATATACCTATTATTATATTATATTCTGAAATAAATACAAATTCTTTATTTTTGCTGTTTTCGACAATAATAAGTACTTATATTTTTATAAGAACTTGTCGGGCTGTTTTACCTGTACGCATGTTATACGTACTGGGTTTAAGTGGTTGATTCTAAGAAATTGATTATTGGATAGACTTTCGACGAATCCTCATATCTAAGAATTAGCCTCAAGCAAGCAAAGACACTTCCATGCGAGAGATGAAGCAGCTGTTAAAAGAGCTTTCATGCGCCTACAAGGACAGTAATGTCGTGCGGTTAACAAGGGCGGCACTGGCTGGCAAGCTCTACATGTATCAACACAAACATACTGGCGACGCTCGCAAACGTAGCGAGGTCACGGGTTCGAGACGGGCGTCCATCGGGCTCTCATGGGATATGGTCTCTTCCCTCTGTCTCAACTGGAAATCGAGATCCTATATGGCGATGTGCCCATCAAGGCCCATCTGGATTTCACGCTCATCGCCACACAACCTCAACCCACAGTACGGATTCTGGGAGTTAAATCCACCGGAAGGCTGTCGGTAACGCTTTCTGGGAGCCATGCCATGCAGATCGGCGGTCAGACGGTATTGCTCAAAGCCTATTGGGACCAGCCGATTTTCAATCTCATTCAGGAAACGGGGAAGTTCTTTATCACAAGATCTTCTCTGAAATGTGTAACAAATGTCTTGGAGTACCCCTTTCTGATGCTTCAGCTTGTGACATTCAAGGGTGGGTTCTCTGTCTCTCCATGTGCGATGCCAAAGCCTTTGGCCCGTTTTTTCCTAAAGATACGGATAAATCCCGGTGTCTGGATATGGCTTCCGAGTTCTGGGAAACCATGATTGCGCTGAGAGACAATCTGCTGAACCTGAACACGATTCAAACGGTACAGGGACTTTCCCCCTGTGCCCATCGTGTCTTTGGAGGAAGGATTGTCCACACTTCAAAGGTTCTTCACACCCTGAGTGGGAGGATACCCTTGCACAGTTTATAAATCTGAAAATACAGAAAAAATCCATTGAAGCAGAAATCGGAGAATTGGAATCCCATTTGAAAGTCGCCTACCAGCTTTCCCATACGGTCAAAGGAGAATGGATCAATACAGGAAACCATACGTTCCGGGTGATTCCACAGAACGGGAGAGTAACGCTGGATCGAAAACGGCTGAATGGGGAAGTTGAAACACTGTTGGGAGAACAGAAAGCCCAGACGCTCATGGCGTGCGAAAAACAGGGAGACCCCTTTAAGAGACTCTATGCCACTTGCCTTTGAGCCTCTCTCCAATGGCTTGCCAACTCCTGCCCAGACACGGTATGTAATGAAACAGAGGGAATGGATATGTTAGAAAAAATAGATGATTATAAAAAAAAACTTGATATGTTCAGGCCATTGGGTGAAGAGCTCCTGCCGGAGATCAAAGCATATTACCGCGTGGGGTTGGCCTACAGTTCAACGGCATTGGAGGGGTTCTCCTATACGGAGTCGGAAACAAAGATTCTTCTGGAAGAAGGTCTTACTGTTGGAGGAAAGCCTCTGCGCGATGCATTAGCGATCACTGGTCATGCAAAAGCGTATGATGCGATGTTTTCTTTACTTCACGAGCATGTTCTGACAAATGACAATATTCTGGAAATGCACGCCTTGCTGGAGGGCGGCCTCGAAAATGGAATTGCTGGAGTATACAGGAAAAAACAAATTTTTGTCACAGGAACTCCTTTTGTATTTCCCAAGGCGGATACTGTTCCTGTCTTGATGGAAGCATTCGAATGTTGGATGAGAGAGTACCGTAGAAAACTCCATCCAGTTGAATTTGCGATCAGAGTTCATTTAAAGCTCGTGAACATACATCCCTTTGAAGACGGGAATGGCCGTATAGCCCGTCTAGCGATGAATACAATATTGTTGCAGGAAGGGTATCTCCCGTTGGTTGTACCTCCGCTGCTGCGTTCAGAATACATCACTGTAATTAAAAAAGCTCAGGTTTCACAATTGGATGGAGATTATTTGCATTTTATGTACCGCCGTGAAATAGAAACACAGCGTGAAATGCTCCGCTTACTTGAGGGAGAGGGATATCACATTCCTCTCTAGACTCTCGTCAGAGTTATACAGTTCATCCCGGTTTCTCTTCGGAGAAGCCGGGATTTTTATTATGGGCTTCAGCCTGTTGAGGTCGCGAGGCGGCCGAAACAATAAAACACCCGCTATGCGGGTGGAAACAAGAGCTATACGTAAAAAACACCTTTCCCGTACGCTGAAGTTGTTCAGGCCCAGCGCAAACCGATAAGGAAAGGTGTTTTTTATGGGAACGAAGGCCCAAAGTTTAGCTCACACAAAGTGGTTGTGCAAGTATCATATCGTTTTTACACCCAAATACAGGCGGAAAATAATATTTTTGCAACTACGGGAAAGTATACGGGAAATACTGCGGGATTTATGCAGGTATAAGGGAGTTGATATCATAGAAGGACATCTTATGCCCGATCATGTTCACATGCTGGTGAGTATCCCGCCAAAGATCAGCGTGTCAAGTTTCATGGGATATCTGAAAGGCAAAAGTTCCTTGATGATTTTTGATAAACACGGAAACTTGAAATACAAATTCGGCAACAGAAAATTTTGGGCAGAAGGGTATTATGTGAGTACGGTAGGACTCAATGAAGCAACGATAAAGAAATACATCCGGCAACAAGAACGGCATGACATCATGCAAGATAAGTTGACTACACGCGAGTATGCCACCCCTTCAAGGGGTAAGCCAAAGTGATAACGGCACTGGGCTTGAACAGAGTAAAAGCCAGCGCCTTTAGACGCTGCCGGTAACAATCCCTTATAGGGCTGGAGAAAACCACTCGCTATGCGGGTGGTTATTATTCGTCATCGTCTTTTGAGGCTCTGTACGCTGCGCCGGAATTCTTGATGGGAGAAGTTCGGCGCTTTTTTTCGCCTTTTTCAGCAGGATCCTTTGTACTTTCACCATGTGTTGAATGTCTTGTTTTGAAGCTCCTGGGACGTTTGCGGAACTCGCCTGTCCTGTGCGTTTCGAAACTGAGGCGGGTTCCGGAAGGCTCAGGCGTCGTTTTTCCTTGGCAGGCTACACTGAGAGAATAAGGCAAGAATAAAAGAGGATCGTATCTGTTCTTCGGCATAGTGACCGGATATGTTTCTTACAGAAAAAATTGTCGGCAAAGGAGTCCGTCATATGGAAAAAGATATGCTTTCCACCGCCGTGAGCGAACCGGTCATCCTGCGCAACGGTTCGCAGCCTTCCATCAAGGGGCCGGATGCATGGTTTATCGGCACGGTCCGCATCGATCCCCTGTTTCCGGCCCATACGCCGGCACGTGCCTCAAGCGCTTACGTCACTTTCGAGCCGGGAGCCCGTACGGCATGGCATACCCATCCTCTGGGGCAGGCTCTGGTCATCACGGCTGGGGTCGGCAGGGTTCAGGTGCAGGGGGGGCCGATTCAGGAGGTCCGTCCTAGCGATACGGTCTGGTTCCCTCCATACGTCAAACACTGGCACGGAGCCGCTCCCGGCGTTGCCATGACCCATATTTCCGTGGCTGAAGAAGAGGATGGGAACAACGTCGAGTGGCTGGAAAAAGTAACGGAAGAGCAATACACGGGAAATTAGAGCCGTTGTTCCGAAAGGCCGGATTGTGCGGGGCAATGCCTTATGTGTACCGTGCGTTGGGAACACGGAGAACATATGCAGTGTGTATATGTTTCCCGTCATCCTGCTGCAGGGTGTCATAAGAGTTCTTTGAAAGAAGAATGAATAAAAAGGTTGCAAGCATCATTGCGGAGAGGCAATCAAGGAGTTCATAATATGGCTGAACAGTTTTCCCGCCGGAGTTTTCTGAAGGGCGGAGCGCTCACTGTAGGGGCCTTCGCTTTTGGGGGCTTCCCCAGGATCGATACTGCTATGGCCGCGCCGCAGGAAAAGGCCAAGGTCTTTTTCACGAAGGACATCAGCCTCGAAGGGTTGATGAAGGTCTATGCCCGCGTCAATCATGGCATGAGCGGCAAGATCGCCATCAAGCTGCATACGGGCGAACCGCATGGTCCGAATATTTTGCCCCGCGAAATGGTCAGGGGATTCCAAGCGAATATTCCGGACAGTAGCATTGTGGAATGCAATGTTTTGTATCCCAGTCCGAGGCAGACCACGGAAGGGCATCGTGAAACCCTGAGGACCAACGGCTGGACCTTCTGCCCCGTCGACATCATGGATGAGGACGGGGACGTAAGCCTTCCCATTCCCGGCGGGAAATGGCTTACGGAACTGTCCGTCGGCAAACATATCCTGAATTATGACGCCATGCTGGTGCTGACCCACTTCAAAGGCCATACTGTGGGCGGTTTCGGCGGTTCGCTCAAAAACATTTCCATCGGCTGCGCCTCAGGGAAACTGGGCAAGCAGCAGATCCATCAGCTGCCGGGCGACGGGACCTGGCCGGGAGGCCCGCTGTTCATGGAACGGATGGTGGAAGGCGGCAAAGCCATTACCAATCATTTTGGGCAACATATTACCTATATCAACGTGCTCCGGAACATGTCCGTGGATTGCGACTGCGCCGGGCTCGGCGCGGCGGCACCCACCACGCCGGATTTGGGGATCATTGCCTCGACGGATATTCTGGCCGTCGATCAGGCTTCGGTGGACATGGTTTATGCATTGCCCGAAGCGCAGCGGCGCGACCTTGTGGAACGCATTGAGTCCCGCAGTGGCCTGCGCCAACTCGAGTACATGAAGCTTCAAGGCATGGGGAACAATCAATACGATCTGATCACCGTGTAAGGTATTCGGGATCTCCGCCGATGCGCGCGAAGGGCATCGGCGGGGGACGGTAGGGCGGTTCCGAGGAATAGTCGGGGCCGCCTTGCCGTATCCCGCCCGCGTCTGAAAAAGAGAGAATGTCTGGAGATTCCATGAGAAGGGGTATGCGCGTGGCGTTCGGTCTGGTCCTTTTACTCTGTATTCTTATCGGGGGAGGGTATGCTTTCATGTCGCAGGCTTCATTCGGCAAGTTGCCTGAAGGTGACCGCCTTGACGCGATATCGCAGTCGCCTCACTATGAGGGCGGTGCCTTTCGCAATACGGAGCCGCTGCCGCCCATAAAGGGGAATGGCGGCATTGTGGGCGCGTTGATGAAATACGTTTTTTCGTCAACGGAAGGCCAGAAGCCGACTCGTCCCATGCCTTCAGCGAAAACCGACCTGCGGGGGCTCGACAGGAATACGGATACCGTCGTCTGGCTCGGCCATTCTACCTACTTCGTGCAGCTCGGCGGCAGACGCCTTTTGATAGATCCCGTGTTCAGTACCTATGCTTCGCCGGTCTTTTTCGCCAACAGGGCGTTCGAGGGGACGAACCTTTACACCGCCGAGGACATGCCGGACATCGATTATCTGCTCATTTCTCACGACCACTGGGATCATCTGGATTATGCCACGGCAACGGCGCTTCGGTCCAAGGTGGGGCAGGTCGTCTGCCCCCTCGGCGTCGGGGCCCATTTTGAGGCTTGGGGCTACGGCAAGGAAACGGTTTTCGAGGGAGACTGGTATTCCGTCCTTGAGGGGAAAGACGGCTTCGCCATCCACATCCTGCCCGCCCGCCATTTCTCGGGCCGCTCACTGACCCGGAACAAGACCCTTTGGGCGGGCTTTGCCCTTGTTACCCCTGAACGCAGGATTTTTTTCAGCGGAGACAGCGGATACGGCAAGCATTTCGCGGAAATCGGCGCACGCTTCGGCGGGTTTGATCTCGCTATGCTCGACTGCGGGCAATACGACGAGAACTGGCGGTACGTCCATATGATGCCGGAAGACACGGCGCAGGCCGCGGAAGATTTGCGTGCCCGCGCGCTGCTCCCGGGCCACGTGGGGAAGTTCGCCATTGCCTACCATACGTGGGATGATCCGTTCAAACGGATTGTGGCGGCGAGCCGAGGCAAGCCGTATCGGCTTCTCCTGCCCCTGATCGGTGAGCCCGTCGCCCTGCCCATCGCTTCGGACGGTGAGATCCTCCGCTGGTGGGAGGCAGGACGGTGACACGGCTTCATTGATGGGCGAAAAGGCCCCGGCATTTCCCTTGCCTGAGCAGGGAATGCCGGGGCCTTTCTTCTTTATGGAAGGGATGGCTCACTTTTCTCCAGAAACGTTTTCCTTCTCTTCCACAATTTCTTCACACGGCTTGAGAGCTCATCCACATGAGCGGGCGTATTTTTTAGCCTGTTCGCTGATCAGATCCATATCCTCAAAATAGTTGATTTTCATGGCCCGTCTTACGTCATCCAGCGTCCGGGCGGCGGCTTCGCGGGCCCGCATACTGCCTTCCTTGAGGATGTCATAGATGGCGGGAATATCCTTTTCGAGTTCCCGGCGGCGATTGCGGATAGGTTCCAGTTCGTCCTGCAGGACGTTGTTCAGGAACTTTTTGACCTTCATGTCGCCGAGGCCTCCACGGGTATAGTGGGCCTTCATTTCTTCGATGTTCTGATAGTCCGGGAAGTGGCGCTCGAAATGTTCGGGGCGGCTGAAAGCGTCCAGATAGATGAATACGGGGTTATCCTCGACTTGACCGGGGTCTTCCACGCGGAGGTGGTTCGGGTCGGTGAACATGGACATGACCTTCTTTTTGACCTCGTCCGCGTCCTCGCCCAGATAGATGCAGTTGCCGAGCGACTTGCTCATCTTGGCCTTGCCGTCGATGCCGGGCAGGCGCAGGCAGGCCTTGTTGTCCGGGAGCAGCATCTCGGGCTCGACCAGCGTGTCCCCGTAAACCGCATTGAATTTGCGGACGATTTCCTTGGTCTGCTCCAGCATCGGGGCCTGATCTTCGCCCACGGGCACGGCCGTTGCCTTGAAGGCCGTGATGTCGGACGCCTGGCTGATCGGGTAGGTGAAGAAACCGACCGGGATGCTGGCTTCAAAGTTGCGCATCTGGATTTCGGATTTCACTGTGGGGTTGCGCTGGAGCCGGGCCACGGTCACAAGGTTCATATAGTAGAAAGAGAGTTCGCAGAGTTCGGGGATCTGCGACTGGATGAACATCGTGGATTTTACCGGATCAAGGCCGCAGGCGAGGTAGTCGAGGGCGACTTCGATGATGTTCTGGCGCACCTTTTCGGGATGCTCGGCGTTGTCTGTCAGCGCCTGCGCATCCGCGATCATGATGAAAATCTTGTCGTACTTGCCGGAGTTCTGGAGCTCCACCCGGCGCTTCAGCGAACCGACATAGTGGCCGACATGCAATCTTCCGGTGGGCCGATCTCCAGTCAATATAATCTGTTCCATTACAGCTTTCCTTTCGCCTGTTTCGTTTTTTTCGGTTGACGCTTGAGGCGTGCGCGGTTGGCGTCGTAACGCGTCTCTCCATATCCGGGCTCCGCTTCGTAACGGTTTCTGTTCATACATGATAGGGCGATGAAGTTCAAACGCCCGGTGTTACCCTTGGATGGAGGAGGGGGCGGGGCCTCGCAGCAGCCTCCTCACACCTTTTTTGCGCTGCGCCAGCGGGCCTCGCCGCCCCGGAGCCCGCATTCCGCCTCGCTTATGTCGATATAGGGAAGACGGCCTCTTTCTTAATGGTGAATGCATATTTGAATAAACTTTTCTTATTCCAAAACGGAATATTGCTTATGAAAAAAAGAAATAGTTTATAGTATTATAAAAAAAATCCCTCTTTTTAATATTTTTCTATTGAAAATATGCTTGATATAATCCTGAATAATGCATGAAAATGCTTCGAACACTTATAGCTATTTGTGCAAAAATGCTTTTTATCCATATCTCTTTTAAAGAAAGACAGTTATTGTTAATGTACAAAATATCACAAGGCGGAAAAATACAATTCATCAATCGACTGTTTCATTAATCAATTTACGTTTTCGAAAGTAAAATCGATTTTTATTTATGAAAAAAATAAAAAAGATCTATTTGACTTTCTTTTTAGATAAAACTAAAAATAGCCTCACGAGGAAAACGCAAGGCGGAAAAAGCCGATGTTTCCTTTATCGCGTCACGTTGGACTGGCTTTATGAATTGGTTTTCTGGTTTGAAGAACAAAGGAATGTTGAGTTGATGGTGGCATTGAGAACATGAATTCCTGAAGAAGGGGCATCACATGGCCAAATTTCTGGAATACCAGGGCAAGGAATGGCTCGCGAAAGGCGGGATGCCCGTCCCAAAAGGGCGAGTGGCATCTTCTCCTGAAGAAGCGGAGGAAGCCGCCCGCTGGATCGGCGGCCCCGTAGCCGTCAAGGGGCAGGTACAGGCTGGCGGGCGCGGCAAGGCCGGGATCGTCAAGCTGGCCGATACGCCCGAGGAAGCGCGTGCCCTCGCTGAAGAAATCCTCGCCAAGACCGTAAAGGGGCTTCCGGTCGAGAAAGTCCTCATCGAAGAAAAACTGGACATCAAGAAAGAGTATTACTGTTCATTCGTCATCAACAACGCCCGCGAAGCCCGCTGCCCCATGCTGATGTTCAGCACGGAAGGCGGCATGGACATCGAAAGCGTTGACGAAAGCTTGCTGTTCAGGCTGAACATCGATCCGCAGTATGGCCTCCAGTCCTACGACGCCATCGATGTCTGCACCCAGGCCGGGATTGCTCCGGCAGACCTCTCCAAGTTCGCCTCTTTCCTCACCAAACTGTCCAAGCTCTACAAGAAGTACGACTGCCAGACGCTTGAAATCAATCCCTTCGTGATGACCGGGGACGGCAGCCTCTATTGTGCCGACTGCAAGATGGAGATCGACAACAGCGCCGTGTTCCGTCACCCCGATTTCGGGATCAAGATCGCCCGCGACCTGCCCGGCCAGCCCACGGATCTGGACGTCATCGGCTGGGGCATCGAAGAGACCGACGCCCGCGGCACCGGCTTCCTCATGAACATGGGCTACGATGAAGTGAGCCCCGGCTACGTGGGCTACCATCCCATCGGCGGCGGCTCCGCCATGATGGGCCTCGACGCGCTGAACGCCGTGGGGCTCAAGGCCGCCAACTACGCCGACACCAGCGGCAACCCCGTTGCTGCCAAGATTTACCGCGTCGCCAAGGCGACCCTCTCCCAGCCCAACATTGAAGGGTATCTGCTCGGCGGCTTCATGATGGCGAATCAGGAGCAGTGGCACCACGCCCACGCGCTGGTCAAGGTGCTGCGCGAGATGCTGCCCAAGAAGCCCGGCTTCCCCTGCGTGCTGCTGCTGTGCGGCAACCGTGAAGACGAATCCCTCGAGATACTGCGTACCGGCCTCGCCGACATGATGACCCCGGACGGCATCGGCAGGCGCATCGAGATCTACGGGCGGGAACACGTCACGGACACGAAGTTCATCGGCGAACGGCTGCTTGCTCTGTGCAAGGAATACAGCGCTGAGAAAACGTCTCAGAAGGCAGGGTAGATCCTTGGAAATCAAAGAAAAATCCTCGACTGTCTCGATCGATGTCAGCAAGTGCCTCTCCTGCGAGACCAAGGCGTGCGTCGCCGCCTGTAAAAAATATGCGCGGGGCATCCTTGAATTGAAGGACGGCGTGCCCTCGGTCGAGCATCTGACGGCGGAAGAAGTGCTCCGTCTCGGCACGGAATGCCTTGCCTGTGAATTCGCCTGTACCTTCCACGGCAACAAGGCCATCACCATCGATGTCCCTGTCGCCGGGCTGCCGGAATATCTGGCCAAGCGCGGATTGGCCTGACGCCTCGCGTCGGGTCGGGCAACCATCTTTGACCAAAAGGATTGGGGTATGGGCATACTGATCAACAAGAATACGAAAGTGGTCGTTCAGGGCATCACGGGCCGTGAAGGGTCCGTGCGCACGAAATACATGAAAAGCTACGGAACCCATGTCGTCGGCGGCACCAGCCCCGGCAAGAAGGGCTCCGACGTTCACGGCGTTCCGGTCTACAACACGGTGAAGGAAATCGCCCGCGAACACGGCGAGATCGACTTCAGCGTCATCTTCGTGCCCGGGCATGTGCTCAAGACCGCAGTCATGGAGGCGGCGGATGCGGGCGTCAAGAACGTGATCCCCTGCGTGGAAGGCACCCCCATCCACGACATCATGGAGATGATCGCCTACTGCAAGGCCAAGGGCACCCGCCTGCTCGGGCCCGGCTCCATCGGGATCATCACGCCGGGAGAAGCCGTGGTCGGCTGGCTCGGCGGCAATGTGGAATGGGCCAATACCTTCTTCAAAAGAGGGTCCATCGGCGTGTTCTCGCGCAGCGGCGGCCAGTCGGGAACCATCCCGTGGGTGCTCCGCGAAGGCGGCTTCGGCGTGAGCACGGTCATCCATACCGGCACGGAGCCGGTTCTCGGCACCTCGATGGCGGATCTGCTTCCGCTGTTCGAGGAAGATCCCGAAACCGAAGGCGTGGCGGTTTATGCCGAAATAGGTGGTTCGCAGGAAGAGGAGTGCGCCGAGGTCATCGCCTCCGGGAAGTTCACCAAGCCTTTCGTGGTGTACGTTTCCGGCGCATGGGCCCCCGAAGGCCAGCGCTTCTCCCATGCATCCAATATCGTGGAGCGCGGTCGCGGTTCTGCCAAGAGCAAAATGGACGCGATCACGAAAGCCGGGGGGTACGTTGCCATGACGCCTACCGACATCCCGGTCATCCTGCACGAGAAATTGAAGAAATAGCTTCGGTCCGATTGGTATCTTTTCAACCAACTTTTTTCCTCAAAGGAGAATTCCCATGGCCGTTATGCGTTCCATCATGTATGTTCCCGGCAATAACCCCAAGATGGTTGAAAAAGCTCCCAGCATCCCCGCCGACATCATTACCCTCGACCTCGAAGACTCCGTGCCCCCGTCCGAAAAGGAAGCGGCCCGCAAGCTCGTTGCCGAAAAGCTTAAATACGCCGGTTCCGGCGGCGCTCAGGTGTACGTCCGCATCAACAACTGGGAAACCGAAATGACCAACGACGACCTCGAAGCCGTCGTGTGGGAAGGCCTTGACGGCGTGACCCTCGCCAAGACCGGCCATCCGGATGACGTCAAGCGTCTTGACTGGAAGCTCGAAGAACTGGAACGCCGCCGCGGTATCCCGGTCGGGACCGTGAAGATCTCCATGCTGCTCGAAACCGCCAAGGGCATCATGAACGCCTATGAATGCTGCATGGCCAGTTCCCGCAATGTGAACGCCATCTTCGGCGCCGTGGACTACTGCCGCGACATGCGCGTGAAGCTGACCTCCGAAGCCGTCGAACAGATGTGGGGCCGCGCCAAGATGGCCATCGCCGCCCGCGCCGCCGGCATCGTCGCCATCGACGCCCCCTTCGTGGCCTATCAGGATATCCCGGCTTTCGAACGCAACGTGATGGAAGGCAAGCAGATGGGCTATGAAGGCCGCATGATCATCCATCCCAGCCAGGTGGAACCCTCCAACCGCCTCTACGCTCCCGATCCCGCCGACGTGGAATGGGCCAACGGCGTTGTGAAGGTGTTTGAGGAAGAGGGGCTCGCCAAGGGCAAGGCCGCCGTTTCCTACCTCGGCAAGATGGTCGATACCCCGGTGTATCTCAACGCGAAGGACATTTTGGCCGCTCAGGCCGAAATCGACGCCAAGGTAAAGAAATAGGTTGTTACGCGGGGCATGCCCGTCGGACATGCCCCGCCCCTTGACGGTTTGAAAGGACGTTTTGGGCGTTGCGGCGCGACAAGCGGGTTTGCCCGTTCCGGCACCTTCGCGTGCAGGGATGGGCCGCCTCCGGAAGCAGGTGTTTTCCGGGGAGGTGGGGGCCTCCTTCGGGACTGCGCCGGATTCCCGGAACGTCTCTTCATACCGTCAAGGCCGGTTCACAGCGACAGTCCGTTTCCTCTGTTCATGACTCCCTGATACGCTCGCGCTTTCCGGCAGGATCGGAAAGGGCGGCGGAATTGCTCCCTTATTTTTCAAGATCTCGGATCATGCCCTGTACGGGAGATCCGCTCTCCGAACACAAAGGTGTAACGCCGTGGGGGACGGTGCTCTGTTGTCGTACCCTTTTTTCGGCGCTCCGCCGTTACCCTAATGAAGAGGCTCCCCATGTCACGTATCAAAAATCTCCGTGAAGAAGCTCTGGCCCTGCATAAGGACAACGTCGGCAAGATCGACATCCGGATCAAGGTTCCCGCGCGCGACAACGATGACCTGACGCTTGCCTATTCGCCCGGTGTGGCCGAGCCGTGCAAGGAAATCAACAAAGATCCCGCCATGCTCGACGTCTACACCAACCATTCGAATTTCGTGTGCGTGGTGTCCAACGGGACCGCCGTGCTTGGGCTCGGCGACATCGGCGCGGGTGCCGCCATGCCGGTCATGGAAGGCAAATCTTTGCTGTTCAAGCGGTTTGGCGACGTGGATGCCTTCCCGCTGTGCGTGGACACCAAGGATACCGCCAAGATTGTCGAGCTGGTGGAGCTTGTGGCCCCCACGTTCGGCGGCGTGAACCTTGAGGACATCAAGGCCCCCGAGTGCTTCGAGATCGAGGACAGCCTGAAGGCGCGCGGCGTCTTTAAAGGCCCTATCTTTCATGACGACCAGCACGGGACCGCCGTGGTGACGCTTGCGGGCCTCCTCAATGCCCTCAAGATTGTGGGCAAGAACATCGAGGACATCAAAGTCGTGACCAGCGGCGCGGGCGCTGCCGGAACGGCGATCATCAAGCTGCTCATGGCCGTCGGGCTCAAGAACGTCATCATGTGCGACTCCAAGGGCCCCATTTGGGAAGGCCGCCCCGAGGGCATGAACAAGTATAAGGACGCCATCGCCAAGGCGACCAATCCCGACAAGGTGAAGGGCACGCTTGCCGACGCCATCAAGGGGGCGGACGTGTTCATCGGCGTTTCCGTGCCGGATTCTCTGAATGAGGACATGATCCGCAGCATGGCGAAAGACCCCATCATCTTCGCGCAGGCCAACCCCATTCCGGAAATCTGGCCCATTGAGCGCGCGACGCAGGCCGGAGCGAAGGTTGTGGCCACGGGCCGTTCCGACATCAAGAATCAGATCAACAACGTGCTGGCCTTCCCCGGCATTTTCCGCGGCGCCATTGACGTGCGCGCCACCGACATCAACGACGCCATGAAGATCGCCGCCGCCCACGCCATCGCGGATCTGGTTACGCCCGAAAAGCTCAGCCCGGACTACATCATCCCGCCCGCGACGGATCCCGACGTCGCGCCCGCCGTTGCCGCTGCCACGGCGCGGGCCGCTATCGAAAGCGGCATCGCCCGTAATCCCGTAGACCCGCAGTCCGTGGCGGAAAACCTCCGCAAGCGCCTGTCGTAACCGGCCTGAACCCTTTCCTTTACGTTCAACCTTTGGAGTTCATCAATGCCTAGCGCTTCTCTCATAAAGGAATTTGAACAGCTTGTCGGCAAGGAAAACGTCTTCAGCAGCGAGGCGGATCGCCAGAGTTACGCGTATGACGCGGCGGTTTTGAAGCCCATGATCCCCAGCCTTGTGGTGCGCCCCACCGAGGTGGAACAGCTCGGGCAGGTGGTGAAACGCTGCTACGAGGAAGGCATCCCCATGACCGTTCGTGGTTCGGGCACGAACCTTACCGGCGGCACCATCCCGGACTGTTCCGACACCATCGTCATTCTGACGACGGGATTGAACAAGATCCTTGAAATCAACACGGAGGATCTGTACGCCACCGTGCAGCCCGGCGTGATCACGGCGAAATTCGCCGCCGCCGTGGCCGCCAAAGGCTTGTTCTATCCTCCGGATCCCGGCTCCATGTCCGTGTCCACCATCGGCGGCAACGTCGCGGAAAGCTCAGGCGGCCTGCGCGGCCTCAAGTACGGCACGACCAAAGATTACGTCATGGGCATGGAAGTCTTCGCCAACACCGGTGATCTGGTGAAGACGGGCTCCCGCACCGTGAAATGCGCCACGGGCTACAACATTGCGCCGCTGCTGGTGGGTTCCGAAGGCACCCTCGCGGTCACGAGCAAGGTTACGCTCAAGCTCATTCCGCCGCCGAAGGCTTCCAAGGCCATGATGGCCCTGTTCAAGGACATGGACGGCGCGTCACAGGCCGTCGCCGGGATCATCGCGGCCCATGTGGTGCCCTGCACGCTGGAATTCCTTGACCACGCCTCGATCAACTACATTGAAGACTACGTGAAAATCGGCCTCCCCCGTGATGCCGGGGCCATGCTGCTCATCGAGGTGGACGGCCACCCCGCGCAGGTCGAGGACGAAGCCGTGATCGTGGAAAAGGTGCTGCGCGACAATAGCGCCACGGAAATCGTGGTCGCCCGCGACGCCGTGGAAAAGAGCCGGATTTGGGAAGCCCGCCGCGTGGCCATTCCCGCGCTGGCCCGCTGCCGTCCCACGCTGATGCTAGAAGACGCCACGGTGCCGCGCTCCAAGATCCCGGCCATGATCAAGGCCCTCGACGAGATCGCCGCCCGCCACAACGTCACCATCGCCACCTTCGGCCATGCCGGTGACGGCAATCTGCATCCGTCCATTCTCTGCGACCGCCGCGACAAGGAAGAGTTCTCGCGCGTGGAACGGGCTGTGGACGACCTCTTCAACGCCGCGTTGGAGCTTGGCGGCACGCTGTCCGGCGAGCACGGCATCGGCACCGCCAAAATCAAATGGCTGGAGCAGGAAACCTCCCACGGGACGATCATGTTCTCGCGGCGCCTGCGCAAGGCGTTTGACCCGAAGGGGTTGTTCAACCCGAGCAAGATCGTGGGATTCGGGGACTAGCTGTAGGAAGGGAACGGGAGGAGGGCTTTGGAAAGCGGGCTTCTCCCGGCCCGTCCCTCAAAGGATTTGAACGGCAGGGGAGGCGGCATGAAGGGGGTGGCCGAACGGCGCTTTCGCTGCTCCGTGGCCAATGACAGGGGCCCTGCCGTTTCCTCTCCGGTCAACTTTCCGAATCCGGCACAGAACCGCCCGCGCCTTGAAGGAAGCGGGCGACCACCCCGGCGGGCGTCCGGGAAAGGGACTGATTCATGGATGAGATTTCAAGTCTTGCCACGTCGTTGATGGTTCTGGACGACAAACTGGCTTCCTGTATGAAATGCGGTTTCTGTCAGGCCTTCTGCCCGGTTTTCGACACCACCGGGAAGGAAGGGGACGTGACCCGCGGCAAAATCGCGCTGGTCGAGAATCTGGCGCATCTCATCATTCAGGACCCGGAAGCGGTGAACGAAAAGCTGTCCCGCTGCCTGCTGTGCGGCGGGTGCCAGTTCAGCTGCCCTTCCGGCGTGCCGACGCTGGAAATCTTTATGGAAGCGCGGGCCATCGTCACGGCCTATCTGGGATTGTCCCCGGTCAAGAAGGCCATTTTCAGAAAGCTTCTTCCCAACCCGCGCGTGGTGGATACGCTCCTGCGCGCCGGTTCGCCGTTCCAGAAACTGCTCTTGAAAGATGAGCAAAATCCCCAGAAAACCGCCTGCGCGCCGCTGCTCAAGAGCCTGTTCGGGGATCGGCACATGCCGCTGCTGTCGGACAAGCCTCTGCGTTCCAAGGTTGGGAAGGTGGACAGGCCCGCCGGAAAGAGCGGCCTGCGCGTCGCGTTCTTCCCAGGCTGTATGGGCGACAAGATTTATACCGGCGTGTCGGAAGCCTGCCTCAAGGTTTTTGAGCACCACGGTGTCGGGGTGTTCCTGTCCGACAACTTTGCCTGCTGCGGCATCCCCGCGCTGGTGTCCGGCGACCGCGAGGGCGTTGAAAAGATGATCGAGCATAACCTCGGCATCCTTTCGCGGACCCACTTTGACTACATTGTGACGCCGTGCTCGTCCTGCACGATGACCATCAAGGAATATTGGCCCGAGATGTCGCGGAATTTGCCCGCTTCGGTGCAGGAAACCGCCAAGAAGTTTGGCGCCAAGGCCATAGACATCAACGCGTTCCTCGTGGACGTGTTGGGCGTGCACCCCGAAGGGCCCGCCAAGGGTGGCCTGAAGGTGACGTACCACGAATCCTGCCACCTGAAGAAATCCCTCGGCGTCAGCAAGCAGCCGCGCGAGCTTATCAACATGAACAAGAACTGCGAACTGGTGGAGATGGTGGAGCCTGATCGCTGCTGCGGTTGCGGCGGCAGCTTCACGCTGACCCACTACGACATTTCGCAGCAGATCGGCCAGAAGAAGCGTGACAGCATCGTTGCCACAGGGGCCGACGTCGTCGCCACAGGGTGCCCGGCGTGCATGATGCAGCTGTCCGACATGCTGGCACGGAACGGCGACCGCGCACGGGTCAGGCACACCGTCGAGCTGTACGCCGACACACTGTAACCATTGCCTCCCACTCCCTGCTGAAGGCGCTCTCCGTGAACGGACGGGGGCGCCTTTTTTTGCGGCCGATGATATAAGCGGGGTTCGGCTCCGGACCCCGGCAAACGCGTCGCCTCTGCACACCGCGAGATACGGGCTGATCCGCCAGTACGGTTCGCGTCTTGTCCCGGCGGCTTTCCGTTCAACGTGGATGGTTAGGGGTTGCGCGGGGTGGGACTGCTTGTCGTCTCGAAGACGGGCTTCTTGCGTCCGGGAAGCAGGCTGTCGCCGTCGTCCTTGCGGAGGAGCATGAAAACGAAGGCGGCCATCATGGTGATCCCGCCGATGGTGATGAACGTATAGTGGAAATGATCGAGCAGCGTCCCCGAGGCGAACGAGTTGTAGAACCGAAGCACCACGGTGCTGCTCGCCACGCCGAAGCTGATGGAAAGCTGCTGGGTTACGGAGAGCAAGCCGTTTCCGGTGCTGGCGTCTTCGGTGGAAAGGTCTCCGAGGGTGATGCTGTTCATGGCCGTGAATTGGGTGGACATGGCCATGCCGAGCATGAACAGGGGGAGAATGAGCATCCACAGGGGCAGGGTGGGCGTCTGGAGGGCGAACTGGGCAATCATGAGGCCGATGCAGACGGTGACGCCCGTGAGGGTCACCCGGTAGCCGAACCGGTTGAGGATCTTCATGGCGAAAGTTTTGGCGGTGATGGAGCCTATGGCCGTGGGAGCCATCATGGCCCCGGCCACCAGAGCGGGGTACCCGAGCCCGACCTGGAGCATGAGCGGCATGAGGAACGGTACACAGCCCGTACCGAGGCGGGACAGGATATTCCCGCCGATGCCCACGGAGAAGGTGCGCGTGCGGAAAACCGACAGCCTGATAAGCGGGGAGGGATGCCGCCGGGCATGGCGGATGTACAGTCCGAGCAGGGCTATACCGCTGATGAGCAGTACGGGAGGGAGAAAATCGGGGCCGACCCTGTCGCCGAAGACTTCAAGGCCGCTGGAAAAGGAAACGAGGCTCAGGCCGAACAGGAAAAAGCCCATCCAGTCGAAGGGGCGGCGCGGAGCCGTGAAATCCGGCATGATGTGGTAGGCGTAGAGGATGCCGATGAGCCCGATGGGGATGTTGATCAGGAAGATCCAGTGCCATGTGGCATACGTCACCAGCCAGCCGCCGAGCAGAGGGCCGACCACGGGGCCGACGAGGCCGGGAATGCTGATGAAGTTGAGTACGGCGACCAGCTCGGTGCGCGGGTAAGCCCGGAGCACGGCGAGGCGCGCCACAGGCATCATCATGGCTCCCCCGATACCCTGCAGCACCCGCGAGGCGACGAGCATGGGAAGCGAGGTGGACAGGGCGCAGAGCAGGGAACCCAGAATGAAGAAGTTCACGGCGGAGATGAAGACGCGCCGTGTCCCGAACCGGTCGGCCAGCCAGCCGCTCACGGGGATGAGCATGGCGACGGTGAGGGTATAGCCCACCACGGCGAGCTGCATGGCCAGCGGGGAACGGTCGAGGCTGCGCGCCACGGCGGGGAGTGCCGTGTTAAGAATGGTGGCGTCCAGTGCCTGCATAAAAAAGGCGGCCGCCGCGATGGCAGGCAGTCCAACCAGTTTGTGTAAGGAAAAGGTCATAACGTACGCTGCCTTGTCTTCACAGTTCGCGCTGTGGGTGTCCGATGGTCCGGAAATATGCTCGCTTTCGTTTGTATCCCTTTTACATAGCGAGAAAAGATGTTGCCTTCAAGCTGTTCCGGGAGGTATCTGTAGCCCCTTCTTATCGCTTCCGTTCTTCTTCCGGAGGGGGCTGGTGCCTGAGGAACGCGCCCTTTTCCCCTTGAATATTAGGAATGGCCCGGAGCCGAAGCGCGGTTCGGAGGAGAAGGGGAAGGCCCTTTCGCGTGAGGCAACCCGCGCCGCACTCCATTGGCTGCATACGATGGGCGAAGATGCTCCCGCGTAGGGAAAACCGATAGATGCTACAGGCCCAAGGCGGCGCTCAACCTGATTTTTTTGTGCGTATGGAGCGAGGCATACGCGGGGATGCAGGATGGGGCGGCGGGCCTTTTTTTATGTACCGTTGGCGAGGGTTGGCGATACCCTACGGAGGGATGAATGTTTTTTGACGCGGCAAGTGTTGTGGCGGCGCATGGTTGGAAGATCCCCGCCAGCTTTGGCGGACGGCGGGCCCGCTGCATATATGGACCTATCGCCTGTTTTAGAGGATACTCGCTCCCCTCTATCTTTTTTGTAACCGGGATGCCCCACAGGGGAAAGCAGTCCGTGCGGCATGGAGATCCGATGCCGCCGGAGAAAATTCACCCCAAAACCTGCCGTGGTGCAGGAACAAACGGGAGACGGCATGGGTTCTCAAGGCAATGTTTTGGGCGGCACGATGATCATCGCCGGGACGGCCATCGGCGCCGGGATGCTGGCGCTGCCGATGATTTCGGCGGGCATGTGGATTTACTGGTCCCTATTGCTGATGGTCCTTACGTGGATGTTGATGCTGCGTGCGAGCCAGGCGATTCTGGAAGTGAATCTGCATTACGAGCCGGGCAGCAGCTTCCACACGCTCGTTCAGGATACGCTCGGTCCAGTCTGGAGCACGATCAACGGGCTTGCCGTGGCCTTCGTCCTGTATATTCTGGTGTATGCCTATGTCAGCGGCGGCGGGTCCACCGTGCAGCAGACCGTCATGGCGGTGACGGGCAACGATCCCGGGATGATGGGCTCGAGCCTGTTTTTCTCGTTGATCCTCATGGCCTGTGTCTGGTGGAGTACCCGGTTCGTGGATCGGCTTTCGGTTATCCTGATGGGCGGCATGGTGTTGACCTTCATCCTGTCCATGACCGGTATGCTGTCGCAGATCCGTTTGCCCGTACTGCTTGACCTGGGCGAAAACGGTTCCGGCGGCGGGGCGGCCATTTTCATTTGGTGCGCGCTTTCCACCTACCTCACCTCGTTCTGTTTCCACGCCTCCGTGCCCAGTCTGGTCAAGTATTTCGGCAAAAGGCCGGCCGACATCAACAAGTGCCTGCGCTATGGTACGCTGATTGCCCTTGTCTGTTATGTGGCGTGGATTGTGGCCGCCGACGGGATCATCTCGCGCGGGCAGTTCAAGGCCGTCATCGCCGCGGGCGGCAATGTCGGGGACCTCATCCGTGCAGCCGGTTCCGGTATCGACAGCAGCTTCATCCTCCGCATGTTGGAGGCGTTTTCCTTCTTCGCGGTGGCGACCTCGTTCCTTGGCGCGGGGCTCGGACTTTTCGACTACATGGCCGACCTGTGCAAGTTCGATGACTCCGTCATGGGCAGGGCCAAAACGACCCTCGTGACCTTCCTGCCGCCCCTGCTCGGCGGGCTCATCAAGCCGGACGGCTTCCTCGCCGCCATCGGATGGGCGGGCCTCGCCGCAACCATCTGGTCGGTCATCGTCCCGGCCCTCATGCTGCGGGCCAGCCGCAAGAAGTTCCCGGCGGCGGCCTATAGCGCCCCGGGCGGCTCTTTGACCATTTATGTCCTGCTTGTATACGGCTGTATTACCGCCGTGTGCCATATCCTTTTCGTGCTGCACTATCTGCCCATGTACGAATAGGGCTTCCGCATATCCGTTTTTCGTCCTCCCGTTCGGTCGATCGGGAGGACTTTTTTATGGGTGCCGTGGACGTTTTCAGGGATGCGCGGCCTGTCTGCCTAGCATGAGCCTTGTTGGGAAAAGCCTTGCTTCTCGGAAATAAATGATCTAATAGTCTGCTGTCAGTAACTATTACTAGATACCGCTTTCCGAATAGGGCGGTTCAGAGAGGAGCAGGCATGAGTGATATTCTGTTGTGGATGCATCCGTTGATGCAGGTATGCGCCGCCGTTCTCGGGGTATGGGCCATGTGGCAGGGGCTGAAGCGGGTGGCGATGCTGCTTGGCAAGAAGACGCTTTTCCCGTGGAAGCAGCATGTAAAGCTCGGGACGTTGGCCCTCGTTTTATGGATTCTTGGGGCGCTCGGTTTTTATGTGACGCTGGATTTGTTCGGCAGCACACACATTACCGGACTGCACGCCGAACTGGCGTGGCCGATCATCGGGCTGGCCATCCTTGGGCTGATCACCGGGTACATCATGAACCGCTACAAGAAGAAGCGGAAGATCCTGCCCCTCATCCACGGGACCATCAATGTCCTTCTGATCATTCTTGTCGCCGTGGAATGCTATACCGGCGTACAGGTGTGGAAAGATTTTTCGTAAGACGGGAAGCGGGGGAGAGAGGCAAAGACGGCCCGTTCCCCGTACCTTCTTTGTTCTGGCAGGCGAGAGCCTCCGGTGAAGAGCCGGATAACCGAGCGGCCCTGAAATCCAAGGATTTCAGGGCCGCTCGGTTGTGAAACCGTGTAAGCTTACAGGCGGCGTTCCAAGATGGTCTTGATGTCGTCGGAAGTCATCGCCGCGGGATTGTTGGCGAATACGGCTGGCATACTGTCCAGTGCCGTGCGGGACAGCCAGTCGAGCTGGCTTTCCCGCACGCCGAGATCGGACAGGGTGAAGGCGATCCCCAGCGTTTTCAGAAGGGCGTCCACCTGCTCGACGGCGCGCAGCGAGGCTTCCTCTTCCGTAAGGCCGGAAGTCTCCGCGCCCAAAAGCCGGGCCAGTTCGGCAAAATCCGCTTGCGCGTGGGGGCGCATGAACCGCATGTATTCCGGGTAAATGGCGGCAAGCCCTTCGCCGTGTGCGACGTTGAGCAGTCCGCTGATCGGATGTTCGATGCCGTGCGGGGCGGTACAGCCCGCGTTGCCTATGGCGATGCCCGCGAACGTGCTCCCCAGCGCCACCCGTTCCCATGTTTCGAGATCGGAGGGGCTGGCCTGTACCTTGGGCAGGCCTTCGCTCAGCCAGAGGATTGCCTGACGCGAATACAGCTTGCTGAACGGATTGGCGCGGACGGAGAGGAACGACTCGATGGCGTGGGCCAGCGCGTCGAAGCCGGGCCCCGCGATGCCCCTGCTGGAGAGCGTGGTCATGAGCTCCGGATCGACGATGCTTTCCTTGGGATACAGGGCGGGCAGGGCGAATCCCTTTTTCACATGGTCCGTGTCGGTGAACACGGCGGTCCAGTTGCCCTCGCTGCCCGTCCCCGCCGTGGTGGCGATGAGCAGGATGGGCAGGGCCTGCCCGCCCTGTTTGCGCCCGTAGATGTATTCGAAGATCGGCGCGTCGTTGTCATAGGCGAAGGCGATGCCCTTGCTTGCGTCCATGACGCTGCCACCGCCGATCCCGATGACCATGTCGCACCCGTTGTCGCGGGCCGCCTGAGCACCCTCGGCCGCCATGGAGCCCAACGGGTTGGGACGGATGCCGTTGTAGTGCGCCCAGCCGAGCCCGGCGGCTTCCAGCGAAGCGCCCGCTTCTTCGGCGAGCGCCCGGGAGTGCGCGCTGCCGGTGGTGACGATGAGCGCCTTTTTCCCGTATTTCGCGGCCAGCGCCCCGATCTGGCGGCGCATACCGGGGCCGGAATGGATGCTGACGGGGTTGTGGAAGTGGCAATGCATGGGAATCCCCTCCTTACGTCGGTTCGATCGCGTCCGGGTTAGTTCTTCGCGCCCTTCAACTGCCACATCCAGCTGTCGCGGACCATGTCGTCGAGGGTTTTCACGGCTTTCCAGCCCAGCTCCTCAAACGCCTTGGACGGATCGGCGTAGCAGCTCGCCACGTCGCCGGGACGTCTGGCAACGATGCGGTAGGGTACGCTTACACCGTTGACGGCTTCGAAGCGGTGGACCATTTCGAGGACGCTGGTTCCGTTGCCCGTGCCGAGGTTGTGGATGATGCAGCCGGGTTTTGTTTCCAGCTTTTTCAGTGCGGCGATGTGCCCGGAGATGAGGTCGGTCACATGGATGTAGTCGCGCACGCCCGTGCCGTCCGGCGTGTCGTAGTCGTCGCCGAACACCTGCAATTCCTTGCGGATGCCCGCCGCCGTCTGGCAGACGAACGGCATGAGGTTGTTGGGGATGCCGTTGGGGTTTTCCCCGATGAGCCCGGACTCGTGCGCGCCGACCGGGTTGAAGTAGCGCAGGATGGAGACGTTGAACTCGGGATGCGCCAGCGCCACGTCACGGATGGTCTCTTCGATGTACAGCTTGGTGCGGCCGTAGGGATTGACCGCGCTGAGGGGATGGTCCTCGGTGAGGGGGAGGAAGTGGGGCACGCCGTACACCGTGGCGGACGAGCTGAAGACGAGGGCGCTGCCGTGCTTGAGGCACATTTCAAGAATGGTCAGCGCGGAGTCATAGTTGTTGCGGTAGTACATGAGCGGGTGCGCCACGGATTCGCCTACGGCCTTGTGCCCTGCGAAGTGGATGACCGCGTCGATCTGGTATTCGGCGAACAAGGCGCGCATGGCGGCGACGTCGCCCGCGTCGGCCTTGATGAAGGGGATTTCTTTGCCGCAAATTTCCTTCACGGCGAGGAGGACGGACGGATTGCTGTTGTGGAGGTTGTCCACGCACAGGGGCTCGTAGCCCTGCTTGACGAGCTCCACAAGCATGTGCGTGCCGAGATAGCCGGTTCCGCCGGTGACGAGAATCTTACCCATATTGTTTTTCTCCTAACGCCCGGTCTGTCCGGGCTGAATCTCTCTTGCTGCTTAATCCAGCCGGGCGATCCGCGCAAGAGCCGGCGGTGGGGTTCTGCCGGCGATTGGGTGACGTTTGCACAACAACGTATCGGAAAAGGTGTTTTGCCATAGGAGGATAAGGAGGGCCAAAGCGAGATGCCATTGCCGATGACAGCATTGGGGCGCTGCCCGCTTTGCCAATCCATTTTCTTTATTGGAGAAGATGTTCCGGCAGCGCCGGGGCCGATACGCCCCGGCCGCCGGTTGAAGGGACAGGGGGCCAAGCGGTAGGGGCTTTCCTGCGGAATTTCGTTTTGGAGCCGCGCTTGTCAGGGATATCCGAACGCGTATAAGGAAAAAACTTTCCGGATACAGCAACAAACAATGAGAGAGCCATGAAACTGCAAGGGAAAACAGCCATCATCACCGGAGCGGCCAAAGGCATCGGCGCTGCCGCCGCCCGCCGTTTCGCCGCCGAAGGCGCTCGGATCGTCTTGGCCGACAAGGATGAAGCCAATGGGCATGAGGTAGCAAAAGCCATTGTCAAAGAGGGAGGCGAAGCTGCATTCTGCCTGTGCGATGTGGGAAATGAAGCCGATGTGCAGGCGGCCTTGGACACGGCGGCCCGTACATACGGGAAGCTGGACATTGTGGTGAACAATGCCGGATGGCAGCTCAACAAGACGCTTTTGGAAACGACGGCTGAAGAATTCAACGCCGTACTGAATACGAATCTGACCAGCATGTTCCTGTTCACGAAAGGGGCGGCGAATATGTTCATTGCCCAGAAGACGGGCGGGGCCATCGTCAACGTCTGCTCGACCTTCGCGGTGGTGGGATCTCCGGGGTACGTCGCCTACCATGCTTCCAAGGGCGGGGTGGCCTCGTTTACGCGGGCGGCGGCGATTTCCCTGATGCCGCACAATATCCGCGTCAACGCCGTCGGCCCCGGGACCACGGAAACCCCCGGATTGCACGATGGCGCAAGGGATACCGGCGACGAGGCCAAAGGTATGGCGAGCTTTCTGGCCCTGCAGCCGCTCAAGCGTTTCGGCAAACCGGAGGAAATCGCCTCGGTGATCGCCTTCCTTGCCAGCGATGAAGCCAGTTTCGTCACGGGAGCGTTGTGGATGGCTGACGGAGGCTATACCATCGTGTAGGCCGCTTCGGCGTTTCCTCTTCCGGAAATCCCGCTTGCGCGGAACAACGGGATGGGGAGGGGGCTTTGCAAGCGGGAAAGCCGACGAAGATCCAATATAAGGTGTATGGTAGGTCAGAAATCGGCAGGGTGGGCTCATGTATGCTGCTCGCCGCATGAAACGGGAGCGGCAGGGTGCCCGTGCCGCCTGGCAATCTGGTATTGCTTTGGGGAGATCCCGAATTGGGCGGAAAAAGCCTTGGTGAGATGGCTCGGACTGGAAAATCCGCACAGATACGCTATTTCGGTGATGTTTTTTCCCTTTTCGTTGAGAAGCCTTCGGGCGCACTCCAGACGCTCCCGGCGCAGGATGCCGAAGACAGTGTCCTCGAAGAGCATCCTGAACAAGGCCGTCAGCCGTGTGCGGTTGACCCCCACGGCGGCTGCCAGTTCGGGCAAGCTCGGCGGCTTTCCGATATCCTGGAGCAGTATGGCATAGGCTCGGTGCGCGGCCCGGCACTCCGCCGGGCTGACGCATTTGTGGCTGTTTTCCCTGTCTAAGAGTTCGATCTGCTGATAGAGCAGTTCGTATTTCTTGTGCGCCAGGAATACGTCTCGCAAGAGGCCGTCGTCCCGGCAGTTGAGGATCTGCTCGAGGAGAATGCGAAGGTGCAGCGGGATGTCTCCTTTGAGCGTCCGGGATGAGCTTTTCCTGAGCCCATCGTGGACAAAACCGAGCTGGCAGGCAAACAGGCGCAGGCATTCCGGACGGAGCTGGAGCCCCACGGCCTGAATCCGCTTCCCGGCGCGTGAGATGGAAAAGCCTCCGTTCAGGCAAAAAAGCAGGCTGTTTCCCTTGCCGATTTCTTCGGAAAAGGCCTCCCCATCGGCGGCCTGCGCGTCGATGCGTGCCTGTCCGTTCAGGCAATAGAAGAAGGTCATGCGTGCCCCGTCCTGTTGCAGGCGGAACGGGCCCGCGGCGTGCGAGTCGTCATCAATGACGAACAGGGTCACGTCGGGGCAGGAGCACTGCCCCTGATGGAAAAAGCGGCAGGTGCAGGTGGAGTGGATACTCGTAGGCGTCATCAGTCTCACTCGGTTTCGGAGATGTTCCGAAGAAAGGCGCGTCGCCGCGCCGTGGTCGGGATACGTCAGAAGGCGTAGCGCAGGGTCAGGTAGACGAAATCGTTGTCCGTGTATTCGCCGAGGATGGTGTCCTCCCCGCCTGTCCAGAACATGACGCCCGTGGATGCCTTCCAATGATCGTCCAGTTCGTATTCAAGGAACACTTCAGTAAGCGTACCCTCCCCGCTGGTGTAGAGTTTGCCCCGGACCCCCGTTTTGAGCGCGTCCCGGAACCATTTGCCGCTGATTTCATAGGTCGCGCCGTGCCATGTCCGGCTGCCGGAAGCTTCCGAGCCTTCCTGAACGTCCCCGAAAAGCTGGAAGTTCAGGTAATACTTGCTGTCGATGTCGTAGTCCCAGCCGAGGACGCCCTGCCACAGATCGGCCCGGTGAAAACCGAAGCTCCCCTGTACCGGAAAACGCGGCTTATAGGCGACCTCGCCCCGGGCGGTCTGGCTGCCGAAGCCTTTTGCGAAGGAAGTTCCGAAAGCCGTGAAGCGGGGGTATTCGGCGGTCCAGCGCATCCCGCCGCCGTTGTTCCTGCTTACGAACATCGGGTTGTCGACAAAACCGTGGAAGGCCATGAGCGCCAGATCCCACCCCCCGAGATTGGCGGAGAGGCGCCCGCCGTATTCCACATCCCGGAACCATCTGTCCGGTTCGTCGGGAGCCGTGATCGTGAAGAGGCCGTCGTCCCGCTGCCGCCGGAGTTCGCGCAGGGCGCGCGGTTCCCACGGGTTGCCGGAGCGGGGCAGGGCGTTGACCTCGGCCTTGGGAAGGAACACTCCCTCGAAACTGATCCCGTTCCCCGAAACCGTGCCGCTGAACAGCCATACCGGGAGCCGGTTGTCGGCACGCCCGGTCGTGACCGGGTCCCGCGTATCCAGCGGATTGATGAGATCCATGGGGTTGATGCCGTCGCCCGTCCCCCATCGGTGGGTCTTCCGCCCGAGAAAGATATCTATATTGTCTGTATCATAGGTCAGATACAATTCCCGGAGATCGGCTTTCCACGGGGAATGGTCGCCCGGCCACGTGTGGGCGGCCCCTTCGTAGCTGCCTTCAAGGCTGCCGAAAAGCGACAAGACGTCGCGCCGCCAGAGCGCCTCGACCTGCACTTTCTGGCGCAGGGAAATCGGGGTTTCTGGATCGTTCAGGGAAAATTGGTTGCGCGATTCCGCGAACCCTCCGAGCAGGAACGTATCGGAAGCCTCAATCGCATGCAGATCGGAAAAGGCCTGTCCGTCCGAAAAGGGATCGCCCTCCACGGCGGCATGGGCGAAACCGAACCAGAAGAGGCAGACGGCGCAGGCCCGGAACAGGGTTTTCATGCCTACCTCTTGAGATCCTGCGGCAGAAAGATATCTTCGGCGATCGGCGTGTTGTAGGCCACTTCCCGTATTTCCATGATCGTTTCCGAGTCCGATCCCACGGTGCGCATGCGCTGGCGGGTGGCGGTCCAGATGCCCTGTATTTCCTTGTAGCCGCCGAAAACCAGCTCCTTGCACCGGTTCCCGCCCTGATCGTAGAAGTCGATTTTCGCGGGCAGCCAGATATCTTTCCTGATCCAGATAATCCGTTTGGAATAGTTCGTCTTTTCTGGGAAGACCGCTTTAGCCTCCAGTACATGGCAGTCCACGCCGGAGAGGGCCTCGTCGGGCAGCAGGGTATAGGTGTCCTTGTCGACTTCCCGCCGTGAAATGTCCTCATTGGCGTAGTCGCTGCGCATGAAGGAGCCCTTTTTGCTGCCTCCGCTGATGCGGCGGACCAGCGACTCGGCGGGCATGTAGACCCACATGTCATCGTCTTTATTGATATCCCTGTAACTCCACGTGAGATAGGCCGTATTCCGGATGTCCCCCGGTTCGAGAAAGCGGATGTGCTGCTTTTCCGAATCGGGGAACTTCTTTTTCTTCATGGCCATGAAGCGGACAAGCTGCTGATCGCCGCGTTTGATGATCATCGCCATAGACATGTCGGAGGTACGGCTGGTGTCGACCTGATCCGCCTTGAGCGCCACATCCCTGCCGGTGAGCGCCCAGCCCGAGGCGGGGAGGATGAGCTGGACGCCGAGCAGGGCGGCGAGGACGATGCCGGATTTCCGTGAAAACATGAACTGCATGGAATCTCCTCGTATCAGCATGAAGGAAAAAGGGTTTCGCAGGCCACGGCGGCGACGTGGCCTGCAAGGGGAGTGCATTCCGCGAGGGCCGCCCCGTCCAGACGGAGCGTATCGCCGCATGGGTGGAGCGCGAAGCTGTCCAGAGGCCGCCCAAGGCCTTCGCCCGTGGCCTTGAGGAAGGCTTCGCGGCAGACCCAACAACGCAGGAAGGCGCGATCCCGATCGTCGGACGCGGCGATCCAACGGATCTCGGGGGCCGAGAACCAGCGGCAGGCGATGAGCATGGCCTCGGGCAGAGGGCGCACGGGTTCGACGTCCACGCCTACCGGGGCGTCTTGGCGCACGGCGAGCAGGGCCAGCGAATCCGAATGCGCCAGGTTGAAGTGCAGCGAACCGTGCGCAAGCCGGGGTTTGCCGTCCGGACCGGAGCGGAACCGGAGCGTTTCGGGCGGGGTATCCAGATAGCGGGACAGCACGGAGCGCATCCAGCCGTGGGCCTGCCGGTACCGTTCCGCCAGCTCCGGGGTGTGGAAGCGGGAAGCGGCCGCGCATTCCTCCTCGGAGAGAAGATCCCGGAAACCGGAATGTACCGGGCCGGTTAAGGGATGGCTCCAGACATGGACGCAATCGGAATCCGCAGGCGGGGCAGCGGCGTCCCCGGAAAGGAGCAGGAGCCGGAACCCGTCCGAAGGCTTGCCGTACCCGCAAGGGGGCGTGGGTGGCGGGGCTGCCACGGTGTTTGTAGAAAGGGCGGAGGGAGTGAACACGGAAAAACCTCATTATTGAATTTGAATTTCAATATCTGATAATAAAGGACGGGGAACGCTGTCAAACTTCCCGAAAAATTTTTGTACATGCAGAAACAGGATCAAAAGCTGACAAAGGGGGATGGTTTTTCTCAGTGAAATTTACCTGTTACAGCAACAGAACCGCACGGCTGGAGAAGCGGGTGGCCTTATAATCGGGCGTTTTTTCTGCCGCAAATACAAAAAAAAGATACGCAGATGAAAGTAAGCGGGCGTGAGTTGTCTTAAGTTGGCCCCATCGGACGGCGTAAGCCCTGTTTATAATGAAAATGAAATTCAAATTCATTTTTTACACCAGTCTTTGGAACGGTCATGAAGCACTCCTTGTTGTTCTGGTCCCGCAAATCCCACTGTTGGGCGGGCGTTTATCTGAGCGCCGTCACCCTGCTTTGGCTGGGCGAAATGGCGCTCCTGCCCGCTGTCTACGAGCCGCGGTTCGAGGTTGCGTCCCCATCCCCCGCCGTATCCTCCGTGGGAACGCCTGCGGTGTCCGTACAGGATGTGCTGGATCGCTTCAGTCACGAACGGGTGGACGGCGAACCGTTGACGCCCGATACGGTGACTTTTTTACCGAAGGAGGGTTCGTGGGTTGTCCGCGACGCCGGGCGGTACGTGTCCGTGACCTACGACGTCCGTACTGGTGAGGCGCGTGAGCGGGCCTTTGATTCGGCCAAACTGGTCGAAGAAAAGAACGGGCTGGCGTGGCTCAGCCCTGAACTGGGGGCCGGGCTCAAGCTTTCCTTTCAGCCGTTGTTCATTCTGCTGTGCGTGACAGGGATTCACCTGCTTTTGGGACGGAACCGCCGCCCCGGAAAGGAAAAGGAACGTGCCGCCACGCTGGACGCCGTGCGGACGGGTGAAACCTGCCTGTATGAGCGGGCGGATGATCCATGCCTTGCCGGGCGCCTTGCCTCTCTCGGCTTTCTGCCGGGCGTCGCCGTACGGATGCTGCGTAACGCCAAGCGTGGGCCGTTGCTCGTGCTGGCGAGGCATACGCGGGTGGCCCTCGGGCGAGAGATCGCGTCGGGCATCGTTGTGGCGAGGAAGGGCTGAGCATGGGCGCTTTACGGAATCATCCGGCGGGGAAATCCTTGACTGTCGCGGTGGCGGGCCAGCCCAACACCGGCAAGTCTACACTGTTCAACCGGCTGACCGGGCTGAACCAGCGTGTGGGCAACTGGACGGGGAAGACCGTGGATCGCAAGGAAGGCGCGGCCCTTTGGAATGGCGTGGCCTTTACCTTCGTGGATCTGCCCGGCTGCTACGGGATGACCCCGCATTCGCCTGAAGAGGAAGTCGCCCGCGACTACCTGCTTTCCGGCGGACCCGACGCCGTGCTCGCCGTGGTCAACGCGGCGAGCGTGGAACGGAGCTTGTATATCGTGTCCGAGCTGGTGGCGCTCGGCCTGCCTGTGGTCGTTGCGCTCAACATGACCGACGTTGCGGAGCAGGAGGGCAGGGCTGTGGATGCCGTTGCGTTGTCTTCGGCCCTTGGCCTGCCCGTGATCCCGCTGGTGGGCACGTCGGCGGACGGGACCGCCGTGGACGCGTTGCTCCGGGCGCTCGCGGAGGCATCTTGCCCCGCCAGTGTGCCCGCCGTGCCTGCCAAGGTGTCGTTGCTCGCGGAGATTATCGGGGCGGCCCTGCCGTTCGCCCCGCTCTGGGCGGCGTGCAAGCTGTTCGAGGGCGACGAGGGGCTGCTGGCCCGGACGGAAACCCTTTCCGGGGAGAAGCGGGAGGCGATCCGTGTGCTGCTGGGCGACCCCTCGGTCGCACCGGAGCTATACGCGTCCCGGCAGGCATGGATCGACGCCGCATGTGGCAAGGCCGTCCGTACATCCGGTACGGGCCGGGGGCTGACCGAGCGCTGGGACCGGGTTCTCCTTCATCCGCTATGGGGACGGTTGGCCGCGTTTCTGGTCATCCCGGCGGGCTGCGTGCTCGGCGCGGCGCTTGGCATGATGACCGGCGGCCTTGTGCTGTTCGCGGTGCTGGCGTGGGCTCCCGATCTCAAGGCGGCCTATCCCGGCCCGCTGGGGAGCCTCGCCGCCGATGCCCTGCTGCCCGCCTTCGGGTGGGTGGTCGCCCTGTTGAGCATGATCAGCGCGCTCTACGCCATTTTTTCTTTTCTGGAGGACACCGGCTACCTCGCGCGGGTGGCGTACCTCATGGATTCCTTCCTCAGCGGTCTGGGCATTGACGGGAAATCCGCCATCCCTCTGATGATGGGATTCCTGTGCAACACGGTGTCCATCGCCGGGAGCCGGGTCGTGGATTCGCCGCGCCGCCGCCTCATTACCTTATGTATGCTGCCGTTTATCCCGTGCAGCGGGCAGATGGGCGTGGCCTTCCTGTTCGCCTTTGCCCTGTTCCCTGCGGGTACGGCCCTGCTCGTAGTGCTCGGCGTGAGTTGCCTTAACCTGTTCATGGCCGGGGCTGTGGGCAGGATCATGCACGCAACGCTTCCCGGCCGCTACGCCAACGGCCTCATCATGGAGCTTCCGCTGTACCACCGCCCCAATTTCAGGACGATCTTCGGCAACGTGCGCACCCGTGCCGTGCTGTTCCTGCGCGGCGCTGCGGTCAACATCTTCGCGGCGCTGATCGTCGTCTGGGCGATCAGCACGTTCCCCGGCGGCACGGTGGAGACGAGCTGGCTGTACCGTTTCGGGCGGTGGCTGGAACCCCTCGGTTCGTTTCTGGGGTTTGACTGGCGGTTTACGGTCGCGCTGCTGAGTTCCTTCGTCGCCAAGGAAACGACGGCGGGGACGCTGGCGGTCCTGTTCTCCGTGGGAGCGACCGACCATGAGGCCGTCGTGCAGGCTCTGCGGGCTTCCATCACCCCGGCGGGAGCGCTGGCCTTCATCGTGGCTTCCAACCTGTACATTCCGTGCATCGCCTCCATCAGCGTCCTGCGCAGTGAACTGGGGAGCTGGGGCAGGACGCTGGCGTTGCTGGCAGCCATGTTCGCCTTGGCGATGGGCATGGCGTGCGCGGTCTATCATATAGCCGTATTTGTTTAACCATTTTACGAGAGGACAATGATGAACCAGATCCATCCCGAACCGCTTTCGGGCACGCTCGTCGACATTCTGGAGGAGACGGCGGCCCGGTATCCCGAACATGGCATTTTCCATGTCGCGTCGGGGGACACCTCGGAGGAGTTCCAGAGCTACCCCGAATTGCTGCGCAACGCCAAGGAGATGGCGCAGGTGCTGTACCGGCGCGGGCTCCGGCCCCGTACGCCGCTGATCCTTTCGGTGGACGCTTCGCGCACGTTCCTTGAAATCTTTTGGGGATGCCTGTTCAGCGGCGTCCTGCCAGCGCCGCTCGCCCACATGCGCACGCCCAAAGCGGATTCGATGGAGGCGCAGAAGATTTTTCACGTCTGGGAGGCAATCAAGGCTCCCATCGTGGCCGATTCGTCCAACGAGCGGGCCTTTGCCGTGCTGACGGACATGTTCAAAGGGACGGGGGCCACGCTCATAGCCAGCGAAGACCTCATCACGGAGGCCCGCATCGTCGATTTCCAGGAGGACGACCGCTACATCCCGCAGCATGACGATTCCGCCGTGCTCCAGTTCTCCTCCGGCAGCACGGGTATGCCCAAGGGCGCGCGCCTCACGCACCGCAACCTCATTGCGAACATCCGCGCCCTGCGGGCCATCGAAGGCGGCACATCCGAGGACAGGCTGGTGACGTGGCTGCCGTACTTCCATGATTTCGGGCTGTTCGGATGCCACCTCATGCCTATGCTCGCGGGCATGGATCAGATCAAGATGGACCCGTTCCAGTTTGCTCAGCGTCCGTTCCTGTGGATGGAAAAAATCCACGAGCACCGGGGCACCATCACCTCCGCCACCAATACCGGCATCGAGCATCTTTCCGCATACATAGGCTTGCGTGCCGACCGGCTGCCCGAAGTGGATCTCTCGTGCCTCAAAGTGTGGACGGTGGGCGCGGAAATGATTTCCGCCGAATCGTGCCGCATCCTGCAGGAGCAGCTCGCGCCGATGGGCCTCGCCCCGCACCTGCTCATGCCCGGCTACGGGCTTACCGAGACGACGCTGGTGGCGACGTGCCACCCGCGCAATACCCCGGTGAAGACGTTCACCCTCGACCGCAGGCTCATGGTGTCGGAGCAGGTTGTCCGCTACGTGCCCAAAGGCGAAGACGCGGCCGAGTTCACCAGCGTGGGCAAGCCCGTCCAGTATTGCGAAGTCCGCATTGCCGACAAGGACGGCAAGCCCCTGCCCGCCGACCGTGTGGGCGTGGTGGAAATCCGGGGGGACAACGTCATCTCCGACTACTTCGACAATCCCGAAGCGACCGAGTCCTCGTTCAACGGGGAGTGGTTCTCCACCGGCGACATGGGCTTCATGGACGCCGAGGGCGACCTGTGCATCGTGGGCCGTTCCAAGGAAATCATCATCGTGCGCGGGCAGAACTACTATCCCGCCGACATCGAGCACATCGCCCTGTCCGGCATGGAAAAGGCGTTCCGGCTCGTGGTGGCGTGCGGCGTGTACGATCCGAAGGAAGGTCGTGAAATCATCCTGATGTTCTACATCCCGGCGAAAAAGGGCGCTGATGCGGAACTGGCGCAGCTCCTGCACCGTATGAACGAACAGGTTTCCACACTCGCCGGGTTCTCCGTCGACCGCTTCATCGCCGCGCGGCAGGGCGACATCCCGCGCACGTCCAGCGGAAAGGTCATGCGCAAGGCGCTGTGCGAGGGCTACCTCAACGGCGATTTCGACGGCAAGATCACCGTGCTTGAGCATGAGGGGCCCGTCGTCGATCCCGCTTCGATGGATCACGAGCAGATCGTGCTCGGCGTGTGGAGCGACGTGCTTGAACTGCCCGTTGACGCCATCGGCACGAAGAAGAACCTGTTCCGCCTCGGCGGGGATTCCATCCGGGCCATGCGTATGCAGGCGCGGCTTGAGGACATCTACCGGGCCAAGATGGAAAGCAATTTCTGCTACCTGTTCCCCACGGTGGAGCAGCAGGTGCAGTATTTCCGCACCCGCGACTTCAGCATCGAGCCGCCTCAGAACGAGATCGAGGCGCTTCTTCAGAAGATCGTGGCTTCCAGCCTCGGCATCAAAGCCGAAGCCGTGAGCGTCAGCGCGGAACTCATGCCCCTCATCGGGGACATCTCCAAGGCGTTCGCCCTGTTGGACGCTATCCGCGAGGTGTTTGCGGAAGCGGAGATCGGCGAGGACTTCCTGCGTCTGACCACCATCCGGCAGATGGCGGACTACCTGTGGCCCCGCGTCTTTTGCGAAACGCACGCGGACGGCGACGTGGCCTACTTTCCGCTGATGCATTTTCAGGAAACGCTGTATTTCCACCGCAAAGGCTTCGTGCAGAACGAGCCGAGCGGCCTGAGCTGCTACATCTACCTCAACGCCCGCATGGACGGCGACTTCCGGCCCGACGTGTTTGACAAGGCGCTGAACTATGTGGTCGGCCGCCATCCCATCATGCGCTCGGTCATCGACGAGGAACGCGAGAAGCCCCGTTTCAAGGTCTTCAAAACGGTGCCCGAAGTGCACGCCAGACATATCGACGTGTCGCATCTGCCGCCTTCGGAGGAACGGGCCTACATCCTGCAGCGCGGCCTCGAACTCAACGACTACCGTTTCGATCTGGGCGAATGGCCCCTGTTCTTCTGCGAGATCACGAAATTCGCCAATGATCGCTATGTGTTCGCCATGAACATCGACCACATGCTCGTGGACGGCTTCAGCTACATGCAGGTGTTCGACGAACTGTTCAACACCTACGACCGCATGGTGCTCGGCGAGCCGTGGGAATTGCCCGAAGCGGCCATGACCTTCGGCGACTATGTGCGTGTGGAAAACCTGCGCCAGCGCACGCAGGAATACAAGAACGCGCTGGAGTTCCAGCTCGGGCTGTTCAAGGATCTGCCCTCCAAGGCGCTCCTGCCCACCAAGCGCAACCCGGCCCTGTTGAAAGAAGTGTATTTCGACACCTTCTATCAGGAGATCCGGCCCGAAATCATCGAGGGCCTCAACGCCATTGCCGCCGAGGAGCAGATCAGCCTCAACGCCCTGCTGCTCGCGGCCTACTTCAAGCTGATGAACGTGTGGTGCCATCAGGACGACATGATCATCAACATGCCGGTGTTCAACCGCGAACAGTATTTCGCCGGGGCCCGCAAGACCGTGGGCAGCTTCATCGACATCTTCCCGGTACGCCTGCAGACCCACTTCGACGAGCCCATCGTCCAGATCGCCCGCAAGGCCGAGGCGTTCACCCGCAAGCTCCTTGAGGTGCCCGTCTCCTCCATCGAGCTCTCCCGCGAGCTGTTCGAGCGGCAGGGCCTGCGCGCCACGTCCATGAGCTCGATCATCTTCAGCAACTCCATCGGGATGTACGCGGGCGAAGTCAGCGGCATGAAGACCATCAAGCTGGAGACGCCCGAATTCCGTACCGGCGCGCCGGGCACGTTCATCGATCTCGTGATCTACGACTACCGCGTGCGCCGCAACGACAACGACGTCTTCTACTTCAACTGGAACTATATCCGCGATCTCTTCGACCGCGAATTCATCGAGACGCTGGCGAAGCAGTACCACATCCTGCTCGAACAGCTCATCCGTTATCGGAATGAGCCGGATCATCCGTTCTCCGGCGAGGACATCGTGCCGGAGCGGTACCGTTCGCTCATCGCGTCGCTCAACCGTACCGAAGCGGCCATCCCCGAATCCACGCTGCACGGCCTGATCGAGGCGCAGATCCGGCGCACCCCGGACAGCGAGGCCCTGACCTACGAAGGGCGGAGCCTCTCCTACGCGGCCTTCGGGAAGCGGGCCGATCAGGTGGCCGGGCTGCTGCGGCACCTCGGCGTCTCTTCCAACGAGTTCGTCGCGCTGTTCCTGAACCGCAGCTTCGACACGCTGGCGGGGCAGCTCGGCATCATGAAGGCCGGGGCCGCCTATCTGCCCATTGGGGTTGACTATCCCACGGATCGCGTCGCCTACATGCTGGAGGACTCCGGGGCGCGGGTACTGCTCACCCAGTCCGCACACCTCAAGGAACTGGAAGGCGCGCTCGGCAGGGTGGAGCACATCCTCGTCATGGACGAGGGCGCAAGCGCCGCCGCCATCCCGGAATCGCTCCGGGAACGGGTGGTCATGCCGTCCGGCATCTATGTTGACCGCCCGGATGTGGCCCTGCCCGCCGGATCGCCGGACGACCTCGCGTACATGATCTATACCTCCGGTTCCACGGGCAAGCCCAAGGGGGCCATGATTACCCACCGGAACATCGTCAACTTCCTGACGTGGGTGAAGGAGGAACTGGGCATCACGGCGGCGGAACGGCTGGCCTTCGTGACCTCCTACGCCTTCGACATGACCATGACCAGCAACTGGACGCCGTTCCTCGTCGGGGCCTCGCTGCATGTGCTGTCCGAGGAGAAGACCAAGGATGTCAACAATCTGCTGCGCTTCATCAGCGAGAAGGGCATCACGTTCCTGAACATCACGCCTTCGCATTTCTCGCTGCTCTCCAGCGCGCGGGAATTCCTCGCCGATGCGGACATCCCCCTGCCCGAGTCCATGCGGGTCATGCTCGGCGGCGAGGTGATCAGCACCAAAGACCTCAACCAGTGGTTGAAGTTTTACCCCGGCCACCGGTTCATCAACGAATACGGCCCCACCGAGGCGACCGTGGCCTCGACGTACTTCAGGATCCCGGTCAACGCGGACAATCAGGTGGATCTGCCCGTGGTGCCCATCGGCAAGCCCGTCTACAACACGCAGATCTACATCCTGAACCGCTTCCGCGAGCATTGCATGCCCGGCGTGCCCGGCGAACTGTACATCGGCGGCATGGGCGTGAGCAGGGGCTACCACAACAAGCCGGAGAAGAACGCCGAAGCCTTCGTGCCCAACCCCTTCAACCCGGCTGATCCGTCCGACAGGCTCTACCGCACCGGAGACGTGGTGCGGATGCTCGACACCGGCGACCTCGAATTCCTCGGCCGCGAGGATCACCAGATCAACCTGCGCGGCTACCGCATCGAGGCGGGCGAGATCGAAAGCGCGCTGCGCGAGCACGAGTCCGTGACCGAGGCCGTGGTCGTGCCCCGCAAGGACACGGCGGGAAGCCTCACGCTGGTGGCCTTCCATACCGGTTCCGAGGTTCCCGCGGCGGCCCTGCGTGACCATCTCGCCAAACGGCTGCCCGAATACATGATCCCGGCCCACTTCGAGCTGCTCGGCGAAATGCCGTGCACGCCGAGCGGCAAGCTGGACAAGAACCGGCTCCCCGACGTGGTGATCGAGGCCGGGAAACGAGACGCCGCCGTGATCCGCCCGGTGACGGAACTGGAAAAGCGCATCACCGCCATCTGGGAGGATGTGCTCGGCGTCACGGATCTCGGCATGACCAGCAATTTCTGGGACGTGGGCGGCGACTCGCTCAAGGCCATGCGCCTCATCATGCGCATGAAGAAGGAAGGCTTCATCGACTTCGGCCTCAAGGAAGCCTTCGAATACCAGACGGTCGCCTCCATCGTGAGCCGCATCCTCCGCAAGGGCGAAGGCAAGGCGGAAGAGGCGGGCATCGTGGCGCTGACGGATGTGGAACGCCCTGAAGCAAGGCTCTTTTGCCTGCCCTACGCGTGCGGCAACCCTACCATGTACCGGCAGTTCGGCAGGCTGCTGCCCGCATCCTACGCCGTGCTCGCCGCGAACCTGCCCGGACACGGCAAGGCCGGGGAGCCCATGCGCTCCATTCCCGAAATGGCGGCCCTGTGCGTGGAGCAGCTTGCGGCCTTCAACGACGGCACGCCGCTGTTCCTGCTCGGCTACTCGTTCGGCGGGTTCCTCGCCTACGAGATCGCGCGGCGGCTTGAGGAAAAGGGGCGCCCCGTCGCCGGGGTCGTGCTGGTGGCGAGCCCGCCTCCGGGCGTGATCGGCGGCCTGCGGGCAATCATCGACAGCTCGGAGGACGAGATCGTGCGCGTCTCGAAGGAGGTCTATCATTACGATTTCGCGGAGATGACCGAAGCCGAGCGCCGGGACTATCTGAACACGCTCCGGGTGGACACGCAGGCGATGCTTGATTTCGCTTTCGGGGCCGCCGTGGAAGCCCCCATGCTGAACCTCGTCGGCACGCTTGAAGAGGAAGAAGAGCTGAAGACGATGGCCGAGGCGTGGAACGCGGTGTTCGCCAACCCGTCCCATGACCGGACGGAAGGCGCGCACATGCTGATCAAGACGCATCCGGAGGAACTGGCCGGGAAGGTCAGGCATTTCATGAACGAGCTGTTGAAAAGGGGAGGGAAGGCATGAAGAGAAACGGCATAGCGGGTATCCTTGCGGCGGTTTTGCTGTCGGCGTGGTCGCTGCCCGCTGGGGCGGAGGAAACCTATAAACTCGATCCCGTGCTGGTCACGGCCGAAAAGCGCACGGAGAACGTGCAGGACGTGCCGGTCAGCGTGACCGCCATTTCCGAGCAGCAGATCAAGGACTCGGGCATCCGCTCGATTCAGGATGTCGCCCGGCAGGTTCCGAACCTGTTCATCGCCAATTGGGGGTTCCGGGGCAACTCGTACGCCTTCATACGCGGCATCGGGGCCGTCAACAACGACCCGGCCATCGGCTTTTATGTGGACGACGTGAACTATATGGACTCCCGCGTGTTCGACACCAACCTGTTCGACATCGAGCGGATCGAAGTGCTGCGCGGGCCGCAGGGGACGTTGTACGGAAGGAACAGCCTTGGCGGCGTCGTCAACATCGTCACGAAAAAACCTGACAATGAATTTCATTATGGTCTTGAGCAGACGGTCGGCAATGAAAACCTCTACGAGACGACGCTCTACATGCGCGCGCCGCTCATCAAGGACAAGCTCTTCTTCGGCGTATCCGGCACGTCGGAGCAGATGGACGGCTACAACACAAACGACTTCCTGGACAAGAAGGTGGATCGCCGCCGGGGGCTCAACGGCAGGATGCAGCTGCGCTGGATGCCCACGGACAAGCTGGACGTCACGGCCAACGTGGACGGGGAAAAGATCAACGACGGCGTATTCCCGCTGACGGATATGGATCAGGCCGACAAGAACCCGCACCACGTCTCCTATGACTACGAGGGCAGGGACAAGCGCGACACGCTCGGCTCCTCGCTGCGCGTGGCCTACGACGCGCCGTGGTTCAAGGTGACCTCCATCACCGCCTACCGGGGATACAACGACGTGACCCGGAACGATCAGGACTTCATGCCCTATGATCTCATCACCGCCAAGGAGGACATCAAGGATCGCCAGTTCACGCAGGAGTTCCGGTTCGCTTCGCCCGAAGGCTCCGGGCCGCTCAAGTGGCTTGGCGGGCTGTACCTCTACAAGAAGCATCAGGATCACACGCTGGATTTGAACTACGGGCAGGGCGCCGCCGACATGGGCATGGTTCCGATGGCGATGACCAACACGGCGGATTCGGACATCAAGACCTATGGCTACGCCGTGTTCGGGCAAGCCACCTATACGCTGTTCGACAAGCTCGATCTGACCGCCGGGCTCCGCTACGAGTATGAGAAGAACAAGCTGGACTACGCCTCGGACTATCTCGCGGGCGGGATGGTCGTCCCCGGCATGAGCTCGGACATCAGAGGCCGGAAGCACGACGACGTGTTTCTGCCCAAGGCGCAGATCGCCTATCGCTGGACGCCGGACTTCATGACCTACGCCGGAGTGTCGCGCGGCTACCGCAGCGGCGGTTTCAACACGAGTTTCCTCGATGTGTCGGATCTGGCCTTTGATCCCGAATACAGCTGGAACTACGAGGTCGGCTTCAAGTCCTCGTGGTTCAACAACCGCGTCAACTTCAACACCTCGCTGTTCTACATCGACCTGAGCGACCAGCAGGTGACGCAGGTGCTGCCCACCGCGAACACGGTCATCCGCAACGCGGGCAAATCCAGAAGCATGGGCTTTGAAGTGGAAGCCTCCGCGCTGATCACGGAGGGCCTGCTTTTCGAGGGCAGCTTCGGGTACACGGACGCCAAGTACCGCCGCTATTCGGACAAGGTTTCCGGCATGGACTACGCGGGCAACCGCACGCCTCTGGCCCCCGAATACACCTACAACCTCGCGTTGCAGTACAGTCTGCCGCTGCTGGAGTCCTTCGACTTCTTCCACAAGGAGGACTCGCTCACGTGGATCACCCGCGCCGAACTACAGGGCGTCGGCAAGTTCTACTGGAACGACGCCAACACCCTCAAGCAGGATCCGTATGAGCTGGTGAACCTGCGCACGGGGCTGGAAACGGACAATTATTCCATCACGTTCTGGGCGAAGAACGTGTTCGACAAAAAGTACAATTGCGTGGCCTTCGCCTTCTCCGGCTCGTCGGCGCTCGCGCAGGTGGGGGCCCCGCGCTCCTTCGGCGTGACCTTCCGGGCCGATTTCTAAGCCGTACCCACCGTTCCCGGCCTGTCCGGGAGCGGCTCTGCCGCCCGGGGCCGATCCGCTGATCGGCCCCGGTTCCTCTCCACAGACGCAATCCGGCGGGAAGCCCCGCCGACTATCCGCAGGTGAGTATGTCCTCCTTTTTCTTTGGCCGCCTGACCGACTGGGTCCTCCGCAGACGGGGCGCGGTTGCCGTCCTGATCGTGCTGCTGACGGCGTTTTTTCTGTGGAAGATGCAGGATCTTCAATTCGACAATTCCAACGAGATATGGTTTTCCGAGGGCGATCCCTCGCTGGAGCGCATCAACACGTTTCACAAGCTCTTCGGGAACGACGATTTCGTCTATTTGGTGTTTGACGCGGACACGCTGTTCTCTCCCGAATCGCTGCGCCTGCTTTCCGATCTCGTGTCCGATATCCGTAAAAAGGTCCCGTACCTGCGCGACGTGACCTGGCTTGGGAACGCCGAGCGCATCGAAGCCGACGCCGAGGGGATCGTCGTTTCGGATTTCATCGATCCGGAAACGTACGACGCCGCGTCCATGCCGGAACTCCGGCGGCGGGCGCTGGCCGAGAAGAACTATCGGGACAACCTCATTTCCTCGGACGGGAAGACCGTGGGGATGCTCCTTGAAATGCGGACGTATCCCAGGGACAGCGTGGAGCCGCGCTCGGAAGTGACCCATGCGCTGCGCGGGGTGCTGGCGCAGCCGGAGTATGCCGGATTTTCGATCCACGCCGTGGGCCAGCCCATCCTGCACAACGACTACAACGAGCTGTCCTTCAAGGAATCCGCTACCTTTTTCGGGCTGTGCCTGCTCATCCAGATGGTTCTGCTGTTCTGGCTCGGCAAGGGCGTGCGCGGCGTGATCGGCCCCATTTCCGTGGTGGTGCTGAGCGTGATCTGGACGCTCGGCATGATTCAGGTGCTCGGCTTTACCCTGAATCTGTTCATTATCTTGATCCCGACCCTGCTGATCTGCGTGTGCATCGGCGATTCCATGCACATCATCGCCACCTATAACCAGCACCGCCGGGGAGGGCTCGGTGTCGTCGCGGCCCTGCGGCAGGCCATGTCCGAGACGGGTATGCCGTGCCTGCTCACCAGCCTGACCACGGCGGCGGGATTCCTCGGTTTCTGCGCGGCGGATATCCAGCCGTTCCGGGAAATGGGCGTCTACGCGTCCGTGGGCGCGCTCATGGCCTACATCCTCAGTATCCTCGTCGTGCTGCTCCTTTACAGTACGGAAAGGGATAAGGCGCCGTCCGCGCCCACTCCGGGGATGCCCGGTGCGCCCGCCCGTACTGCCTCCCCGTCAACGCCGATCCGGATCGGAAAGCCGGACATCTTCGACCGTTTCCTCGGCAGGGTCTACCTGATCAATGTCCGGTATCCCAAAGTATTGCTGGCGCTGTTTGTGGTGCTGCTCGGGGTGTCCGTCTACGGATACACCTTGGTTGAGGTGGAGACGGGCACGGCCCGGATGCTCTCGAAGTCCCTCCCGCTGCGGCAGGCCTACGACTTTGTGGATGAACGCATGGGCGGTTCCATGTCCGTCGAGATCATGCTCGACACCGGGCGGGAGAACGGGGTGAAGTCGCAGGCGTTCCTGTGCGGGCTTGAGCGCCTCCAGCAGCACCTCGATGTATCGCCGCTGGTCACCAAAACGGTCAGCGTCCTCGATATCATCAAGAAAATCAACGAGTCCATGCATGGCGGGGACAAGGCGGCCTATGCGCTTCCCGACGGGGACGATGCCGCCATCGCCCAATATCTGCTGCTGTACGAAATGTCCGACGGGCGCGAGCTGGACAAGCTGGTGAGCTTCGACAGCCGCGTGGCCCGCCTGACCGCTAAGACCCGCACCCTCGGCACCGGGGACGTGCGCCGCCTGTCCGAGGACGTCGCCGCCTTCTCGCGGGACGTGTTCGGGGACACGGTCAAGGTGCGCATGGCGGGGAACCTCGACTGGGCGAAGTCCATGAACGACCTCCTCGCGGATGGCCAGCGCCAGAGCTTTCTGGCGGCCCTGCTGGTCGTGAGCGTGATCATGTGCTTCGCGCTCGGTTCCCTCCGGCTCGGCCTCCTCAGTATGCTGCCCAACATCTTTCCGGTATTCGTCACCCTCGGCCTGATGGGGGTGTCCGGGATTTACATGGACATGCCGCTCATGAGCTTCAGCGCGATCATCATCGGGGTGGTGGTCGACGACACGATACACTTCCTGTTTCATTACCGCGAATCCTTCGCCCGCACCGGCTCCTATGAGAAGGCGCTTGAAGAGACGCTGCTGTCCACCGGGCGGCCCATGCTGTTCACGACCATCACCATGCTGTGCGGGTTCTCCGTGCTCCTGTTCTCGGACATGGTGGGCGTGGTGAAGTTCGGGGGCCTCGGCTGCTTCGCCTTTGGCTGGGCGCTGCTTGCGGATTATTTCCTCGTACCCGCCATACTGCTGACATTCCGTCCGCTTAAGGCCCCTTCCAACCCTCCTTTTTCCGGGGAGACGGCGCGGAGGGGCGTATGAACGGCCGTATGATCGGGGTGATTGGCGGTACTGGCCGGGTGGGGCGCGAATGCCTCCGCTATCTGCATGAAAACACGGCGTTCGGGTTGCTCATCGGCGGGAGGAAGCCGCCGAGGGAAGCGCTTCCCGGTTCCTTCCTGTCCGTGGATGTCTTTGACGAAGCTTCGCTCGCCCGTTTTTGCGGACAATGCTCCCTTGTCATCAACTGCGCGGGGCCCGCTTCCGCCGTCCGGGAACGGGTGGCCGCCGCTGCGCTGGCCGGCGGCTGCCATTACGTTGATCCGGGCGGGTATACGCCGCTGTTTCCGATACTCTCTTCCCGGAGGCCGGAAATCCGCGCCAAGCGGCTGACGTTCCTGCTCACGCTCGGCATCCTGCCGGGCCTGTCCGAACTCTTCCCCGTGTATGTGGCCCGGACGTGCTTCGATCAGGTGGAAGGCTTTGAATACGCGTGCGTGGGGCGGGATCGCTGGACGTTCCCGTCCGCGTGGGACATCGCGTGGGGCGTCGGCAACATCGGCAACGGCGAAGCGCCCGTCTACTACGAACAGGGCGTGCGCAGGCAGGCCGGGCTGCTCGCTTCGGGCAGGCGCATGGATCTTCCCGCGCCCGTGGGGAGGCATACGGTCTTCCGGCTGATGCGCGATGACTTGCAGCTGTTTGTCGAGGAGTCGGGCATCAGCGAGGCGCACGTGTACGGCAACAACTGGGGGTGCTGGGTAACTCTTGCCACGGTGCTGGTACGGCTGGCCGGATGGTACGGCACGGAACGGCGGCTGGCGCAGTCGGCCCGGCTGATCATGCGGGCGGCGGAACTGGACATGCGCGGCAGGAAGCCGGGGTTCATGCTGCACTTGCGTATGCGCGGGACGCTGCGGGGCCAGCCCCGCAGCGTGGTCAGGACGTTGTTCCTTGAGGATACCTATCGGGCCACCGGATTGTGCGCCGCCATCGGCGCGCGCCTTGCGGCGGAGGGTATGGAGCCGGATGTGTTCCGGGCGGCGCAGATGCCGGATCCGCAAGCCTTCATGCGGCATTTTCTGGCGCAGGGATATGTGGTTACCGGGGGCGCTCTTCCCGGAGAATGGGGGCGCCTATGAAACTGTATGCCCGCCTCGTGGTCGCGCTCGGGTTCCCCATCGCGGCGGCGTGCACCCTGTCGCTGCCGTTGATCCTGCTCGGCGCCGTCGCCCCGGACCCGCGCCCGTGGAACTGGCCCACCGTGTACATCGTCGATTTCCTGTACGGGCTGGCGCTGTTCTCGCAGCTTGTGGGCTTCCTGTGCCGCACCTCGCGCAATCGGCTCTGGACGGCGGCTGTGGGCGGCTATACGGCCCTCGCCTTCGGTCAGGCCGCACTGGAGGCGCTGCTTGACCTGCTCGGCGTGCAGCCAGCCCCCATTACCGCAAAATGGTTCATTTTCATCTTCATGTCCGCCGGGCTGATCCTCGGGGCGCTGATGCTGCTGCTCGCGTTCCGGCATGGGCGGTACTGGACGGCGTTTTCCCTTTCTCAGGAGCGTTGAACATGACGAATCTTGCCTCTGCCCCGGCTTACGGACGGCCCGGCGTGTTGCTCACCGGCGCGACCGGTTTTCTCGGCGGCTATCTCCTCAAGGAACTTGTCGAGCGTACCGAAATGCCGATCTATTGCCTGACCCGTTCGGACGGCACGCTCGGCGCGCGGGCCCGGCTCATGGACAACCTGCATTTCCTGTTTGGTGCGGACGCCGTGGAAGCGTGGCCGCTTGAGCGCATCGCCATTGTGGAAGGGGATCTGGCGAAAGAGCGGTTCGGGCTTTCCGAAGCGGGATATGCGGAACTCGCGGAGCACACGGGCGCGGTCTTCCACGCCGCCGCCATGCTCTGGCATTTCGGCAAGCTGGAACAGTTCCTGAAAGTGAACGTGCAGGGCACGGAAAACCTGCTCGCCTTCTGCTCGGCAGGAATGCCCAAGACGCTGAACCACATTTCGACGCTGGCGGTGAGCGGGCGGCGCTGCGACAACCCAAAGAACCTGTTCACGGAAGCGGACTTTCACGAAAGCATGGAATGCCCCAACGTGTACGTCGAAACCAAATACGAGGCGGAAAAGCGCCTGCGTCCCGCCATGCTCGCCGGGCACGCTGTGCGGATTTTCCGTCCGGGCTTTATTATGGGCGATTCGAAGACGGGCCGCTTCAAGAAGCACATCACGTCCGACGCCCAGTATCTGCACCTTCAGGGGCACATATTCATGCGCACGGCCCCGCCGCTGTATGACGACGACTACATGGATCTGACTCCGGTGGATTATGCCGCGGCGGCCATCGTCCACATCGCGTTCCAGCCGGACACGCCTCCGGGCACGTATCATGTGTGCAACCCGCAGCCCATCCTCAAGTCCCAGATCTGGGACATCATCCGTGACTACGGGTTCCCCGTGCGCACCGTGCCAGCGGAGCGTTACCTTGAGGAAGTGCTTGATTCGGACGACGAACTTTTCTTGCGCGGCCTGCAAAGCGTGATCGTCTATCTGGGCGACTACGAGAAGTCCCCCGCCATCTTTGATGCCAGCGAAACGCTGCGGCGGCTCAAGGGATCGGGCATAAGCTGCCCGCCGCCCGATCCGGCCCTGCTGCGCCGCTATCTGGACTATTGCGTCGACATCGGCTTTCTGCCGCATCCCTCAACGCTTGGCGGGCTTGAATGGTCATGAGCGCTTCGTCTTTTTCCGGTTTTCCCGCGGATGCCCGCATTCTTGGCTTGGACATTGGTTCAATAAGTGTCGATGTGGTCCTGCTCGACGGGTTGGGGACGCCCCTGTACAGCCGGTATGTCCGTCATCACGGACAGCCGGATAAGGTGTTGTGCGCCGAGCTTGAGGCGCTGGAGCGGACGCACGCAGGCATCGCCGCGGCGGTCACGGGCACGGGCGCGGATCGTGTGGGCCGTCTGCTCGGCGCGTGCGCTGTAAACGAGGTCATCGCGCAGGTGGCGGCGGCTTCGTTCCGCTGCCCGCAGGCGCGTTCCGTCATCGACATCGGCGGGCAGGACAGCAAGTATATCCAGCTTGAGCCCGCCGGGGAGGGGGGCGGCCTGCGGCTCAAGGACTTTTCGGTCAGCTCCATGTGCGCGTCCGGCACGGGCAGCTTCCTCGATCAGCAGGCTACCCGCCTCGGCCTCGACATCGAAACCGAATTCGGGGAGGCCGCGCTCCGGTCGAGGGCTCCCGCCCGTATTGCCGGGCGCTGCTCGGTCTTTGCCAAGTCGGACATGATCCACCTCCAGCAGAAGGGCACCCCTGTAGAGGACATCGTAGCCGGGCTGTGCCACGCGCTGGCCCGCAGCTTCAAGGCCAACGTGGTGGGTGTGAAGGCGTTGGAACTGCCCGTGGCGCTGGTCGGCGGGGTTGCCGCCAACGCGGGCGTGGTCAAGGCCCTGCGTTCCGTCCTGCACCTTGAGGAGGATGGGTTGTTCGTGCCCGAGGATTTCGCGCTTTCCGGCGCGTTCGGCGCGGCGTTGTTCCTGCTTGGAGGGCAGGGGGAAGCCGTACCCTACAAGGGGCTGGCCGCGTTCCGGGAAGGGCTCCGGCAGCGGGTGCCCATGAAAACGCTGGTTCCGTTGCAGCCCGTCAGCGTGTCTCCTCCGGGATGCCGGGGATCCTCGGATGCCGGGCCGAAGGTTTCCGCAGGGTTCATGCCGCCGCTCCGTCCGTCCGCCTCCTCCCTGCCGGACGGAGCGGGAACGCGCGGTCTGCCGGGGCGTCCCGAGGCGCGCATCCCGGAGGGCGGCTCTCCGTCCTCCGCACCCCGCGAGCCGGCGGCTTCCCCGCTCGCGGCGGACGACGGCGACTCGATCCGGAGCAGCCTGTGCCTGCCGCTGGAGCGCCGTACCCGGGTGTTCCTCGGCATCGACATCGGTTCCATCTCCACCAATATAGTGCTCATGGATGAAAACCGTGAGGTCGTGGCGAAGTACTACCTCATGACCGCCAGCCGTCCCATCGAGGCGGTGCGGACGGGGTTCCGGGATATCCTTGAACGGTACGGGGAGTTTGCGGACGTGCAGGCCGTGGGCGTGACCGGCTCGGGGCGCCACCTCATCGGGGATCTGGCCGGTGCGGACGTGGTGGTCAACGAGATCACGGCCCATGCCACGGCTTCGGCGTTCATCTGCCCGGAGGTGGACACTATTTTCGAGATCGGGGGGCAGGATTCCAAGTACGTGCGGCTGGAGAACGGCCTCGTCAAGGATTTCACCATGAACAAGGCCTGCGCCGCCGGGACGGGCAGCTTCCTTGAAGAACAGGCGGAAAAGCTCGGCATCAGCATCAAGCGGGATTTCGCGCGTCTGGCCCTTGCCGCTGAGCACCCCGTGGACTGCGGCGAGCAGTGTACCGTGTTCATCGACTCCGAGGTGGTGCGCCACCAGCAGCGGGGCACGCCGGTCAGCGACATCGCCGGGGGCCTCGCCTACAGCATCGCCACCAACTATCTGCACAGGGTCGTGGAAAAGCGGCCCGTGGGCGATCATATCCTGTTTCAGGGCGGGGTGGCCTTCAATACGGCGGTGCTTGCGGCCTTTGAGTGGCTCACCGGGAAGGCGATCACAGTGCCCCCGCACAATGAGGTGATGGGGGCCATCGGGTGCTGCCTCATCGCGCGGCGCAAGATGCTGGAAACGCCGGGGTTCGCCACCTGGTTCACAGGGTTTGGGGTGCTCGAAAAAGGGTACCGGCAGGAATCCTTCCAGTGCAATTTGTGCGCGAACCAGTGCGATATCAGCAAGATATTGGTCGAAGGGCATCGTCCCCTGTTTTACGGCGGGCGTTGCGAACGCTACGAGGTGCGGCGCTCTTCGGGGGGCGGGGGGCTGCGGGATCTGTTCGCGGAGCGCGAACGCCTGCTCATGTCGGCCTACCAGCCGAAGGACAAGGCGGGCTCGAGGGGCGTCATCGGCTATCCCCGTATGCTGACCTTTCATGAATATTTCCCGTTCTTTCAGGCCTTTTTCTCGGAATTGGGCTTTTCGCTCCTGCTTTCGCCGCCCACCAACGCGGAGATCGTCCGGCGGGGCGTTTCCGGGGTGGCCAGCGCCGCCTGCTTCCCTACCAAGGTGGCGCACGGACATGCGGCGTGGATGAAGGAGGCCGTGCTGGAAGGCAAGGCCGGGGCCATGCTTATCCCGTCCCTGCGGGAAACGTTCCCCACCGCCGAGGCGCATCCCTATGCCAACCATTGCAGCTACATCCAGTTCATCCCCGATCTGGTGAACGAGGCGTTCAAACTGGAGGCGTCCGGCATCCGGCTGATCCGTCCGGCGCTGCATTTCCGCATGGGGCGGGATCAGGTGCTGCGCGAACTGGAATGTACGGCGGCGTCCCTCGGCGTCTCTTCAAGGGCGGAGGTGCGGCGCGCCTGCGATGAGGCCTATGCCGCGCAGGCCCGGTTCCGCGAGGCCCGCAACGCCCTCGGCAGGGAGGCGCTCGACGCTCTGGGGCCGGACGGCAAGGCCGTGGTGCTGGTGGGCAAGGCCCACAACATCCACGATCCCGGCACCAACATGAACCTTGCCCGCATCCTGCGGGGCATGGGCATCCAGACCATCCCCAGCGATCTGCTGGATCTGTTCCATTCGCCGGATGTGGGCGAGGCGTGGCGCAATATGACGCTTGCGATGGGGCAGCGCACGCTTGCCGCCGCCGACATCATCCGGCGGGACGCGCGGCTCAACGCCATCTATCTGGCGAATTTCGGCTGCGTCAACGATTCCATGTACCCGCGTTTCTTTGGCAGGGAAATGGGCGAAAAGCCGTTCCTGCTGCTTGAGATCGACGAGCATTCCGCCGAGGCGGGCGTGGTCACGCGCTGCGAGGCGTTCCTTGACGCGGTGGCGAACTTCGACGCCGCGCGGGAGATCGCGCCCCGGCGCACGCGCAAGATCGAATTCGATCCCGGCGGCGATCGCGTGCTGTACCTGCCCCATGCCGCCAACGGCATGGCGGTGTGGGCCGCCGCGCTCAGGGCGCACGGCATCAACGCCAAACTCCTCCCGCCGCCCGACGAGCGGAGCCTCGAATGGGGCCGCCGCTGCCTCGACGGGAAGGAGTGCCTGCCCTGCACCCTCATGACCGGGGACATGGTGCGTCTGATCAAGGAGGACGGCGTGGACCCGGCGAAGGCCGCGTTCTTCATGCCCGGCTCGTGCGGGAGCTGCCGCTACGACCTTTTCAACACGCTCCAGCAGATCGTCTTTGAGGATATGGGGCTCGGCGGGGCGGCGCTTGTGGACGAGTATCAGGGTGCAAACCGCAAGCTCCACGCGATCATGTCCGGGGCCTCCTGCGGCATGTTGGCGTGGCGCGGCTTTATTGCGGCGGACATCTTGGAAAAGCTGCGCCTGCACATCCGGCCCTACGAGACCGGGGCGGGGGACACGGACAGGGCCTACTACGCCTGCCTCGACCGGCTCGTGGAGGTCGTGGAGGCAAAGGGCGACGTGGAGCGGGCCGTGATCGGCATGGTGGAAGCCATGCGCGCCGTGCCCGTGGATCGGAGCAGGCCGCGTCCCCTCATCGGGCTCGTGGGCGAGGCGTACCTCCGCAACGTGGATTACGCCAGCAACAACATCATCCAGAGTGTGGAGCAGATGGGCGGGGAGATACGTATGCCCGCGATCATGGAGGTGCTGTGGTACTCGCTCTACAAGCAGCGGTACTTTCAGGAACTGGGGCGGCACCGCGTCAAGGCGTTCATCCACCGCGTCCAGCACGGCATCCTCAACCGCATTGAGCGCAAGATGCGCCGCCATGCGGCCTCCGTGCTTCCCGATCCGTATGAAAAGCCCATCTGGGAGGTCATCGGGCAGAGCGGCCTGAGCCTCGATGCGGGCCTCGGTTTCGGGGCGTCCGTGGAAATGGCCCGCAGCGGCATCAGCGGGATCATCCACGCCATTCCCTTCAACTGCGTGCCGGGCACGGTGATCCAGGGCCTTGAGGGGCGCTTCCGTTCCCTGTTCCCCGGCATCCCGTTCATGACCGTAGGGTTCAGCGGGCAGGCCGATCTCGGCGTCCGCATCCGTCTCGAAGCGCTGGTGCACCAGTGCCGGAGCCTCGCCCCGGGGCACGCCGCCAGAATGTAACCCTTACCCGTTCACGGCGCGGTTGGCCGCCCTCCGGCGTGGTTGTCCCCCGGAATCAGGCTGCGGCCGCCGTGCCGCCGAACAAGGAACGACATGTTTCGCTATACGAACCACGTTTGCAAGAAATGCTTCCTCCAAAACGATCCCTTCCACAAGGTCACGCTCAATGAGGACGGCGTGTGCTCCCTGTGCGCCAAACCGGCCCCGGAAGAGGCCCGGCGCGATTGGGATGCGCTGGAAAAACGCTTTGCCGCCCATCTGGACCGCGTGCGCGGCACCCGGCCCTACGAGGGCCTGATCATGATGAGCGGCGGCAAGGACAGCGCGTATCTGGCGGATCTCCTGAAGGAGACCTACGGGATGCGGCTTCTCGGCTTCATCATCGACATCAACTATGAGTATCCGGAGACGTTCGAGAACGCGAAGACCATCGCCCGGAAGCTGGATCTGCCCTATGTCGTCTTCCGGCAGGAACCGGAGGCCATGCGCCGCTACTACCGCTTCCTGTTCACCGAGAAGGCGCTGCTCCAGCCGGACGGCGGGCAGGTGTGCACGTTCTGCGGGCGCTTCCTCATCCATTCGGCGTGCGCGTTCGCCCGGCGCATGGGCATCCCGCTGGTGTTTTCGGGGCACAACCCGGATCAGATTTTCCTCATGGGCGAAAGCATCCACAACACCCCGGAGCAGGATGTGCTTATCGAGTTTCTCATGGAAACGCTGTCCGAGGAGACGGGCAAGGCGTTGGCCCGCTGGCGGGAGAGCTACGGGGAGCCGGAGCTGCCGCTGTTCCCGGATTCCATCCACGTGGAGGGGACGGAACTGCTGTTCCCGTTCCAGTATTTCCCTTACCGCCCCGAAGCCATGATGCGCCACGTGCGCGAACGCCTCCAGTGGCTGCCGATCAAGCGGTTCTCCAAGACGTACATCGCCTCAGGGTGCCGCCTCGTAAAGCTGTGGGCGTACATGGCCTATCTCAACAATACCAACAGCTACGTCGATTTTGAATTCTGCAACCAGATCCGCAACGGCACGCTTTCCGCAGACACGGTGCGGCAATTCTACGAGCAGGCCGAGATCGATTACGAGGAGCTTGCGGAGCTCATTGCCGAGCTGGACATGGCCGGGCCCATGAAGGCGCTTTTGACCCCTTATGGAGAGAAGGCGGAAGCGCTGCTCCGGCTGCTTCCTTGACGCATTCCTTCTTCCGTAAACCGTTTATGATTCTGAAAGGATGTCCGATGAGCCAGATATTCCTGTCACCTTTTGCCATGCCTGAGCTTGACCGCGTGGTCGAGCAGTTGTGCGCCCCCTCGTCGCTGGAGGGGGTCTTCCACCGCCCGCTCCACGATGCGCCCATGCCTTCGCTGGACGTGCTGGGAGAAATCCTGTCGCGCCTGAAGATAGCCTTGTTCCCCGGTTACTTCGGCATGTCCAACGTGCGTATGGAGTCCATGCGCTACCATCTTTCCGCCAACCTCGATTCCATTTTCCGCAAGCTGGCGGAGCAGATCCGCTGCGGCGCGTGCTTTGCGTGCGCGGAATACGCGCAGGAGTGCCTTGAGTGCGAGCGTATCTCGCGGGAAAAGGCGCTTGAGTTCATCGAGCGGCTTCCGCACATCCGGCGTCTGCTCGCCACGGACGCAAGGGCCGCCTATCAGGGCGACCCGGCTGCGACCAGCGCGGGCGAAACCATTTTTTGCTACCCGTCCATCCTGACCATGATCCACTACCGCATCGCGCACGAGCTGTACCTGCTCGAAGTGCCGATCATCCCGCGCATCCTGTGCGAAATGGCCCACGCCATCACCGGCATCGACATCCATCCCGGCGCGTCCGTCGGGGAGGCGTTCTTCATCGATCACGGCACCGGCGTGGTCATTGGGGAAACGTGCGTCATCGGCAGGGGATGCCGCTTGTATCAGGGGGTTACGCTCGGCGCGCTGTCCTTCCCCAAGGGGGCCGACGGGGTGCTCATCAAGGGCATCCCCCGCCATCCGAAGCTGGAGGACGACGTGACCGTGTACGCGGGCGCGACCATCCTCGGCAACATCACCATCGGGGCGGGATCGGTCATCGGCGCGAATACATGGGTCACGCGGGACGTGCCCCGCAACAGTAAAGTCGTTTCGGGAGACTGACATGGAAAACACGAACAGCCTCGGCCTGCTGCTGTCCTTCGCGCGGCCTTGCCGCAGGCTTCTCGCCGCCTCGGTGGGCCTTGCCGTGCTCGGCGTGGCTTCGGGCATGGTGCCGTATTTCGCGGTATCATACATGATCGTGGATCTGTATGCGGGCACGGCGACGCCGGGAAGCCTGTTCCTCTTCGCCCTGATAGCCCTGTTGGGGCAGGCCGGGCGCGTGGCGCTCGGCACGGCGTCCACCGTGCTCTCCCACCGCGCGGCCTTCGCCATCCTGAAAGGCATCAGGACGGACATCGCGGCCAAGCTGTCCCGTATGCCGCTGGGCAGCGTGATCGAGACCCCCTCCGGCAAGCTCAAGACGCTCATCGTGGATACGGTGGAAAAGATGGAGGTGCCCCTCGCGCACCTCATCCCCGAACTGACCTCGAATCTGCTCGTGCCGTTGTTCATGGCCGCCTACCTGTTCTGGCTGGACTGGCGCATGGCGCTTCTGGCGCTGGCCACGTTCCCGGTGGGGCTGTTTTGCTACATGGCCATGACCAAGGATTACGCGGAGCGCTACGCCACGGTTCAGGACGCGGGGAAGGGCATGAACGCCGCCATTGTGGAATATATCAACGGAATTGAGGTCATCAAGGCGTTCAACCAGTCCTCGGCCTCCTACGGGAAATTCGTAGCGGCGGTCAGGGCCAACCGGGACGCCATGAAAGACTGGTTCCGCGCCACCAACGGCTATTACGTCGCGGGGATGGCCATTGCCCCGGCCTCGTTGATCACCGTGCTGCCCGCCGGGGTATACTTCCACATGAGCGGAACGCTGGACGCCCCCGCCGCGATCACCTGCTTTATCCTGTCGCTCGGGCTCATCCAGCCGATTTTGCAGGCGCTCGGCTACACGGACAGCCTCGCCATGATGGACAGCACCCTCAAGGAGGTTTCCGACTTGCTGGGCAGGCCGGAAATGGTGCGCCCTTCCAACTGCGTGCCGTTGCGCGGGCATGGGATCGAGTTTGATCAGGTGTCGTTCGCCTATACGGGGACGGGGCGGGAGGTCTTGCAGGATGTGTCTTTCAAGATCGTGGAAGGCGGCATGACCGCCATCGTCGGACCGTCCGGCTCGGGCAAGTCCACGCTCGCCAAGCTGCTGGTCAGCTTTTGGGAAGCGGATCGCGGACGCATCCTGCTCGGCGGGGTGGATGTCCGCAAGCTCCCGTTGTCTCAGGTCATGCAGTCCGTCGCCTATGTCTCGCAGGACAATTTCCTGTTCAACGTCAGCCTGCGGGAAAACATCCGCCTTGGCAGGCCGGACGCCACGGACAGGGAAGTGGAAGAGGCTGCGGAGGCTGCCGCGTGCGGCTTCATCAAGGCATTGCCCGGCGGATATGATACGCCTGCCGGGGATGCCGGGGCGCGCCTTTCCGGGGGCGAGCGCCAGCGCATCGCCATTGCGCGGGCCATGCTCGAGGACAGCCCCATCGTGGTGCTGGACGAGGCGACGGCCTTTGCCGATCCCGAAAACGAGGCGTTCATTCAGGAGTCGATCAGCCGCCTCGTCAAGGACAAGACGCTGGTGGTCATTGCGCACCGCCTTTCCACCATCGTCCGCGCGGATCGCATTGTGGTCATGGACGGGGGCCGCGTGTCCGCCGTGGGCACGCACGCGGAACTGCTGCAAACCTCGCCTTTGTACGGGCGACTCTGGGAATCGCATACCGGGGCACGGGATGCCGAAGGAGCGGAACATGATTGAGACGATCCGCAGGCTGCTCGATTTTTCAGGCCGTTGCCGCAAGGATTTGCTGTATGCCTTTGGCTACGGGGTGCTGTACTCCGTTTCGGAAGTCATTCCGGTGCTCGCCATCGTGGTGGCGCTGGAGGCCGTGCTGTCCCCGTCCGGCGGTGGCTGGTTCGCCGTTGCCGCGTCGGGCGGGCTTATGGGCCTGAGCGTCGCCGGGAAAATCGTATTCGGAAAGAGGGCCACGGAACGCCGTATGCTCGCCAGCTACGATATGTGCGCGGACAAGCGCATTGAAGTGGGGGAAATCCTCAAGCGCGTGCCGCTCGGCTATTTCAGCCAGAATCGGCTCGGCGAGCTGACAGCCACGCTCACCACCACGCTCGGCGAGATCGAAACCAACGCCGTGGCAATCCTCGACAAGGTGGCGAACGGCTTCGTGCACGCGGTGGCCATCACTCTGCTGATTTCGTGGTACGATTGGCACGCCGGCCTGATCACGGCGGCGGGGCTCGTGGTGTCCCTGTTCGTATACGGGGCCATGCAGCGGAAGGGCAGGAAGCTCTCCCCGGTACGCCAGGCGGCGCAGTCGAGGCTGGTGGCGGCGGTTTTGGAATATGTTCAGGGTATGGCCGTGGTGAAGGCGTTCGGGCTTGGGGACCGCTCCAACAGGGCGGTGGACGAGGCCATCGAAGCCTGCCGCGCCAGCAACACCGATCTGGAGCGTTCCTTCTCCACGTTGGCCGCAGCCTACCAGCTGGTGTTCAAGGTGGCGGCGTTCGGCGTGCTCCTCTCTTCGGGGCTGCTGTACCTGAGCGGCGATATGGATCTGATCAAATGCCTGCTGCTCATGGTTTCGAGCTTCATGCTGTACGCGCACATCGAAATGATGGGCAGCGTTTCCGCGCTGTCCCGCGTCATTTCCGTAGCGCTGGATCGCATGGAAGCCCTGAAGAATGCCCCGCTTCTGGACGAGCGCGGGGAAGATTTCGTGCCGGAGTCCTTCGACATCCGCATGGAGGATGTGGTGTTTTCCTACGACGGGACGCGCCTCCTCGACGGGATCAATCTTGTGATCCCGCAGGGGACGACCACCGCGATCGTCGGGCCTTCCGGCAGCGGCAAGACGACCCTGTGCAGCCTGATCGCCCGGTTCTGGGACGTGCAGGAGGGCAGGGTGCTGTTCGGCGGGCGCGACGTGCGGGAATACACCTGCGACGGCCTGCTGCGCAACATCAGCATGGTGTTTCAGAACGTATACCTGTTTGAGGACACCATCCTGAACAATATCCGCTTCGGCAAGCCCGACGCCACGATGGAGGAAGTCCGCGAAGCCGCGCGCAAGGCCCGCTGCCATGACTTCATCATGGCCCTGCCCGAAGGGTATGAGACGCCCGTGGGCGAGGGGGGAGTATCGCTTTCCGGCGGGGAACGGCAACGCATTTCGCTGGCCCGCGCCATGCTGAAGGACGCGCCCGTGATCATCTTGGACGAGGCCACGGCCAGCGTGGACCCCGAAAACGAACGCCAGCTTCAGGAAGCCTTTGAAGCCCTGACCCGCGACAAGACGGTCATCATGATCGCACACCGTCTTTCCACCGTGCGCAAGGCGGATCAGATCCTCGTGCTCGACAAGGGGCGGATCATCCAGCGCGGGCGGCATGAGGAGCTTATGGAGCAGGGCGGCCTCTATGCGGACTTCATCCGCATCAGGGAACAGGCTGTCGGCTGGTCGCTGTGAGCTTGGGCAATGCTTGGAAGGGGTAGAAGCCTCCCCCCGGTGAGCCGCCTTCTGTTTTATCTTTAAACGTAACTGGGCTTCCGCCAACCAAAGAGAGAAGGCAGACGGCCGAAAAGAACGCATGGAACCTCGCCCAGCGTGGACGGATAAGCCGGTTCCGGTTGAAGGGAACGGCATAAACGGGTTTGCCGGGCTTTTCGCTAACAGGGAAGAAGGGGCGATGCCCCCATCGGATAGGCAACGCGGGCCTGACGCGGCGCGACGTTGAAAATCTGATGGGGGCTTTTTTCGGGAAAATTTTCATTTGGTTAAAGTGTGCGGGCCGTTACCTCCACCGGGAATTTGGAGCAGATCATGTCTCTCCAGTAAATAACGGGTACGCTGCTGATGTGTCGTAAACGTGGCAACCCGTAGCCCCCGATACGCTACCGGGTATTTGGTCGGCGTGGACAAAAAACGCAGATTGGTGGAGATTGAGGGGGTAAGGGAAAACGCCCTGTTCCCGTCAAGGGTATGGAATATGCCGTGGGGTGCCGCATGGTACACAAGGATTTGATATACGAGATACTTTCTGTTGTTGAGGAAATACCGGAAGGGTGTGTTGCCACGTACGGCCAGATTGCGCGGCTGATCGGCAGGGACAAGAACTCCAGGCTGGTGGGAAAGGTCCTGAGCATGGCGGAATATTATGGTGACTATCCGTGTCACAGGGTCGTCAATCATGCGGGGCGTCTTGTACCCGGATGGCTGGAACAGCGTCTTTTACTGGAAGCGGAACAGGTCGTCATGAAGGACGACAGGCATGTGGACTTGAAAAAATGCCGATGGGATTACTGAAAAGGAGGGGACGGTGAACCGCATAACGTACCACACAACGCCCTTGGGACGGGTCATGCTTGCGGCGAAAGGCGATGCTCTTGCCGGACTCTGGATTGAAGGCCAGAAATATTTCGCGGATGGCTTGAAAGGGGAAGCCTGGGAACAGGACGATTTCCCGGTGTTCGTTCAGGCCAAGGAATGGCTCGATCGGTATTTTGCCGGCGAGAAACCTCGTATATCAGAGTTGAAGCTTGAGCCGACAGGAAGTGAATTCAGGAAGGCGGTATGGGAAGCCCTCTGCCAGATTCCCTATGGCGAAGTCGTAACCTATGGGGAACTGGCTCAAAAAATGGCTGTACTCCACAATAGGGAACGGATGTCCGCGCAAGCGGTAGGCGGCGCAGTGGGGCACAATGCCATTTCCATCATCATTCCTTGCCATCGTGTCGTCGGGGCTAACGGAAGTTTGACAGGCTATGCCGGTGGGATCGATAAAAAAATAAAACTGCTGACCCATGAGGGGGCATATTCGAAAAGCTTTTTTGTGCCGAAAAAGAGTACCGCCCCATGATCCCCCGGCTTCGCGCTATGCTGTCATCCGCATCCCGAACCATGCCGATCCCCACAGCCCGCTGTTCATGTCGGTGAAACGGCGTACGGGGATGCGTTCGAGCAGCCTCCGGTGCGGGCCTTCATAAAAGGCTTCCCGGAAAGCGGCGCACTCGGTCACGAGGGGGTTGCGGAGGGCTATGCCGCCGGTGATGAACAGCCCGCCCGTGCAAAGTGTGGACAACGCCCAGTTCCGGCAGGCCCGGGCGTAGAAACGGGCATACCAGCGCAGCGTCCCGGTTTCGCTCCCGAGCGCTTCGGCGGCGATTTCGTGAGCCTCCCGGCGTTCTCCGGTGAGAAACAGATGGAGCAGGCGAAGCCCGCGCCCTGACAGCACATCATCGCCGCTCAAGCAGGCGAGCCCGAGTTCCCGCGCCGCGAAATCCTGAAACGCCTCCTCCTCTTTGCCGATGAAAGGAAATATGACATGCCCTCCCTCGGCTGGAAGGGGGAGCCATGAGCCGTGGCTGTCCCGGATGAGCGAGGCCGTGCCCAGCCCCGTGCCTGCGCCGATGATGCCGATGGGCCCGGCGGGACGGGGGCCGGGAGCGCCGAGCACGCAATGGGCGCTCGAACCGGCTTCGGTCAGGCACGCGCAGGCTTCCGCCGTGAAATCGTTGATTATCCGGCAAGAGCGGATGCCGTACCGCTCCCCGGCGTCGGTCAGATCCACTTCCAGAGGCGCGTTGGTCAGCCGGGCTTTCAGCGGATCGGCGACGGGGCCAGCCATGCCGACGACGAACGCGTCGGCGGTGCGGGGATGCCGATCCAAGGCCGTTCCGCAGGCGCTGATGAGTGCGCCCGTGTCCGGGAGTTCCGCCGTTTTGCGCTTGCCCATGCGGTGCAGGGAGAGGATCCCCTTGTCCAGCGTGAACCCGGCAAAACGGCAATTGGTGCCGCCGAGATCGACGGCCATAATGTACGGCATGGGGGCCTCCTCTTGGGATTGCCGTGGCAACCCCGAAGCATAAAGGGAAGTATGCCAGCTGATGCGGGCCGGAGACAAGCGGGTAGAAAGTGCCCCCTGATGGGGGCGGGTGGGCGTCTCAAACAGGCGGGCACCCCGTAACGATACGGAATGCCCGCAAAAGAGGGCCTGTGGCGGGCTGAAATCTTCCGCAACGGGAGCCCCGGGTTGCTCGGGGCCCTTTAGGGCTGTTCGCTGCCGCGCGGCTCCGCCGCTTCGGACGGCATGTGTTGCTGCCGATTGAGCAGGGACGCGTAGGCTTGTTCCGCGTTGTAGCTGCTGCGGACCAGCGGGGCCGAAAAGACGAAGGGGATGCCCAGTTCCCGCCCCTTTTGGGCATAGCTTTCGAAGATGTCGGGATGGACGTAGCGCTCCACTGGGTGGTGCTTCTGGGACGGGCGCATGTATTGCCCGATGGTCACGATGTCGCATCCCGTGGCGGCGAGATCGGCCAGTACGCCGTGCACTTCCTCATCCGTTTCCCCAAGCCCGACCATCAGGCCGCTCTTGCTGACGCGCCCGGCTTCCTTGACGCGGCGCAGGAGCTCAAGGCTCTGCTGATAGTCGGCCTGAGGCCGGATGCGGCTGTAATGCGCGGGCGGGGTTTCCACATTGTGGTTGATGATGTGGGGCTCGGCGTCCATGACGGTTCGCAGGGCCTCGCGGCTGCCGCGAAAATCGGGGATGAGCACTTCGATGGTGGGGCAGGTTTCGCCGCTGTCCCGGATAGCCCGGATGGTTGCCGCGAAGTGGGCCGATCCGCCGTCCGGCAGGTCGTCCCGCGTCACGGACGTCACCACGGCATGGCGCAGGCCGAGGGCCGCCGCTGCCTTGCCCACGCGGGCGGGCTCTTCGGGGTCGGGCGCGTGGATGATGCCGCCGCCGATGTTGCAGAAGGCACAGTTGCGGGTGCAGGTGTTGCCGAGGATGAGGAACGTGGCGGTCTTGCGTGAGAAGCATTCGAACATGTTCGGACACTTGGCGCTGTGGCAGACCGTGTGCAGATCAAGCCCTTCCACGAGGGCGCGGGTATCGGAGAAGGTGTGGTTGCAGGGCAGCTTAACACGGAGCCACGGGGGGATCCGCAAAGAGGGTTTGGAATTCTCGGGTGCAGACATCTTTGACCTCCTGCATGGAAAGGGAATCGCCGCCGCACTCGCGGGACAGGGATGTGGCCTCGGCATCGTGGAGGCCGCACAGGGTAATGGCGCTGAAAAGGGAAAGCTCGTTCCCCACGTTGAGCGCGAAGCCGTGGAAGGACACCCAGTGGCGCACGCACATGCCGAGCGAGCACAGCTTGCGGTTGTCGATCCATACGCCGGGGCGGCCTTCCCAGCGGGCGGCCTCGACCCCGAACGCGGCGGCGGTGCGGATGACGATTTCTTCCAGCGTGCGGACGAAACCGTGCAGCCCGTTCGTGCGCTTGCCGACGCGGAACACGGGGTAGGCTACGAGCTGGCCCGGAAAATGGCAGGTGATGTTGCCGCCGCGATCTGCCTTGACGATTTCGACGCCGCGTGCCTCCAGTTCCGCCCGGTCGAGGAGCAGGTTCTCCTCGCCGCCGTGACGTCCGAAGGTGATCACGGGCGGGTGCTCCACCAGAAATAACGTATCTTCTTCGCCTTGCCGTACGCGCTCATGGCATTCGAGCTGAACAGCCAGCGCTTCGCTGTAGGGCATCACGCCCAGATCGACGATGTTCACATTGCCTTGCCTGCGTTACGTAAGTGCCGTTGCACGGAAACGGCCGAGGCCCGCCGCCCTTTCCATGCGTCTCCTAGTGTCACGGGATGACCTGCAATAATCCTCGTATGGTGTCAATATGCCCGGGCAACATCTTATCGGAGAAATGAAGGCAAGGCCGTTTTTATGTGCATGGAACATACGGCTCTATTCTTTCTCATAGTGCCCGGAGCGGGTTTCACGGTATGTATAAAAGCGGATTCCGTCGGGGCATGATACGCATCGTGTCGCGTGATGGTTGCGGAAAGGCCGCCGGAAATGGGCCTGACGGGAACGGATGGTGCACGTTTCCGTTTTTTTTCGAAGTGATGTTGACCGAATGCGCCGTGTTTCGTATACAAAAAGAAAAAACCTGTCGTCTTCATCAATGAGGAGATCGCCCATGCGGTACGTGTATCTGTTTCATGAAGGCAATGCGCGGATGAAGGAGCTTTTGGGCGGCAAGGGGGCCAACCTTGCGGAAATGACGAACATCGGCCTGCCGGTTCCCTGCGGCATGACGATCACGACGGACGCCTGCCGGGAGTATTACAACAACGGCAAGAAGTTGCCGGAAGGGCTCGTCGAAGAGGTCACACGGAATCTGAAGGCCATCGAGGCGGAGGCGGGCAAGCGCTTCGGGGACGAGGATGATCCCTTGCTGCTCTCGGTCCGTTCCGGTGCGGTCTTCTCCATGCCCGGCATGATGGACACCATCCTGAACCTCGGCCTCAACGCCGCCACGTTCAAGGCGCTGGCCAGGCATACCGGAAACATGTGGTTCGCCTGCGACACCTACCGGCGGTTTATCCAGATGTTCTCGGATGTGGTCATGGAAATCCCCAAGGACAAGTTCGAGCATATCCTGCAGGAGCAGAAGGCCGCGCAAGGCGTCACGCAGGATCAGGAGCTCAGCGTCGAGTCGCTGCTTGCCGTCATCGATAAGAGCAAGGCGCTGTATCGGCAGGAAATCGAAGAAGATTTTCCGGAAGACGTGACGCGGCAGCTTTTCCTGTCCATTGAGGCGGTGTTCCGCTCGTGGAACAACCACCGGGCCATCGTCTACCGCAATCTGAACAAGATCGACCACAATCTGGGGACCGCCGTCAATATCCAGACAATGGTCTTCGGCAACATGGGCGAAGACTCGGGCAGCGGCGTGGCCTTCTCGCGCAACCCTTCCACCGGCGAGAGGAAGCTGTACGGCGAATACCTGATCAACGCGCAGGGTGAGGACGTGGTGGCGGGCGTGCGCACTCCCCGGCCCATCGCCGAACTCGGCGAGGATATGCCGGAGATTTTCGAACAGTTCCGGTCCATTGCCGAGAAGCTTGAGCGACATTACCGGGACATGCAGGACATTGAGCTGACCATTGAGCGCGGCAAGCTGTATATCCTCCAGACCCGGAACGGCAAGCGTACGGCGCAGGCGGCCCTCAAGATCGCGCACGACATGGTGGGCGAGGGGTTGATCGACAAGAAGGAAGCCCTGTTGCGCATCGATCCGGAGCATCTGGCCCACGTGCTGCACCGACAGATCGATAGTTCTGCGGACCTCACGGTGCTTGCCGCCGGATTGGCGGCCTCTCCGGGCGCGGCGTTCGGATCCGTGGTGTTCGACGCCAACGAGGCCGAGCATTTGGGACGTATCGGCTCCAAGGTGATTCTGGTGCGTGTGGAGACGACGCCGGACGACATCCACGGCATCGTGCAGGCACAGGGCATCCTGACCAGCCGGGGAGGCATGACCAGCCACGCGGCGGTCGTGACCCGTGGCATGGGCAAGCCGTGCGTGTGCGGCTGCGAGGCCATCAAGGTCGATTATGAGCAACAGCTGTTCACGGTCGGTTCGACAGTCGTCAGGAAGGGTGAGCTTATTTCCATCGACGGGACCACGGGGCAGGTCATTTTGGGGGCCGTGCCGTTGAAGGACCCGGAACTTTCCAAGGAATACCAGACGATTCTGGAATGGGCGGACGAGGTGCGGACGTTACAGGTCCGGGCCAACGCGGACACGCCGGAAGACGCGGAAAAGTCCCGCAAGTTCGGTGCGCAGGGCATCGGCCTGACCCGTACCGAGCACATGTTTATGGCGCAGGAACGGCTTCCCTACGTCCAGAGGATGATTTTGGCGACGACCACCGAGGAGCGCATGGGCGCGCTCTTGCCGCTCAGGATCATGCAGGAGAACGATTTTTACAGCATCCTCAAGGCAATGCACGATTTGCCCGTGTGCATCCGGTTGCTGGACCCGCCGCTGCATGAATTCCTGCCGAGCTTGGAAAAGCTGCTGGTCGAGACGACCGAGCTTCGGATACGCAAGGACAATCCGCAACTTCTGGAAGAGAAGGAGCGCCTTCTCGCGCAGGTGGTCAAGCTGCACGAGGCCAACCCCATGATGGGGCATCGCGGCTGCCGCCTTGGGATCACCTATCCCGAAGTCTACGAGATGCAGATGCACGCCATCTTCAACGCGGCGTCCCGCCTGACGCGGGACGGGTACACCGTGTTGCCGGAAATCGAGATTCCGCTGACCATCAGCAAGGCGGAGATGGAGATCCTGAAGGGGCGGTGCGACCGGATCGCCAGGGAGTGCATGGAGCTGCACCGCGTTTCCTTCACCTACCTGTGCGGGAGCATGATCGAACTGCCGCGCGCGGCCCTGCTGGCCGGGGAAATCGCGGAGTCGGCGGAGTTCTTCAGCTTTGGGACCAACGACCTCACGCAGACATGTTTCGGGTTCAGCCGTGACGACGCCGAGGGCAAGTTCCTCCCGGCCTATATTCACCAGCATATCCTGAAGGACAACCCCTTTGCCGTGCTCGACCGCGAGGGCGTGGGCCGTTTGATGCGGATTGCGGTGGAAGAAGGCCGTAAGACGCGGCCGGATCTGATGATCGGTATTTGCGGCGAACACGGCGGCGACCCCAGTTCCGTTGAGTTCTGCCACGAAATCGGTTTGGATTTGGTAAGCTGCTCGCCGTACCGCATCCCCATCGCCCGCCTTGCCGCCGCGCAGGCGGCCTTGAAGCATCCCCGCCCGGTGGGGTGAGTGCGTTTTTGAAGGAACCGGGGGGAGGGAAACCCTTCTGGAGAAGGGTTTCCCTCCCCCCGGACCCCCCACCTTTCCTAAGACTTTCGACTGATGGGGAGGCGGCGCGGAGGGAGTTCGTCCCGGCAGGGAGAAGGTTTTCCGTTTTTATCTGGTTATACCTCTTTCAAGGTTTAGTTACTCTCTAAAAGGAGTCCCGGACGTATGTTCGGGGCTCTTTTTTTTGTGTGCGGGTAGAAAGGAAGAGGAACGGGATTACGCGGGCAGGTTCGTTTTTGCCAGCTCTTCACGGATATTCTCGATGAGCCCTTTGGCTTGCGGGCTCAGGTGTTTGCGTTTGCGGACAAGGATGCCGTAGCGGACTGTGGGGAGGAATTCGTCCAGCGGATAGCTGACGAGAGGCCGCCAGTCCGTCCCGTAGGAGCTGGCCTTGAGGCACATTTCATCCATGATCGCCGCCCCTACGCCGTGGAGGACGTAGCGCAGCATCAAGTGGTAGTTGTTGACGCTGAGCACGGTGTTTTTGACGAAAAGGGTTGCGTCCATGTTTTCAAAGTAGGGTTCGCCGCTGTCGTCCATTCGTTCCGAGAGGAACGAAACGAAGGGCAGGCGTTCCAAATCGCTGAGTTTCGGTTTCTTGGGAAGGTGATAGGTGTTGTCCCGGTGGACGATGAGCAGGGGACGCGCTTGAAAAAGTTCTTCCAGTTCGCTGTGATCGGGAAGAACCGTAACTCCGGTGAGGCCGAAGTCCACCTTGGAGCTTTCCACGTCGTCAACCACTTCGTAGGTCAGGGCGCGCCTAATGCGGATGTTGACGTCGGGGTGCCGCTCCCGGAATCCGGAGATGATCCCGACAACTTGTGCGGCAAAGGGCAAATTGCTGGAAAACGTGACCGTCCCTTGCAGTTTTCCGCTCAGCGTTCCGACCTCTGAACGGAGTCCGCGCAACGTTTCAAACGTGTAAACAGTCCATTCAAAAAGTTTTTTACCCTCTGGAGTGATCCGGAGGCTTTTCTTGTAGCGATCAAAGAGGACGGTGTTGAGTTCCTCTTCCAGCGACCGGATCTGATAGCTGATGGTCGAAGGGTTCCTGTTCATCATCTGGGCGGCCCGGCGGATGCTCCCCGTTTGGGAGACGTAGTAAAAGCCTCGTAGCCATTGGAGGAAATCGCCGTTCAGCTCTTCAATCATGGCGGCCTCACTGTATGAATTTTTCGAATGATAAGTGTTTTTTTTCGATTTGACAATACAAGTGTTTTTGATGATGTTTTTTTCACAAAAGGAGGCGTGGGATGCCGCCGATCCTCGGCGCGGCCCGCCCCCGCAGCGAACCTCACAACAGGAAGGAACCATGAATACCTCAACTCATCCTCTCGGTACGCTCATCGAAACGGACGTGCTCGTCATCGGCTCCGGTGCGTCCGGCTGCGGCGCGGCTCTCGGCGCGCGCGAGCAGGGGTTGCGCGTCCTCCTCATGGACAAGGGCAAGTTGGAAAGCTCCGGCTGCATCGGCGGCGGGAATGACCACTATATGGCGGTCCTCGATGAGGAAGGCGTCGCGCACGATGCCGCCGAGGATCTGATCAAGTTCTACGCCAAGCCTTTGAACGGCTGGACCCCAGCCATGCTGCGCAACGGCTGGTACGCCCACATGAGGCCCATGCTTGAAAAGCTGGAGGCGGCGGGCGTCAAATTCGGCAGGACGCCGGACGGCCGCTACCTCCGCACGCAGGGCTTCGGGCAGCCGGGGACGTGGTGGGTGCACATCGCCAACGGCATGGCCATCAAGCGCGTGATGGCGCGGATCGTCCGGGAGAGCGGGGTGGATGTGCTCGACCGCGTGATGGCGGTCAAGATCCTCACGGACGGCGGCAAGGCCTGCGGCGCGCTCGGCTGGAACGTGAGTACCGGAGAATTCCACATCATCCGTGCGAAGACGGTTGTGTCGGCGCAGGGCCGCTCCGCTACGCGCGGCACCGACAACTCCACGCACAATCCTTACAACGTGTGGATGTATCCCTACAACACCAGCGCGGGCGTGGTGCTCGGTTACGACGCCGGGGCAGCCGTGACGGAGCTGGATACCTACCAGCGCGCGACCATGCTGCCCAAGGGCTACGGCTGTCCGGGCATGAACGGGATCAACAGCTCCGGCGCGCACGAAATCAACGCCCTCGGCGAGCGTTTCATGGGCAAGTACGACCCGATGTGGGAAAACGGCGTGCGCAACAACCAGATTCAGGGCACCTTCCAGGAACAGCTCGAAGGATCCGGCCCGCCTTTCTATATGGATATGCGGCATGTGGACGAAGCCGTGGTTCGCGAGCTGCAGGACATCCTGATGCCCGGCGACAAGGCCACGTTCGGCGACTGGGCGGAATGCACCGGCACCGACTTCCAGCACAAGCTTCTCGAAGTGGAAATCGGCGAACTGATCTTCGGCGGGACCATCGCCGTGAACGACCAGTTTGAGACGTCCGTGCCCGGCCTGTTCTGTGGCAGCATCTTCCTCTACTGTTCCGGCGCGATGTGCGGCGGGTTCGAGGCGGGCAGGCAGGCTGCATTGAAGGCGTCCGGCATGTCCGCGGCTGGCGCGGTGGACGAGGCTCTGGCCGCCCGCGTGCGTGACGAAATCTTCGCGCCGCTCGGAAACGAGGAGACGCTTTCCTACAAGGAACTGGAAGAGGCCGCCCGCAATGTCATGAATTATTACATGGGATTCCGCCGCTCCATGACCGGCATGGCCCGCGCGCTGGAAAAGATCCGCTTCCTGTCCGATCAGGCTTCCCGACTGCACGCCGATACGCTGCGCGATCTCATGCGCTGCCACGAGGCGAAGGATGTGCTCACCATATGCGAGCTGGCCATTCAGGCCACCATGGAGCGCAAGGAGTCGGGGCGCTGCGTCTACCGCCTGACCGATTATCCCGAGATCAATCCCGAGATGGCGAAGCCGCTCCTGCTGATGCGCGGCGAGAATGGCCCGGTCTATCAGTGGGGCAAGGCCCCGCTTCTGTAAGGTTCATGGCGCGCCGTCTCCCGCAGGGGAGGCCGATGCGCGGATGTCGTCGAATGCGCCCTGAGCGCCAAGGAGTTTTTTATGCCCCCGAGATATAGCCGAGAAATCGAACAGCCCATCGTCATGGGCGACAGCCTCAAGGACCAGTTCCGCACGTCTCCCTGCGAGGCGTCCTGTCCTGCGGGAAACCCGATCCAGAAGATGCAGTCCCTTGTGGAAAAGGGGCGCTTTGGTGAAGCGTTGCGCTATCTGCGCGCCAGAAACCCGTTCCCCGGCGTGACCGGGCGGGTGTGCCCCCACTTCTGTCAGGCGAAGTGCAACCGGGATCGTCTGGAAGGCTGCGTGAACACGCGGGCGCTGGAACGCGCCGCCTACGATCACGCCCCCAAGGGCATCGAATCTTTCACCCGCGCGCCGGAAACGGGCAAGCATGTCGCCGTGGTGGGCGGCGGTCCCGCCGGGATGACGGCGGCCTATTTCCTGTCCCTCCTCGGGCATGACGTGACCGTGTACGAATCCGGCCCCGTGCTTGGGGGGATTCCCCGCTACGCCGTCCCGGATTTCCGTCTGCCCCGCGACGTGGTTGACCGCGAGATCGGCTGGATACTGGAAACGGGTGTACGCGCCTGTGTCAACGTCACCGTGGGCAAGGACATTTCTTTCGCGGAACTGCGTGCTTCCTCGGATGCCGTTGTCGTCGCCACCGGCACGCCCAAAGAGAACGCCTTGCCCATACCCAACGCGGAATGCGGCCTCAAAGCGGTGGAATTCCTGCGCAAGGCCGCGCTCGGCCAGCGTCCCGACGTGGGCAGGACGGTCGTGATCATGGGCGGCGGAGGGGTGGCCTTCGACTGTGCGTTCACGGCCCGGCGCCTCGGCGCGGCCGATGTGCATGTGCTGTGCCTTGAGGCGGAAGGCGCCATGCGCGCCCCGGAAGAGGATCTGGAACAGGCTCGCCGGGAAGGTGTCCATGTCCATAACAGCTGTACGATGTCCGGCGTCCGCAAGGACGGCGATCGCGTTTCCGGTGTGGACTATTTCGATGTGCAGGAATGCCGTTTCGACGAACAGGGCCGCCTGTCGCTCATCCCTGTTCCCGGTGGGGAGCATGTCCTTGCCTGCGACACCGTGATTTTCGCCGTGGGCATGAAGACGGACCTCGGTTTTTTTGAGGGTGAAGTGCCGGAGTGTACTCCGCGCCAGTGGATTGTGGCGGACGCCGCCCAGAAGACGTCGCTTGAGGGTGTGTTTGCCGCGGGCGACGTGGCTTCGGGGCCGTCGTCCATCGCAGGGGCCGTCGGGGCAGGGCGCAGGGCCGCTTTCGGCGTTCATGCCTACCTGACCGGGGAAAACTCCAGAGTCTATATCATCAATGAAGAAGGCCGGATCGAGGCGCGCGACCGTCTCGCCGCATCTCAGCCTCCCTATGTGGTGCCCTTTGAGGAAATCTACGGGGTGGCGCAGTACGGGCGGGCCGAACCGCAGCGTCAGGGCATCCGGGAAGGGCTGTCCTTCCGGGAGATCAACGAAGGCTACACGCCGGGACAGGCGCGGGACGAAGCTGCGCGCTGTATGCACTGCGGGCATTGCAAGGGGTGCGGGACGTGCGTGGACGATTGCCCCGGCTATGTGCTTGAGCTGAAGCATCTTGAGGAGCGGGATCGTCCGGAAGTGGCCTTTGGGGACGAATGCTGGCATTGCGCCAACTGCCGTACCAGCTGCCCCTGCGGGGCCATCGGCTTCTCGTTCCCATTGCGGATGCAGGTGTGAGGACGCGGGGGCTTTCCTCATGAGGGAAGCCCCTGTCCCACGGGAAATGCTGGGGCGTGCCGGGGAATCGTGCCGAGCGGGGATGATCCTCCTCTCCATGAGAAGGCCGGTGCGCCGAGAGGTTCCCTCCTCCGTTTCTCCAGAATCGAATGTAACCGAATCGAAAGAAGGATGACGCCATGTCCGCGAATGCTCAGATGACGGCAAGAGGCGATGCCATGTATTATGTGCATTCTTTTCTTTGCCTGTTGATCATGTTCGGCTTTGGTCAACTGCCGCCTGTCGAGCCGTTGACGGCGCTCGGCATGAGGCTGATCGGGGTTTTTCTCGGCCTGCTGTACGGCTGGATCTTTATCGACATCGTCTGGCCGAGCATGGCCGGATTGCTTGCGCTCATGCTGGTGGGCGGCATGAAGCCCGTAGCGCTGCTCAACCGCAGCTTCGGCGATCCCATCGTGGTGATGATGTTCTTCATCTTCGTGTTCTGCGCGACCATCAACCATTATGGCCTGTCGCGGTTCATCTCCTTGTGGTTCATCACCCGGAAGTTCGTTGCGGGCAGGCCGTGGGTATTCACCTTTACGTTCCTGGCCTCCATGTTCATCCTCGGCGGATTGACCAGCGCTTCGCCCGCCGCCATCATCGGCTGGAGTATCCTGTACGGGATCTGTGACGTATGCGGCTACAAGAAGGGGGACGGCTATCCGACCATGATGGTGTTCGGCATCGTCTTCGCGTCGCAGGTGGGTATGTCCCTGATCCCCTTCAAGCAGGCCGCCCTCACCGTGTTCAGCGCCTACGAGACCATGTCCGGCGTGGGGATCGACTACGCCAAGTACATGCTCATAGCGGCCTGTTCCTGTGTGCTGTGCTCGCTCCTGTTCATCGCGCTCGGCAAGTACGTGTTCAAGCCGGACATGGAAAAGCTCAAGAAGCTGGACGCGAGCAAGCTGGACACCGACGGCGCGCTCAAGCTGAGCAAGGTGCAGAAGCTCATCCTCTGTTTCCTCTTCGCGCTGGTCGCCCTGCTGCTGCTCCCGAACTTCCTGCCCGCCGACCTGTTCATTTCCAAATTCCTGAAGTCCATCGGCAACACGGGGATCTGCGTGTTCCTCGTCACCGTGATGTGTTTCCTCAAGGTGGACGGCAAGCCTTTGCTGAAGTTCAAGGCCATGATCGACTCCGGGGTCGCGTGGGGCATCATCCTCCTGCTCGCCGTGGTGCAGCCGCTTTCCGGGGCCATGGCCGCGCAGGAGAGCGGGATCACGAATTTCCTCATGATGATCGTCGAGCCGATTTTCGGCGGCAGTTCTCCCGTCGTGTTCGCGCTGTTCATCGGCTTTGTGGCCACCGCGCTCACGCAGGTCATGAACAACGGCGCCGTCGGCGTGGCCCTCATGCCCGTCATCTTCAGCTATTGTTCAAGCATGAACGTGGCCCCCGAGCTGCCGCTCATCATGGTCGTCATGGGCGTACACCTCGCCTTCCTGACGCCCGCCGCCAGCGCCAGCGCCGCGCTCCTGCACGGCAACGAGTGGTCGGATTCGGGAAGCATCTGGAAGACGGCACCCCTGGTTATCCTGCTGTCGTGGATAGCGATTGCGGTTGTGACCGTCGTGTTGGGCGGAGTGCTGTTCTAGGCATGGCCCCTCTAAGGCAATGAAGGGCGCCGGGGAGCTTTCCCCGGCGTTTTTCGTTTGGAAAAAAGAATGCGGAGGCAGTTTTTTCCTTTGTCGACATTGTATCGGAACTGTTCAGAGGCCATTGGTGATGGCAGAATATTTTTAGAACTTCTTTGGAAAGAGGAGGATAGCGCATTGCCTCAGATGGACGGTATCGGGAGAGTAAGGGGAAATACGTTATGAATGGCACGGGGTCGTTGTTTTTCGATGGAAAATGGAAAAGAAAGCGTTCTTTAAATCACAATTATATTGACAGAAAAAACAGCAGGCTATAGATTGGATTCAAATCAAAGGGAAGAGATCGTATGCATAGTCAGGTATTGCGATACATTCGCTTTTTTATCTTCGGGTGCTGGGGCATCTTGCTGTTGCTGATGCTTCTGTACGGCCCGTGGATGATTCAGGCGAAGCAGATCACCATTCCTGACATCAGCATCACGAACTTCATGATTCGTGATACGTCCAGTTTCTTCCCCATGCATCAGGAAGCCGCCGAACAGCTCATTGGAGAAGGCAAGGCTGTCCTGTCCGCAACGGAGGCCGTACCCAACAAGTTGCCGAATATGCGGCTTGTCGTTTTTCTTCTGCTTCTCTTCCCTCTGTGTACGAAGGTTCTGCGGACGCGTTTTTCCGAGTCCCTCCTCGTACCCCATCTCTCGGACATCAGAGGAATGCTGCCCCTTCCTCTCGCTCCCCCGTCCGGCTTTTGTGTTTCCTGCTCCCTCTCTCTCTCTCTCTCTCTCTCTCTCTCTCTCTCTCTCTCTCTCTCTCTCTCTCTCTCTCTCTCTCTCTCCCACGCTTCGGTCATTGAAGGAGCGGGCCCGGTCCGAAAGGATTGCGGCGGGTATCCTGCGGCATTTTCTCCTCCATGCCATCTTTCGTCATGGCTGGGCAGGGATATTTGCCGGGAATCCCGGATTGCGCCCGGAGTCTTCTCTCGTACCCTCCTTCCAGTGATCCGAAGACGGTGCCTTCCCCACATTCTTCAAACGGAATCCGTTTATTGGAGAAGTCATGTCAGGAATATTGCGCTGGCTCGATGATTGGGCTGAAGAGTTTTGTGTTTCCGTCATGTTGGCTTTGCTCGTCCTGTTGCTCGGCATGGAAGTGTTCTCGCGCTTCCTGCTCGGCAAGTCGTTCTCGTGGATGGAGGAGCTGTGCCGCTATCTGTTCGTGTGGTCATCCTATATCGGCGTCGCCATCGCCGTGAAGCACAAGGAGCAGCTGCGCATCCTTATGTTCATGGATGTGCTGAAGAAGCGTTTCCCGCAGCTGGTCAGGATCCTGTACGTCGTTTCCGAGCTCACGTTCACCGTATTCTGCGCCCTGGTTTTCTATTACAGCCTTGGTATGCTTGAGAATATGATCCGGTTCAAGCAGGTTTCCGCCGCCCTCGAGATCAACGTCATGTACGCGTATCTCATCATTCCGATCAGCATGGCCCTCACCATCTTTCGGACGCTTCAGGGCTTGTGCCGCGATATCCGGAACAACACGCTTGAGTTCGAAAGCCGGGAGGACTAACCCATGTTGCTCGTCATATCCTTCGTCGTCTTCATGCTGCTTGGCTTGCCCCTGTTTGGGGTAATCGGTCTGGCCTCCATCATCTCGATGATCGGGATGCCGTTCCCGATGGAGTTCATCCCTCAGAACCTGTACACCGGCATGGACCAGTTCCCGCTCATCGCCACCATCGGTTTCGTAATGGCCGGGTTCCTCATGGAGCCCGCCGGGATCACCGGTGAAATCATTGAAGTCGCCAAGAAGGCGGTGGGCAACATCCGCGGCGGCCTCGCCATGGTGACCATCCTTGCCTGCATGATCTTCGCGGCGCTCAGCGGCTCCGGCCCCGCCACCACAGCCGCCATCGGCAGCATCATGATCCCCGGCATGATCGCCGCCGGATACCGTAAGGACGACGCCGCGGCCGTCTCCGCCACGGGCGGCACGCTCGGCATCCTGATCCCGCCGAGCAACCCGATGATCATTTACGGCGTCGTGGCAAACACATCCATTGCCGGGCTGTTCATGGCCGGATTTATCCCCGGCTTCGTGCTGACGAGCCTTATGTGCATCACCGCGTACTGCATCGCCAAGAAGCGCGGCTATCAGGGCACGAACGAAAAGTTCTCCATTGTCGGCTTGTGCAAGGCCATCTGGGACGGCAAGTGGGCGCTGGCGACCCCGGCGATCATCCTTGGCGGCATCTACTGGGGCGTGTTCACCCCCACCGAAGCCGCCGAAGTGGGCGTACTCTGGACGCTGTTCGTCGGCCTGTTCGTTTACCGCAAGCTGACGTGGAAGAACATTTCCTCGGCGCTTATCCGTACCTCGGCCTTTGCCGGTTCCGCCACCATCCTTGTCGGCGTTTCGATGGCCTTCTCGCGGCTGCTCACCTTGTACCATATCCCCCAGACCGTGGGCGCGTTCCTCGGTTCCATCTCCACGGACCCGACGATCACCCTGCTGCTCATCGCGTTCTTCATCTTCCTGTGCGGCTTCGTGGCCGACACGCTGGCGATGGTCGTGGTGCTCGCGCCGGTGTTCCTGCCCATCACGAACGCCCTCGGCATCCATCCGATCCAGCTTGGCATCCTGTTTGTGGTATGCTGCGAAACCGGGTTCCTGACGCCTCCCTTTGGTGCGAACCTGTTTATTACCATGAAGATTACGGATGTGAAGCTTGAGGAAGTGGCGTTGAGGGCGTTCCCCTATCTCCTGGCGATGTGGCTGCTCATCATCGTTGTCGCGGCTTGCCCGGACTTCGTCATGTTCCTGCCGCGGCTCTTGATGTAATCAAGCCTGCGGCGATGCCTGCCTGACATGGGCAGATGCTGTATGAGCAAATAAAAGTGCGAACCGGATGTTTCCGGTTCGCACTTTCAGGAGAATGGAAGTTCATGGAGGGCTTGAGCCGCTTGCCCAAGCTTTAGCGGCATGGGGCAAACGGGGCCGGATGGAATACGTATCCCGGATTTCTGGGGTATGCGGGGGACGGATTGCTTTTTCAGATTGGTATGGGTACACGAAAAGCATGGAAAATGAAAAGGCTATTCCCGGCGGACGGGTGGATGGTTCCGGGAACCGCGAGGTGCGGGGCACATGGCGGTTTTCTGGGGAACACCCTCTGTTTGATGAACATTTCCCCGGTGCCCCAAGGGTTCCGGGGACGCTCGTCATTGAGGCCATGCGGGCCGGGGCGGAAGCTCTCTTCCCCGGCTGGCGTGTTCTGGGCGTGAAGCGGTTCCGTTTTCGGCATTTCATTGAGCCGGGGGCGTATGATTACGCGTTTACCCCTCAACCCGATGCGGCGGCGATCCGGTGCGTCTTGCTGTCCGGCGAGCGGCGGATGGCCGAAGGCACGCTCCTTGTTGCGGCGGATCCTGCGCGGGGGGAGGCATGAAGCTGCTTTTCAAAGGGCCGGTCATCATTGCGGGGGGAAGCAGCCAGCTCGGTATGGCGTTGGCCCGTGCTCTTCGGGAGGAAGGTGCGAAAACGCTTTCCGTTTGCCGTTCGTCCGAAGGGCTCGCACGTTGCGGGGAAGCGGGGCTTTCCTGCCTTCCCCTCGATGAACCGGAAAGCCTGCCGGAACGATGCCGGGGGCTGCTCGGTGAACCGCCCGCCCATCTGGTCGACCTGATGCATTCGCGTTTCGAAAGCCTGATTGCCGGAGCCGCGCCGGAAGCGATTATGGAATGGGCCGCCGTGGATATCGGCTTGCGTGCCCGCCTCGTCCGCGCGGTGGGACGCTCCATGCTGGCCCGCCGGTTCGGGCGTTGCGTGTTCGTTTCATCCAGCGCCGCCGAGTGCCCGGCTGAAGGACAGGGGTATTATGCGGCCGCCAAGCTGGCTGGCGAGGCTCTGTACCGGAGCCTTGCCGTGGAGCTGTCCGGAAGGGGAGTCACCGCCTGTTCCTTGCGCCTGAGCTGGCTGGATGCCGGGCGGGGCGCGGTATTTTTGGAGCGCAGGAGGGGGGCCGTAGAAAAACGGATGCCTATCGGACGGCTGGTCCGCATGGATGAGGCCGTTGAAACAGTGTTGTTTTTGCTTTCAGCTTCGGCATCCTCGGTCAATGGCACTGTAGTGACGCTGGACGGCGGGCTTTCGGCGACGAAAACCACATTTTGAGGATAGAATGGATTACTCGGAAATAACGGATAAGGTGTGCGGCATTGTTGCCGATATTTTTGAATGCGACCCCCGGGCGCTTTCCGGCGAAACCCGGCTCATGACGGATTTGCCTTGTGAATCCATCGACCTGTTGGAGATCGGCGCGCGGCTGGGCCAGACATTCCACATTCTGATTGATGACGACGTGGTGTTTCTGCGTTCCCTGCGTTACCACGTGGCGCATGGCGGAGAACCGGAAGCGGTTATCCGCCGTGAATATCCCTACCTTTCCCCGGAGCGCGTAAAGGCGCTCGCCCTTGGCTTGTCCAACCCGGATGCCGTCCCGCAGCTCTGCCTTGATGACATTGCGGCGTACATCCGCGCGGCGCTGCCTTCGCAGGAATATGAATAGGGTCGTCATCACCGGCATAGGCTGCTGTACCAGCCTCGGATGGGAGCAGGGCGGCATCGCGCGGGCGTTTGCCGGCGGATGCCCGGCGTTCGCCCCAAGCGAAGCCTTGCCGGGGTATTCTGCCTGCCCCGTTTCCGATTTGGGAGATGATGCGGCGTATTCCCGTTTTTCGGCATGGCGGCACCGCCGCTATCTGAACCGGGGTGCGGCGTTTGCCGTCTTGTCCGGCCTCCGGGCGGCGGCTTCGGCGGGATTCGATCCGCACATGCCTCCACAGACCTGCCTGATAGGGGCATCCGGCCCCATGCTGGATTTCGATCGGGAAAACGGGCTTCCTCCAGCGGATTCTGAGGCGCTCGACGCCCTATGGCTCTTGCGTTGGCTGCCTAATACCGGAAACACCGCGTTGGCGCGTTTTCTCGATATCCACGGAGAGGGCCTCGTGCTCGGGACGGCGTGCGCGTCCGCGCTGCAGGCCATAGGGGAGGGCTTCCGGCGCGTGCGGTACGGCCTTTCGGAAACCGTCCTTTGCTCAGGCGGGGATTCCCGCCTTTCCCGCGGCGGGATGCTCGGGTATGCCAAAGCCCACGCGCTCAGCCGGAACCCCGTGCCATCGGAAGCGTCCCGCCCCTTTGACGAGGCCCGTGACGGTTTTGTTCCAGGCGAAGGTGGAGCCGCATTCGTGCTTGAATCCTTGGAGTCGGCGCGGGCGCGCGGGGCGGCGGTGTTTGCGGAGCTCCTCGGGTTTGGGGCTTCTCTGGACGGAGGTGCGCTCACCGCGCCTGACGAATCGGCCCGCTTTGCGGAGCAGGCGGTACGGGGGGCGCTTGCCGATGCGGGCCTTGAGCCCCATGCCGTTGATTGGGTTTCCGCACACGGTACGGGGACTCCCCTTAATGACCGTAGTGAGGCCGTATTGCTGGAGAGGGTTTTTGCGCAGGCGGAGGCGCGCCCCGCCGTAACCGCCCTCAAGTCATGGATCGGGCATGGCTCCGCCGCCTGCGGGGGGATGGAGCTGGCCTTGATGCTCGCCGCATGGCGATCCGGGCGGTTGCCGCCCATCCGGAACCTGCGCGCACCTTGTTCCGGGCTGTTGGACTTTGCCGTTGCAACGCGTCCGTTTCCCGGCCCGGTGGGGGTATTGGAAAATTTTGGATTCGGCGGGCAAAACGCGGCCTTGGTAGTACGGTGCGGCGATGACTGATGCCCTTCCCGGAGACGCACCCCGGCCCTTTGTCCTGCTGGACGCGGTGAGCGCGGCAGAACCGGATCACCTCACCGCGTGGCGCCGTTTCGGATCAGCCCCCATGTGGCAAGGGCTGGAGGCCGCGGCACAGGCCGCCGCCCTGCATCAGCGGTTCCTTGCGGGATTCTCGTGCCATGCCTTCCTGTTGTCGGTGGATGAATGCCGGTTCCCCACAGATGCGCTCGATGGCTTGATGGTATTCCGTGCGGTTTTGCTGGGGCGGTCCTTACGGGCGGCAACGTATCGGGTGGACGTTTGTCCGGCGTACTCTCTCCCTTTGCCGGAAACGGGGAGTGCGGCGAAAACGGAGAAAGGCCTTTTCGGAATGGAATGTGGGAAAGAGGCTGTTCCGGCATGGTCGGTTTCCCTCGGCATCGGGCTGGCTCCTTATGACGATACCTTTAGAAGGGATATGTTGGAACCTCGATACAGGCGGCTTTTTCAATGGCTGACGCAAAACGCACCCTCCGCGAATGTCTCGATGAAAGGCTGAAGGAAGGCCGGGCCCGAGGGCTTGAACGGCGGCCGCCTTTGCTGGACATGGCGGGCGAAGGCCCTGTCGTGCACATGGGGGGCCGGGCCTTCCTGAATTTTACGCTCAACGACGGGCTGGGGTTGGCCTCATCTCCGGAATGGCGCGCTGAGGTCGGGGAGTGTTTCGCGGCGTTCCCGCCGTCGGCTTCGGCGTCACGTCTGGCCGGCGGACGGAGCCGGATCACCGAAGAAGCGGAGAAGGCGGTTGCGGCGTATTTCGGGTTTGACGAATGCCTGTTCCTGCCGAGCGGCTATCAGGGCAACCTCGCTTGCGCTATGGCGTTGATCCATGCTGGACAGCCCGTCTTTGTGGATCGCCGGGTACATGCCAGCATCGCCCGAGGGCTCGTATTGGGGAAAGCCGATGTGCGGACATATGCCCATGCGGATTATGGGCATTTGGAACGGCGGCTCGCTTCCGCCCCTCCCGCCACGGTACAGCCGCTGGTGATGACGGAGTCCTTGTTCAGTATGGACGGTACGGAACTCGATGTGTCCCGTATGGCTGAACTCCGCAGCAAGTATGGTTTTTTCCTGATGGTGGATGAGGCCCATGCGGTGGGCGCGCTCGGCCCCGGAGGGCGCGGGCTGTGCGCCGGGGTGCCGGGTACGGCGGACATCGTCCTGGGAACATTCGGCAAATCGCTTGGGCTGTTCGGTTCGTTCCTGCTGCTCCCCAAGGGGTTTGCCGCCTTTTTCGAAAGCCTTTCCTCGGCGGTCATGCATTCCACAGCCATGCCTCCGGCCCATGCTGCGGCTGTTTTGAAGCTGTTGGAACGCTTGCCGCTGCTTGCCGCTGAACGTGCCCGGCTTCGGGATAATGCCGTGTTTTTTCGCGCCCGCCTGTGCGAGCTTGGGATTCCTACACGCGGCACCGCTCATATCGTTGCGGTACCTACAGGCGGGGAAGCAAGGACGACCCATCTTGGGGAACAGCTGGCGGAAAGGGGCGTGCTGGCACTGGCGGCCCGCTATCCTACGGTTCCCTACGGCGACGGTTTGCTCCGGTTTGGGCTCACCGCCTTGCATACGCAGGGCATGTTGGAGCGGACGGCCCGCCTCCTTGCGGATCTGTGGGGGTAAGCATACGGAGGAGATGGCTGTTTCAGTATCCGTTTCACAAAAAAATGAACGGATATTACAGTATTATGATGCTGGCATGACGATACTCGGAAATGAGGCCGCGGGCGCATGTAAGCCGGGGCGTCGTGTCCGAGCTCGTCATGGCAAATTGTGCATGGCGGCATCGTTGCCGGAGCGGGGGAACGAGCCCCATTCGGGTTATTTGCTTTTGCTGGGTGAGGCCTTCTTCATGCTCTGGACGACGTTTTCGAGGTGCAGGAACATGGCGTCCTGAGCCGCTTTCTCGTCGCGGTTAAGGATGGCCTCGACGATTTTTTTGTGGTGTGCGTAGACCTGCTGGCGGCCTTCCTGCGACGTGAGGAGCTGCGAGTTGAAGTCGCTCATCATTGTCCGCATGGTCTGGAGCATGGTGGCAAGGATGCTGTTCCCGGACGCCACGGCGATGGCCTGGTGAAACGCGTAGTCGGATTTGATGAAGGCCGCCTTGTTAGCGATCTGGCCGCGTGACTGTTCGAGAATTTCCTTGAGCGCGGCGAGATCCTCGTCGCGTGCCCGGAGCACAGCAAAACGCACGTTGGACGTCTCAAGGACCTTGCGGACCTCGATCATCTCTTCGAGGGCGTACTGTTTGATGAGGTGCAGCATCAGGAGATTGTTCATCATAATGCTGTCCCCGTCGGCCACGAAGATGCCTTCGCCCACACGGGTTTCCAGCATACCGGCGTATTCCAGCGCACGAAGGGCTTCGCGGAGGGAAGGGCGGCTCACGCCGAGCATATCCGCAAGCTGGCGTTCGGGCGGGAGGCGATCCCCGCGTTTGAGTTCTCCCTTGACCAGCAGTTCCTTGATCTGCTCAATGACCTGCCCCGGAACGGTGCTTTTGACGACTTTATCGAACATATCCCACTCTTTTTTGAGTCCAAAAGGTTGATGACGGGGCCAACGGTTTTTGGCCGTCGGGAAAAACGCTGTTCCGGCCCGCCTGGGTGGGTGGCGGAGCGGGATGCTGTCTTTCATCCTATCGGAACAGGCGGGAAGAGTCCAGTTTTACCGGGAAGAAGCAAATAGAGTATATTTTATAAAACATATTGAAATATATGTTTTTATGAACTGGTAACGGAAAAAATATCAAAAGAAGATTGACAGATTTTGTACAGGGGGCTATTGCTGTTTTTGGTAAGACCATCTGTCCAGTGAAACGTCAAAGGCGGCCTTCCGGAGGGTATGCCTTGCCCCGGAAGGCAGTAAACAGTGGATGGGACATCCGGAAACCAACTGCATACGCCGATGCCGCGGCGCGTGCGAAAGGGAACAGGCCCCCGCGAAGGCGCGGGCGGCGCAACCGGGCGGGACGCGGCGAGCGGGCCGCCCGCGGAAGGAGAAGAGTATGGGGTATCCGAGCGATCTGTTGAGTTCCAGAGCCGTAGTGAAGCCGGGCATGTACGCGATCATCCCGCCGGAAGGCCGTGTGTTCAACGTGATCCCCGGCATCGAAGGCTGCCGGATGACCATCCTGTGTACCCCTAAAATGGGTGCGGGCTTCGTCCAGCACATCGGCACGGCCCTGCCCGGCGGCGGGACCACCGTGCCCTACGGCGCGTCCGGCCAGATCGAAACCTTTATCTACGTGCTTGACGGTGAAGGCTCGCTGACCGTCACTGTAGGCGGACGCACCGAAGTCATGCCGCAGGGCGGCTATGCCTATGCGCCCGCCGGGGTGGGCATCTCCTTCCGTAACGGGACGGACAAGCCCCTGCGCTTCCTGCTCTACAAGCAGCGCTACATCCCGCATCCCGATCCCGCGATGCAACCCTACGCCGTGTTCGGCAACACCAACGACATCGAAGAACGCATCTACGACAACATGGAAAACGTGTTCGTGCGCGATCTGCTGCCCGTGGACGAACGCTTCGACATGAACATGCACATCCTGTCCTTCGCGCCCGGCGGCTGCCATCCCTTCGTGGAAACGCACGTGCAGGAGCACGGCGCGTACCTGTACGAAGGGGAGGGCCTGTACCTGCTGAACGACGACTGGGTTCCGGTCAAAGCTGAAGACTTCATCTGGATGGGCGCGTACTGCAAGCAGTGCTGCTACGGTGTGGGCCTCACCCGCCTTTCCTACATCTACTCCAAGGATTGCCACCGCGACGCGGAGATTTGATGCCGGAGGCCCGCCGCGTTTCCGGCGGCGGGCCGCTTTCCCCACAACACCGCCGTCATACAATGGAGCGTTATCATGACCATTTCCGCAAGCCTCAAGCCGCTGGACCTTCGTGACGAACTTGAAGCCGCCAACATGAAGGGCAAAAACCTGACCTTCCTCGACGACTACAGCAAGGAGGAGCTCGGGCATCTCTTCAAGGCCGCCGAACTGCTGGAGCCGTACTCCAGGAACCAGATTCCTCTGCTTGCCAACAAGCTCCTGTATACACTGTTTTTCCAGCCGAGCACGCGTACCCGGTGCAGCCACGAGGTAGCCATGCACCGCCTCGGGGGGCGCGTGATCACCGAGACTGATCCGATGGGCCATTCCGCGATGGCGAAGAATGAATCCCTGTACGACGGCATCCGGGTCATTTCCCAGTACGCCGACGTGCTGGTGCTGCGCCACGGGGACAGCGAACAGGTCCTGTCCACGCTGGAACGCCTCGGTTCGGACGCTTGCCCGATCATTTCCGGCGGCTACGGGCACGTGACCCATCCCACGCAGGGCCTGCTGGACATGTACACCGCCCTGCGCGCCCTGAAGAAGCCCTTTGAGGACATGCGCATCATCATTTCCACGCCTGACCTGTCCCGCGCACGTTCCGGGCAATCCTTCGCCCTCGGCGCGGCCCGCATGGGTGCGCACATCATCTACACTGGCTCAAGCGGGCTGCGGACCCCGCAGGTCCTGATCGACAAGCTGAAGAGCATGGGCGCGAGCTTTGAGGAACATTTCGATCTGACGCACGACGAAAATGTCGAGCTCATGGCCAGGGCCGATCTGCTGTACCTGCCCGGCAGCTCCCTGAAGAAGGAAGATCCCAACCGCGAGGACTTCATGCGGAAGGTCGCCAACCATTATCTGTACCTCAACGATCTCGAATACATCAAGAAGAAGACCGGGCGCGTGGTCGGTATCATGCATTCCCTGCCGCGCAACGACTTCGAGTTCGAACAGAGCCTCGATAAGAGCGAATTCGAACTGTATTTCAAGCAGATCGGGTTCAGCATCCCACTGCGCATGGCTCTGCTCGCGTCCATTTGCGGCGTGAACTAGCCTTGTACGGGAGATGCGGGGCCGTTTTCGGCGGCCTCCCTCCCCGGCACGTTTCCGTGAGGCCCGCTTCCGGGCCGGTCGCCATCTCGTCCGGATCCTTTTTATCCATCAGCCGGTGGGGCCGTATCCCGGGACCCGCCATCGGGAGAAGCAGACATGCCGACACGCAAGGTCGCAGTTATCGCCATCGGGGGAAATTCGCTCATCCTTAGTAAGGACGCCCAGACCGTACAGGATCAGTACAGGGCCCTGTGCGTCACCGGAAAGCATATCGTGAGCCTCGTGGAGTTGGGATATCAGGTGGTTGTCACCTATGGAAATGGCCCGCAGGTGGGCTTCCTGCTGTGGCGGAGCGAAGTCGCGCACGCCACGTCCGGGCTGCACGGCCTGCCGCTGGTGACTTGCGTGGCGGACACGCAGGGCGGCATTGGGTACCAGATTCAGCAGACGCTGAAGAACGAGTTCCTCCGGCGCGGCCTGTGCGAGGATTCCATCGCCGTGCTGACGCAGGTGGTCGTGGACAAGGACGATCCCGGTTTCCGGAATCCCACGAAGCCCGTGGGCGAATTCTACCCGCCCGAGCGGGCCGAGGTCCTCCGCCGCGAAAATCCCTCGTGGGTGCTCAGGGAAGACGCCGGGCGCGGCTTCCGGCGTTACGTACCCTCTCCACGCCCTTTGGAGATCGTCGAGGAGGCCGGGTTGAAAACGCTCCTTGCCTCGGGCCTGCACCTCATCGCGGGCGGTGGCGGCGGTATCCCGGTGTTCCGTACGGAAGGGGGCTATGAGGGCGTCGATGCCGTGGTGGATAAGGATTTGACCTCCTGCCTGCTCGCCAAACGCATCAAGAGCGACTTGTTTGTCATTTCCACGGCGGTGTCCAACGTCGCCATCCATTTCGGAACGCCCGAGCAGGAAAATATTTCCCGGATGACCGTGGCAGAGGCGATGGCCTGCGTGGAAGCCGGGTACTTCGCTCCGGGCAGTATGCTTCCCAAGGTCCTGGCGGCGGTGGATTTCGTCAAGGCAACCGGCAAGGAGGCCATCATCACCTCGCCGGAAAACGTCCGCGCCGCGGTCGTGGAAGGCAAGGGGACGCATATCGTCCCCTGATCGGTGCCCAATCTTTCGAGAGGACGGATGTCTGCCGCGCCTTGCGCGTCTCGGGAACGCTCCGGAAGGTTTTATGAGGAGAAAAAACGGCAAGGGGTTGCGGAGATAGGGCTAATACGTTATGATAAACCAAAATAGATAAATAACTTGCTGTAATTTTTTTGTTTTATTTAAACTGGTCAGACAGCTTAACCATCTTACTATGTAGGTGTACGATCCCCCTGTACATCTCTCCGGCGCCTGCCGCCGCCTCTCGGAGCCCGCATGTTCGATTTAGCGATCAGGAACGGAATGTTGGTCACCGCCGATAGGGTTTTCGGCGGGCATCTGTACGTCAGGAACGGGAAAATCGCGGCGATCTCCGATGACGGAACGCTGCCGGCGCGCGAGGAGCTGGATGCCGCCGGATTGTATGTGCTGCCCGGTATGCTGGACTGTCACGCCCATATCAACGATCCCGGCTTCACTTGGCGCGAAGACCTGCCGCACGCCTCGGAAGCGGCGGCGGTGGGCGGGGTGACGACCCTCATCGACATGCCTCTCCAAAACACGCCACCCCTGACCTCCGCGGATGCCTTCGCGAACAAGCTGGCCGTGTTCGAGGGCCGCAGTCTCGTGGACTATGCGCTCTGGGGCGGGCTCGTGACCGACAACACCGCCGAACTGGCGGGCATGGACGCGGCCGGGGCCGTGGGCTTCAAGGCCTTCATCGCGCCCGTGTCCCTCGGGTATTCCAGTGTGGACATGGGGCTGGCGCGTGAGGCGTTGTTCCGGATCAAGGCTTTCGGCGGCCTCGCCGGGTTCCACTGTGAGGATCACGCGCTTATCTGCGCCGGTGAAGCGAAAGCGAAGGCCGGGGGCGGGACCCGACGGGCCTTTCTGGACAGCCGCCCCGTGGTCGCGGAAGTCATCGCCACGGCGAACGTCATCGAACTGGCCCGCGAAACCGGGGCCCGCGTGCACATCTGCCACGTCAGCCATCCCCGCGTGGCCGAACTCGTCCGCCGGGCACAGGCCGATGGTTTGTCCGTCACTGGCGAAACCTGCCCCCATTACCTCGTTTTTACAGAAGAAAACCTCTTGTTATGCGGTACGGTCTTCAAGTGTGCGCCGCCCCTGCGGACCGCCGAGGCCCGAGACGGGCTCTGGGAATACGTGCTGGACGGCACCCTGTCCTGTATCGGCTCGGATCATTCGCCGTCGCGTCCCGACGAAAAGGACGAGGCGGTACACGGCGTCATGGGCGCGTGGGGCGGCCTCAGCGGTCTCCAGAGCTTCGTGCAGGTCATGTTCGATCAGGCCGTGACCCGGCGCGGGTGCAGCCCGAGCCTGCTGGCCCGGTTCGCCTCCTCCGCCGCGAGGGTGTTCGGCCTCGACGGCCGCAAGGGCGCGCTCGGCGTCGGGCTCGACGCGGACGCCGTCCTGATCGATCCGGGCAGGGCTTGGACGATCACCGCTCATTCCCTGCGGTATCTCAATCCGTTCTCGGCCTTCGAAGGGCTTGAGGGCGTCGGGCTCCCCGTCTGCACGGTCGTGCGGGGCAGGGTGGTAGCCCGCGAGGGCAATGTACTGGCCCCGTTCGGGCACGGCCTTTTCCAGCCCCGCAAGCCCTGAGTGCGTCCCACCCGTTGCCAAGGCAACGCTAACTCATAAGGAGTACAACGATGGCAAGTCTCACGAACGGTTGGAAGCTCTTTTCCGCTGCCGCGCTGACGGCGGCGATGCTCTTTACGGCGGTGCCCGCAAAGGCCGAAGCCATCCCCGACGGGGGCACGTTCACGGTGACCTGGGCGCAGAACCCCGTTTCGCTGAACCCCGGCCTGAGTTCCGGCATCTCCTCGGGCATCCCCGGCGCACAGCTTTTTGCGAGCCCGCTCCAGTACGACGACCAGTGGAATCCGCATCCCTACCTTGCCGAAAAGTGGGAGATGGCCCCCGACGGCCTGAGCCTGACCCTGCATCTGGTCAAGGGGGCTAAGTTCCATGACGGCACGCCGATCACCTCCGAGGACGTGGCGTTCTCCATCATGGCGATCAAGGCCAACCATCCCTTCAAGGCCATGTACGCGCCCGTATCCGGCGTGGATACGCCCGATCCGTACACCGCGGTCATCCGGCTCTCCAAGCCGCATCCCGCCATCCTGTTGTGCATGTCCCCGGTGCTGTGCCCGATCATGCCCAAGCACGTCTACGGCACCGATCCCAACATCCGCCAGAATCCCGCGAACAAGGCTCCCATCGGCAGCGGGCCGTTCAAGTTCGTGGAATGGAAGCCTGGCGACTACATCATGCTCGAGAAGAACAAGGACTTTTTCATTAAGGGCAAGCCGCACGTCGACCGCGTCATCATCAAGATCATTCCCGATATGAACAACCGCGTCATGGCCGTCGAGCGCGGCGAAGTGGACGCCATGCCCTTCTTTGACAGCCTCCGCGAAGTGAAGCGTCTCTCCGGCGACAAGAACCTCGTGGTCACCAACAAGGGTTACGCCGGTATCGGCTCCCTCGACTGGGTGGCCTTCAACACAGGCAAGAAGCCGTTCGACGACGTGCGGGTCCGTCAGGCAGCGGCCTACGCCATCGACCGCAATTTTTTCGCCAAGGTCATCATGATGGGCCTTGTGACGCCTTCCGCCACCCCGATCACGCCGTTCAGCCCCTTCTATACGAAGGACGTGAATATGTATGACGTGAACCTCGAAAAGGCCAAGAAGCTGCTCGACGAGGCCGGGTATCCGGTCAAGGCCGACGGCACCCGCTTTACCGTGACCGTGGACTACGCCCCCGGTTCCCCCACCACCAAGATGATGGCCGAATACCTGAAGCCGCAGCTCGCCAAGGTCGGCATCGACGCCAAGATCCGCATTTCTCCCGACTTCGGCACGTGGGCCGAACGGGTGTCCAACTACAACTTCGACATCACCACCGACAACGTGTTCAACTGGGGCGATCCCGTCATCGGCGTGCACCGCACGTATTCCTCCGCCAACATCGTGAAGGGCGTTCCTTTCTCCAATACCCAGCAGTACCGCAATCCCAAGGTCGACGCGATCATGGAACAGGCGGCCTCCGAGGTCGACAACGAGAAGCGCGCGAAGCTGTACAAGGAATTCCAGCAGATCGTCATGAACGACGTGCCGATCTACTTCATGACCACCACCGCCTACCACACCATCTACAACAAGCGTGTCGGCAACGTGCCCGCGTCCATCTGGGGCTTCCTCGCTCCGTATATGGACGTTTACCTGAAGAAGTAGCCGCGCTTGACCGGGCCGGGCGGGGAAACTTTGCGCGGCCCGGCGTCCTCCCGGACAGGGGCTGTTCCGGACGTGCCTGTCTGTCAATTCTCGGAATGGGGCCCCGGCCCATTCGCAACATACGCGGAGAGTTCTTATGACGTTCTTGCGTGTCGTAGGAAAACGATTGTTCTGGGCGGCCGTCCTGCTCGTTCTGGTACTGTGCCTGAACTTCTTCCTCATCCGGCTGGCTCCCGGCGATCCGGCGGTGACCATTGCTGGCGAAATGGGCGGTGCCAGCCCCGAACTGCTTGCCTCCATCCGTGAGCAGTACGGGCTGAACCAGAGCCTGTTCAACCAGTTCGTCGCCTATTTCGGCAAGGTGCTGCACGGCGATCTCGGCTACTCCTATTTCTTCAATCTTCCGGTGATGGAACTCATTCAGGATCGCCTGCCCGCGACGCTGCTGCTCGTGGTCACCGCCGTGTGCGCGGCGGTCCTCATCGGCGTCTGCCTCGGCGTGCAGGCCGGGCGGCGTCCGAACAGCTGGACCAGCCATCTGGTGACCATCGTGGCCCTGATCGGCTTTTCCGCCCCCGCGTTCTGGACCGGCATGATGCTGCTCATCCTGTTCGCATCGTGGATCCCCATCCTGCCCGTGTCGGGCATGACGACCATCGGCGCGGGTTACACGGGGTTTGCCTATGTCCTCGACGTGGCCCATCACCTCATCCTGCCGGTGGTGACGCTGGCGATCCTCTACATCGCCCAGTACAGCCGCATGGAGCGCGCCTCCATGATCGACATCCTCGGCACGGACTACATCCGCACGGCACGGGCCAAGGGCTTGAGGGAACGGACGGTCGTGTACAAGCACGCCTTGAAGAACGCGCTCATCCCGGTGGTGACGCTGGCGGGTATGCAATTCAGCCAGGTGTTCGCCGGGGCCGTGCTCGTGGAAACGGTGTTCAACTGGCCCGGCATGGGGCGGCTCGCCTACGAGTCCATCCTGCGCAAGGACTATCCCACGCTGCTCGGCATCCTCTTCTGCTCCGTGTTCGTGGTCATCATCGCCAACGTCCTGACCGACTTCGCCTACCGGTTTCTTGATCCCAAAATGAGAGTGGGGAGGAGGTAGCCATGTCCGAACAAAGCGCCGCTTGGGAATACAAGGAAGAGTCCCCCCTGCGTGAAGCGTGGAAGATGTACCTGCAAAACCGGGCCGCCGTGCTTGGGCTGGTTCTGCTCGGGGCCGTCCTGCTGCTCACTTGCGTGGGCCCGCTGGTCTACCCGGTGGATCCCTTCGAGATGGTCGCTCCGCCCATGAGCGCGCCCGGTGAATACGGCTTGATCTGCGGCAGCGATTACTTGGGCCGCGACATCTTCGCGGGCATCATCGCCGGGGGCAAGGCCACCATGGCGGTGGGCGGCTTCGCCACGCTGGTGACGCTGTGCATCGGCATTACCATCGGGGCGCTGGCCGGATACCGGCAGGGCATCTGGGACGAACTGCTCATGCGGGCCACGGAATTCTTTCAGGTGTTGCCTCCCCTTCTGCTTGCGATGGTTGTGGTGGCCCTGTTCAGCCCCTCGCTGACCAGCGTGGCCGTATCCATCGGCATTGTGAGCTGGCCGCAGGTCGCCCGCGTCACCCGCGCCGAATTCATGCGGATCAAGGAAATGGACTACGTGGCCGCCGCGAGGACGATGGGCGCGGGAAACGCCACCATCATGTGCCGGGTCATCCTGCCCAACGCCATCCCGCCGCTGGTCATCGTGGCCACCCTGACCATTTCGTCGGCCATCCTGTTCGAGTCTGGCCTGAGCTTCCTTGGCCTCGGCGACCCCAACATCATGACATGGGGCATGATCATCGGCTCCAACAAGGATTATATCATGAATTCTTGGTGGGCGGTCACGTTCCCCGGCCTGGCCATTTTCCTTGTGGTACTTGCCATCGGGCTGATCGGCGACGGCATCAACGATGCGTTCAACCCCCGCCTGCGGCGACGCTAGCGCGGCCCGCAAACCGATTTCGAAACGAGGCGAACCATGGAAGATACGTTGCTTGAAGTCAGGGACCTTCAGGTGGAGTTCTCGACGAAGATGGGGATCGTCAGGGTCCTCGACAAGGTGAACCTGAAAGTCGATCCCCGGCAGACCGTGGGCATCATCGGGGAATCCGGGTGCGGCAAGAGCATGATGGCCCTTTCGATCATGGGGCTCGTGCCCATCCCGCCGGGCCGGATCGCCGGAGGCGAAATCCTGTACCGCGGGACCGACCTTCTCACACTGGAGAAAGACGCCATCCTCGACATCCGGGGAAAGCGGATCGCCATGATCTTTCAGGAGCCCATGAACTCGCTGAACCCTGTGTTCACCGTGGGCAATCAGCTCGTCGAGACGCTGCTGCGGCACGAGGACATGACAAGGCGGGACGCGTGGGACAAGAGCGTCGACATGCTCAAGGCGGTGGGTATCCCTTCCCCCGAGAAGCGGATGCACGACTATTCGTTTCAGATGTCGGGCGGTATGCGCCAGCGCGTGATGATCGCCATGAGCCTGTGCCTCGATCCCGACATCCTTATCGCGGACGAGCCCACCACCGCCCTCGACGTGACCGTGCAGGCGCAGATCCTCGACCTGCTGCGGGAGATGCAGGACCGCGTGGGCGCGTCCATCATCATGATCACCCACGATCTGGGCGTGGTCGCGGAGGTGTCCGACAAGGTCGCCGTGATGTACGCGGGCCGCAAGGTCGAGGAAGGCTCGGTCGAGCAGATTCTGTTCAACCCGCAGCATCCGTATACGAAAGCGCTCAAGGGCTGTATTCCGCACCTCCAGCGGACGCCCACAAGCGGGCGGCACCGCCTGCACGAAATCCCCGGCATGGTGCTCGGCATGGCCGAACTCGGCAAGGACCGCTGTTCGTTCTACGAGCGCTGTCCGTGCGGGAAGCCGGAATGCATGGAGCACAACCCGCCCGCAAAGGCGATCGACGCCGGACATGAAGTGGCCTGCTGGCTCTACAGCTGACGTTGGCCCGTGAAGAGAACACCGTTTACCAAAGGGTGAGCCATGAGCACTGAAAATGAGGGCCTCCTTGAGGTCAGGGACCTGAAGGTTCACTTTCCGCTCCCGAAAAAGTCGCTGTTCGGGGAACGTTCCTACGTGAAGGCTGTGGACGGCGTGTCGTTCCGCGTGCGCAAGGGCACCACGTTCGGCATCGTGGGCGAAAGCGGTTCCGGGAAGACAACCATAGCCAAGGCTGTCATGGGGCTGGTGGGCGTCTCGGGCGGTTCCATCAGGCTGGAGGGCAACGAGCTTGTGGGCATCCCGGATGATCGGCTCAAGGCTCTGCGCCCCAAGTACCAGATCGTCTTTCAGGACCCGTACTCCTCGCTCAACCCGCGTATGCGCGTGGGCAAGATCGTGCAGGACCCTCTGAATCTTATGGACCTGGGCAGCCACGAGGAACGCGAGGAGCGGGAAAAGGAGGTTTTCGAGCAGATCGGGCTGCATCAGGCGCAGCGGGCGCTGTTCCCGCACCAGTTTTCCGGAGGGCAGCGCCAGCGCATCAGCATTGGCCGGGCGCTGGCGAGCTATCCCGAACTGATCATCTGCGACGAGCCCGTCAGCGCGCTCGACGTGGCCATCCAGGCGCAGATACTCAATCTGTTTATGGACCTCCAGGAAAAGAACAACCTCACGTATTTGTTCATTTCGCATGACCTCGGCGTCGTGCAGCACATGTGCGACGACATCGGGGTCATGTACCTTGGCCGGTTCGCGGAGGTGGCGGACAAGGTGTCCCTGTTCACGTCCCCCGCCCATCCCTACACCTATTCGCTGCTGTCGGTCGTCCCGCAGGTGTCGCGTTCTCCCAAGGGCGGCCGCGTGAAGCTGCTCGGCGATCCCCCGAGCCCCATCGATCTCAAGCCCGGCTGCCGGTTCAACACCCGCTGTCCCTTTGCCGAGGACGTCTGCCGCCATGAGGAGCCGGAACTCAGGAAGATCGGGGACAACCATTTCGTGGCTTGCCATCTGGTCAGGGACGGGCTCGGCCCGCATCAGCGGGGCGGGGAGTGGAAGGTCTGACGGCGGCCCGCGCCGGAATCGGGATTGCGCGTAAACGGGGGGATTCCCCCCTTTGAAAAGGATTCGTCATGGAAAAGAAAAGACTGACTGTGCACGGCAACGAAGTGACCGACGGGCGTTTCGCATGGGTAACCCCCGAGAAGGACATCGAACTGCTCCGGAAGGGCATTCAGGCCGGGTTCAAGTCGCTGGCCTACGGCAACGAGCCTTACGGCTGCGTGCTGGCGGGGCCTTCGGGGGAGCTGCTTCTTGAAGGGCTGAACACCTGCCTCACGGAGCACGACCCGCTTGCGCACGGCGAAATGAACCTGTGCCGCGAGGCCGCCCAAAAATACGATCCCGAATTCCTGTGGCAGTGCTCGATCTACGTGCCCGGCAGCCCGTGCAGCATGTGTACCTGCGCCATTTTCTACACGAATATCGGGCGCATCGTTCATGCCACGAGTATCTACGACAAGCAGGACTACACTGTGATGGATCTGCCTTATCTCGGGCTGTCTCCGCTGGAAATCCTGCGGCGGGGCAACAAGGACATCGTGATCGACGGCCCCTATCCCGAACTGGCTGAAGAGTGCATGAAGAAGTTTGAGCATTTCGATCCCTCGGGCATCGAGTTCTACGCCAAAAGCGCCCATCATCTCATGAAACGATAGGCCCTAGCTTTGGAAGGGACACCCCGGCACTGCGGGCGTTCCCGGATCTTGGAGAAACGGGCCCTCCGTCCGGCGGGGCGGGACAACCCTTGGGGAGAGTATGTTATGAAACGATGCGCGATGGTCCTTCTTGCCTGCGCGGCGCTGGCCGGCCTTGTATCGGGGCGGGCCGTGGCCGCCATTCCGGTCAAGGTGGCTTCCTCGGTCGGCACGAGCGAACAGAACTACGTCAACGTGACCTACGGGAAGCTGGTCGAACTGGCCCAGAAATATTCGGGCGGCGCCTTCGAATTTCAGCTGTATCCCGACATGCGGCTTGGGGACGAACAGAAGACCGTCCGCGCGCTCCAGCACGGCGATATCCAGATGTCCGTGCTGGCGACGAATAACTTCATGCCGTTCGCGCCGTCCTGCGGCTGGCTGAACATGCCGTACCTGTTCGGCTCGCTGGAGGAATTCCGCAAGCTGGTCGATCTGATGTGGGGCCAGCACAACGCGTGGGCGGTCAAGGAGAGCGGGGCGCGCGTCCTCGCCATCGTGGACATCGGCTATCGGCAGCTGACCACGGACGCGGCCCATCCCGTCCGCAATCTCGCCGACGTCCGGGGGCTGGCCGTGCGCACACCGCAGAACGCGCTGGCGGTCTCCGCCTTCAACGCCCTTGGCTTCAAGCCGCACCCCGCGTCCTTCGCGGACACCTACGGTATGCTCGCCAAGGGAACCGTCAACGGGCAGGAGGGCTGTTTCAACAACGTGGTGACCATGAAGTTCGCGGATCACCAGAAGTACGCCACCTGCATCAACTATGCGGTCCACAGCGCCAACATCATCGTCAATGAGGAATGGCTTCAGGGCCTGCCGGAACAGGCCCGCGACGCACTGATCCGCGCGGGCCGGGAAGCGATGGCCTACGAGCGGACGAAGGTTTCCCAAATGCTTGTCGCGGACGACAGGGCCTTGCAGGAGCAGGGCATGGAACTGCTCGGCGTGGTGGAGGATCTCTCCGAGTGGACCCGCCTCGGGCGGACTTCGTGGCTCAAGTGCTATGACGTGCTCGGGTATGGCAACGCCGACAAGGGCAAGGCGATCATGGCGGTGGTGCTTTCCAAGAAGGAAGCACTGGCCAACGCGTGGGAGGACTGGCTCAGGCAACCGCCCGCGACGCGCTGAGCCGCCTGCGAAACGCCATACAAAAAGCGGAGCCTCAGAGGTTCCGCTTTTTTGTGCCTTGGTAGAGATGGGCTCCTTAATGTCTTGTACACCATCCCATGCTGTGGCTGTCCAGGGGCCTGTCTTGGGGCTGAGCTTGGCGCTGTTTCAGTTGAGGCGGGGTCCGGGATGCGGCCCACGGCGCGCGTCAGGTATTCGAGGGTGCTATTGATGTGTATAAAATTACAATGCATTTCCTCTTGGTGCCCCTCGGCTCTCCAACAAGAGAGACTCTGGAACGGATATGAGGCCGCCCGACATGGAAACACAGGGGCGGCCTCATGGGTGAACGGGATCAGGCTTCTATGAGTTCGAGCATCAGGTTTTCAGGGCCTCGGATGAAGGCGACGCGGTTCTGATTGGCGGGCATGGACGCCAGCGTACAGCCAAAGCCCTTGACCAAGGATTCCACGCTGGTCTCGAGATGCGGCACATACACTCCCACATGCTCGTAGCCGACCTGGCCGGATTGCAGCTCCTTGGCCTGCGGGATTTCCTTGAAATAGATTTCCAGTCCTCCGAAGCGCATGATCGCACCCGGATCGTCCCCGAAAGTACGGTATTCGACGAATTCCGCACCGAGCGCCTCGCGCCAGAAGCGGATCATTTTTTCCATATCCCGGCATATGACATGCAAATGTGCCAACGTATACATGGCTTCTCCTTGGTGTTGGGGGAGGGCGACGGGTTCCCTGCCGGAAAAGGTGGGAAGGCAGAATTCCATCCCATGAAATTCCGAGGCGTCGCGTGTTGTTGAGGCAGGTCCTGTGGGATCCGGCAGCCTCTGATGCGCGTTGGGCATCCGCCTGATGCCGCAGGCGGGCCGCTCGTGTGCCTTGTTCATGGACAGTGGTCAATGGTCTGTCCAATAAACTATCTTACCTTTAACCTTCATGCAAGGCATTCTTTGCTGGCTGTGGGCGGATAAAGCCGCCCGCGCGGGGAAAAGAGAGGCTGTGACGGCAAAAAAGCCTTGAAGGATATATGGATGGGATGGAGGGTAGGGAGAACGGAAAGATTTCCGTCCGTGTGGGAGGACAGGGCAAAATCGTGAAAGCTGCGGAAACCGGAGCTTGCACGTTCCGTGCCCGATAGTGGGGCAGGGTAGCGTTCGGCCCGGGAAGCGCTGACGGCTGCGAGTTCCATTCCGAAGGGGATCCGCTCCAGCAGATGCGGAGTTGATTTGTATTATAGTAAAAATATCAAGTATATAATATTGATATCCCCCAAAAGCCCCTCTACATTTCACAGAATGGATTCTCACACTGTCGGCTCCAGTGTGATATCCGGCGAAAAAGCACGTCCCCTTTTTATCCGAAGCCCGCTCACTGAAAAAACGGAACAGGATTGGGCATCAGGCGGATTGCTCCGAATCGGGACATGGCTTCAGGCCCGAGTTTTTCATCACACCCCAAAAAAGGAAAAGGCTCATGAGCGGCGAAACGATGACGGCTGAGATTGAAAAAAGGCCATTGAGCATGATTGTAAACGGCAAGGAGGTCGGCCCGATCGATGTGCCGGTCGGAATGCCGATGATCGATTTTTTACATCACTATCTCAACTTGACCGGCACACATTTCGGCTGTGGGCAAGGTGTCTGCCATGCCTGCACCGTCCTCGAAGTGCAGCCGGACGGGAGGCTGGTCGACACCCGGACCTGTATTGCCAATGCCCATGCTTTCAACGGCAAGACAATCATCACTATCGAAGGCCAGGCAAAAACGGACGCAGAGGGCAATGTCACGGAACTGACGCCGATTCAGAAAGCTTTCATCGAAAAATTTTCGTTCCAGTGCGGCTATTGTACGCCCGGTTTCGTCGCGGGCGCGACCGCATTTATCGATCGCCTCAAGCATGAGCCGGTCAAGCGTGCCGATCTGGAGAGCGCAATCGAGGACGCCCTCAATGATCATATTTGCCGCTGCACGGGGTACGTGCGGTATTACGAAGCCGTGCGCGATGTCGCCCTCGCCACGCCCGGCTGTGTGATCGGCTCGGTGGATTAGCTATGAAAAACACTATAATGCGCAATTGGATTGTAGCCATCGTCGTCATTGTCGTGGTAGCGGCGCTTGTCGTTTTATCCGGCCTGTTCCGGACATCAAGCGTAGCTCCGCAGGCGCAGCAGACTCTTTCGCCCGAACGGATGCAAGCCCTGCTCCCGCGTGGCCGCGAGCTGGCCTTAGCGGGAGACTGCTTCGGTTGCCACTCGATGCCGCAGGGGCCGATGGGGGCCGGCGGTCTGGCGATAGCGACGCCGTTCGGTACGCTCTATTCGACCAACATCACACCGGACAAACAGTACGGCATCGGCAATTACACGCGTGCCGATTTCCATCGCGTAATGCGGGACGGCATCGCGCCGGGCGAGCGCAATCTCTATCCGGCCATGCCCTTTGTCTTCAGTCATATAACGACGCCCGACGACATTGACGCGCTCTATGCCTACAACATGAGCATCCCGGCCATGCCAATCGCCAATAAGTCCAATACGGGCGTGTTCGTGCTGCCGGTGCGTCCGTTCATGGACTTCTGGACGCTGTTGAACTTCCCCGACCGTAAGGTTCTGCGGAACGACCAGCGCTCCGCCGAATGGAACCGGGGAGCCTATCTCGTCGAAGGGTTGGCGCATTGCGGTTCGTGCCACTCGCCGCGCAATTTTATGATGGGCGTTGAATTCTCCCGATCCTTGCAGGGCGGTGAGGTGGACGGGGTGGTTGTCCCCGATATTACCGCAGCGGCGCTTGCCAAGCGGGGCTTCGACGTCCCCACGCTGAGCACCTATCTCGCCACGGGGATGGCACCGCAGGGCACCTCGTTCGACAGCATGTACACGGTCACGCATTTTTCGACCAGTGCGATGGAACCGGAGGACGTCAAGGCGGTCGCCATCTATCTGCTCACCGGCAAGGACGGCAAGCTGGCGCTGCCCGCCGCGTCTCCCGTACCGTTGCCGCAAGCCGCCGTTCCTAAAAACGGTACGCCCATGGCTGCGGGCCGATTGGCCTATATGGCGTCGTGTGCGAGCTGCCACGGCATGGAGGGTGAGGGCATTCCTAATGTCAGTCCGGCCATGAAGGGCAATGCGGCGTTGGCGATGGACAACCCGCAGACGCTCATCAATGTCGTCCTCAACGGCACTCCCACACAGGTATTCAAGAACGGAGAGCGGATGTACGCCATGCCGCCCTTCGCCCACCGCCTGAATGCCGCCGAGGTTGCCGATCTCGTGACCTGGATCAGAGCGGAATGGGGCGGCCAGGCCGTACCGGTGACGGTGGAGCAGGTAAGCGCTCAGGAAACCGCGGTAAAATAAACGGAACAACGGACGGGCCTGCCACAAGGTGTGGCCGTCTTCTTTCATGATGCTTGCAGGTTCTTACGCAAAGGGATTTCGAACTGGAGAAAACGATGACGATGTATAGTTCTCGACGCCAGTTTATCAAACTTGGCATGTTTTTCGGTATTTCCGTGATGATCGGGCGCTTGCCCGATGCCCATGCGCTCGAAGTGCATTCGGGACCCAGTCCGTTGGACTGGATGTCGCCGGACGGCAAGGCCCGTTACCGGTGGGACGCCTTGCGCAAAGTGACCGGACAGAAGACGTTCGCGCGGGACTTTCGCGCACGCGATCTGTCCGGTTGGCCCAAGGAGCAAGCCCACGCATTCTTCATCAAGGCAACGCGGGCCGACCGGATATTCGAGGGCGTGGACTTGAGCCTTCTGGGGCCGAAATTGCAGCCTGACCGCCTCGTCCTGCATGAAGAACTCTTCGGCGACGGCGTGACCGTTCCGCAGCCGGAAAGTCTGGCAGCCGGGTTCTATGGCAAAAACTTTCTGGTTCCCAAAGGGCAGACGCCGCCTCTGATCGGACATCCGGTGGCGCTTCTGGTGTACCACGATTTCGATCGCTTTGAGGCGGCGAAGCGGATGCTGCGTTTTGCGCAGGATGTCGTGAAGTACGGCGCCGCCACCGGCCCGAATACGCCGCCCAATTACGGTGCGGCACGCTATGTCCGGATCGGCGGCGATACCCCGGCCTCGTCGTCTGTTTATTCGCCGATGCAGGATGCCATCATCTGGGGCGCTTTTGACGGCAATAATCCGGTGTGGCCGCCGGAATCTCCGACCGGAGTGTTCGTACCGACCTCTGTGATGCTGAAACAGCGGGGTGGCGGCGGGGTGCGCGATCCGCTTACGGTCGCACGCGAAACCTATGAACCGATGCGGCGCGGCATGGATGCGGCTGCGGATATCGAAAAGGCCATCGAAGCGGCGCGCAAGGATGAAAGCAAGCTTGTACTGGACCGGAGCGGGTTCTCGCAATCGATCGACCCATGCGCGTTGGAGGCCGACAACGGCAATGCGTGGTATGACGCAAAGACGCGCACGCTGCATCTGATCGTGGGCGCGCAGTCGCCTTATGAGGTCGCTCGGGTCGCGGCGCTGATGGTTAAGGACAACAAGCGATTCCCGGTCGAAACGATCAAGCTGCTTTCGGGCACCACCGTCGGGTACGGCTCCAAGGACCATTCGCTTTTCCCGTTCTACGCCATCGCTGCGTGTTTTTATGGAGATGGGCTGCCGGTGCGGCTGGCCAACGACCGCTACGAACAGTTCCAGCTCGGCATAAAGCGCCACTCGGTCGAAATGGATGTAACGATCGTTGCCGACCGCAAGAGCGGCAAGTTTGAGATCCTGAAGGTGTTCTACAAGTTCAATGGAGGCGGCCGCGCGAATTTTTCCTTCTCGGTCGCTCAGGTGGGTGCCACCGCAGCGCAGTCGATCTATTATTTCCCGAAATCCGATCTTACGACCGTCGCGCTTGCGACACCCGCAGTCGAAGCGGGGTCGATGCGCGGTTACGGCACCCTTCAGGCCATGAGCATCACGGAGCTGATGGTCGACGAACTCGCCGTTGAGCTGGGTATGGACCAGATCGAGCTCCGCCGCCGCAATGCATTGCAGGCGGGCTTTGAAAACACGCAGGGAGCCCAGCCGCTGGGCGAGCTGAACAATATTGAAATGCTCGATCTTGCGGCAAAGCATCCTCTGTGGGTGAACCGTGAGAAAGCCAAGGCCGATTTTGATAAGGCCAATCCCGGCAAGCGGTACGGCGTCGGCTTCGCGCAGGTACAGAAGGATTACGGCACGGGTGCGGATACCAGCGCTCTGGCGCTGGAATTTGATGCTGACGGCAAGGTGCGGATGCGCCACTGCGTGCAGGAGATCGGCACCGGCGCGACTACGGCGCAACAGGTCATCGTCCGCGACATGCTGGGCAAGGCTCCCGACTTCGTCGAATTTGGTGTTGCGGAGTTTGCGGAACTGCCAATGGTCAGCAATTGGGAACCCTATTCGACGACGCAGGAACAGCAGGATGAATTTCAGAAGAATCCCTACTGGGTGCCGTTCATGCTGCCGGCAATGAGTGCCTCCAACAGTGCCTATTTCATCGGTTTCGGCACGCGGCAGGCGGCGAGGTTCTTGTTTGAACATACCCTTTGGCCAGCTGCGCGCGCCATCTGGAGCGAGGGGCCGGCTGGCGGGCAGATTGTCAGCGCCCGTATGACGTTGAGTGACCTGCGCGTCGTCGAAGGCGGCATCGGTGGCGGCGGGATGGAGACGCTCTCATTCGAACGGGTTGCCCGGAAAGCCCATGAGATGGGTCTGGTGACAGGAGTTGCCCTGCACTGTTTCAGCCGCTGGGAATGGACGACGGCGACATTCGATATTCCGACGATCGGCTCGATCAGCGTAGCGGCGGACGTCATTTCGGTGCGTTACGGCGATGGTGCCGCGCCGGAACTCAAGCGGCGTATGACCACCGGCGGCTATGACTTCATCAAGAGAAGCAGCGTGAACTATCCTGCCGTTCAGCGCAATAATGCCGGTGTGACGACCTATACGCCCGCTGCCTGCATCGTCGAACTCACCGTCAACACCTTCACGGGCGAGATAGAAATCATGCGCCACCACAGTTTGGTCGACAGTGGCCAAATGATCGTGCCGGAACTCGTATCCGGCCAGTTGCAGGGCGGTTTGGCAATGGGCATCGGGCACGCCTTGATGGAGGAATTGCCGCTCTATGAAGACGGGCCGGGCAACGGAACGTGGAACTTCAATCGCTACACGCTGCCACGGGCCAAAAATGTCGCTGTCTGGAACCAGACGGCCGATTATCTTGCGCCGCTCTCTGAAACCTCACCGACCAGAGGGCTGGGGGAGGTGGTGATGGTGCCGATCATCGCCGCAACCGGCAACGCCATCGCCCATGCCATCGGCAAGCGCTTCTATCAGCTCCCCGTGACGCCGGAAAAGATCAGAAAGGCTCTGGCGTTGTAAATGCACATTGAAACAGTGGATGTCGAGAGCGGTTGACGTGACAAATAGATTGCGTCTCTTGGTATCAGATATCCTCTCAGACATCTGAGCTGTGAGATTCGCTTGTGCATCCTGGCTGCAACGGCACTTTGTGCGGACGATGCGGATCAGAAGTTGCTTTCTTTTGACTGAGCGAGCGTTATTATCTGGCTATTTTTATTATGCTACAAAACAAAGGAAGGGTAAATCGAGTATCTATAAATAGTGTTAGAAACTTTACTGCTACAGACAGTCGTTATGCCACAGGCATGAACATTGTTCATGCCTGTGGCATAACTTTATTTCTCTGTCAGCCTGTAGCCGTACCGACAAGGGGCGTGGAGAGCCGTAGTCTGGTAACTGTGAACAATGATAGGGCCACAAGGAACAGAAATACGGATGCTAGGTCGATATGCGGTTGTCGGGAAGTTGCTGGCAACAGAGCCTTGCGGGGATAAGTAAAGAATGGTTTGTTTTTATAAGCATTTGTATTTATATATTAAAATAAAATTTTCCAACAAAATAGTACATAAGAAGAATAGTCAAATAGTATAATATTTGTTGACAATCTAACGAACGTAGAGCATGTTCCGATCATGCCGAATGAAGTGATTGCGGATTCGGCATCCTGCAACCCACTGCGTGATCAGGAGCTCCATATGAGTACATTGACTACAGTTGGGCAAAGGGTTCCCCGTACGGACGCTGCGGCGAAGGTCACGGGGCAGGCCCGATACACAGCCGATATGCGGCGGCCCGATATGCTGATCGCGGGTGCGTGCTTTGCGCCGCATCCCCATGCGCGCATCAAGAAGATCGACGTAAGCGACGCCGAGGCATTCCCCGGTGTTGTCGCTGTCATGACCGCGAAGGACCTACCGGGGCGGAACGCCTATGGGTTGTTGTGTCCGGACAAGCCGGTCATTGCGGACGTGAAGACCCGCTACGAAGGCGACCCGGTGGCAATTCTCGCGGCGGAAACGGAAGAGGCGGCCCGGAAGGCCGTCGAGCTCGTCCGCGTGGAATACGAGCCCCTGCCGGTGTACGACGATCCGCGCGAGGCCATGGAGGATGGTGCGACCCTCATCCATGAAAAGCATCCTGTGGCGGAGCGGGGGAATCTGCTCACTACCGTAGCACTCGACTGTGGCGACGTGGAGAAGGCGTTTGCGGAAGCGGCCGTCGTCATCGAAAACGACTACGAGACGCCGATGGTGGAACACTGTTACCTTGAGCCGGACGTCTGCATCGCTGAGCCGAATCCGCTTACAGGCGGTTTGACGCTGACAAGTCCTTCGCAGGCCGTCTACGCCACCCGGCGGAATTTGGCTCCGGTATTCGGCATCCCGCAGCACAAGCTGCATGTGGTGAGTCCTCTCGTCGGAGGCGGCTTCGGCGGTAAGGAGGATTCCACTCTGGACGTCTGCGTCGTCGCGGGCGTTCTCGCTCTGAAGACCGGCAGGACGGTGTTTTTTGAGCTGAACCGGGAAGAGATTTTCCGCACGACAGGGAAGCGGCATGCCAGCTATATCCGCCATCGCCTTGCCGCCGACGCGACAGGCCGGATCCTTGGTATGGATATCAGGTTTGTGCTGGACAAGGGAGCCTATGTATCCCTTGGCGGCATGAAGGAGCCCTTTCACGCCGTGACCATGCGTACCGTCATGTACGCAGCCGGACCGTATGCCGTTCCCAATGCGCGGGTCCGTTCTCATTCGGTATTTACGAATCATCCGTATTCTTGCGCTTTCCGTGGGTTTGGCGCCCCACAGGCCGCCTATGCGATGGAGTGCCAGATGGACGAACTGGCCCATCGGCTGGGTCTTGATCTCGTGGAAGTCCGCCGCCGCAACATGCTCCGTGCGGGTGACAGGACCATCACCGGTCAGGTTATGTTGGAAAGCCGTGGGCTGGGGCTGGAAGAATGTCTGGATCGGGTGTTGGAGTGGATGGAGTGGAACGACCGTCCCGTTGCGCCGGGCACGGGGCCGATCCGCCGTGGACGGGGGCTTGGATTGTTCCTGTACGGCACCGGCGTGCCCATGCTGTTTGAAGGCGCGAGCTGTTTCGCCACGCTGCAACTGGACGGAACTTTGAACATCAATGTGGGTTCCACGGAAATGGGGCAGGGGTTGACCACGGCTCTGGCACAGATCGCCTCCGAGCTGCTCGGTATTCCTTTGGATGACGTGCAGGTGGACATCTCCGACACCGCTTTGGCGCCGGATTCCGGGCCGACAGTGGGGTCGCGTTCCGTTGTGCTGGTGGGCAACGCCGTTACGGACGCCTGCTTCAGGCTCAGGGAACGTTTGTTGGATACGGCGGCCCGGTATTTCTTTCAAACGGACGTCCGCAATCTGCAAATAGGCGGAGGCCGGATTTTCGAGAGCGGTAAGCCCGAACGTAGCCGGACGTTCGTCGAAGTGGTGCTTAAGGCCTTCAACACGCAGGTCCCCCTGTCGGTCGTCGGAAGCTGGTACCCGCCGCAGGCCACGTTCAGGGCCGAGGACGGCCAGGGTAATCCATGCCATGCCTATTCCTTTGGCGCACACGGCGTTGAGGTGGAGGTAGACGTGGAGACGGGGAGCGTTTCCATAACCCGATCAGTGCTGGCCTGTGACGTGGGCAAGGCCATCAATCCCGTCAACGTGGAAGGACAGATGGAAGGCGGCGCGGCGCAGGCCATCGGCTGGAGCGTCATGGAGGAAAGCATTCTGGAGCGGGGTGTCATGAAAAATGCGGCGTTCCATAATTATTTGATTCCGACCTCTCGGGATTTGCCGCTTCTGGAATCCATCATTGTCGAGTACCCCAATGAACTCGGTCCGTTTGGAGCCAAGGGGGTGGGAGAACCGCCCATCGTCGGCGGCGCGCCGGCCATTCGGAACGCAGTCCGCGATGCGTTGGGATTTCCCATCAACGCCATTCCGCTGACCGCCCGGCAGGTGCTTCTGGCGATAAGGACGCGGGAACAATGTCAGGGGGGAGAACGATGAGCGCAACCCGCTTTTTCGCACCCGACAGCCTTGAGGACGCCTTGCGTCTCCTTGCTGAATACCGTGGCGGAGCCGTGGTCGTAAACGGGGGCACGGACATAGTGGAGAAGATTGCCTTCGATCGCATACGGCCCGAGGCCGTGGTCTACATCGGAAATATCCGCAGCTTGTACGATGTGGAGCGGCGAGCAGGGTATACCGTTATCGGGGGTGGTGTCGTTTACGCCGATATCCTGCGTTCGCCTTTGTGTGCGCCTCTCGACGCGCTGCGGGACGCGATCGCGGAAATCGGCTCTCCGCCCATCCGCGCCGTGGCGACACTGGCCGGAAATATCGGTTCGGCGGTTCCGGCGGCCGACGGCAACGTGGCGCTGGTGGCTCTTGGCGCCTTGGTCGAGCTGGTATCGCTGGAAGGGGAACGCTCCGTGCCTGTATGTGACGTATTTCTCGGTCCCGGCAGGACGTGCCTTAAACCCCACGAACTGATTCGTGGCATCGTTATTCCCGATCGTGGACATCCCAGCGCGTTCGTCAAGCTCGCCAGACGCAAGTCGCAGGACATCGCGCAGGTTTCCGCCGCGGTCCGTCTCGACATGGATGGGGACGTCTGCCGTGATGTTGTCATCGGCATGGGCGCCGTGGCCGCCACGGTCGTTCGGGCGAAAAGCTTCGAAATACTGTTGCGGGGCCTTCCCATTGAAGAGGGGCTGGCACAGCTCCGTGGTGCCGTGCCCACCGAAGCCTCCCTGCGCAGCCCCCGCAACAGGGCCTACAAGGAGGCCGTCATGGGCGTCATCGTCGAACGGGCCGTTCGTAAGGCTCTCGGGAGGAGATCGTCATGCTTGTAGATATCACCTGTACCATCAATGGGAGAGAACGGAATCTCGCCGTGGAGGCGACGGAGCTGCTGGTGGATACCTTGCGCCTGCGCCTTGGCTTGACCGGGACGAAGAAAGCCTGTGGGACGGGGGACTGCGGGGCCTGCACTGTCATCGTGGATGGCGAGGCCGTGCGTTCCTGCATTCTTCTCACGGCTTCAATGCACGGAAAGAGCATTACCACCATCGAGGGGCTGGGAGACGTCAGCCACCTGCACCCGATCCAGCAGGCCTTCATTGACGCCGGAGCCGTACAGTGCGGCTACTGCACGCCCGGTATGATTCTTACGGCCAAAGTCCTGCTTGATAGGCAACCGCATCCCACGCCGGAACAGATTCGTGAGGCCATTTCCGGAAATCTGTGCCGTTGCACCGGATATGTCAAGATTGAGGCCGCCATCCGGATGGCGGCGGAGCGAAGCCGTTAGGCCCGTTTCGCCAGTGCGTCGCTTCGCCGCCTAACCTTCAGCCAACGAGGAGAACAGTATGAAGATCGAAGCGCGACTTCAGGAACGCGGCATCGTCCTGCCCCAGTTCAGGCCCATGATTTCCCCCAAGGTCGTTCGGTATCGCAAGGCGGGCAATCTGCTTTTCATTGGCGGGGCGGGGCCGTGGGACGGGAGCGGCTATCCCTACCTGGGCAAACTGGGCAGGGATCTGGACGCAGATCAAGGATATGAGGCCGGACGGGTTTCGGCCCTGCACATGCTCTCCATCATCAAGCACGCCGTAGGCGATCTGGATAAGGTGCGCCAGTTTCTTTACAGCACGTGCTTCATTCAGTGTGTCGCCGGGTTCACGGAACTGTCCAAGGTGTCCAACGGCGCTTCCGAGCTGATCGTTGACCTGTTCGGCATGGAGAAGGGCACCCACGCCCGCAGCAGCATCGGCGTGTCCGATCTGGCCCACAACATTCCTTTTGAAATGGTCATGGAACTCGAAGTGGACTCTTGATTTTCCTTCAACTCGTAAGGATACCATCATGAAGAGGCTGTTAGGTCTTGTCGTCGCCACCCTGCTCCTGTCCTCCGTCAACGTTTTCGCCGCCGTCAACATCAAGTTCGCCCACGGCGAACCTGAAAAGCAATCTTATGGTGTTTTCGCCACGATGTTTGCTGAAAACCTGAAGAAGGTCAGCAACGGGGAAATAAACTGTACGGTATTCCCCAACGGCGTGGTGGGTTCCGAAATGGTCGCAGGGCAGAAGGTCAAGCAGGGTACCCTGCAAATGGCCATCGTCACTGCGGCCAATGCCGGATCGTTTTCACCTTGCGTCAACGTACTGACGTTTCCCTACTTGTTTTCCGGGCCCGAGGACATCATGGGCGAGAAGGGGTATCTGCGCCCCGGCAGTGCATTCCGCGAGGAGCTGACCAAGCGCATTCTTGCCGATACAGGCAGTATGCGTCTCATCGCGGTGGGAACGAATGGCTTCCGGTTGCTGTTCACCAAGAAGCCGGTGACGAAGATGGGCGATCTGAAGGGGATCAAGCTGCGCCTCGCCGCCAGCCCGGTCATGCAGCGGACATGGGAGACGTGGGGAGCCAGCGCCTACGCAATGGCGTGGTCGGAAACGTTCACCGCCATCCAGCAGGGCGTGATGGACGCCTTTGAATGTCCTACCAATATCCTGCTGTACAACGGTTTCTATCCCTACACCAACCATGTTGCGGAAAATCTGTATTACTGTCCCCAGATATTCCTGATCCTCGTCAACGAGCGATGGTACCAGAAGCTGTCTCCTGAACAGAAGAGTTTTTTGAACGAGGCTGCGGCGATCAACGAGCTTGAACATTTCGCTTGGGTACAGGCGGAGTATGACGACGTTCGCAAGCAGCTCGTGAACCACGGCGTCGAGTTCCACGACATCAACGACGTGGAGCAGTGGAAGGCGAATGCCATCGCCCTGTGGCCGGACTTTGCGGAAATGTCCGGGGGCAAGGAGTGGGTGGAGGGCGTCATGCGGTTCCAGAAGACCGGTTCCTTTAAGTAATGTCCCGATCCGCGCGGCGTCCCGCGGGCGCCGCGCGGCCGTAGAGACTTCCCCCCATTGTGGAACAACGGTTCCGGAGGCCACTATGCTGCGTAACCTATGGGAACATTTTGAAGTCTATATCGCCAATTTTTCCTTGCTGTTGATGGTGGGCTTTCTCACCCTCCAGATCATCGCGAGGTACTTCTTTCAGGTAGGCATCGCGTGGACGGAGGAGCTTTCCCGCTTTTCTTTCCTGTATTTTGTGTATCTTTCCTCCTGCTTCGTCATGATGAAGGGCCGTCACATCCGGGTCGAGTGTCTGGTGAATGTGCTTCCGCTTTCCGTGCGCAACTGGATCGAAGTATTCGGGGATATGTTGCAGATAGCTTTCTGCCTAGTAGCGGCCTACGCCGGGAGCCTCCTGCTCGTCGACATGATCGAATACCCCGTTTACTCCCCCAGCCTGATGCTGCCTCTGTTCTACTTCTATGGCGTTATTCCTCTAGCGTTTTTCATCATGGCCCTGCGGATAGTTCAGCGTCTGTACCATACCTTTTCGGCCAGCTGAGGTGACATATGTTGTTTGGTTTCCTCATCGTAGGTTGTCTCTGCATAGGTTTGCCCATCTTCATCGCGTTGGGCATAGGCCCACTGGTAGAGCTCATCCTGAACGGCGAACCGCTGGAAGGTTTCGCACAGACTCTGTATTCCGGGGTGGACCAGTACACACTGATGGCGATTCCATGTTTCGTGCTGGCCGGGGCCATCATGGGGCGCAGCGGAATTACGCAGGACCTTGTGGATATGATGAAGGCGGCGGTGGGCAAGGTCTCGGGCGGGCTTGCCATCGTGACCATCCTTGCCTGTACATTCTTCGCGGCCATTTCCGGTTCGGGTCCGGGAACTGTGGCGGCGGTCGGCGCGCTGCTCATTCCCGCCATGAAGAAGGAGCGGTATGACGAGGACTTCGCCGCAGCCGTCAGCGCGTCCGGCGGCGTGCTCGGCGTCCTGATCCCTCCGAGCAACCCCCTTATTGTCTACGGGGTGATCACGTCCGCGTCCATCGGCGATCTGTTCATTGCGGGTATCGTGCCGGGCCTGCTCATGAGTTTCCTGATGATGGGAACGGTCTTCCTCATTTCGCAGGTGCGCGGGTACGCCGGGGGGAACGCCTTCCATGTGCGCGCTCTCGCTGTCTCTATCTGGAATGGCAAGTATTCGTTGATGATGCCGGTCATTGTCCTGGGCGGCATCTATACGGGTATGGTCACGCCCGTTGAGGCTGCGGTCGTTGCCGTACTTTACGCGTTGGTCGTGGCCATGCTGGTAAAGCGAACACTGACCTTCCGGGGGCTCTGGGATTGCTTTACGGAGTCGAGCACGGTATGTGGCGGCTTGACCATCATCATGGGGACGGCTGTGCTTTTCGGGGAATACATGACCATGAACATGATCCCCCAAAGCCTCGCGGCTTTCATCATTGAATTTGTCAGCAGCAAGTATACGCTGTTGATCATCATTTGCATTTTCCTGCTCATCATAGGCACATTCATGGAGACGCTGGCGACGACCATGATCCTGACGCCCATCCTGCTGCCCGTGATCACGACGTTCGACATCGACGTCATCCAGTTCGGCGTGATCATGGTTGTGACCAATGCCATCGGTATGCTGACCCCGCCGTTGGGGCTCAATCTGTTCGTGGCCTGCAACCTGACGGGGTTGTCACTCGAGCAGGTATCCTCGCAGGTGATCCCGTTCATCTGCGCCTTGATTTTGGGGCTGGCACTGATCGCTTTCATTCCCTGGCTGTCACTTGTTTTGCTGTAACGTGTGAAAGACGCATGAAGGGGATTGATCGGTGCTGGATATCTTCTCCCCTGTATTGAGTTTACTTTAGAGTTGCGTTGGAGTAGGTTTATTCACTTAATCAAGCAAGAAAGCCTTTGTTCCGGGGCGTTCGCGCACTGCCGCGATGGCCGGAAGACGAGGCGCCACACACTCTAGACCACCACGCGAAAAGTTATGCTGAATACCATGGAACTATCCTCCATCCGTTCCCGCAAGGCGCCCCAGGAAATCGTATACCGAATCCGTGGGCAAATCCTCGCGGGCCTACTGGAACGGGGCAGTAAGCTGCCCTCTGAGCAGGAGCTGATGCACACCTTCAATGTGAGTCGGCAAACGCTGCGCGAGGCGCTGCGGGTTCTGGAAGTGCAGGGGTTGCTGGAGATCCGTGCGGGGTCAGGGGGCGGCGCGTTCGTTGCGGAAGTGGACCTTGAGACGGCTCAGATGGGGCTCATCAACTTCTTCCACGACAAAGACCTTTCCATACAGCATCTTACCGCCACCCGTACACTTCTGGAGCCGTATCTGGCGGAACAGGCCGCACTCAACAGGACGGACGAGGACCTTGAGACGCTCGAAACCATCCATAAGAACTGCCACGATGCCTTACGCGACAGTGAATTGAAAAAGGTCTACAAATACGAAATCCGGTTTCACACCGCCGTGGCCAACGCCGCGAAGAATCCTCTGCTGATTCTCATTGAGAATTTCACCTCCAGCGTGTTGCTTGACACCAAACATCTGCTGAAGCCTGATGTCAATTTTTCCGTCCATGTACTTGATGCGCATGAAAAACTGATTGGGGCAATCCGCAACCGCCAGCCGGAAGAAGCCCGCGAAATCATGCTTGCGCATGTGCGGACAGTGGGCATCTTTCTCGAACAACTTGCGGACACGCCTTTGAAATGGCGCTGACGCGCTGAAAAAGGCTCCCGAATCAAGGACTCGGGAGCCTTTTTGTTTGTCCGGAACGTGTGTCCGGGGGCTCGTCAGTTCCGCTTTCCGGAGTTTTCGGACAGACTGCCCAGTGTGCCGTCCCATGTATCAACAATGCCCCTGTGGCCGTCCTCGAACCAAGTGGAAGTGACGGTTTTCTTTTCCGTGTAGAAACGTACGCCATCCGTACCCATGGTGTGCAGGTCACCGAAGAAACTCCGCTTGTGCCCCGTGAATCCGAAGGAACAGACAGGCACGGGGATGCCCACGTTAACGCCGACCATGCCGCCGTGGGTCCGCCTGGTGAACTCGCGGGCGTATCTGCCGTTCTGGGTGTAGATAACGGAGCCGTTCGCAAAGGGATTGGCGTTCATGACGGAGAGTCCTTCCTCAAAATTCCGCACACGCTTGATGCAAAGTACGGGCCCGAAGATTTCCTGTTCGCCGATGCTCATGCCGGGCGTGACGTGATCAAACAGCGTCGGACCGATGAAGAAGCCGTTTTCATATCCCGGAACGGAGATGCCGCGCCCGTCGAGGACCAATTCGGCACCTTCCCGAATACCTCGACCGATCCAGTCAAGGACGTTCTTTCGGCGGGAAGCAGATACCAACGGCCCGAGCGTCGTGTTTTTGTCGTAGGCCGGGCCGAGCTTCAGATGCGCGGCCTTCTCTCGGAGTAGGCGCACCAGCGCATCGGCCACCGGTTCTTCGGCTACGACGACGGGTAGGGCCATGCATCGTTGTCCCGCACAGCCACAGAAGGCGTTGATGATGCCCGCAGCGGTCCGCTCCAGTGCGCAGTCAGCCATGACCAGAGCATGGTTCTTGGCTTCGCCGAGGACCTGAACGCGTTTCCCTTCAGCAGCGGCCTCGGCGTATACCCGGGCTCCGGTTTCGCTGGAGCCGACGAAGCTTACACCGACGATATCGGGATGTTGAATGAACAGGCTCACGTCATCCGGGGCGCAGGTGATCACATTCAGGACGCCCGGAGGCAATCCCGCTTCCATCCACAGCTCAGCGAAGCGCAGGGCCGATTGCGGCGCGGCACTGGCGGCCTTGAGCACGAAAGTGTTTCCGGCTGCGAGGCACAGGGGGATCATCCAGCCGTGAGGAATCATGGCCGGAAAATTCCACGGCGCAAGCCCAAGAAAGACACCTACCGGCTCAAGGTACTGGACCGTGTCGTATTGGGAAGACACGTTCATAAGCGATTCGCCCTTGAGTAATTGAGGCATACCGCAAGCGAATTCAATAACTTCCTGTGCTTTGAGGACATCACCGAGGGACTCGTTCCATGTTTTTCCCTGTTCTATGCACAGCAATCGCACGAGCTCGTCGAGGTGTTTGTCCACCAACTCCTTCATCCGGAAGAGTACGCTCACCCGTTTGTACACGGGGGTGTCTGCCCATGCCGGAAAAGCCTCTCGGGCAGCAGCGACGGCGGAATTGAGTTCATCAGGCAGGCTTGCGGGCACTTTGGCGATGACTTCTCCCGTGGAGGGATTGAAGGCATCTCGATAAACGGCAGTCCGGGATGGTTTCCATTCTCCGGCAATAAAATTGTTGAGGCGCCGCAGTTCGCCTTGTCCCTTGGGATCCGCTCCGTGAATTGCCGTGTAATACCGGTTTTGCGTGGAATGCGTCATGGTTGTCTCCTTCGTACACAGGTTGTGAAATACAGTGAAGGGTCGCCCTGACCATTGGTTGCGGTCCTCTCTGGAGTGAAGCCGCTTTCGATCGAAGTGTAGAGAGGAGAATACAGAAAGTCAACAAATAGTATGCTATTTGACTATATGAATAGTATGTTTTTATACTCTTCCTGAGAGATGGAAGACGCGGATAACCCTGTAAAGTGACGAATAAAATGATGTAAAAGGTGACGGCGCATACAAATGCCTAAAACAAAATCGGCTCGTTCAGTGTGGGAATGGCGAAGTAACGATGTGAGAAAGCCGCGTATTCATAGAGACATTTAGCGGTCATTTCAAAACTCGGTGGAATATATTGTGAATATTCTATTGTGGAGAATGGTTATGAGCAAATTCCTTTTTGGGTAGTATCCAAAAAGACGTTTTAGGATCTGTATGATGCTATACTATTTTTTATATTGATGTGTTAACTGTCTTTTAGATGTGGAGTCTCACCCAATGCAAAGCCCCTTTCGGGGCTTAGTTGTCGGGGGAGGCCTGCATAATATGATAGGGGGCCGTAGTTATTCCTCGACGGTCATGATGCCTTCGTTAATGAGACGTTCGGTGACGGCGGTGGCGTTCTTGATGGATTCGAGTGTGGATGCCTGATCGAGCGGCAGGTTCTCCATGCTCAGGGAAGCGAGGAGATTCTGATACTTCTTGTCTTTGCACGCTTCAAGGAACGCGGCTTCAAGTGTGCGGACGACTTCTTCCGGCGTGCCCTTGGGTGCGTACATGCCGATACGGACGCCGATGCTCATGGCTGGGTGTCCTATTTCCTTGAAAGTCGGCGTGTCCGGATAGGTCGGGAAGCGTTCCTCATTAGTGATGATCATGGGTACGAGCTCTGGGTTGTAGACGTCCTCAAGTACGATGTCGATGTGGTTGCCGAGCACGGCGGCGACGGCCTGCGGCCCGCCGTCGAAGGGGATGGCGTGCAGTTTGATCCCAAATTCCTTCTCCAGCATGGCGATGATTGCGTGATGGGTGCCGCCAAGGCCGAGCAAGGAGATGCTTACGTCGCCGGGGTGCGCCTTGGCATAGGCTATGAATTCCTCGAATGAGTTGAACTTCGGGTTGGTCTTGGAGTGTGCGAGATAGGTCACGGACGACGCGATGGTACTGATAGGGATGAAGTCGTCCTTGGTGAAGCGCAGATTGCGGATCAGCGCACGGATGGTAAATGAGGATTCGGCGGTCATGAGTAGGGTGTACCCGTCCGGCTTGGCGTTCATGACCTTCTGGATGCCCACTGCGGTCCCCGCGCCGGGCATGGGCGTGACCACGATCTTCTGTCCGAGGGCTTTGCTCGCCGCCTCGGCAAGCGCGCGGGTGGTCATGGTGAAGGTGCCGCCCGGTGGGTAGGGGGAGATGATGTTGATGGTTCGGGAAGGATAGTCCTTCGCCACGGCTTGCGGAGCCAGACAGAGCAGGGCCGCGAAGGCGAACAGGATGGCGGACAGTCGCAGATACATACGAAACCTCCGGATTTGTCGGGTAGGAGCCCGGTTATGGCCGTCAGGCTGATTCCTCAGCCTCGTCGGGGGCCGATCGCGCCGCTTCGAGCGCCTTTCTCTTCCGGAGCATACGCGCGACCTGAACGAGTGATGCGGCGGCGAGAAGCAGGAACCCGAGGGAGATGGGGTGAGTGAAGAAGACAGTTGCCTGTCCCCGCGACAGCATCATGGCTTGCCGGAACGAGAACTCGAGCTGGGGAGCCACGATGAAGGCGATGAGCATGGGCGGCGCGGGCAGTTCCGCCTTGCCCATGACATATCCGACGAGCCCGAAGGCTAGCATCACCCAACAGTCGAAGGTCGAAAACTGCACCCCGTAGGAGCCGATGACGCATAGCAGTAGTACGACAGGCATGATCGCGCCCTGCGGAAAGTGGGCGAATCGGCGGCAGAGCGGGATCAGGAACCTACCGATGAGCAGGAGCATGAATACCGAGATGAACAGCGTCCCGAACAGGGTGTACACAAAGGCGCGGTGCTCCTCGAAGATGAGCGGGCCCACGTTGACGCCGTGGATGGTCATGGCCCCGAGCAGGATGGCCGTGATGTCGTCGCCGGGGATGCCGAGGGTGAGCATGGGCACGAGCGCCCCGCCACAGACCGCGTTGTTGCCGGATTCGGCGGCGGCGAGGCCTTCCACCGACCCCTTGCCGAACAAGTCTTGGCGCTTCGAGGTACGCTGCGTTGTGCCGTAGCTGAGGAAGGCCGCCGTGGTCGAGCCCGTGCCCGGCAGCGCACCGATGCCCACTCCGATGCAGCTTGAGCGCAGGAAGATGGGTAGGCAGTGCCGGAACTCCCGCCAGTTCATGCGGTTATCGTCCGGGCATGCGGGCGGGGGCAACAGAGCGGCCTCGGTGCCGGCGTGTACCCGCTCTACCTGCGCCAGCAGCTCGGAGACAGCGAACAGGCCGATGACCATCGGAATGATTGCCACGCCGTCCTCAAGCTGGAACAACCCGAAGCAGTAGCGCACGTCGCTGGTCATGGGGTCCGTGCCCACGGCGCTCAACAGAATACCGATCAGGGCCGCGATGATTCCCTTGGCGATGGATCGGCCAGACAGGGCCGCGATCATGGTCAGGGCGAAGATGAGCAGAGAAAACAGCTCGGTCGGGCCGAAGCGCAGAGCCAGCCTCGCAATGGGTTGAGCCACCACGCACAGCATCATGATCCCGAAGGCGTCCCCGAATACCGAGGCATACAGCGCGGTGGTGAGGGCCTTTCCCGCCTTCCCCTGTTTCGCCAGTGGGTAGCCGTCGAGGATGGTGGCGGCCGCTGCGGGCGTACCCGGCGTGTTGATGAGGATGGCGGAGATGCTGCCGCCGTAGGTACCGCCCTTATAGATGCCGAGGAACAGCGCGATGGCGAACAGTGGCCCCATGCCGAAGGTCAGCGGGATCGCCAGCGAGATCACCACAGCCGGGCCGAGTCCGGGGATGATGCCGATGACAGCGCCGACGGAGACGCCGAGTAGCGCTGAAAGAAAGATGAGCGGGTCTAGCGCACCCATGATGCCGAGTCCCATGTCGTTGAACCATGCGAGCATGTAGCCTCCTTAGCGGGGGCGTCCCGGTGCCGGACGACGGGCGTCAGATGCCGAAGACGGATTCGGGGAGCGGGATTTCCATGATCACGGAGAATACGTAGTAGATGAGCGCGGGCATCACGAGTGCAATACACGCGAAGGCGATGCGGTTGCGAAAACCGCTCAGCCACATGCCGAAGGCCACCATCAGCATGGAGGAGAGGATATAGTCCACGAAGGAGAATCCGACGATGTAGACGGCGATGGCCCCCATGTACAGCGCGGCCCGTCCGAAACGGCTCCGACGGTCATGCTTCTGTCCGGGGTTTTCCGCACGCGGGAGTGCGCGCCGGATGTGGATGAGATTGCGGAAGAACAGATATGCGCCCAGCACGAGGAGGGCTCCCGCTACCAGCACGGGCAGGGTGCGCCCGGATATACCGTAATCGTCGCTCCGTGCCGTGACCTGAAAGGGTGTGACCGCGAGGAAAAACAGGGCGATCAGTATGGCCGCCAGTCCGACGCATATGTCACGGGTATACTGGTAACGGGTCATCGTCATCCTCCGGGATGGGGGAATATGTCGCTGTGGGTAAAGCAAATATGATACCAACATGAGGGCTTTTTTGCTGCTCGTCAACAGGCCGATTTTACATATGAAAAGGAGAAGTGTCCTTGGAGTCCGGCACGGTGTGCCAGGCTTGCTGAACGCCGTGTTCAAAATCTAAACGCCGGAGGCCGCTGCGGACGTCTTGGCTCCGGGCGCGGGGCCGGGTTCCCGTACCATGAGCATCATGAGGAAGCAGGCCAGCAGAATACCGGTGCACAGGAGGTATCCGGCGTCGTAGGAGCCGGTCCACTGATAGGAAAATCCCATGACCGGGTAGCCGAGCGCCTTGAGGGTGATGAACACGGTGACGAAGCGGTAGGCCGGAACGAAACGCCGTCTGCCAAACACGTGGGCCACCACGGCGGGGAGTACTGTCCAGAATCCGCCGAGACACGCGCCCCCCACTGTGGCGAACAGCAGTACGCCTGTCGGGTTCTGGGGCAGAAAGGCCAGACCGAGCGCGAATACATTGGCGATCATGAGGAGTTTGGCGCTGAACAGCGGTGTTTTGAGGTCGCAGATCCAACCCCAGAGGTACTTGCCGCCCGCCGCGAACAGAGCGGTCAGGCACATGAAGCCCATGGCCGCATAGTCGGAGAAGCCGAGGTCCGCGAACCGAGGTTTGAGCTGGCCGAGCACGCCCGCCGCTGCCAGCAGCCCGAAGCCGAAGGACAGCCCGATGCAGTAGGCTTCGCGGCAGACGAGGAGGTTGCGCCACGGCACGATTATCGGGGAGATCGGTGCGGCTGAGGCGAGAGGGGGCACGCCGTCCGAGGACAGGCCGAGCTCCTCCGGCGTGTCGCGCACCACCGCCCAGCACAGGGGTACGAGCGCGAGGATGAATCCGCCGATGACGAGGAAGGCCATGCGCACGTCGCACAGGGTGACGAGTACCAGCGCGACGAAGGGCAACAAGGCCCCGGACAGAGAGGTGCCGAGGTTGGCGAGGCCGAAGGCACGGCCCCGGCAGCGGACAAACCAGTTGCCCATGAGCGCGTTGCCGACCACGCCGCCGCAGGCTTGCCCCGCCACCCACGCCAGCGCGAACAGCGCGGTGAACGAGGGAAGGGTCCCGGCGTAGCCAAGCCCCATAAAGGCCAGCCCGCCGCAGGCCATGCCGAGGGTCGTCATCAGCCTCAGGCTGTACCGCATGGCCAGCGAGGCCAGCACCGGCATACTCAGGGTGCCGCACAGCGTGGCGAGGCCGACGGCCCCGCCGATGTCCGCGCGGGTCCAGCCGTGCAGCGTGGACATCGGCTCCATGAAAGCGTTCATAATGTAAGTCACACCGCCCACCACCAGCAGATTGCCCAGGCAGGATACGGAGCAGACTTTCCAACCGTAGAACATGCGACCTCCCGGTCTTGTGGCGCGTTGGGGATGCGGCGGGCCGCACCCGGAGACCCCGGACGGAGCCCGGGCGTAAAGGAAGACCCGGCTCCGAGAGGGACCGGCAGGGGGATGCTTGGGAGAAGCAGGATCAGCCGCCGAGCATGACCGGGAGGATGATCAGCCCGTCCCCGTCGGCCAGCGGCTCGTCGGGATAGAGGAGGCAGGCGTCGCGCACAGTGAACACATGCTCGTCATCCGCGAGTCCGACGGCGGCGAGAGCCTCGCGGACCACCACCCCATCCGGTAGGGACAGGTTGAGGGTTTCCCGGCGTCCCGGCAGATGTAGGGTCAGGGTGACGGCGATCATGCAGGGGGCTCGTCGTAGACCCGCCGGAGGGTGTCTTCCGGGACGTCGAAGACCTGCCCGTTGGCGGGGTTGATTTCCTCTTCGAAGAACTCCGGGAGTCGGTCGTGGGCAGGCGTTAATCCGGCCCGGCGGTTGAAGCCGCGCTCCAGCAGCACGGTTTCCCATGCCTCTCGGCGGAGCCGTTCCGGTGTCGTTTCCACGCCCCAGCGGGCCTTGAGCAGGTCAGCCACCACGCCGAGGTCTCCGATCCCGCCCGACGCGAGGATACAGAGCCCCAGGTTGTCCATGACCGTGAAGCCGACTTGCGCGTTGCGCGAGACTGTCTCCTGCCCATCCTTGAGATGTTGCTTCACCGGCGACTTCACAGTGTTGCCAGAGGTATGGTCCGCGCCCTGCGGGGAGACGGCGTAAGTCACGCCCACGCCCTTGATGGCCCGGGGATCGTAGGCGGGCATAGCCTGGTTCTTGGCCACGGGCACACGCAGACAGCCGAAAACCTTGCCGGTGATCCCAGCGCCCGAGCCGAGTACCCGTCCGAGCGGCGTTCCCTCTCCGACCTCGCGCATGAGGCGCAGCGCGGCTTCCCTGTCCCCGAAGGCGGCCAGCCCCGCGTTCATGGCCACGCCGATGGCCGCTCCGGTTTCGATGGTGTCGTACCCGAAATCGTTGCACATACGGTTCAGCAGGGCGATGGTGTCCAGATCGTCGATGCCAAGGTTGGACCCGAGCAGGCCGAGGTTCTCGTATTCGATGGGTGAGCAGACCTTCTTGCCGTCCCGGTCCGGGAAGATGTTGGAACACTTCACAAGACAGCCGACCATGCAGGCGTGGGAGGTGGCTCCTTCGCCCCCGCGTTCGAGTATGGTGCGGTGCATGGCCTCGGCATTGATCTTCTCGTATCCCTCGAAAAAGCCGGTGCTGAAGTTCCGGGTAGGCAGCGCGCCCATCGCGGACGTCGCGTCCATCATCGCCGCTGTGCCGTACTGACGGTAAACCTGCGAGGTCTGCGGATTGGCGTTGATGCGGCGAGCCACCTCGCGGTTGGCCTCCATGAATGCGGCCCGGTCAACGAAGGTTTCCTTCGGTGCGGCGGATGCGTCGTAGACAATGCCCTGCACGCCCTTGGAACCCATGACCGCGCCAAGGCCTCCCCGACCGTTGTAGCGGGAGGGTTCTCCGTCAGGGTCGGTGTTGGTAATGCCCGCCGAGAACTGGAGGCGTTCTCCGGCTCGCCCGATAAGTGTCATGCCCACCTTGGGGCCGAAGCGTTCGAACAGCTGGCGGGCCTTCTCGAACAGCCCGAGCCCGACATACGGATCACCGGGGAGCAGTTCCACGCCGTCGGCGGAAATGCGGATCAGCGTCCAGTGGGGCGCGCCCGGCCGTCCTTCAAGCACAACGGCCCGGATGCCGAGGCGGCCCATCAGGTAACCGGTCATGCCTCCGGCGTTGCTTTCTTTGATGCCTCCGGTGAGCGGGCTTTTCGCGCCGATGGACAATCGGTTGGCGCTGGACACGAGCGTCCCGGCGAGGGGGCCGCAGGCCAGCACCAGCTTGTTCCGCCCGCTGAGAGGTTCACATTCAGGCGGCACTTCGGCGGCGATGATCGAGCCGGTCAGCCGTCTGCCGCCGAGGAGCAGGTCGTCCTTCTCCTGTTCCCGGCGCGAAACCGAACCTGTTTCCAGATTGATGCGGATGATCGCGGGCATCGTCGCCTCCTGTGGTTGTCATTACAGCCCAAGCCGCGCTCTGTTGAAGACGACCTCGGGGCGGAGTCTGCCGTGCAGACAGTCGAGGACGTTTTGCGCAGCCTGTGTGGCCATGCGGATGGAACCTTCTGTGGACAATGCCGCATTGTGGGGGCTGAGCAGCACGCCGTCAAGGTGCAGGAGCGGGGAGTCCTGGGGCGGGATTTCTCCTTCGAACACATCCAGACCCGCACCGCCGAGCCGTCCTTCCCGCAGGGCACCCACCAGAGCGGTCTCGTCCACGGTTTCGCCGCGCGAGCAGTTGACGAGGAGCGCGCCGGGTTTCAGGGCGGCAAAGGCTCTCCGGCCCATAAGGTGTCGGGTTTCCTGTGTATAGGGAATGTGCAGCGATACCGCGTCGGCCCGCCCGAGCGCCTCAAATAGATCCGGGGCCAGCGTGATACTCTCCGCGCTCTCCTGAGGCAGATAAGGATCGTACACTTCGACGCGCATGTCGAAGGCCCGGCACAGGTGCGCCACACGCCGCCCGATGCGCCCGTAGCCCACGAGCAGGATGGTCTTGTCCCGCAGGTCGCTGGTAGGGTGGTCGTTGCGCCATGCAAAATGGTCCTCACGCACGGCCCTGTCGCCCTCAAAGGCTCGCTTCGCTAGCGCAAGCAGCATCATGAGCGTGTGCTCGGCCACGGTGGTGACGTTGGAATCCACGGCGATGGCCACCGGGATCCCCCGGTTGGACAGGTAGTCCACCGGGATGTTGTCCGTGCCCACGCCGAAGCGGGATACGATCCGCAGCCGGGGCGCGAAGTCGAGCAGTTCCGGCGTCAGCGGAATGGTGCGCACGGTCACGGCGTCGGCGTCCTTGAGGGCGCGGGACAGGCTTTCGTGTGAAAAGTCGTCCACCACGTGCAGTTCGATGTCGTCCCGGCGCAGCAGCGCTAGGCCCTGTTCGTGAAACGATGAGATCACGACGACCTTGTACATGGACGTTCTCCTGTTTGGCTTCAAATGTAGCAAAAACGGTGCCAGCATCGGGATCATGCCGGAAGTGTCAGAACGCCCGCGAAGAAGCCCGAGATCAGGCGCCACCGTCTTCCCGGACGGCGTCCGGCACGCTCATACCGAGCGTTTAAAAAATGAACGGGGCACCAACAAGGCGTCCGGAGCCGCCTTGTTTTGGGGGATGTGGGGTTCGCGGACACGGCCATGCCGCTGCGCTCCCGGCGATGTGGGCCTACTCGCGGGGTACGAACCGATTGACCTTGTCATGTTCGCCATTCAGATAATATGTAAGATTTTGGCAGGCTATCCGCAGACAGTCGAACAGCGCCGTGTCGGAATAGAAAGCCATGTGCGGGGTCAGGATGACGTTGGGCCGTCCTCGCAGGGGGTGTCCCTCCAGTTCCGGTTCCTCCTGCGCCAAAACGTCCAGCCCGGCCCCGGACACCACGCCCTCGTCCAGCGCTCGGGCAAGATCGGCTTCGATCACGGTTTCTCCCCGGCCCACGTTGATCAGCAGGGGCTTGCGCCGCATCAGAGCGAAGGTTTCCCGGTTGAAGAAGCCCCGGTTCGTCTCGTTGAGGTTCATGTGGTTGCTCACCACATCCGCACGGGCGAGCAGTTCGGGCGCGTCGAGCAGCTCCACATCCATCTCACGGGCAAGGGATTCCGGCACAAAGGGATCGTGGGCTACGACGCGTATGCCGAAAGCTTGTGCTCGCCGAGCCACGGCCCGTCCGATGGCCCCGAACCCGAGGATGCCGAGGGTCTGCCCCTCAAGGCGGCGGATGTCCGGAAAGGCGTCCCACTTCCAGAGTCCGTCGGCTTGTACGCCCCTGTGGTAGTCCATGAGGCGGCGGTTGAGCGCGAGGAGCAGGGCCAGCGTATGATCTGCAACTTCTTGCGTGCAATATGGGCCATTGGCCATGACCGCAATGCCCTTTTTCCATGCGGCAGGGGCGTCGATCCAGTTCCAGCCCACGGCGGGTACGGCGATGGCCTGGCAGATGTCCAGCGCGTCGAGGATTTCGGCGTCGATGGGCACGTAGGATACCAGTAGCGCGTCCAGTCCCCTCAGGTCTTCTGCGAGTTTGCGCCTGTCGCCGGTGAAGTCCACTATGAAGAGTTCGCTGCCCTGCGGCAGGAACTGCCGTTCGACGTTTGGTTCTCGGTGCTTCCCGGCGGCCATCTTCACGATGCCGATTTTCATGGAGCGTCCCTCCACTAGCGGTGGTTGAGGTAGTACTGCACAAGTCCAGCAGTGATGTAGATCGCCGCCACGACGTTTGCCGCGATGGAGAGGTAAATGAATGCGGTCATCACGAATCTTCTCCTGTTGTTTCGATATGTTCAGGTGCAAAGATGCCCTTAGGTTCCCACGAGCGGGTCACGAGGTGTACGGTAAGGAAGGTGATCAGGCAGACCGCCATGCCGAGTATGTTGTTGGGAATGCCGAAGGGATCGCCGAGGACAGGCCCCCAGATCAGCGCTGTCAGGCCGCCGAGCAGGATGGAGGGCATACCCGCGTAGGGCGAGGCCCGGCGTTCCTCAAGCTTCCCCCACAGCAGCCCGGCGAACAGCGGTATGATGATAGCGGGGCCCCAGATGGTGTAGATGTGGACCATCAGGCCGAGCACGTCGGGCAGCACCAGTGCGAACAGGGTGGCTCCGATGCCGAGCAGGATCGTCACAGCCTTGGAGACGACCAGCAGTTGCCGCTGCGTAGCCTGCGGATTGATGAATTCGTTATAGATGTCACGGGTGAAGGTCACCGCCCCGGTGTTGAAGAGGGAGTCGCCCGTAGACATGACCGCCGCGAGCAGTGCCGCCATGACCAGCCCGCTGATCCCGGCGGGAAGGATGGTCTGTACAAGCGAGGTCATGGCGAGATCCGGGGTGGCGGAAGGCTGTATGCACACCGACACGATGCCGATGGCCGCGGTGGTCGCGAGAAAGAAAATATAATACACGCTGAACAGGGTCACGCCGACCTTGCTGTCCTTGGGCGACGCCGCCGTGGCGTAACGTTGGATGTAATAGGGGGTGCACATGTCCCCGAGCATGAAGGCGAGGAAAAAGGCCCCGAGTTTCAGGGGCGACCAGTCATCGCGGAAGAAGTCGAGGAGCATGGCGGATTCCGGGGAGCGCGATGTGATGATGTCCACCGCATTGGTCAGCCCGCCCACCTGCTCAAGCCCCAGATAGGCCGCGATGCTGAGGCCCAACGCGATGACTACGAATTGCACCGCGTCGGTCAGCAGTACGGCGATCATGCCGCCCGCCCACGTGTAGGTCACGGTGATCACTGTCGAAAGTACGGTGGCGACTACGAAGTCCATGTTCAGGATGGTTTCGAGGATGCGGCCCATTGCCAACAACTGCACGCCCATCATGGACATGAGGAAAAAAAAGGCTACAAGGCTGGAGCTGAGGCGTCCGGCACGCCCGTAGTACATGCCGAACAGGTCGCTGATGGTATAGACGTTGCGGCCGATCTGCCGGACCTTTGGCGCGATGAGCAGCCCGCTGAAAATCTGGCAGACGACTACCCCTATGAGCGCCACGAAGACGATGAGCCCCTGTTTATGCACGAAGGAGATACGCCCGATGGTGGCTCCGCCGCCGCACAGTGTCGCGCCGATCGTGCCGAAGATCAGGGCGGCAGGAATGGAGCGTCCCGCCACCGCGTAGTCGTCGAAATCCTCAATTTGGTTCATGGAGTAATATCCGATGAGCACGACGCAGGCGAGGTAGGCGATCATAACGATGATGTCGATGGTTTGACCGTCCATCGTTCCTCCTGTGGCAAGAGGGTGAATCCGGCGGATCGAAGCATTTCGATTCGATGGCGAAATGCACAGCCTTTCAGGAGTACTTCGTTCTAGACCGGACGCGACACCATGTCCCCCTCCTCGCTGTAGAAGCACAGCTCTTCCACGTTCACCGGTCGGATTGGCGGGCGGATGTTGAGGGCATTGATGCGATCCGGAGAGATGCCGAGACGCGCGGCCGCGATTTCGGCCGCCGCAGTGCCGCACATGCGTCCCTGACACTGCCCCATGCCCGAGCGGGTGCGAAGCTTCACATCGTTGACGTCGAAGCAGCCTTCCGAGGCTGCCTGACGTATCTGCCCGGCGGTGATGTTTTCGCAGCGGCACACCACCACATCGTCCTCCATGTCGAACAGCCCCGTGCGCGGGACGAAGAAGTGGGAAAGCCAGTTGCGGGCGCGCCGCAGGCAGCGCAGTTCGGTGCGCGCGGGCCGGGACAGGGTTTCGGCCTGTCCGGAGGACAGCACCCCCATACGCCGGGCCGCCTCGATACCTGCGAGTTCGCCCTTGCGGGCGCTGGCCTCGCCTCCGTCCACGGAGGCCCCGTCCCCGGCGAGGAGGATGCCCTCAAGGGATGTGCCGCCGTTCTCGTCGCAGAACGGATGCCAACAGCGCTGGCGCGAGTCCCAGACGTGGCGCAGGCCCATGAGCCGAGAGAGGTGGGTGCGGGGAATGATCCCCTCGTGGGTGATGAGCAGGTCGGTGGAAATTCGGTGTTCCTTGCCATCGGCGGTGAAGCGTACCTCCTCCACTTTTTCGGCCCCTTCCGCCGAGAGGCGGGTTACGCCGAAGGTCGTGAGCCGTTTCCGCCACAGACTCCATGCCATGCCCAGTCCCTTGCCTAGATATGGAAGGTCCAACAGGGCGGCGGGCAGGAAGGGCAGGGCCGATAGCCTCAGGCCCATTGAGCCAGTGTCGAGCAGGCCAGCGATCGGGACGCCGAGACGGAAGAGATGGCAGCCGAGCAGAGGGAGCAGGGGGCCGTTGCCCGCCAGCACCACCGGACCGGACGGAACCACGCCTGACCGCAGCAGGATGTCCGCGCCGCCCGCGCCCATGACGCCGGGCAGCGTCCAGCCCCGAAAGGGGACTGGGCGTTCCATTGCGCCAGTAGCGGCGATGATGCACCGGGCGCGGGCTTCCGTGGAAACTCCTTTCCGGCTGTAGATGACCCGGCCAGGCTCCGCGAACCACACCGTACTGCCGGGTAGCCATTCCGCACCGCTGCGCTCCATGCGCGCGACGAGGCGTAGGCCCTGTTCGCGTTCCGAGGCATCCTGAAGGATTTCTCCCCGTTCGTGTCCCACATTGCGGTGAAACTGCCCGCCGGGAAGCGGCTGATCGTCGAGCAGTAGCACGGCGAGGCCTTGTTCGGCTGCGGCAGCTGCCGCGCTCAGCCCGGCAGGGCCGGCACCGATGACCAGTACGTCGCATCGCTGGTTCATATGCTCCACTCCGTGAGGTTGCGTTGGCGGCGGATGACCATGCCCTCGGCCACCGGCGTGAGGCAGGCCTGCCGGTTGGGGATGCCGTCGATTTCCACCAGACATTCGAAACACACACCCATAAGGCAATGCGGGGCACGTTCCGAGCCGTCCGCGCTGTTGGAGCAGAAAGCGCCCGCGTCGGTGTGTCCGAGCAGTGCCGCGGCAACCGTCAGGCCCGCCGGGACGCGCACGGGCTCTCCCTCGAATTCCACCAGCACGGTGGGTTCGTTCAGGGCCTTCGCTGATGTGAATGTAGTCATATCGAGCTCCTTTCCTGGGTGGACGGCGAGGCGAAGCGGCTTAGGCCGAACCGTCGCGCGTCCGCCGGAAGCGGGCCGCCCATGACGAAGCCGGGCAACGTTTTGACGTGGATGGCGGCGAGCGTTACCGCTGGCTGCACATTGAGCACGTACACGCGGGGATGGCCCGGCACCGTGTCGTACAGCGGGAGCCAGTCGTCCGGCATGACCCGCAGGCCGCTCCATGAACGGATGATCCGCAGCTTTGCCAGATCGGGCATGACCCGCAGCGCCCAGCGGCCTTCGTGAATTACGCCTTCGGGCCGGATGCGGGGATCGGTCCCGGCACGTTCGCGGCGGAATCCGAGCATGATGGTTCCGCCCGGCGTGCGGGTAATCCCGGCGATGGGGTAGGGCAGAACGTCTCCGATCCGTTCCGTGAGCAGTATTTGCCCTCGATCCGGGAACAACGGCAAATGGAGATCGGAGCCGGGAATCAGACGGACAAGCCCCCGGTTGCTCAAGCCGCCCGCGAGCACCACGCGCTCGGCCTCCACGGTTTCCTGCCCCGCTGAGAGACGGTACAGGCCGTCGGCGACGGATACGGTGTCCACGCGGAAGTTGAAGCGTAGGGCCGCACCAAGCAGGCCCGCGCCTTTGCGGAGCGCGAACATGAGTTGCAACGGCTCGAGCAGGCCGTCGGCCGAGCACCACGCCGATCCGGTCACCTCCGGCCCAAACCGGACGCGAGGCATGAGTTTTTCCAGTTCGTTCCGGCCCACCACGCTGCCGGGGTAGTGTCCCCCGGCTTCTTTTTGAAGCCCGTTCACGTAGGCCGTGCGTTGTTCGAATTCCTCCTCTCCAAGACAGGGAACCAGCCCGCCGCCTGGCCTGTAAAAGATGCGGATACCCGTGAGCTCCTCCAGTTCCGGAACGAGTTCCGGGAAAAGGGCCGAGGAATCCAGGTGCCAGCGGACGAAGTCAGGATGGTGCAGGAACTTGCACTGGCAGTAGATGATGCCCATGTTGGCCCGCGACGCGCGGTCCACGGGCGACGCCGCGTCCAGCAGGGCCACGCGCCGGCCTTCCTTCGCAAGCCCGTAGGCCACGGCGGAACCGATGATCCCACCTCCGACGACGGCGACTTCGTAGGCGGCCGTCCCGCGATCGGGCGGAGAGGCGTTCTTGTGCTGCGCAACCATAGTTACCTTCTGGGTTGAACGTTTGCGTTGCGGCGGCGCGCCGTCGGTGACGCGCCGTCGGTGACGCGCCGTCGGTGACGCGCCTTTTGCGCTGGTCAAGCAAACTTGGTGCCAGATTCGCAGTCGGAATTGGCACGATTATGGCTATACGGCGTAATGAAAAGGGAAATGGGGAACCCGGCGTCCGGTTCCGCCCGTCCGGGCCTTACTTTTATACGGGATGTGGGCGGAGGCGTTTTCCCAAAACGGACGCCGTGTTCAAAATCAGAACACGTGCCCATCGGGAACAAGAATGCTTGAGGATGTCTTTCGGGCGAAAAGGTAAACACATAGAGGAAAGGCTTTCCCCCTCGCGTTGTGCGGATCGGAAAAAGTGTGTCAAAAAGGGAAAGGACAGCCTTCGAACAGGAGAAGAGCGCATGAAAGCCACTGTACTGCTGATATCGACTTATCCGGAACTGACGACGCTGGCCCGCCGGTACGCCCGCCACCTCAACGTGCCCGTCGAGATTTACGAGGGCGGCATTTCCTATGGCGGGCACCTCTATGCCAAGCGGCGGGAAAAGGATTTCGAGGTGTTCCTCAGCCACGGGGGAACCGCCGCTGTCATCCAGCAGATGCTCAAAAAGCCGGTCGTGGAGGTCAAAATACACACCTCTGATCTGTTGCAGGCTTACCAGCGGGCTGCGAGTTACGGTCGTCCCATTGTGCTTATGGCTTATGAATCCGAGGTGATGCAGCAACTTGAGGCTGTGGCCGGACTGTTTCCGGACACGCCCTGCCGTTCCCTGAGCTATGGCTCCAAGGAGGAATACGAGAATATCGAGCGCAAGCTCGGTCGTCTGGAAGGGTACACTATTCTCGGGGTGGGGAACTGTGTGCGCCGTATAGGCGAGAAAAACCGCTGCCCTTACGTCCAGATCGTTTCGCAGCCCGACGATGTGTTTGAGGCACTTTCCTCGGCCAGAAAGATTCTGGAGCTCGGCATGCGCGAAAAGACATGGAACCACCGCCTCAGCACCATCATCAACTGTTCCAACGAAGGGATTCTGGTTTTCGACAAGGAGGGGCGGGTCATCCTTGCCAACACCATCGCGGAGAACCAGATCGATTGTGACGGTCCTCTTGCGGGCAAGAAGGCCAGCATTCCGGCGACCCCGGAACTGGTCCGGCTGCTGTACGGCGACGGTAAGCCGTTGCGCGAGGGATTCGTCAGGACGGGCGGTTCGGATTTTTTTTGCAACCGCCTGTCCGTGGACGTAAACGGCGAGAAAGAGGAGCTTATAGTCAAGTTCCAGCGAGTTCGTGACATCCAGTCCATTGAGTTGAAGGCGCGTCTTCAGCTTGTGGATAAGGGGCTCGTGGCCCGCAACACCTTCGAGAGCCTCATCGGGGATAGCCCAGCCTTTCGGGAAACCTTGGCCAGGGCGCGGCAGTTCAGCCGCTCCTCGGTCTCCGTGCTGGTGGAAGGGGAAACCGGGACTGGCAAGGAACTGTTTGTACAGGGTATCCATAACGAGAGCCCATGTGCCGGAGGGCCATTCGTGGCGATCAACTGCGCGGCCCTACCCGAGAGTTTGCTTGAAAGCGAACTGTTCGGTTACGAGGGCGGCGCGTTCACCGGCGCACGCAAAGGCGGCAAGCCCGGCCTGTTCGAAATGGCCCACAACGGCACTATCTTTCTCGACGAAATCAGCGAGATCAGTCGGTCCATACAGGCGCGTATGCTGCGTGTGCTTCAGGAGCGGGAAATTCTGCGCATCGGTGGGGATCGGGTCATCAACGTAAACATTCGGGTCGTGACCGCTACCAACAAGAACCTGTACCGGCAGGTCCTTGATGGGGATTTCCGGCAGGATCTCTATTTTCGTATCAGTCCGCTCAAGCTGCGTATCCCGCCCCTGCGCGAACGCAAGAGCGACATCCCGGCGCTGGTGTCGCACTTCCTGCGGATACTGAACGAGAAGTACGGCACACAGGTGGAGATGCTTTCTTCCGCCGGCCTGCAACGGCTCCAGGGGTACGGGTGGCCGGGGAATATTCGGGAACTGGAATTTTTCGTGGAGAAGCTCGTGGTGCTGTCCGATGGGACGCGGGATGCCGACGAACTGGTCGCGATGCTGCTCGAAGAACACATGCGCGAACATGCCATCGGGATGGAAACGGATTGCCCCTCAGACATCCGGGTGCCCATCGGCAGCATGAAGTCCATGCAGAACAGCATCATTGACACGCTCCTCAAGAACACGGGCGGGAACAAGAAGTTGGTGTCCGAAATTCTGGACATCAGCCGCGTGACCATCTGGAACCGGATGAAGACGAAGAATGGAGCCTAGGGGATCTGAGCTCGGGCTAGCGGAATGACCGATGGATGATCGAAGCGCGGCGACGGCGTCTTTGTCGCCGCCGCGTCCGGGGAGGAGGTTAGAGGAGCACGCTTTCGGAATGGGATTCCGTATAGTTGAGCTTTAGGCCGTGGCTTTGCAGGGTTTCAAGGAACAGGACGGGGTCGATGCATTCAATGCCCGCCACGCCGGAGGGCGCCTTGCCAGCCGAGCAGAGGATCGCCGTGATGACGGCGGGTAGGGCCACGTGGATCTGCGAACTGCCGAAGGTTTCGAAGAGGGCCTTGCGTTCCTCGACGGAGTTGTACAGCGTGGGATGGTAGTCGATGCGGCTCACCGAGCGGACACGGCGCCCCACGGCCTCGTCGCCGATCTTGCCAGAACCGCTTTCCACGATGACGGAAGCGTCCATATGGATGGGAATATCCGCTTCCTGCATGGCCGCGTTTTCGTCCATGAAATTTCCGGATGGACGGCGGACGATCTTCATGAGCAGTTCGTGCGGGGACACCTTCGCGCCTTTGACGTCCACAGGGGCCTTGTCCCCGAAGCCCATGAGGATCAACGTGCCGAGTTCGCGGTCGATGGTGTATTTGAAGTCACAGTACTGAATCTTCTTGGCCTTGAGGTAATAGGGGATCGTGATCTGTTCCGGGTGCTGATGGTAGACCAGCGGGATAATGCCAGTGGGCTCGGGGAACAGGAATTCCTCATACCCGCTGTAGATGTCGAACGTCTCGAACTTGCCGCCGGTGAATACTACGGGCCGGATGGCATAGCCCCACAGTGCGCGTTCCGGCGACCACGTGGGCAGCCATGCGGCGATAACCTTGGGGGCGTTGCTGCGCGAACGCTTGCCAAAGCGGATCTTCACGGAATCCACGGTGTCGTACTTGTCGCTGAGGTAACGGGCGAATACGTTGGTCAGGCCCGGGGAAGCGCCGCAGCCGATCATGCAGGAGAGGCCCTTTTCCTTGAATTCCGCGTGAAACCGTGGATCACGCCCGTGCATCATCCGGGACAGGATGTTGTCCGAGGCGTTGAGATCAAGATCCATCGTGTCCCCGATGGATGTGTCCACATAATGGCAGCCTTCCGCGAGGCAGGCTTCCATGATCACGGGGTTGAAGTTCGGGTTTACCAGATTGATGGCGACGTCCGCGCCCCGGATGGCCTCGCGGACCGAATCGAGGTCGGATGCGTCCAGCTTCTTGACCGAGATCCGTTTGTCTCCGATCTTTTCCTTCACGGCTTCGGCTCCGGCGACGTCGAGATCTGCCAGAACGATGGATTCTACATCCAGAATGCGCGAGATGATGGTCGCGCACGGCCCGCCCTGGGCTCCGCAACCGACGATGGCGATACTCTTCATGCACAGGCTCCTTTGGGAAGGGCGCTTCCGCCCGGTCTGCCGCCCTCGTGGGGCGGTATGCTTCGGCCCCCGACGGGCCATTCCGTTTATTCCGTCAAGAAAAGCAAAATCGATGCCAAATACCGAACCGTTCAGGATACAGGCGTTAGTTTATTTTTGTATGTTATTACAATATATTGTATTGTGTTTCGACTCGTGTGGAGGCGCACTCAGCCTGACGTCCGTCTCCGCCGCTCAAAAACACACCATTTGACGGTTTCGCGTTCAAAAACAGAACGCTGCTACGCCCGATGGGATATCCGTCCACGTCGGGTTTCCTTCCGGAGGGGCGAGGCGAAATTCCCGGCTGGGCTCCTCGCCACGCAGGACCCGGAGCACGCCGAGGGCCAGAGCCTCCATCTCGTTCTCACCCGGGATAATCACCACCTGCGCAAGGAACCGTACTCTGTTTGTAATCAGCTGCGTAAACGTTTGTGAGCGGGCAATGGCTCCCGTCAGAATGATGGCTTCCGGTCCGCCGGGAAGTACGGTCGCCAGTTCGCCGATGCCTTTGGCGACCTGATAGGCCATCGCTTCGTAGACCTGCGCGGCATAGGCATCACCAGCGGCGATGCGACGTTCCACCTCAAGGACACTGCCCGTACCTAAATAAGCGCGCAGTCCGCCGTTCCCGCGCATCCGGCGGGTGGCGGCGGAGTGGTCCAGCCTACCGGAAAAGCACAGGTTCACAAGCTGGCGGCAGGGAACTCGCCCGGCGCGCTCCGGAGAAAACGGTCCTTCCTCATCGGACAGCACGTCGATCATTCGGCCCTGGAGTAGGGCACAGCCGGAAATTCCGCCGCCCATGTGCATGATCACCACGGTGGTTTCTTCGGGAGGACGGCTTGTGCGTTCCGCATATTTCCGGGCCGCCGCATACATGTTCAACACGTGGCACGACGCCCGCCGGGGCAGCTCAGGCACGCCGCTGAACCTGGCGACATCGTCCATTTCGTCCGTGACCACAGCGTCGTAGATGTAGGCCGGGATGCCGAGCGGCTCCGCAAGGTCATAGGCGAGGACGGCCCCGAGGTTGGAGGCGTGTTCGTCCACGGGATGTTTCCGCAGGGTTTCCACCATGAGCGCGTTGACGCGGTAGGCCCCGCGCCTGAGAGGGGGGAGCTTGCCGCCCCGCGCGGCTACGGCGGAGAGCTCGCTAGGGCGCAAGCCGTGGGTGTCAAGGCAGCGGGCGAGGGTTTCCCGGCGCAGTCCGAACTGTTCCATGATCCGTTTGCCCGCAAGTTCTTCGGGACGGTGCTCCACGGTTTCGGTGAACAGTGGCGTCTCGTCACGGTAGGCCGCGATCTTGGTCGTGGTGGAGCCGGGATTGACGGTCAAGATAGTGTGCATGGCTTCTTCCGTCGAGGCGTTGGCCGTAGTTACAGGGAAAAGAGGGACGCCAGCCGGAGCGGCAGCAGCTTGTCTCTGGTCTGCGCAGCGCGCGAGGTCAGCACGATAGGTGCACGCCCTCCGACCACGAGGCCGGCGCTTTCCGCCCCGCACCCATAGCGCAGGGCCTTGAGCAGCACGTTGCCGCAGGCGATGTCCGGGACGAGCAGGATGTCCGCCTCGCCACAAACCGGCCCGGTCCGGCCCTTGGCCTCCGCCGCCTCGCGGCTCATGGCGAGATCGTAGGGGAGCGGGCCGTCCACCACGCAGTCTTGGAATTCTCCGCGCTCTCCAGCTTCCCGCAACGAAACGGCATCGAGCGTTTCCGGCATTTGGGGGTTGGGCGTGTCCACTGCGGCGAGGACGGCGACGCGTGGGGCGTCCATGCCGAGCTGCCGCAGAACTCCCGCCGCATTAAGGAGGATATCCCGTTTGCGCGTCGCGTCGGGCCGGATGTTCAGGGCCGCGTCCGTGATAGCGAACACCTTATGATAGGAGGGGATGCTCACGAGGCTCACATGGGAGAGGATGTCCCCCGTGCGAAATCCGGCCTCTGGAGTCATGAGCCCGTGCATGAGCGTTCCCGTGGGGATGGCACCTTTCATGAGCAGATGGACCGAGCCATCCCGGAGCAGGGCGGCGGCGGTAGCCACGGCTTCCTCGTGCGTCCGGGCCGCCAGAACCGGAAAGGCATCGGCCCGGTCAAGACGTTCCAGCCCGGCGAGGATGCGTTTTCGGTTGCCGATAAGGATAGGCGAGAGACAGGTTTCGTCATGGGCAAGGACTGTGGCTTCCAAGGCGTGCGGATCTTCCGCGCCGACCATGGCGACCGTCCGGGGCTGTGCTCCGCGTTCCAGATGGGCGAACAAGTGGGGAAAATCGGGAAAGCGCATGGGTTACCTTCCTTGCGGCTCGACGACCACGGCAAAGTCCGGACAGATGGTTACGCAGCGCAGGCATCCTGTGCAGCGCCGATCCGGGAGCGGGGTCACGACCTCGTAGCCTTGTGCGTTGACGCGCCCGGAGAGGGACAGAACCTGCGCTGGGCAAGATGCGACACAGTATCGGCAGGATTTGCAGCGGCCTTCGCGGATGTGTACGGCGAAGCGCCGGATCTCAGTGGCCATGAGGGGCTCCTTCGTGAAAAAGGTCCATGAGGGCGGCGTACCCGGCCTGGGCCGCCTTGATATTGGCTTCCCGCACCGCTCCTTTGAATCCGTCGAGGGCCTGAAGGAAAGATTCCAGCCGCACCATGCCGGTCAGGGCGACGAGCGCGCCCGTGCCCGCCGCGTTGGAGGCGCGCGCATTGCCCGCCCTCGTGGCAAGCGTGGACAGGGGAAGCCCGATCCAGCCGCCTCCGGCGAAAGGGATGATATCGCTGTCGTAGATGACCGGGGCGGGCGTGCATGCGAAGCGTTCCGCCGCTTCCCGGCCGAGCACGACCACCGTGTCAGGGCGCTCGACCTGCTGGAATAGGATTTCGTCCTCGTCCGTGATGACCTCGGCGGCGCAAAATCCGCCGCGCTGGGCGATGCCGTAGGACTGGGTCTGCGCGGCGTTCCGGCCTTCAAGCAGAGCGGCCCGCGCCAGCATCTGCCCCATCACAATGATGCCCTGTCCGCCGGACCCGGCGATAATGATCTGATACTGCTTCATGATGATTCTCCCGAGGGCGCGGCAAGTCGCCGCATAGCTTCGTAACGGCTCAGGAAGTCGGGCTCGTGCCGCTCGACGAGGACGCCGGTGGCGAAGTGTCCGGTGGCCTCCGGATCGTCGAGACGTTCGTAAGTCTGTCGCTTCACGCCGTGGGCCTGAAGCCATACGAGCATGTCCAGGGGCGCGGCGAAGCCGTTGCGCGGGCCAAAAAGCGTGGTACAGGGGCTCACCACCTCGATGAGGGAGAATCCCTTGTTTTCCAGTCCGGAGCGCAGGATACGGGTCAAGCCGCGTCCGGGGCGCACGGTCTCGCGGGCCACAAAGTTCGCCCCCGCCGCCGCTGTCAGCGCGCACAGGTCGAAGGCGCGTTCCGGGTTGCCGAGAGGCGAGGTCTTGGTGAGCTTGCCCGAGGGGGTCGTAGCGGAGAACTGCCCGCCGGTCATGCCGTAATTGTAGTTGTTTACGATGATCGCGGTAAGGTCTATGTTGCGGCGGGCCGCGTGGATCAGGTGGTTGCCGCCGATGGTGGCCCCGTCGCCGTCACCCATGAGCGCAACCACGCGTAGGTGTGGGTTTGCGGTCTTGACGCCAGTGGCGAAGGGCAGGGCGCGTCCGTGCGTGACGTGCAGCGTGTTGACGGACAGGTAGTCGTCTGCCTTGCCCCAGCAGCCGATGCCGGTGGCAACCACGATGTCCTCCGGCGCGTCGCCGAGTTCTTCGAAGGCCCGGACCAGCGCGCTAAGCACCACACCGTTGCCGCAGCCCGGACACCAGATATGCGGCAGGGCCTCTTGCCTGAGATACGCGGCTCCTGTTGCGAAAGCCATAACTGCGCTCCTTGGTTGTGGGCTGTTCAGTCCAGCGCCCGGAGGATATCCGCGGGCGTGATCACGCTTCCGTTGTATCGGTTGACCCGGATGACGGGCTTCTCCGGTCCGAACCGCTTATACACTTCTCCGGCGAGTTGTCCGGCATAGTTCATTTCCGGCACGAGGATGCGTTCCGCCGTGCGTGCGGCCTCCAGCAGGGCTTGTTCCGGGAAGGGCCAGATCGTCTGAAGCTGGAGCACGCCCACGCGTCGCCCCTCGGCGCGCTGGGCCGCCGCCCGCGCCGCCCGTGTGACCGCGCCGCAGGCCACGATGAGAGTGTCGCAGCCCTCCGTATCGAAAGTCTTCGTTTTGATGATGTCGTCGAGGTGTTCCTCGATCTTGGAATGGAGCTGGGCCACGCGTGCCGCTGCGTTGTCCGGAGAGCCGCATGTATTGCCGTGGCGGTCATGCATGGAACTGGAGATATGGAACCGGTAACCGTCACCATAGGAGGCCAGCGGAGCGACCTCGCCCCAGTCGAAACCGAATGGTTCGTACTGTTCCGGCGGGACTGAAGGCTTGGGCCGAAACCTGACCGGCAGGCTGCCGGGTTCGGGTTCGACGAAGGTTTCCCGCAGGTGGGCCGTGATCTCGTCGGGCGCGAAGATGACCGGGATGCGGTAGGTTTCCGCGATGTTGAACGCCTCCACCATCAGTTCGAAGCATTCTTGCACAGTGGCGGGCATCAGCGTCACGACGATCTGGTCTCCATGGCGACCCCAGCGCATCTGCATGAGATCGGCTTGGGCAGGCTTGGTTGCGAGGCCGGTGCTCGGCCCGACGCGCTGCACGTTGACGACCACCACAGGGACCTCTCCGATGATCGCCACTCCGAGGTTTTCCTGCATGAGCGAGAATCCCGGCCCGCTGGTAGCGGTGAACGCCTTGGCCCCGGCCAGCGACGCACCGATAATCGCGCCCATGCTGGCGATTTCGTCCTCCATCTGCATGTAGACGCCGCCAAGCCCCGGCAGATCTCGGGCACACAGTTCTGCGATTTCGGATGACGGTGTGATGGGATAGCCCGCGAAAAAACGCGCTCCGGCGTAGAACGCCCCCAGCGCGGTGGCTTCATTGCCCTGAACAAGTTGCCGTGTGTTCACTGCTTGCTCCTTTGCCTGCCGTCTGCTGGGATCGCCCGCACGGCCCGGTTGTGCGGAGCTAAGCAAGAGGTATGCCACGGGAAAGGGCCAGCTTTGATGCTGTATCTGACTGTTTGTAAATGTTTTCTTTATACAGAACCGGATTGGATTGTGTCCCGGTGGAAACGGCGCGGACGGGCCGTTCAAAGAATGAACGCCGGTGTTTCGATTTGGGATAGGGGGAGGACGCAAAGGCGCCGCAGATCGGGAGGCGATCCGCAGTGCCGCGAAAAAGGGAATCGGGGGAGACTTCGGAGGGAGAAACGGTCAGACGTGTTCTTGGGGTGTCTGATTCTGACGGGTCGTCAGGGCGAGCATGATGGGAGCAGACGCACCGAAGTTTTTTTCGTTGGACTCGCGCAAGGTGTGCCCGTGTTTAATGAATGTTCGGGATTCATACATTTCCCCACAAAAAAGCCCCTTGAGCCGGAAACGCAAGGGGCTGAGCGGTTAATTTAGCTTTTTGGTTATTTTCGGGCTTCGATGGACAGGCTGACCACATAGTCGGCCATTTCCTCTCCTTGCGGAAGCGTTTCCGCTATTTGTTTGTACAGAGGATCGTTCCAGTCCTGCATGTTCCGCACATAGTCGGGCTTGGGCGTCAGCACTATGGATGTGAACCCCGCTTTTTCGAGCAGCGCCTTGGTTTCTTCGACCAGAACCGCGCCGGCCACGCAGCCGACGAGAGCAGCGGCCATGTCCCGGACATTGTCGGGAAGAGGTTTTAGCAGCGCAAGGTCGGAAACGGACACCTTGCCCCCGGATTTCAATACACGGTATATTTCCCGCCAAACCTTCGGTTTGTCCGGGGAAAGGTTGATCACGCAGTTGGAAAGCACCACGTCAACGCTGTTGTCAGGTACGGGAAGGCATTCGATTTCGCCAAGACGAAACTCCACATTGTCCAGGCCAGTGCGCTGGCGGTACTGCCCAATATTTTTTCGAGCTTTGGCAAGCATCTCCGGCGTCATGTCCACACCGATAACCCTGCCAGATGCCTTCACCCTTTCGCCAGCCTGAAACACGTCAAAGCCGCCTCCGCTGCCAAGGTCCACAACGGTCTGTCCTTCCCGCAACGCGGCGATGGCAACGGGGTTACCGCAGGAAAGCCCCATGTTCGCGCCATCCGGCAGCTTGGCTAGAGACTCGGCATCATATCCTACGGCTGCCGCCAAACGGGCAGGATCGGCCTGGCTGCCGCGCTGGCTGGAGCAGCAACAAGAACGCTGGCCGGTGGCAATGGCCGCGTATCCGGCTCGTACGGTTTCCTTCACGTCTTCGCTGCTTTTTGTTTTATCCGCTGTATCCATAGTCGTTATCTCCGTGTCATACGTTTGTTTTTGGCAATAAACCGATAAAAATTCCGGTTCGATACCGCCTTCCGCCAAGTACGGCTGGCAGTGGGCAGAATTGCCGGAACAACATTCGGACGCGAGGTAGGCTATGGTTTCCAGCATCAATGGAATGTTGGCCCTATAGCGGGTATTACGGCCTTCACGTTCCATGCTGACGAGCCCGCTGTACATGATGTTTTTCAGGTGGAAGGAAAGGTTCGTCTTCGGTATATCCAGCATCTGGGAAATCTCACCGGCAACCAAACCTTCCGGGGCATACTTGACCAATAACCGGAAAATGGAGAGCCGTACTTCCGAAGCCAGGACTTCAAAGATTGTGGTGGCTGTTTTGATTTTCATAGTTCTATTATTCAACACCAATTGAACAGTGTCAAGATGTGCTCTATTTTTTGATGGCGGTCGAGTCGCACGTTTTAATGGCAGCATAAAAACGCATTCTCGAAAAAAGGGGCTCTTTCCACGTCTTCCGTTTCGGCTTTGGCTGGCTAAACCCGGTGCTTGAGCGCGCTACGCCCTAGAGTGAGCCGAGGTCTGGGGAACCATTCCCACGCAGAAAAGGCCCTGAGGATCGGGCCCTTGGGAGCGTACAGCCGAATCAGGTCGGGTACACTAATACTATGTTTGTAACATGATAAAATAGAAGGACAACACCAAAGGGATCCCTTGAGGTGTTGCCCTGTGCTTTCTTTATGAAATACGGATGATATAAAACACACTTATGGCTTTGCACGAAGCAGACAGCGTATACAGACAGGATCCAGTGCCGTCTCGGTACCGTCCGTGTAGTCCGTGGAATAGCCTCTCTTCGTCCGAAGGTTCCGCTTACAGCCCGTATGGATGCCGCCCCCGAAAGCGTTACGCGCTGACGACCATCTTGATGTCGGCGGGCTTGCCGAAATAGGCCCATGTCGTCACCAGCACGTCCACCCCGGTCGCGGCGACTGCCGCCGCGTTTTCACCGGTCACGCCTCCGGCGGCGAGCACCTGAACGGCGGCGTTGACGGCCTTGACCCCGCGTACCGTTTCTTCAAGATCCGCACAGGTAAAACGTTCGCATTGGATGGAATCGATGCCCGCGCGTGCCAGCAGGAGGGCTTCCTCCGGGGTGGCGACTTCCGCGCCCAGCTTCTGTTCCGGAAACGCCTTGCGGCACTCGGACACCCGGGCGGCGAATCCGTCGAGCCCGCCCGTGAAGACACGATGCTGATCAAAAACCAGCAGGGAATCCGAAAGCCCGAGCCGATGCGCGATGGCTCCGCCAGCTTGCGCCGCCGCAAGCGAAAGCCGTTTGGTCCCAGGGAAATGCTTGCGGGTAACGGCCAGCTGCACATGGGGATTGGCCTTGCGCGCGCTTTCCAACATGCCCGCTGCGCGGGTTGCGATGCCGGATGAATATTCCATGACGTTCTGCGCGATTTTGAGGCTCCGGTGGATGGCCCCCGCCGAGCCTTCGGCGCGCAAAAACACCTGCCCCGCCTCCAGCCGATCGCCGCTGGCGGCTTCGCACGCAACCCGGCACCCCGAAGACTCCAGAAGCCGCGCGGCGACCTCCACGCCCGCCACGACACAGGCGGCTTTGGGATGGCACGTCAAAAGCCCCGGTTCGCGCCCGATGCCCAATGCCTCCACGGTCAAATCCATGTACGGACAGTCTTCTTCCAGCAGTTCGTCGATGAAGCGCTGGCTGATGTGAAAACTCATGCCTTCCTCCGTTGCAGTTGATCGATGGCGAGATACAGACACAGGCTGATGCAGGCGAGCAGGACGCACAGCGCCGTGGCCCGCTCGAAGTCGCCGCGCGAAACGGCATTGAACACTTCAAGCGACAACGTGTTCGTCCGTTGCGCGATGTTGCCTCCGAGCATGAGCGAAATGCCCACTTCGCCGAAAGAGCGCGTTACGCCGAGCAACAGCCCCACGACAAGGCTGGTGCGGATCAGCGGAATGACCACGAGAAAAAAGGCGGCTATCGGATCGGCACCGGTCACGCGCGCCGCTTCCGTGAGCTTGCGTACCGTTTCACTGCCGAGCGCCGCCTGGACGGGTTTGATGACCAGAGGCAGCCCCGCGATGTAGGCCGCCAGCACGACCGCCGCCTGAGAAAAAATCAGCCGGACCCCGAACAGCCGCTGGAGCGGCTCCCCAAGCCCGGTCTGCCCCAAGGCCATGAGCAGCAGGTAGCCGAGCGCGATGGGCGGAAACACCAGCGGCAGCGTCACAACAAAATTGAGCGTCCGGCGAAACGGCGCTTTCGGCGACCTCGCCCAGAGAGCCAGCGGAACCGCCGTGATGAGGTGCAGGGCCAGACACACGGCGGCAACCTTCAAGGTAAGCCACACCGAAAACAGTACTTCCTCGTCGTGCAACAGTTCGCCGAGCACGTCGGTTCCCGGTTATGGACGCAGCCCGTGCTTGGCGTAAACGGATCGGGCCTTGTCGGATTGGAGGAACGTCAGAAACGCCTCGACTTCGGGGTCCTTCTCCGCGCCTTTGACCACCGCCGCGACCATTTCGATGGGATCGTAACCGGACTGGATGTCCATAGAGCCTCCGATGGACTTGCCCTGCGCCTTGACGACCGCCGTATTGACGAACCCGGCGTCCAGTTCGCCCGTGGTCAGATAGGAAAACACCTGCGGCACGGTGGAAAACATTCGCAGCTTGTCCTTCAGCGGTCCACGCAGGCCGCTCTGGGTCAGGAATCGCTCAGCGGCCTTTCCGTAAATGGCGCCCTTCTTGTCGGGATAGCCGATGGACTGGATTTTCGGATTTTGGAGGTCCTGCGGCGATTCCACATTCAGGCCCTTTTTCCACGCCAGCACAAGCACGGCGGTGCCCAAAGGCTGAAACGAAGCGAAAGAGACGTCCGAGTCCTCCAGGGTCTGCCTGTCCGAAACGAATACGGAAACCCCGCTTCCGGCCTTGTACTGGGCCAGCGACTGCCCGATGGTGCCGCTGTAGACCTCGGTCAGCTGTTTGCCGGACTCCTGCTTGTACAGCGCGCAGAGTTCGGAAAGCATTTTTTTGTAGCCCATCCCCGTGGTCACGGCTGTCTCGGCCAAGGCCGGTACGACGCTCAGGCCCAACATGACCAGCGCCAGAATCCATCGTTTCATTGCAGTTCCTCCCTGTGCGGCAATCACCGCGAGTTCAGTATTCCGTCAGTTTGCCGTCTTCAAGGTTCAGAACGCGATCCGCCAGAAAACGGCGCTCCGCGTCCGAATGGGTCACATACAGGACGGGTACGCCGAACCGTTCCGGGATCGCCTTGACGTAGGCCATGATTTCTTCTCGTTTGCCCCGATCCAGCCCCGTCAACGGTTCGTCCATGAGCAGCAGCTCGGGACAGGCCAGCAGGGCGCGCCCCACGGCGACACGCTGTTTTTCGCCTCCGGACAGATCGGAAGGCGTGCGGTGCAACAGCCGTCCCAGACCCAAAAGCGCTACCACGTCTTCGAACGATACCCTGGACGGGCCCCGGAACCGCCGCCCGAACAGCATATTCGAGCGCACGGACAGATGCGGGAACAGCCGGACGTCCTGAAAAACATATCCGAGCCGCCTCCGTTCGGGCGCGAGGCATACGCCCCGTTCCGCATCGAACCAGACTGCCTCACGGCAGGCGATCCTCCCTGCATCAGGGCGAAGCAACCCGGCAAGGCATTGCAGTAAGGTGGTCTTACCCGAACCGGACGCCCCCCACAGTACCGTGATGCCGTGGGAAGCGAGCACAAAAGAAACCTGAAGCGCGAATGCTTCAAGTTGTTTCTGGATGGACACCTGCAACACCCGTATGCTCCGAAAAAAGTCTTTCCTTGCTAACATGCCATAAGAGGACGGAAAAACAATCCGGGTAGGTTTTCTTCAGAATTCGTGACTCAGAGAAGGGAAAGGGAAGTGTGTGACGCCCTTGAGAATCGGTCACAGCCTTCTGGAACCGTCCAAGTACCCCAGCCCTTCACAGAATTTTTTGATGATGCCATAGCCATTTTCCATAACTGGGGAACGTACCTGTACAGTGCCCGCACCGACAAGCATGGACTCCACAGCCTCTTGCCATTCATAGACACCGCCGTTTCAGCGGACATTGATACAATTTCAACATTATGTTGCCATCGGTAGCGTTTGCTACTTAACATGAATCCCTTCGTGTCTTTATTGTGACGATATGCACAAGTGCTACGGCATGTCGCTGGCTCTCGATGACAACAAGTCCGTTGTGACCCTGTGCAAACAAGGAGGAAAGCGGTGGTCAACTCTATTGATGTTTCAAAATGCACTGGTTGCGGCACCTGTTTTAAAACCTGCGGCCTTGATGTGTTCCGCTTGGATACGGAGCACCCCGTGCTGTCTCCCTGCATGGCTAAATGTCCGGCAGGTACTGTCCATCACTACCGAAAAAGAGCCCCCTCAACAGTGTTTACTGCACTGTTGAGGGGCTCCTTCGAATGAAGTGGGACAAACTTTTACCCAAAGGGAGGTCCTGTCCTTGGGGAAGACGTTAGCCGCACTTTAACTCCTTAATATCTACTCGCTATAGTTTTACAATTCCCCGCATAAAAAGATAGAGCGAGAACAAAGCTACAAGTACGAGCAGCACCAAAAGTACTTTTTCATATTTCAGGAACATGGGGTTCTGATCAGGATGTTGTTTCCGGCTCCAGATATAGACAGGGATACCGATGGCGATAAATACCGATGCCATAAGCAAATAGTGCAGACCAGCAGCGTAAATGAGCCAAAGCCCATAGGCCGACCCTAGAAAGCCGCAGGCCAGCGCTGAAGCGCGTCCGGTTGCGGCCCCCTGGGGATATTGGCCATCCTCGCACGTTTTCCACAAGAAAAGCGTGGAGATGAGATAGGCGGGCAAAACCATGACAGCCGTGATGCTCAGCATCATATTCCAAGCATTGTTGGAAAAATAGACAAGCAGGAGCGCGAGCTGCATGAGCGCGCTTGTCACCCACAAGGACACGGAAGGCGCACCGTTGGCGTTTTCCCTAGAGAACTGGCGTGGAAAGGTTCCGTTTTTTGCCGCGGCAAAAGGCATTTCCGCTGTGATCAATGTCCAGGCAAGCCAGCTGGCCAGAACCGCAATGATCAACCCAATGTTCATAATCCAGCTTCCCCATGTCCCTACGGCCCGTTCCAGTACACCGGCAGTGGAAGGCGTAGGCACGGCGGCCAGTTCCTGTTGGGTCATAAATCCAAAGGGCAATACCGACAACAGGACATATACAATGAGGCAGCCAACAAAACCCATGATCGTGGCCTTGCCTACGTCATCTTGGCTCTGGGCCCGATCAGAAAGGACCACAGCACCTTCAATCCCGATAAAGGCCCAAAGTGTAACCAGCATGGTACTCTTTATCTGAGCACCGAGCCCACCTAAATGCTGTCCATTGTCCACCGCCAGCTTGCCGAAGAAGTCGAAATCGAACTTATCGATATGAAAAACGAAAATCATAATAATGATAAACACGAACAACGGAATGAGTTTGCCGATCGTACCTATGGTGTTGATCACGGCAGCCTGCTGTGTCCCGCGCAGTACCACAAAATTGAATAGCCAAATCAGGATGGATCCGCCGATGATGGCGTATATGGTATTGCCGCCGGCGAAATAGGGCGGGAAGAAATAGTTGAGGGCATCCATGGTGATGACTGCGTAGCCTACGTTGCCGAAAATCTGGCACAACCAGTATCCCCAAGCGATGAGGAACCCAACGAAAGAACCGAACCCCTCTCGGCCATACATGTAGATCCCCGCTTTGAGATCCGGTCGGATGTCGGAAAGGATGCGAAAGGAATTCGCCAGGAAAAACATTCCGATACCCGTCACGACCCAAGCGATGATCACAGCCCCTACCGAAGCCTGGGCTGCCATATTCTGGGGCAGGCTATAAATGCCACCCCCCACCATTGAACTCACCACCACACTGGCAAGCGCGATCACACCTAATTTTTTGGTATTATTCGCCATACCCCGCTCCTGTTCACTGACAATCTGTTCCATTTTGCCCGGACCGCCGCCCTGATCTGGCGGTCCGGGATCGGCTATGGGATGACAAAGCTAGCGTTTCACAGGATCAGCAAACTCGAAGTTGAGGAACCCCATAACGGTCAGGCAATATCCATAAGGCTTGGTGAGGTTCAGGTAATTATGCCAGAATTGGAACTCGCTGTGTTGTTCCACCCCGCGCAGGCTCAGCTCATGCTTGAGAGACTTGTTCAACCACATTTCGGCATGAGCCTTAGCGATATCGTCGTCGATCCAAGTGGGGAAGTATTCGACATATTCCGCCGCCCATCCACCGATGAGTTCGCCCTGTTTGTTTTTTCCCCAGCAGATGCCCAGCCCGGTGGCAATGGCGCGGTGTTCTTCCAATCTGGCCCCATTAGCGGCCATAATGACCTCAAGCACGGCACCGTGTTTGAAGGAAGAAGCCACGGAATCGACAGGAACAATGTTGTTGTACAGTTCTTTCGGCAGTACGGAAGTATAAGGAATGATATTGAAATTTTCGATTTTAGCCTGCATCAGCGCCGAGTCGTAGCAAAACGTCTCAAATGGTTGTGGGGGAATGCCATCCTCTGCTTCTCCCACGCCTCCGGAAATAAACGCCAATGTAGGGTATCTTGTTCCAAGAGTAGTCATTTACGTTCTCCTATCGTTACAGGTTTCGCTTTCTCCACATCAATGCAGAAAAGCATACGATTTAAAAAATCGTAGCACGAGTTATTCGTAAATGATTTTCTCAAGTTATACTGTTGATACTCATCCCTGTTCGTTAGAGTGAGCTCGCTGGAATATGATGATGTACAGATTTCCTAGGGTGCGGAGCCAGTGATTCCCGGTTCCCTTTCGCATCACCGTTTTTTGTCCCTGAGCAAGCATGGCTACACTTTGGCACTGTGTGGTTTGGCTAGCTCCTGATGCGTCTGTTGGGATACTGCTTTCATAGTGCCTTATAAAAAAGAGGAACCCACCGATTGTATTGGTAGGTTCCTCTGTGGTTCTGTTTCCTGAAGAATACGGCGTTATGACGCACTGAGCAAAAACAGTTCTTTTCAAGGCTAATCCCAATCCTGCATGAGTATGATGGAAAAACGGAACCGCTCATCAGGAGCGGTGAACGGATGACGCCGATAAACAGCATTCGCACAGTGCGGTATTGCTGCCCATACTGTGACCTTCTGGGGTTGCGCAAGAACTCTCCGTTCGTCCCGCAGAGGCTTGAACCGCATTTCATTTAAGGGAATATTTATAAATATAGTGTAATTGAATTCATTCCCTCTTGACACATAATACTTTTTTTATAAACGTGTTACTTATTCCAGCAAGGAGGGGTTCATGATGCACATTTGGGGAAGGCTCTCCCGTGTGGTGATGGCTTGCGCGCTGTCGGTTCTTTTTTTGGGGGGTACCGGAAAAACGATTTTGGCTGCTCCGGCGATTTCCTTTACCGATATTGCTGGGCGCGAGGTCCAGCTGGATAAACTCCCCAAGACGTTCGTCGTCGGAAACTACATCGCCAATTTTTTGATGGTCGGCGGAGCGGGGAGTCTGGATAAGGTTGTAGGCATGACGTTCGACGGTTGGGAGGAAACCCGGTACGGCGAGTATGTCGTCTATACTGAAACATTTCCTAAACTGAAAGCTATCCCGAGTATCGGCGGATATCACGACAACATCCTCGACTCTGAAAAAATACTGTCTCTTCGGCCTGATGTTTTGTTGGTAGGGCGCTCTCAGTTTGCGGACAACAACCAGAAAATCGACATATTTGAGAAGGCCGGCATCAAGGTTGTAGTCCTTGATTACCATGCCATGAAGGTGGAGAACCACACGAAGAGTACGATGATCCTCGGCCAGCTTCTCGACAGGGAAGCTGTGGCCAAGGAACAATGCGATGTCTACGCCTCCGCGCTTGAAGACGTGTATAGGAAGATTGCCGCGCTCCCTGATTCCGCCAAGCACAAGACGGTTTACATGGAATTGGGGAACAAGGGCATTGGAGAGTATGGGAACAGCTATAATAAGGATGTACTCTGGGGCGCGATCCTGAAAAACCTTGGAGCCGACAATCTGGCTGAGAATGCCACCCAGCCCTATGCGCCGCTGGATACGGAATTCGTACTTGCATCCAATCCCCAGCTTATCGTCATCGGCGGCGGTATTTGGCGAAACAACGCCGAGGGTGACCAGATGAGCATGGGGCTGACCATCGACGAGGCCACTGCGCAGAAGCGGCTGAAGGGCTTTGCCGAGCGTCCGGCTTGGAAGAATCTCGCTGCGGTCAAGTCTGGAGAGATATATGCCGTGGATCACGGCAGCCTCCGGAACATGATCGACTATACGTTGACACTGTACCTCGCCAAGATCCTCTATCCCAACACCTTCCAAGAAGTGGATCCGATGGGCGATATGCGCGCGTTCTATGCCAAGTACCTCCCTGAACTGAAGTTCGACGGAACCTTTATGATCAAATGTGCACGTTAGCATGAAGGGTGAAGGTATGCCTTCCGGCAATGCACATATGTACAGGCAGCTGAACGGAAGGCGTCTGTTGACTGGTATGGTGCTCGCCATCCTGACGCTAGGCCTCATCGTCATCGATCTCGGCATGGGGTCTTCCGGCATCGGTCCCGGTGAAGTCGTCGATGCCCTGCTTGGCGGGCCGGACGGTGATACGGCGAATACGGCCATCTTGTGGTCCATCCGCTTGCCCATGACGCTGACCTGTGTTTTTGTGGGAGGCTCGCTCAGCCTTGCCGGTCTGCAAATCCAGACCATTACCAACAACGCTCTGGCGAGCCCCTATACTCTCGGCATTACGGCAAGCGCCAGTTTTGGAGCGGCCATAGCCATTACGTTGGGGCTTTCCGTGGCGGGGTACCTCTGGATCGGGACGGCGCTGCTCGCACTCGTATTCGCGCTTGCCGTCTCCCTCCTCATTTTCTATTTGGGGCGCCTGAAGGGGATGTCCACGAGTACGCTGATCCTTTCGGGGATCATCATGAATTTCTTCTTTCAGGCGTTGCAGCAGTACCTGCAATACCGTGCCTCCCCGGAGATCGCGCAGATCATTTCCGGGTGGACCTTCGGGAACCTGCAACGCTCGTCGTGGATGAGCGTCGTCGTAAGTGGTTGTTTATTGGTAATGGGTGCGGCGCTCCTGTCCGGCTGGTCTTGGCGTCTCACCGTACTGACGACGGGTGAGGAGCGGGCGCGGAGCCTGGGGATCAATGTGGAGAGGTTACGCCTGCATGTCTTTCTGATCTGTTCATTTCTCATTGCCGGTGCCGTTGGTTTTATCGGTACGGTGGCCTTTGTCGGGCTTGTCGCTCCGCATTGTGCGAAGCTCATGTTAGGCGAGGATCAGCGGTATCTGCTTCCCAGCGCGACGATCCTTGGCGGCCTTATGCTGCTTGCGTCCTCGATTGTTTCAAAGTTGCTTTCTGGCGGCTCCATGCTCCCGGTGGGCATTATCACGTCCATTGTAGGCGTTCCGTTTTTGTTCGTTTTGCTCATGAAAAACGGGAGGTGACATGCTGACTTTATCTATTCAGAACCTGTCCGTACATTTTTCGGGAAACCACGTCATCAATGATGTATCCGCAACGCTGCATGGCGGAGAAATGGTGGCGGTGGTTGGCCGAAACGGCGTGGGTAAGACCACACTGATCAAGGCCATCGCGCGGCTGATCAAATGTTCCGGTGACGTGGCCTTGTACGACGATAAAGGCAACCTTTTTTCGGATCGGGACATTGCGTATGTTCCACAGCTCGAATCCGTTACCAGCCGCTTGACGGCCTTTGAAATGGTTCTCCTCGGCCTGGTCAAGGATCTCAGATGGAAAGTGACCGACGAGCAAATCGAAAAAGTGGCGGACACGCTGGCGGAACTTGGGCTCGACAGTCTGGGCCGGAAGCCGGTGTGTAGCCTGAGCGGCGGGCAAAAGCAGCTTGTGTTCATGGCGCAGGCGTTCGTGTCGCGGCCCAAGGTCTTGCTGCTGGACGAACCCACGAGTGCGCTCGATCTGCGCCACCAGCTCGTCGTCATGGATTTGGCCCGGAAATACACGCGGGAAAACGGGGCGATTACACTTTTTGTCGTGCATGATCTCATGTTGGCGTCGCGATACAGCAGCCGTTTGCTCATGCTTCACGAGGGGCGGATCAAGGCCTTTGATACGGCCGAACGGGTGCTGCACCCGCACTTGCTTGGCGACGTCTACGACGTGGAGGCGAGCGTCGAGCGGACGCGCCCCGGTTTTTTGAATGTCATTCCCGTGAGGCCGTTGTGAATAGGTGCCGCCTGGAAACGATCCGGGCCTACTGGTCGGGCAGGGTAGCGGCCTATTCCGCCGTCAATGCGGATGAACTTGGTACTATTCAGGCCAAGGTATGGGATGAACTGATCGCGGAGCAGCTTCCGTGGAAGCACCCTCTGCGTATCCTCGATGCGGGTTGCGGGCCCGGCTTTTTCTCCATCCTGATGGCTCGCCGGGGACATGAGATTACGGGGGTGGACTACAGCGAAGCCATGATCGAGTGTGCCCGGGAGAACGTCGAAAACCATTCCCCGGAAGCAAGCGCCTACTTTTCCCAGATGGATGCCCAAAACCTGACATTTGAGGATGATACGTTTGATGTCGTCTTGAGCCGCAACCTTACATGGAATCTGGAACACCCGGACAGGGCGTATGCGGAGTGGCTGCGCGTCCTCAGGCCCGGTGGCGTCCTCCTGAATTTCGATGCGAACTGGCACGCTCATCTGTTCGACCCGGAGCTTGCCCGGCTGTATGCGGAAGATGCCCAAACGCTGCGTGCTATGGGGTATGCCGTGGAGGATGAACACGGAGACCCGATCATGGACGAGCTGATCCCGCAGCTGCCGCTCAGCCGTGAACAGCGCCCCGGGTGGGACAAGGCCTGCCTGGAACGGCTCGGTTGCCGCGACGTGCTTGTCAGGGCGGCTCTGCCTCCAGACATCATGAACGATTACTACCGGATTCGGTACACCCATATCCCGATGTTCCTCGTACGGGGCATCAAGCAGTGAGAAGGCCATGACGGAATTGGAAGCGATACGGCGTTACTGGAATACGCGGGCGGAAGGGTACTCCCTGAAGACTGCGTATGATCTTCAACATGCGGAAAAAGTCTGGCTGGAGCGTCTGCGTCCGTTTGTACTTGCGTCCGGCAAATTAGACATTTTGGACATAGGATGCGGGCCAGGATTCTTTTCCATCCTGCTGGCCCGGCTGGGGCATTCCGTGGTCGCCTTCGACTATACGGAAGGGATGCTGGAGCGCGCCTCTCGGAATGCCGCCGAAGCTGACGTCTCTATTGTTGTGCGGCAAGGCGACGCGCAGGACCTTCCGTTTCCGGATGAAACGTTCGATCTGATCGTGTCCCGCAATCTGATGTGGAACCTCGAACACCCGGAATCAGCCTATGCGGAATGGCTGCGCGTACTCAGACCGGGAGGGCGCTTCGTCAATTTTGACGGCAATCATTACCGCCACCTCTACAGCGAACCCTATGCGGAGGAGTTGAAACAGCCTGACTATACGGATGGCCACAATCCGGACTTCATGCTCGGGGTCGATCCCGCCCCGATCCATGCCATTGCCGCGAACCTGCCTTTGAGCAGAGTCGACCGTCCGCAGTGGGATGTGGAAACGCTCCTCAAACTGGGGGCACGCAATGTGACGGTTGACGTGGAACGAAAACATTTCGTAGACGGCACGGGACAGCCCGTATCCATTATCAAGCGCTTCATGGTATCAGCCCAAAAAGAAGAACAGCAGTGAGATAACGTATCGTTTTCTCTTTTGGATTGATTGGGGACCTTGGTCCTTTGGCTGGGATCTCTTTTGGGCCGGGAGCGCCATTCATCAAAACATACTGATTGCAATTGCTGGGCTGTATTACTGATACGGAAAAAGAGCGGCATATCCTATTGTTGGGTTAGTGCACATTACCCTTTGGGGTTGGTTTCATTTTCGGTAGGGTGGGACTTACTGGTTGAAGCCGCCCCAACTCCCTATCCCATATCTTTGGTAATCATTGCCGTACACTCCCCAGCAGTGTTACGAAATAAAAAAAAATACTACCAAGAGGCAACGCATCGTTTCTTGGCTGGACAATATTGGCCCTCGAAGTGCCATTCATTGCGGAACAGGTGAAGCAAAAAAGCTTTATAGCTCACGTTGTAAACGGAGAGGAATCATGTTCATGGGAAAACTGTTTGTCGTGTTTATCGCACTCTTGGGGCTTGCGGGGTGCTCGCAGGAGGAGCCGCCCTCCAAAGCCGAAGCGCCTCGTACGGAACTGGCGTACGCGAGCACAAAGGATATTCGAAACATCAACCCTCATCTGTATTCCGGCGAGATGGCTGCGCAAAACATGGTGTTCGAACCGCTGGTCGTCAATACGAAGGAGGGCGTCAAACCCTGGCTCGCGGAAAGCTGGGAAATCTCCCCGGATGGGAAGGAATACACCTTCCATCTCCGGAAAAATGTTGCCTTCACGGATGGAACGCCTTTCAACGCCGAGGCCGTCAAAGCGAATATGGACGCCATAGTGAGCAACCTTCCCCGGCACGCGTGGCTGGACATGGTCAACGAAATCGACCGCAATGAGGCCGTTGACGAATATACCTACAAGCTGGTGCTCAAGCATCCCTACTACCCTACGCTGGTAGAGCTGGGGCTGACCCGGCCTTTCCGTTTCATCTCTCCGAAATGTTTCATTGATGGCGAAACCAAGAACGGCGTGTCCGGTTATGTCGGCACGGGGCCGTGGGTTCTGACCGAGCACAAGGACAAGCAGTATGCCGTGTTTACGCGAAATGAACGCTATTGGGGGCCTAAGCCGGCTTTGGAGAGCGTACGCTGGAAGGTTATGCCGGACCATCAGACTATTCTGCTCGCACTCCAGAAGGGGGAAATCGATCTTATTTTCGGTTCCGACGGTGACATGCTGAATCTCGACGCGTTTGCCGCGTTGCAAAAGGAAGGCACGTACAAGACGGAGATCAGCGACCCCGTCGCCTCCCGGGCCATTCTTCTGAACGCGCATCAGCCGATTACCAGGGACATCAACGTGCGCAAGGCGTTCCAGCACGCCATAGACAAGAAGGCCATTGCCGACGGTATACTTAACGGTTCGGAAACGATAGCCGACACGTTGATGGCCAAGACCGTTCCTTATTGCGACGTTGATCTTCCGGTACGCTCCTACGACGTTGTGAAAGCCAATGAATTGATGGAGAAGGCTGGCTGGAGCATGGGCAAGGACGGGTACCGTTACAAGGCCGGCAAGAAGTGCGCCGTCACCATCTACTATAATTCCAACAATTCGCAGGAACGGACCATCAGCGAATACATGCAGAACGATCTCAAGAAGATCGGCGTGGAACTCAAGATCGTGGGCGAGGAAAAGCAGGCGTTTCTGGATCGGCAGCGCACCGGCGAATTCGACCTGCAATACTCCCTGTCGTGGGGTACACCGTATGATCCGCAGTCGTATCTGTCTTCTTGGCGCATTCCCGCCCACGGGGATTATCAGGCGCAGGTCGGGTTGGAGCGTAAGGAATGGCTGGACAAGACAATCACCGCGCTCATGATCGAGCCGAATGAGGATACCCGTAAGAATACGTACAAGGAATTGCTGGCGTATATCCATGAACAGGGCGTGTACGTGCCTTTGAGCTATTCGCGTACCAAGGCCGTGCATGTCCCGGCTCTCAAGGGGGTTACGTTCTGTACCTCCCAGTACGAAATCCCCTTTGAAAGGATGTCGTTCTAGCAGACTGGCCCGGGAGACGCGTCTCCCGGGCCGCTTGTGATGCTTAAGGAGTTTCGTATGGGGAGTTATCTTTTTCGTCGCCTGCTCAACCTCATCCCCATCCTTATTGGGATTTCGTTTCTGTCTTTCGTGCTGATCAATCTGAGCCCCAGCGACCCGGCGGAAGTGGCCGTGCGTGTCAATGAAGTCACTCCCACGGAAGAGGTGCTCGCGGAAACCCGTGCAACGCTCGGCCTGGATAAACCTTTTTTGACGCGTTATGTGGCTTGGCTGAACAACTCCTTGCATGGGGATTTCGGCAATCGTTATGTGGACGACAAACCCGTACTTGGTGAAATCCAAAAGGCGCTGCCCGCGACCCTCGTTCTTGCCGGAGCGGCTCTGTGCCTGACGCTTGTGTGCAGTCTCTCCGCCGGGATCGTCTGTGCGTTGTATGAAGGAACCTTTCTCGACCGGCTCATCCGTGGCGGTGTCTTTCTTGGTACGGCCATGCCCAGTTTCTGGGCCGGGCTTCTCCTCATGTGGCTGTTTGCCGTCAAACTTGATCTCGTTCCGACGAGCGGGATGGACGGTCCCAGCTCCGTCCTTTTACCTGCGGTCACGTTGTCCCTTGCATATATCGCCACCTATACGCGGCTTATCCGCGCCAACATGATTCAGAATAAGCAGGAAAACTACATTCTCTACGCACGGGTACGCGGTTTGCCCGAGCGCTCGATCATCCGCCATATGTTTAAGAATTCGCTTCAGGCTTCGCTGACCGCACTGGGTATGTCGCTGCCCAAGCTTATAGCCGGAACCTTTGTCGTGGAAAGCATTTTCGCATGGCCCGGCATCGGAAGGCTTTGCGTGGCGGCGATCTTCAACCGCGATTTTCCCGCCATCCAGGCCTATGTGCTGATCATGGCGGTTCTTTTTGTAGTCGGTAACGTATTGGTGGATATCCTGAGCGCTGCCGTCGATCCCCGGTTGAGGAAGGAATTCTAGCATGTCCCCGTGGATTCGTCTGCAAAGAGACAGGCTGGCGCTGGCCTGCATGGGGTTCCTGGGGGTTGTTCTTGTATTGGGCCTCCTCGCTCCCGTACTTCCCTTGTCCGATCCGACGCTTATCGACGTCGGGGACAAGTTCGCGCCGTGGAGCTGGCATCATCCCTTTGGGACGGATCAGCTTGGGCGCGACGTCCTTTCGCGTCTTGTCTACGGCATACGCGCGACGGTGTTTCTGTCCTTGCTCACTATGGCCATAACTTCCGCGTTGGGGGCGTGCGTCGGCCTTGTTTCCGGTTTTTTCCGCAACCGTATCGACGACGTGCTTATGCGCGTATGCGACGTCATGATGTCCTTCCCCAGCGAGGTCATGATTCTCGCCATTGTGGGCATGACGGGCCCGGGCCTGGAAAACGTGGTCATCGCCAACGTGGTGGCCAAGTGGCCGTGGTATGCGCGTATGGTCCGTTCCATCGTCCGGCAGTATTCGGACAAGGACTATATCCGGTTTGCCAAGGTCGCCGGCGGATCATCCATCAGGATCATGATGCGGCATCTGTTGCCCGGCACAGCCGGCGAACTCTTTGTCCTGACGACGCTGGATACGGGAAGCGTGATCCTGATGATTTCAGCATTGTCTTTCCTCGGGTTGGGCGTGCAGCCCCCCACCCCGGAGTGGGGCATGATGCTCAATGAGGCGAAGGAGGTCATGACCCTGTATCCGTTGCAGATGATCCCGGCTGGCATGGCCATTCTGTTGGTTGTGGCGGCATTCAATTTTTTAGGCGACAGCCTGCGTGACGCCTTTGATCCCAAACACGCGGGCAGGGAACGTTCATGAGCTTACTTGAAGTGCGGGATTTGACTGTCCGAGACTCCCTTACTGGGGCGCTGATCGTACGGGATGTGCATTTTTGCCTTGAACCGGGAACCTGCCTTGGCGTCGTTGGGGAAAGCGGCAGCGGCAAATCGCTGACGTGCCTGGCGCTGTTGGGACTGGCGCCTCCTTCCTTGCGGGTTTCCGGCAGTGTCCGTTTCGGCGGCATCGACCTCTTGCAGGCAGGTCGGGAAACCGTGCGCGGCATCCGCGGCAAGCGAATCGCCATGATAGTCCAGCAACCGATGACGGCGTTCGATCCTCTTTACTCCATGGGGGAGCAGCTTCTTGAAACACTCCGGGCGACGACATCGGCTTTTTCGGAAAAGGAGAGCAGGGGACGCATCGTTGAGGCTCTGGAGATGATGCACATCCACAATCCGTTGGATGTGCTCAAGAAATATCCGTACCAGCTTTCCGGAGGCATGTTGCAGCGGTGTATGATCGCGGTGGCGTTGCTTCAACGCCCCGATATCATCATTGCCGATGAGCCCACAACGGCGCTGGACTCCATGAACCAGCGGGAGGTTGTGGCACAATTCCATTGGATCCGGGAACGGTTCGGGAGCAGCCTGATTTTGGTTTCCCATGATCTTGGCGTCGTCCGGCAGCTCGCGCAGGAAGTCTTGGTCATGAAGGACGGCGTCGGCGTCGAATACGGCGGAGCGGAGCTTTTCTCCGCTCCACGGCATCCCTATACGCGTTATCTCGTGGACACGAGAGCCACGTTGTCCAAAGCCTTCGAGAGGGTGATGCAATGTCGGTAGCACATCGGGAAACGCCGTTGCTTGAGGTCCGCAATGTCTCCAAAAGCTATCCGGTATCGGGAGGCTTTTGGAGGAAAAAACGGCAGCCGGTCCTCAGAGACGTGAACCTCACACTGTCCGAAGGCTCTTCCGTAGGGCTCATCGGCGAAAGCGGCGGGGGGAAAAGCACGCTCGGAAGGCTGATCCTTGGCTTGGAACAGCCGGACAGTGGGCAGGTATTCTTGGAAGGCCGCCCTGTTCAGGTATGGAGCAAGGAACATCCTGGGCAAATGAGCGTTGTGTTCCAGGACTATACATCCTCCGCCAACCCGAGATTCACGGTGGAGGAACTCATCAGAGAGCCGTTGGATATCTTGCGGCTGGACGCGTCATGCGCAATCCCGGAACTGCTTGAGCGGGTCGGGCTCCCGAAGGCGCTGCGGAACCGTTATCCCCACGAGTTGAGCGGTGGGCAGCTCCAGCGGGTGTGCATCGCGCGAGCCATAGCGACCAAGCCCCGTTCCATCGTATTCGACGAGGCCGTGAGCTCGCTTGACGTGTCCGTACAGGCGCAAGTGCTGGAACTGCTGTTGGAGCTGAAGGGGGACATGACCTACCTGTTCATTGCCCATGATGTTCAGGCCGTCACCTACTTATGTGATCATATTATGTTTCTTCATGAGGGGACCATCGCGGAATCCTTGGAGAAGGAGCACCTGGCAAGGGCATCCAGCGGATATGCACAACGGCTCCTTCAATCCGTTATCCCCTTTAACCCTGACGCTTGCGTCGCAACAGTATAAGGCTCCGCCATGAATTCCTCCGCACTGTGCTTGGGGGGAGAGCCCACCGTATAACCTTTGACGCTAGAGAGGTGATGATGAAACGTGCAATGATGTCGTTCCTTGCGGCGGGCCTTCTTTTAAGTATGACGAGCGGGGCGCGGGCGGCTGACGTGAATATTAAGGGGCAATGGCAAAACGGTTTTTCCTGGGCTGATCGCAACCCCCTCAAATCAGCGAATGCTTCTGTCGATAGATTCAAGGCTTCCACACGGTTGCGCACGCAGATCGATATCGTGGCTTCCGATTCGCTCAAGGGCGTCGTCTTTTTTGAAGTGGGCCATCAAAACTGGGGAACAAATGATGCCGCCCTCGGAACGGACGGTAAGGTCGTCAAGGTGCGCTATAGTTATGTCGACTGGAATATCCCGGAGACGGACGCAAAAGTCCGCATGGGCCTTCAGCCCTTCGACATCGCGACATTTGCGGTACCGTACGCGGCATTCATGACCGACGGTGCCGGGATCTCGCTTTCCGGAAATTTCACTGAAAACGTGGGGGCCACGCTTTTTTGGGTTCGTGCGTACAATAACGATGAACGTACTGTTTCCGTATATGACAAGGACAACACGTTGCTGTATACATACAACAGCCACGATGCGATGGACGTCATCGGGCTGGCGGTTCCGGTGCAGTTCGATGGCATCAGGATGAACCCCTTCGGAATGTACAGCGCGATCGGTAAAGACACCCGTTTCGGTGCCGGTGCGAACAACAAGACCGGAGTCGCCAGCGGATTGCTTCCCGTTGGCACCGGGAAGGTTGTCGCCGACTCCAAAGACAATCACGGCAACGCATGGTGGGGCGGCCTTTCCGCTGAAATGACGTTGTTCAGCCCGCTCAGGGTCGCCGTAGATGGTGTTTACGGAAAGGTGGACATGGGGAAAACGGGCAATCAAGATCTGAAGCGCGCGGGCTGGTATGCCGCCCTGGCAGCTGAATGCAAAACGGATTTTGTCACACCCGGCCTTACGTTCTGGTACGCTTCCGGTGATGACGCGAACGCGCTTGACGGTTCCGAACGTATGCCCGTCATCGATACTGACGTGGCGTTGACCTCTTTCGGATATGACGGCGGGATGTATAACCGTTCCAGCACGTTTAACGGAACGGATATCAGCGGCAGCTGGGGGATCATGGCGGAGTTGAAGGATATTTCCTTTATTGAAGCTTTGAGTCACGCGTTCCGCGTCGCGATGGTCAAAGGCACGAACAATACGGAAATGGTACGCGGCGGGATGGTCGCTCGTGACGCAATGGCCACTGTCGGCAATAATATGTACCTCACCACCAAAGACAAACTGTGGGAAGTCAATTTTGATTCCCAATACAAGCTGTACGAGGGGCTTACCCTCGCCTTTGAGCTTGGGTATATCTATCTCGATGCCGATAAGGAGCTCTGGAATGATTTATACAAGGAAAACAATTTCCAGGCAGCTTTTAGCATAAACTACAAGTTCTAGCTCCAACCTTCCTGAAATGAAAAGGTATGCATGGATACTGGGTACCGTGCATACCTTTTCAGACAAGAAATGTTCAGACGAAGAACATGCGTCTTATTCGTTTGGTGCGCTGCGTTTGGCGCGGACAGCCTGACGGAGCCAATCATACCATTCTTCAAGCCCGTCACCCGTACGGCAGGATATTTTAAAGACGGGGAGAGCGGCATTAAGATGGCGGGCATGTCGCGCGGCGGTTTCCATGTCAAAATCCAGATAGGGGAGCAGGTCGATTTTATTCAGGATCACGGCACTGGCACGGTTGAAGAGGAACGGGTACTTTTCGGGCTTATCGTCGCCTTCGGGGAGGCTGAGGAGGGCGATCTTGGCATCCTCGCCACAATCGAACTCCACAGGGCAGACAAGATTTCCCACGTTTTCAATGAACAAGATATCGATTTCGCTCAGGTCGAGCGCCCCCAACGCTTCCATGACAAGATTGCTGTCGAGATGACAGCCGCCTTCCGTGTTGATCTGCACAGCCTGAGCTCCGGTGGCGGCTACACGTTGGGCGTCGTTGTCCGTTTGGAGATCGCCTTCGATAACGGCCATGCGGAACTCGGGGGAAAGATCCGCAAGCGTCCGTTCGAGTAGGGAAGTCTTTCCCGCGCCGGGGGAACTGATGAGGTTCAAGGTAAGAATGCCGTGCCTGGCGAAATGTTCCTTCAGACGTGCCGACAGTTTTTCGTTGGCTTCAAGAACGTTGCGAATAACTGGTATTTCCATGAGATAACTCCTTTATCCCGCTTCCATGCTCTGGATATAGAGTTCCCGTCCCCTCCTATGGAGTGCCCTTGTTCTTCTCCACAGAAAGGGCACGGTGCCGAAAAACGTTTCTGCCGAGCGGGAGAAAAGATTTGTCCGCATCGAGAACACTTGAGCGAGAGGGGGATTTCTTCGGCTTGCAACACAGCCCCTTCCCAATCCGTTCCTGCCGTAAGAGCCTCGAACGCGACGGACAGTGCTTCCGGAACGATGTTCGCCAGAGCGCCGTACCGTGCGCGTACTTGCAACAGACGGTGCGGGGCGTGCCGTTCCATCTCCTCGCGAATGATGGATAACAAGCTTGTAACAAGAGACATTTCGTGCATAAGAAAACTTTAATTGGCTTCCCTGAACAGGTTTCGCAATTACTGGGGAAACGGCGGCCTTGAGTATGTGTAAAAACAGGGGCTCCAGCGTGTACGCTGAAACGGGGCGAAGGGGCTTCCGTGCCCACCGGGTGGAATCATATGGTATCTTTGTTTTTTTCAGAAGAATCCAGACGACATGTCCTTCCACCCGTAACAGTCCCGGCCTCATCGGGGGCCAATGAAAATGTATCCTCTCCAGCCGGACTCCTTATTTGTTTTTGATTGAGCGTCATGACACGTTTCATGGGCCGGCTCGCAGGCGGCGAGGGCATCGGGGAATGGTGTTAGCACCCTTTTGAGTACGCCCTGCGTGAAGGAAATGGCGACGCCGTAGTTCGTCATGGGGATGCCTCTGCTTTGAGCGGAGCGCAGGCGACCGAGCATTTGCCGCCGCGTGAGTGTACACCCGCCGCAATGGACGATGAGATCGTATGATCCGGGACAGTCCGTGAGGGATTTGCCCGCACACATGTCAAAGCGCAGCTCTCCGCCCGCATACTGCTGGAGCAGGCGGGGAATCTTGATCCGCCCTATGTCGTCCTGTTGCGGGTGGTGGGAACAGGCCTCCATCATGAGTACGCTGTCGCCGGGCTTGAGGTTCCCAATGGAGGCGGCCCCGGCGGCGAGGAGCGGCAGATCTCCCTTGAGGCGGGCCATCAGGATCGAGAAGGTCGTCAAAGGGACGGACTGCGGCGTCTCCAGCGCCACGCGGCGCACCACCTGCGAATCGCAGACCACCAGAGCCGGCGGTTCCTTCAGGCAGGCGAAGGCCGCCCCGAGTTCTCCTTCCGTCACCACAAGGCATAACTTGCGCCCATCAAGGGCATCCCGGATGGTTTGCACTTGCGGCAAAATGAGCCGGCCCTTCGGTGCGCCGGAATCAATGGGGACGACGAGGATGACGACTCCCTTCTCGGGAAGCAGATCCGCCACTAGCTGTGCTTCGTGAAGCGATTCGCCAGGCGACAGCCGAACCAGTTCGCGGCGGATCGTTTCGAGTCCTTCGCCCGTTTTCGCGGAAGCGCGTACCATGGGGAGGCCCCTCATGGCATCGGGTAGGCGATCCTTGGAAGCAACGGACGACTCCGTTTTGTTCATGACCACAAGGAACGGAATTGCCTGCTCCCTGAGCCTGCTCACGATGGTTTCTTCGTAGTGACCCCAGACGTTTTCCGCCGTCACCACCAAAGCCATGTCCGTTCGAGGCAATACGGCAAGCGTGCGTTCCGTGCGCTGTGTCCCGAGTTCGCCCTCATCGTCCAATCCCGCCGTATCCAGAAAAACGACTGGCCCCAGCGGGGCGAATTCCAACGTCTTTTCCACCGGATCCGTGGTCGTTCCCGGCGTATCGGATACGATGGACACGGATTGTGCGGCCAACGCGTTGAGCAGCGATGATTTACCCACATTTCGCCGACCGAAAAGGCCGATGTGCAACCTGAGGCCCTTAGGCGCATCCAGCATGTCACCCCTCCCTGTGTAGCGAATGGGTGCGCCCCGCCGATTCGATGACCTGACGGGCCTCATCCATACTGACTCGATGTTTGTTGTCATAAATACAGTAGTCTTCCCGGTGGGCCGCCGGCGTGAAACCGGGCATGAGCACATTGCCGCCGGCGAGCAGGCCCTCCCGTTGCCCTGAAACGGGATCAAGCGACGCCAAAGCCGTTGTCGCGGGGAGATTGGACCACGGCAGAGCGATGCGCAGTACGGCCATGACCCGCAAAGCCAGCTCAACCGATCCCTGCGGTTCGTTGCCCAAAGGGGTATCGGCCTGAGGGATGAACGGCCCGGCCCCGCACATGTCCACGTGAAGTTCCCGCGCCAGCAGGATATCGTCCGCCAGTGTCTCGGGACGTTGGCCGGGAACGCCCACAATGAACCCCGAACCGATTTCATAGCCGGCCCGCCGCAGGCGTTGCAGCGCATCCACCCGTTGCGCGAGCGTGTATCCGGGATGCAGGGCAGCGTACAGGGATGCATCCGCCGTTTCATGCTTCAGAAGGAAGCGGGATGCGCCCGCCTCCTTCCACAGCGCGTAGGAAGCAGTGGGCTGCTCTCCGACACTCAGGGTAACGGCCACGGGGAACCGTGTGCGGAGAGCATCCACCACATGGGCGATACGTTGCGGCTCATCATGGACCTCGCCGGATTGCAGGACGAGAGTGTCCACGCCGAAAGCCACGGCCCGCTCCGCCGCCTCGACAATTTGAGCCTCGTCAAGACGGTAACGTTTCAGGAACGGATTCGCCGAACGCAGGCCGCAGTATCGGCAGTTCCGTTCGCAACGGTTCGAGAATTCGATCAGGCCTCGGACAAAGACATGCTCTCCCTTTTCCCGGGCCCGCACCTCGTCGGCGCGCTCACGCAGAGCCTCGTACGGCGTTTCGAAAAGCAGTTTCAGAATATCGTTCCGTTGCATACCCTTTCTCCTGCCTTCAATCCATCGTTCAACACCCGTTCCTGCGGGAAAGGCAATCGGCAAAGCATCCGGCGCATGGGTTACATGCCGTTTTTGGCGAAGGATTTCATCGCTTTGGTGACCGTTATCTTGCCTCCGAAATGACAGGACCCGATGCAAGGATGGGCAATACAGTTCTGGCACGCGTCGGTCACATAGTATCGTGCGGGAATGCATCCCTGACAGGCCGTATCGCATACGGTCAGGATTGGGGCCGAAGGCTGTTCCCGTTCCAAGGCCTTTTCAGCATACACGGACAGAGGCGTGGAGTCGTCTTCCTCGTCTTCAAGCCGGAATCCGAGCGCGGCCATGACCTGAAAGCGCAATATGGCGCGATCCTTATAGATACAGCATCGGCTTGGTCTCGTATTTTTGGGACCATGACAAAGGGGATGCGTTCCACACTGTTGCCGAAATCCGCATAGTGGAGAAAGGACTCGGCGATTCGTCTGAGCACTTCACGACGCAATACGTTGATATGGTTCTGTCCCACCATGGATTTCATTCCCTGACGGGACGGCTCCCGGCTCAGGGATTGCCCGATCCGGAAGCCGTCCGCGCTGTTCATTGTAAGAAGGTTCCTAACAGTAGGCGTCCCTGCGGCCGTCCCGCACCTTGGCGAGGTTTTCGGAAACCTTGCGGATCCTGCCGTCCATACCGTCCAACGCCGCCGCAATGCTGCGCTACCCGGCCTCCCGCGCTTCGGGTGTGCCGTGTCGAGAAGATACTCCTCAAAGGTGGACAGGGCGCTGGGCGCGCATTTTTCCTTGATGAGGCCCGGTTTCGCCAGACCCATGAAATCTTTGCCGGTACGGCCGAGACGATAACAGCCGGTGCAGAAAGAGGGAATGAATTTGTGCTGTCCGAGATCGGCAATCACTTCCGCAAGGGAGCGGTGATCGCCAAGCTGAAATTGTGCCGCCTCGAACTGGCTGGATTCCTGATAGCCACCCGGATTGGTACGGCTGCCCGCCGAAATCTGGGAAACGCCGAGTTCCAGCGTCCGCTGCCGGATAGCCGGTTTTTCCCGAGTGGACATGATAATGCCCGTGTACGGCACGGCAAGGCGCAATATGGCGACAAGCTTGAGAAAATCTTGATCGTTCAAGGTGTACGGCGGCCGGGAGGCCAAATCCGACCCGATGGCCGGTTCGATGCGGCACGCTGATGGTACGACAGCCGACCCCAAACCGCTCCTCAAGATGCGCGATGTGGGCCATGAGCGCCAACGTTTCGAACCGCCAGTCATATAAGCCCGTAGAGCAGCCCCATGCCCACGTCGTCGATGCCCGCCAGTCAAGGTCCTTCTTGGGCCCGGCAAGGTGAACCCTGCCGTAGGTCGGCCGATGGTAGGTTTCCTGAAAAAGCTGGAACGTACCGATGTTCCGTTCCTTCAGGCGGCGGAAATCCTCTACGGACAGGGGGGCGAGGTTCACGCTTATGCCCCTGCCGCAGCAGGATCTTTGTTTCCTGCCTGATCTCGTCCGGATTCAATGCCCGGCGGATCGCCTCTTTATTTGGATCGTCGGAATGCGCAGTACAGGCACTCATTGGAACAGAGGTTGGAGATGTACAGAGGAGCAAAAAGGACAATCCGGTTTCCGTAGATCTCTTCCTTCACGGATTTGGCCGTATGAAACAGTTCGTCCAGTAAATCCTGTGAGTGAACGGCCATGAGAGCGGCCACGTCCTCAAGCGAGAGCCCCGACAATGAACGGGCTTTATCCAGTACGTCCCGGACATGCTGCCGATCTTCGGCCTGATGTTTTTCCAAAAGCCCTTCAAGCGCAGACTTGTGGAGCCAAACCGCCTTCGTATCCGCCGCATGTTCCATTCCTTCCTTCGGCGGCAAACCGTGCCGTCGACGTTCAGTTATACGGTTATCGCTGGATAAGCTTGAAGAAAAGACCTGATAGGCCTGTTGGCCGATGGTATAAAAACGAATCAGTGACATGGAGCGCATTGTTACGTGGCCGCGAATGTATCGTTTTTTTCCGATGACAGCCAATGCATTATTTTCGCTGGCCTTTATCATATACTGCCCGGGAGCGGCTTCGTTTTGAGCTGGCTCTTCCGTCCATGTCGGGCATTCAGAATTTGCCCTACAAGCCGTATACCGATAACGCCGCGGGTAAGGTCAACATCATCCCATTTCAGGGAAAAGAGTTCGCTCGGGCCGATGCGGGCACCCGTATAAATGCCAAGTAGGATGACGCGTGGATATGCGGGGCAGCGACGCGCAGGAGTGCATTGAGTTCTGAGACGGTCGGCGGGGGAGTTCTTCTGGCTCTTCCTTTTGAAACGGAACAGATCTCAATGGTTGAAGACAGGTATCCTTCTTTTTTCCAAAATTCGCTACAGAGCGTTGCAAAGAAATGCGCCTGCGGATGATGGATTGGGCCATGCCAGACATTTTCTGGGATTTGCAGAAGGCCAGAATTTCTTTTTGGGTTATGGACGATACCGGTCTATTTTCCATAAATTCGACTAGCGGTCTGGCATGATATACATCTTGCTTGATTGTTACCGGGCGTTTTGAGCACAGGCTGAAGTGGTGATCGAACAGTTTCCGGATTGTGATGTCTGGCCACCGTGTCCCCGGAGGAACACGCCCGCTTAATTTGGGGGGTGTATGGCTACCTTTTCCCAACAAGTAACCTGATGGGTAAATTGCAAAGAACATGCACAGGAAAAGCTATCATCGCATATGGCCTGCCAATAAAGGTTCGGCGGTAGTGCCTAGGCGAAGGAGGCCCATCCTGGCGAGGTATATATGTAACCGCCTGGCGAGAGAATGCAACACTCACGACCGGGGAGGCCCTGCACGAGCTTCAGGGCGTCGGTGGGAGGGAGGATGGACAGCGCGGTCGCGAGGGTGTCCGCCTCCATAGCCGTGCCTGCGACGACCGAGACGCTTCCCACGGCGGGGCTGAAGCCGGAGGCCGGGTTGATCAGATGGTGATGCCTGCGCGAGGCATCATAATAGATTTCGTAACTGCCGGACGTCGCAATAGCCTTGCCGGAAAGCGAAAGCTCGCCCGCATAGGTTGGCCCCGTGGGTGACTGCACCGCAACCCACCACGGCACACCCGGCGACTTATGCCCCGAGGCCATGATGTCCCCGCCCGCATTCACGAGATGGTTCTTCACCCCGGCGGACGTCAGCACGGCGGAAACCCGGTCCGCAATATACCCCTTGGCGATGCCGTCCAGCGTGATGCCCATACCCGAACGCGCAAAGGACAGATCCGCTCCCGAAACCTGAAGTCCCCGGCGGCCTACCAGCGCGCGGGCCGCCCGAAGCTCCGAATCGTCCAGCGTCAGCTCGCCGGAGGGATTGCGGTGTGCCCGGAAGAGATCGATCACCGGCTGCACCGTCACATCGAAACTTCCGCCCGTCAGTGCGCCGTAAAACAGCGACCGGTTCACCACCCGTACCAATTCGGCGGGCGCGGCCCGCAGACGGCCCGCACGGTTCAGCTCGCTCACCGGCGTGTCGCCGTCGTGCCGGCTGAACACCCGCTCCAGACGCGACGCCTCCGCAAAGGCCAGACCCAGCGCGTCCGACGCCTGCATAGAGGAAACGCCCGCCACCGAAACGTCCACGAACGTCCCGAGCATCACTTTCGTCTCGCGGGACACGGCGGCCTGCGCAAGTCCCGGAACCCCTAGCCACAACCCGGCTCCGGCGACGCCCGCCATGCCGAGGAATACCCGTCTCGTCATCATGATACATTCTCCTTCGCTGCGGGAGCGGGGGACGCTTCCGGGGCCGCCGGGGCGGACTGAACCGGAGCGGGCGCGGCCTTTCCCTGGGATGCCGGGGCGGCCTGCGCCGCGGACTTCGCGTCCAGCGGCTTGCCCGGAGCCGACGTCGCGCCGGCGGGGGCTTCGGACTTCAGAGGCGCGCTCGGACAGAGCACCCGCAGGGCCTCGCGCGCGCACGCGGCGGCGCAGGCTTCCCCGCATTCCGGGCCGTAGGTCAGACAGACCTTATGATTGATGTGGATGCGGTCGTTCTCCAGCGTGACCGCACCGGCGGGACAGCTCTTGACGCAACGCCCGCACTTGATGCAGCCGACCTTGCAGACTTCCGTCACGGCCTTGAGCCTGTCCTTGGTGGAACAGAAGACCATCACCCGGGCGCGAGCCGGAACGAGTTCCAGCACGTTGCGGGGGCAGGTTTCCGTGCACTTTCCGCAGCCCGTACACTTGGAGGCGTTCACCCGCGCAAGGCCACCCCGCACTTCGATGGCGTCGAAGGGGCACACCTGCACGCAGTCCCCGAAGCCGAGGCACGAATAGGAGCACGAATCCGAACCGCCCACCAGACCGGCGGCCGCCGCACACGAAGGCATACCCTGATAATCGTAGCGCAGGGCCACGTTGCCCGCCACCTTGTCACAGCGGCGGAACGACACCAGCGGATCCGAGGCCGCCACCGTCTTGCCGGTCAGTTCGCCCACCGCGATGCTTGTTTCCGCACCTCCGGCGCAGCAGCGGTTCGCGGGCACGGCGGGGTCCGTCGCCACGGCGGTTGCGTAACCTTCGCAGCCCGCATAGCCGCAGCCGCCGCAATTCGCGCCGGGCAGGGCCTCCAGCACGGCCTGCACGCGCGGGTCTTCCTCAACATGGAAGACGCGGGACGCCACGGCGAGCACCGTCGCCGTCACCAGCCCGAGCCCGAGGAGCACCAGTACCGATATCATAACCATAACGGTTTTCCTTTTCTATGAGGTCATACCCTTGAAGGCCATGAAGGCCAGCGACATCAGCCCCGCCATGATCAGCGCGATGGGGGTTCCCATGAGTGCCTTGGGCACACGGCAGGTGTCCAGCCGTTCGCGGATGCCCGCCATGAGGATGAGCGCGAGCATGAAGCCGAGGCTCGACGCCACCGCGTAGAGCAGCGAGGTGGTCAGGTCGTACTCCTCGCGCTGCACGAGGATGGTCACGCCCATCACCGCACAGTTGGTGGTGATGAGCGGCAGGAAAATGCCGAGCGCGGAATACAGCGGCGGGATAGCCTTCTTGAGGAACATTTCCACAAACTGCACCAAACCCGCGATCACGAGGATGAACACGATGGTCTGCAAGTAGCCAAGCTCGAAGGGAACCAGCACATACCGCTGCATGAGCCACGTGCACAGCGTCGCCATGAAGATGACGAAGATCACCGCGCTGCCCATGCCGACGGCGACCCCCTTGTCGCGGGAACAGCCGAGGTACGGGCAGTTGCCGAGGTACTGGGCCAGCACGATGTTGTTGACAAAAATGGCGGAGATGAAGAGTTCGAAGACACTCATGATTTGCCTCCCGAGCAGCCACCACAGGACGCGCAGCCGCTGGAGATGTTTTCGGGTTCTTCCCGGCCTTTGCGCTTGGCCTGCCAGCGGTTGATCAGATTCATGGCAGCAAGGATCAACCCGAGGCAAAGAAACGCGCCCGGAGCCTCGACCATAACAGAGAAGGGCCTGAACCCCTCCCACATCACCGGCGTCCCGAACAGCGTTCCAGCCCCGAACACTTCGCGGATGGAACCGAGGAAAGTCAGGGACATGGTGAAGCCCAGCCCCATGCCCAGACCGTCCGCGATGGCGAGCGGGACCGTGTTTTTGGCGGCGAAGGCTTCGGCCCGGCCCAGGATGATGCAGTTCACCACGATGAGCGGCACGAAAATGCCGAGCTGCTGGTACAGCGGGTAGGCGTAGGCCTGCATGAGCAGTTCCACGGCAACCACGAGCGACGCGGAAATGGCGATGAAGCAGACGATGCGGACTTTTTTGGGGATGATGTCGCGCACCAGCGAGATGAGCATGTTGGAGAGCACGAGCACGAAGATGACCGCCAGCCCCATGCCAAGGCCGTTGTCGGCGGTTTTGGTCACGGCGAGGGTCGGGCACAGCCCGAGCACCAGCCGGAACGGGGGAAGCTCGGTCCACAGGCCCTTGGTGAATTCCTTGACGAGTTGCCGCATAGCTTTCCCCTTACTGCCAGGCCTTGACGATTTCAGGCTTGAGCGCCGCATAGACCTTCGCGGCGTTGCCGAGCGCGGTCACCACGCCGGTGGAAGAAATGGTAGCGCCGGAAACGGCGTCGATGTCCCCGCCCTGCGACTTGAGCCGCGCGTCGGCGGGTTTGCCGGTAAACTGTCCGGTGAAGGCCGGGTCCGCCACACGCGTGCCGAGTCCGGGGGTTTCTTTCATGGTGGTGATCCCGATGCCGGTGAGGGTGTCGCGGTTCACGTCGTAGCCGACCATGACGCCCACGTCGCCACCGAAGCCCTTCCCGAAGTGCTCCAGCGCGACGGCGACGAGCTTGCCGTCCTTCTTGCCGGGGAACACGGTCACTTTCGCGCCGTCGAGCGTGAACGTCTTGCGCTCCGCGATGGGCGAGTTGTCGATGTCGGCAAAAACCTTCAGGATCGCAGGCCCCTGCACATAGGTGAGCACCTGCTCCTCAATACGCGGGGCCGTGGAGATCTTGAGGTAGGAGAGCGCGAACCCGGACAGGCCGCAAATCGAGGAGAGCACCACAATCATTCTGATGATGGCAAGCATGACCTACCTCGCTCCGAACGGTTTGGGGTGGATGGAATCGAGCAGCGGGGCCAGCAGGTTGATCAGCAGGATGGCGAAGGGCACGCCGTCCGGATAGATTCCGTAGACGCGGATGATGATCACCATCGCCCCGCCGATGAGTCCGTAGAGCATCATGGGGATTTGCCGTCCCGGCGAGCTGGCCCACTCCGTGGCGAGGAAAAAACCGCCGAGGAAGGTGGAGCCGGTGCACAGGTGGAAGAAGGGGGTGGCGAACCGCTCGGCATCGATCACGTTGTACAGCGCGGCGGTGAGGAACACGCCCACAAAGAAACTGAGGGCGATTTCCCAGCGGATGGTGCCGCGTGCGGCGAGATACGATCCGCCGATGAACAGTGCGCCCGCCTGCGACGCGCCCAGCCCGCCGATCTGGTTGCCGAGGAGAAGGTCGGTCAGGTCGATGTGGCTGACCGCTCCGGCTCCGAAATATTTGAGCCGCACCAGCGGATCGATGAAGCTGGTGTCGAGCTGCATGGAGTTCGGGTCCATGAGCGCGGGCCACGAGACGTACAACATGGCCCAGCCGACGAGCGCGGTGTTGACAGCGTTGGCTCCCAACCCGCCGAAGGCCATCTTGCCGAGGCCAATCGCCAGTGCTGCCCCGAGCATAACCAGCCACCACGGGGCGTTGGCGGGCAGCAGGAACGCGAACAGCAGGCAGGAAACCGCTCCGGAAAAATCGTCCACACTGATATCCTGGCCCATGATCTTCTGACAGAGCGCCTCGGTGGCGATCCCGGTCACCATCGCCAGTGCCATAACCCGCGCCGCCGGGATGCCCCAGTGCCACACCGCCATGAACGCCGCCGGAGCCAGTGCCAGCAGCATCGCGTAGCTCGCTTTCTTCACCGTCCGCCCGCAGTGCCAGAACGGCGGCGCGCTCACCGCCAGCAGTACCGGCTGTTGATTCGTTTGCGACATCGGCCATATCCTCCTGAAAGCTTCCCTCTCGCATCCCCAGGCTCCACCCCTCTCCTTTCAAAGACGGTTGTAAGGGGGGCGGGGGCGGTTTGGAAGTCCGTTCCTGTTTGGAGCGCATTGGGCCGCGAATGGTTTTCTTTACGCTTTATCAGAACGTAATAGATAGTTACGTAAAGCCGTTCGCCTTGGACACGCTCCCTGTTCGTCTTTCTCAGCGGTGCGGAGACGATTCCCCGTTCCCGTTCGTTTCCTGTGCCGTACGGAGAAAAGGCTCCGTTCCGGTCTGCTTTTCCAAGCGGGCCGGAATAGGTTTGTTTTCCGGACGCTCTTCCCCGGCGGAGGGGTTTCCTCCCCCAAGTGGCATCATAAAAATGCCGTAACATCAGTTCATTGCTAAAAATATCTGTTTTCAAGAAACCTAAAAGGCAGAGCCGTCCTTCTGGGATTTTCTCCCTAGAGTTGCTTCGTCTTCAGTTCGACCAGTCCCTTGTCCCGCTCCATCTCCGCAAGCTTGCGCTTGGCGAGGCGGATGTACTGGAGGACGGGGCGCCGGGCGATGCAGACATACCCGCAGAGGCCGCACTCCAGACAGGATTCGATGTGCTCGGCACGGCAACGTTCGTGCAGAGCGAACTCCGCGTATCGGCTGAGGTTGCTCGGCTTGAGCCGCGCCGGACAGACCAGCACGCACGCCCCGCAGCTTACGCAGGGGCTGTGCCCTTCCATCGGTGGGATGGTTCCGGCCTCGACTACGAAAATGCCGTAGGTCCCTTTGGTGACGCTGCGGTCGAGCCGGTCGAGGCTTTCGCCCCGCAACGGGCCGCCGCGCACCACCGTGTCGCCGTCCTTGAGCCGGATGTTGGCGAATTGCAGCAGCTCCCCGATGGTGGAGCCGTCGCGCACGATGTAGTTGCCCGAGTGTTCGTAACTGCCGATGGTGACGACCGTTTCGATGAGCGGACGTCCGAGGCGGCCCACGCGCCCGAGGCTCCAGATGTTGTGCAAGCCCACGATGCCCACGCCCTCGGGGTTCTCCTCGCCGGTCACGGCCTTGATCACCAGCTGGTCTACGCTGTTGGGATATTCCGGCTCGACATAGGCCAGCGGGATACCCTCATAGGCCACCTTGGAGCCTTTGGGCACGGCGAGGATCACGTTGTCCGCGCGGGCCATGCGGCGGTGCAGCTCCATGCCCGTCCGCAGGTTCTCCACGTGCGACACAAGCATCGGTTCCGCCCACGTTACGCCGGGATCGGGGTTCAGGGCGTTGATGATCAGCGTCTTGCACCGCCGCCCAAGAGAGCGGGTGTTCACGCCCATCTTTTTCACAGCGAGGGCCAGCTCATCGCCTTCCAGCCCCTGCCCGAGCAGGTCCACGGGCTCCACTTCTGGGGCGTCCTTGGAAGGGTCGGTGGCGGCCAGGAACACGCTGCGTTCCGTGATTTCGCTGATTTCGCCGTGGATGGAGGCGAAGAGGTCGCCCTTGTCCGGTGCAGGATGCTCCCCGAGGAGCATACCCGGATAGACGGGGGTTTTCCTTTTCAGACCGGGAACCAGCGTGAAACCTTCCCGGTTGAGCCTGACCAGCTTGGGCGACGGCCCGTAGCTGAAACGCTGCGTCACCCCGTAGACGAGATGAAAACGGGGATCGTTGAGGATCTGGAAACGTTGCTTCATGACAGTCCGCCTATTTCGTGTGGCACTGGTTGCACTGGTCCTTGCGGAACGGCCCCTTGCCGTGCTTTTCGTGGCATTTCATGCAGTTGCCGTGGAGGGCCGCCATGCGGTCGGGGATGAGCTCCGAGGCCTTGACGTTTCCGTGGCAGACCGTGCAGTCGGCATCGCCGGGGTTCACGTCCACGGGCTGCCCGGAGGCGGACAGCTTGCGGTTGTCCGTAAAGGGATGGCAGCTTGTGCAGCCCTTCATGCCCGCGTCGAACCATTTCTGATGGCAGTCCGCGCACTTGGCATGTGCCGCAGTCTTCATGTCGGGGATGTCCCCCATCGGCTTGTCGAGGTGGCAGGCCGTGCAGCGGGCGGGTTCCGGCTCGATGTCGGCGTTGGCATGATGGCAGTCCGTACAGGAAAGGCCGTACTCCTCGGCATGGGCCGCGTGGTCCCACTTCGCGGGCGCGCTGCCCATGTGGTGGCAGGTCGCGCAGGTCGTCTCGTCGTCCGCAAAGGCAGCGACGTGATCCTCCCGGAAGGAGCCGTCGAAGTCGACGCCGTGGCACGCGCCGCAGGGCTGGACATTTTCGCGCGCCTCCGCCGATTCGTGATGGCAGGTTTCACAGGCTACCTTGTAGTCTTCAGCGTGCCTCCGGTGGTCGAACACGACCCGTCCCCCGGCGTTTTCGAGCAGGAGGCGGACAGGCGTTTTCCCAACCGTGTCATGAGTATAGCCTACGACCGCCACCACGGCCATCAAACAGCAAAAAACGGTGACAAAGACATGACGTCTTGGCATGACAAACATTCCTTATCTTAAAATACGAGGGATCGATAAGGCCGCGGAGTACCGGGGCAGGGTACCCGGAAAAGGGGACGGCTGACGGTGTTGACACCGTTTCCATGTTAGGCGGCATAGCCGAATCGGGCATTGGATATCTATGCCCGCCCCCTGCGGTTACGTACCGCCGTTCCGGCGCAATGTCCCGAGCCTATTCATCGTATGGATAGCCGGATGCGACGAACTCCTTAACGTGACGTGGATTGGGGTATACTCCTTTCGCGGTCAGCTCCTTGAGCGCGCCGGATTTGTCAAACCATTTGGTATGCAACAGTTCTTCCGATTTATGGCCGAGCGGCTTGCCGAGATAGGATTCGTACAGTGTCCGCACTTGCGCGTTGTCTTGGGAAGCTCTTTTGGAGAATTGTTTGTCGGCACCGTAGACGCCATTGATACGATCTCCCATGTACTCCTTGAATGCTTTTACCGCAGCTGCGGCCTTGCCGGTCATGCGGATACCGAGAAGGATTCCCCCTGAAAGCATACAGGCTCCCTTTAGAAAACCGCGCCGGGTCACAGTGGCGAATGACATGGCCTTTCTCCTTTAAACGTTGGCAGATTGGGCGAGACGTTTCCTGAATCCAGCGAAGAAACCGAGGGCTTTGCGCTCAAGCGAGGCGAACAGGGACGGCATAAGCGGCTGTCCTCCGCCGCAGACGCATCCCCCGGGGCAAGCCATGAATTCGATGAAATGGTACGGCGAGTTCCCCGCCTTCACCTGATCGCAGATCTCGGCGAACCGTTTGGCTCCATGCACGACGGCAAGGCGGAGTTCCGTGCCGTTCAGGGTCACGGTATATTCCTTGAGACCGCTCAGCCCACGGACCTGTTTGAAATCCCATGAATCCGGACGGATTCCGGTAACGGCCTGATATGCGAAGCGCAGTGCCGCCTCCATGACGCCTCCGGTCACGCCGAAGATGGTGGCTCCGCCTGTGGATTCTCCCATCAGGCTGTCGCGTTCTCCGTCCGGGAGGCTGGCGAAATCAATGCCTGCCTTACGGATCAGGTAGGCCAGTTCACGGGTCGTCAGAGTGGCGTCGATGTCTTGCTGTCCGCTGGAATTGAGTTCCGGACGCAATCCTTCGTATTTTTTTGCGATACATGGCATGATGGACACTGTATAGATGTCCTTGGGAGCGTATTGCATCCGCTGCGCGCCGTAGGTCTTCGCCAGCGCACCGTTCATGCCGATGGGAGACTTGCAGGACGAAAAATGCGGCAGCAGTTCCGGGTAGAACGTTTCGGCGTATTTCTGCCAGCCGGGGCAGCAAGATGTGAACTGGGGAAGATCTTTTTGGCCGCCCAAGCGTTCCACAAACTCAGACGCTTCTTCCCATATGGTGACGTCTGCCGCGAATTCCGTGTCCCAACAGTGAGAGAAGCCCAATGCCTTGAGGGCGGACAGCATCTTCCCAGTAGTCACAGTTCCGACAGGCAGGCCAAAGGCTTCGCCGAGCGCATAGCGTACGGACGGAGCCGGCATGGCCACGCATTTCACGTGGCTGTCCTTGAGCTTTTCTTCCAGTTTGGGGACCCATGATCGAACCTCGTATATCGCCATCGAAGGACAATGGGTCAGGCACTGCCCGCAATTGATACAGAGCTCCCGGTATTTGATGGTATGCGGCTCGAAAGTTTCCCCGTAGATGGCTCCAGTAGGGCAGTATTGTTGGCACGTATCGCACCCGATGCACTTTTCCTGATCGATCTCAACAAAGGTCAGGCTGTCAGGTTGTACCCCTGTTTCGGGCACATTGAGTTCGTATTCGACATGTTCCATAACGACACGTGTCATTCTACCCTCCTGTCGCTCATAAGGTTACAAAAAACTGCTCCATCCCCGGCGCGCCATGATGACATCCTCCCCGTGCCGCATGGAGTTAGGGGAACGGAGTGTTGGCTTTCCATAGGATATAGGAATCCGCCGGATGCTCGCCGACGTTAAGGGGCACCGCCGTTGCGGGCAGACGAATGCGGAGAGCATCCACGATATGGGCAAGGTGTTGCTGGTCTTCATGGATCCCACCCGACTGGAGAACGATAGTGTTACGGTACGTTCCGCTTTCAAAGATAGCCCCTTCGGCAAGGTGGTGGCGGTGTGGCGTGGGGTTGGCCGAGTGCAGCCCGCAATAGCGGCAGTTCCGTTCATAGTGGTCCGAGAACTCGATCCGCCCGCAGACAAAGGTATGCGTCCCCTTCTCGCGTTGGCGCTCCTCACTTGCACGGGCGCAGAGCTCCGTGTAGGGCGTTTTGGACAGCTGTTTAGAAGATCTTCCTGGAACATGGCTGCCTCCCCCCAGAACTGGCGGCTAAAACCTGAAATCTCGCTGTCCGGCCGCGATTTTCTCCAGACGTTCGGCCGCGATGTGCCTGATCCTCTCGTTCGGAATGTTGCCCAGTTCCCTCCGGAGCAGCGCCGAACCGGTACGTCGCGCCTGTTCGGAGGCGTAGTCCTCCAGATACTCCTTCAAAGTCATCAGCGCGTTGGGATGGCAGCAGTCGGCAATTCTGCCGCTTTTGCACAGCGCCATGAATCGGTCGCCCGTCCTGCCCTCCCGGTAACAGGCCGTACAGAAGCTCGGGATGAAGCCGAGCTCCATCAGCCAACAGACGACCTCGTCCAGTGTCCTGTTGTCGCTGACGTCGAACTGGGCCGAATTTTCCTCTTCGGAGTCCGGAGAACCGTACCCGCCGACGCTGGTTTTCGACGCCCCGCTGATCTGGGATACGCCGAGCCGGATGACCTTTTCCCGGGTGGCCTTGCTTTCGCGGGTCGAAATGATCATGCCCGTATAGGGGACGGCAAGCCGCAGGCAGGCGCAGATCTTGGCAAATGTTTCGTCGTCGATGCCGTTGCCGAACTCGTCGGGATCGATGTCGTCAGCCCGCTTCACCCGGGGTACGCTTATGGTGTGTGGGCCGACGCCGTGTACGGCTTCAAGATGCTCCGCGTGCATCAGCAGCGCGGCGAACTCGTAGTGATACCTTTCGAGGCCGAACAGGACACCGATGCCCACATCGTCGATTCCACCCTGCATGGCTCTGTCCATCGCTTCGGTATGATAGGCATAATTGTGCTTCGGCCCCGCCGGATGGAGCTTCTCATAACTCTGCTTGTGATACGTTTCTTGGAACAGAATGTAGGTCCCGATTCCGGCGTCCTTGAGTTTTCTGTAGTTCTCGGCGGTGGTTGCGGCTATATTGACGTTGACCCTGCGGATCGCCCCGTTCCCGTGTTTGACGCTATATATGGTCCTGATGCTTTCCAGAATGTATTCAATGGGATTATTGAGGGGATCCTCGCCGGATTCTATGGCAAGTCGTTTATGCCCCATGTCCTGAAGAGCCGTCACTTCTCGGACGATGTCTTCCTGCGTTAGTTTTTTCCGCGCAATATGCTTGTTTTTCGCATGATATGGACAGTAGGAGCAGCTGTTTATGCAGTAATTCGACAGATACAGTGGTGCGAACATCACGATGCGGTTGCCGTAGATATCCTGCTTGATCCGCTCAGCCAGCGCATAGATTTTTTGAACCTTTTCCGGCACATCGCAGGCCAGAAGAACGGATGCTTCGCGATGAGAGAGCCCCTTCTTTCGTTCCGCCTTTTCGATGATGGAATCGACCAGCCCGAGGTTGTTCCTGTTCTCTGACGCGTATGCTATCGAGGCGAGGGCTTCGTCGTGGCATATGAACTCTTCGGCATTCAATGACGACGGATTATACATGGCTTATGTCCTTGTCATGGTGTTTGATGGAACGGTATTCCCATAATGCCTGTTTGATGCCGGACCTTGTCCATCTCACAACTATTTGGATATAATGAATATAAAATACTATTTTAAAGCCTACGCCCTCGTGTTACTTTTGTCAATATAATGTTACGAAAAAAGCGATTACGTTCTCCAATTCACAATAGTTGACTCGCGGAACAAGTATCCCACTGGAATCACTATCACTAGTTCTGGGTATATTGCTCGTGATATGGTTTTCCCATTACATTCCATCCCGTTATCTCTACCAGAAGGCCATGAGTTGGAAGGCCAAGTAATCACTGTTCCAACGAGGATCGAAGCGCCCACGTTTTTGACGAACTTGTGTAGGATTAAATCTGATTCCACTAGCAGCCAGACTCGGCAAGGCCAGTCTGATTTTTTGTTGTAACTTGTCTGGTTTTATTTCATCTTTTTGATTTATAGTGGTTCAGACTTGATCTGACAGTCACTCCGTTTTGACAGCGGCTTCTGCCCGATTAGTTGAGCTGTCCGACCTTTTCCGTCCAGAGGGATTTTCCTTCAATAAGCGTCTGCATGGGAGTCCTTCCGCAGCACATTTTGCCCTGGTGGGTTCTTTGGGTGTTGTAGCTGTCTATCCATGTGTCCAGCAGCTTGGAGTTCTTCCAGAGACTGATACAGCTTTCGCCGGAAGGCAACCTGATAAAACTCATTCAGAATAGTTTTATGAAACCGCTCACAGATACCATTTGTCTGCGGATGACGCGCTTTGGTCTTTGTATGCTCAATGCCATTCACGCCGAGATAGAGTTCATAATCATGGGCCTCAACCCTGCCGCAGTACTCTGTGCCTCTGTCTGTCAGCATGCGGATGAGCCCCATGTTCATTGAGGAAAAGAAGGGAAGTACCCGATCATTCAACAAGTCAGCGCCAGTAATGGGAGCCTTGGTCGTGTGCAGCTTGGCTGCGGCCCACTTGGAGTATGTGTCCACAAAAGTCTGCTGGTAAATGCGGCCTACGCCCTTGATGGTGCCGACATACGAGAGCTTTTCCAAGGCACGCAGACGCTGTTTCATGGACGCCAGATCGTGACGCATCCAAATGGATCGTACGCCAGACGGTGAAACAAATACACCTTGCTTACGCAGTTCATTGCTTGCGCGCGTCTGTCCATATGCAGGAAAGTCGATAGCAAAGGCCGTGACGGCAACCTCAATAGCCTCTTCAACTCGATTTTTCAGGTTGGGCTTGCGCCTGCTGACCTCGAACAGGGCTTCAACGCCTCCAGCGTCTCTAGCGGCCTGATACCGATAAAAGGTATCAGGCGAAAATCCCATCATCTTGCAGGCCTTGGAAATATTGCCAAGCTCGGCGGCGAGATTGAGAAGCCCGGCCTTGTGTTTGATGACGTTTTGATTGAAACTTTCCATTGGGAATTTCCGTGGGCGTGGTGCCCGGTTGATGGTGCGTTTACACTTCCATCAAAACGGAGATTCCCTTTTCGTTCAAGGGATCACTGTCAGATCAAGTCGAAACTAACCTACATATGAAGACTCACCGGCACATCTCCTCTTTTGTTTTTGAACAGTACTGTTTGCATGGCAGATTCCTTGTTGTATCGATTGGTTATGGAGAGCTATTCGCGTTATCCGTTCTTCTCGTCTTTGAGCATGGCTGGTAGGCCGTATGCACATCTGTTTCAGTGCGGCCTTGTCTTACGGTTTGCATAGGATAATCCACCGTTAGCATGGCAGCCCTTCTTTGAGAGTTCCTGTGATTTGGACTCTATCCGCCCGGCCCGCCGGAAAATAGGGAATTTCTCCACAATTTCTGCCTATTGCTCTATGTCTGACGGCATGACATGGAAGTCGATGTGTGACATTGAGAACATTGACGGGATACGGGATGGCATTATAGGGATGAAAGACGAGGAAATACATGAAGAAAAAAAGGTGGGCACGGGCTGCACAAGCTGGAAAACACTTGGGTAGTTGCCCAATTCTCCACATGAACGGTTTTGCGATAAACAGGATTACTCTCAAACGGAGGCAAGGTGCCATCATGACAAGGGCGATACGAGTCAACACGGGCAACAGTTGGGGCATTCTCCGGGACATCATCCTTCGGAATACCGCTTCTCGTTCCGAGAGCTATATAACGCCCATCAAAGGTTTCGAGTTCCACCGCCAGGTGAGCAACGCCGATCCTAAGCCGCATTTTTACGAGCCGGTTATCATTGTGGTGGTTCAAGGAAAGAAGCTGGTAAAAATAGGGGCGGAAGAGCACCATTATGGTGAGAACATCTGTTTTGTGTGTGGTGTGGACATGCCGGTCTCCAGCTGCGTCATGGAAGCCAGTAAAGAAACACCCTACCTGTCCATGTCGTTGAAGCTGGATACCGGCCTGATCGCCAGTCTGGCGTCGCAGATACCTTCGCCGTCAGACTCCACGGTCTACAGGGGCGCGGGTACGCAGGAAGTCGATCCGGACTTGCTGGATGCCTTTGTGCGGCTGGCCGAATTGACGGAAAAGCCGGAACAGATTTTGGTGATGCGGGATATGCTGATGCGGGAAATCCATTACCGCCTGCTGGCGGGGGCATTCGGCAATACCCTGTGTTCACTCAATACTCTTGGTTCCCAGGGGCACCAGATTACCAAGGCTATTGCCTGGCTGAAGGAATTCTATAAAGAACCGCTGCTCGTGGAGGACCTCGCTAACCGTTCGCATATGGCCCCATCAACATTCCATAAATACTTCAAAAGGATAACGACGCTGAGCCCCTTGCAGTACCAGAAGCGGCTGCGTCTTGGTGAAGCCCAGCGCCTCATGCTGTCCGAAGGCTACGACGTGACGCAGGCCGCCATGGCTGTCGGGTACGAAAGCGCGACGCAGTTTATCAGGGAGTATAAACGTCTTTTCGGCGATCCGCCGCGCAGAAATGTCATGAGCATGAAGAATATAGCGAAAGGAGCACCGCAGTGGGCGGCCATGTAACTGCGGGGGGGGGAGCCTCGGCTTTTGAGCTGAAAACTTCCCTTGAAAAAAGAAATCTCCGTTTTGATGGAACTGTAAACGTACCATCAGCCGGGCATTACGCCCACGGAGATTTTGTGTTTGTTTTTATTATAGTTGCCGTATTTCGCTGAAGCGTTCCTGTATCATTAGAGGAATACCTCCGCTGCTGGAGAAAACACCTGATACTTTTTCCATACGGTATCACGCGGGCATAACCATCGTCGTCCTGAACGGGATCAGAGAAAAGCGCATTGTAGCACAAAAGTTCTTATTGGATGTGAAGGTCATCGCGCCATCAAGGCGAATACGCCCCATCCAAGGTATTCACGCGTATACGTGGCATAATGTTTTGGTTCCAAGGTCAGCTGGGTTCGAACTTCTTTTGCAAAGTCGTCGTCAGGGTTCGCTTCGAGCCATCGTCGCATAGTGAGCCATTTGGCTGCCTCATATCTATCCCAGCCTTCCTGGTCAGCCAGAACCATTTCCACAACGTCATAGTTGAGGTCGCCGAAAGATGCGAGAAGTTCTGGAAGGATGAGAAAGTCGATGACGGCATTGGCATGGCAAGCTTTGGCAACATCTTCCGTTGGAGGCAATTGCCGCCAGTAGGGCTCACCGATGAGGATGATACCTCCGGTGCAAAGGCTTTTGGCCAGAAGCTCGATGGTTCCGGCGACCCCCCCACCGATCCATGTGGCACCGATACAGGCCGCTACGCCGACCTTTTCCTCGGTGACGTAGCCGACAGCATCTCCGTGGATGAATTTGACTCTATCTGAGACTTCGAGTTCTTCAGCACGGAGTTTCGCTTGCTCGGAGAATAGCTGACTCATGTCGATGCCAACACCGGTGATTCCGTAATCACGTGCCCATGTGCACAACATTTCGCCCGAACCACTGCCGAGATCGAGTACGCGGGTTCCCCGTTCCAGACGTAACGCAGCACCGAGAGTGGCGAGTTTTTCTGATGTGAAGGGGTTATGGATACGGTGAGCACTTTCGGTAATGTTGAAGATGCGTGGGATGTCCAAAGTAGAAACTCCTTGTGATAAGTGATGATTAAAAACGCTATGTTGTTCAGGTATTGGATGCAACCTACTTCTTGTTTCAGAAAAGAAAAAGCGCCTCGAGCGAAGCCAAAGCGTCTTTATTGTAACTGTTTTTGATGGTGCTAATAATTTCGTATATAGTTTTTCTGACAAGCAATATCATTTCTCCAAGTCGCTAACAGCGCATCGCGCCAGACGTATGGCTAGAATTTGCCTGTTTCTTGCTTGGAGAGTTTTTTGTCTTTGTATATGTAGGGCACTTGTTAGCTGTATTACGTGAAATATAACTCTATTTCCATAGCTAATTCCCATTTAACGTGACGTTCATATTTTTCTTGGTGCTTGACCTTTTCCACCGCCTTTCCTTCGCCATTGGACTCGTTGTTTTTTTATCTCGATGCCGTCCTCCTTTTGTCTCCGAACCGCCGGGCGGCGAGTTTCCAGCAGAGGGGTTCCACGTTGCCTTTGCGCTGGGCGAAACTACAAGTTGCGTGTCGATCTGTGCTTTGCCCACCCGGGCGTTTCGGTTGTATCCGTCGATTTCCTTCTGATTATTCATATAAAGGGGAATGACAAAGGAGATTATCTGCACGTTGATGTTCTTGTTGAGATAGGGATGCATCCATGTGGCTTTCCCATTCCTGATCGGGGTGTAGTACCAGCCTACATGTTCGGTATCCTCCGGGCTGAATCTGGAGAAGTCGGTGGGGAGGTACTGCCGGAAACTGCCGTCAAGCGTCGTTTTGCTTCAAAACAAGCCCGATGTCGGCGGCGTAAATTCGGGATTGAAGCGGACGTAGACCGCCAGCGTCTTGACCGATTGCTGGATTCTCGAGACAGCGCATTGATTTCCTGTTTTTTTCTTTGCACATGAGGTTCATGATTTTTACCGAATCCTCATCCACCACATGCTTGGCGTTCAGAATGCCCGCTCCTCCGATCACGCTTGAGGAGAGGAGAATGCAGCCAAGAATCAAGACAATAAATTTGGTCTGGATGGATTTCATCTTTATGCCTCCCCGTGTGAGATTTGCCGCTCGTCGGTTAAAAGACATCCGTGTTTCCTGTTGGGGCAATCCGGCCGCAAGCGGATTTCTTGAGCATGATTCAGGAAGACAGTCGTTGGCTTGACGGATAACATGAGGATATGGTTGGCAAATACGTTGATAGGGGCAGGCCGGACACGTGCTTGGTGTCCTTTGTGCTGTGGGGGATATGATGCGGATGTTCGTAAGGAAGAGGGAAGGAGTATGAGCATCCGGCAGCAAACCAGAGAGGATTGGAGGGTACCGCTTTCAGGGCATAGGGAGTAGGAGTTCAGCGCCAGCACTTTTTTTATGGGTGGGCTGCCGCAATTGAATGGTCGCCAGCGGATTTTCAACGAGCCTTGCAGCGCCTTCGGCCATGTCGTTTTTATGGCGTTTTTCGGCTCCGTCAGACGCTCGACGGGACTGTTCTCTGCCGCCATTTTCATGAGCAGCCTCCCTATTCCAAACGATGCACTCAAGCTAAACGGCTGAGTACAACAAAAGGACAACGAAAAGAGGGGCTGTCCGCAGAAAGCACAGATATGCCGTCAGCGCACCTTGCTGTCCAAGTAGCCGACCATGAATTCCGCCCAGCCATAGTTGGCCATGTATTCGCCGGAATAGGCGTTGACGGCTTCCAGATCCTAGGCAAGGAAGCGGTAGAAATCACAGTCCAGCTTTGTCATATCCACCGCAATGTTATATTGTAGGTCTTGATGATCACGAGGAATATAGCGTGCGGTTGTCAGCGATTCCGTGTTTCCCCGCAGGTATCTGGAGAAGAGCGTCACCGCCTGTTTGGCCTTTTGGGGATCGATATTGCAAAGCTGCCGGATGGCGGTCAGGCTATTGTACAGGAAGTGGGGCTGAATTTGGGACAGCATGATGGAGATTCTCGATTGCAAGAGCTGTTTTTCCATCTCTTGGGTATGGGCCGCCTGTGAAAAGCATTTCCGAACATCGTTGACCGACACGGCAAGCTGCCTGCAAATAAAGATGATAATGTCGGTTAAGTAGACGAATCCGTCGGGATCGAGGGGAAAAAGCGGGTTGAGCATATCCACGATCCGGCAGAACAAGAGGATGTATACCACGGCCAGAAACGACCAGTCCGCTTGATCTCGCGGCGTGCCATCTGCACGGTGAGGCAGACGGCGGCGACTATGATCTCAAGGAGATAGGGGGGACGAGAAAAACAGGGCGGTCTCAAAGCCGTCCAGTACCCCGGTGGCCTGAAGCAGAGCGCCGGGGACGGTCAGGAGAATGCCGACACAGATGAAGGCAAGGAGAAACAATCGGCTTCTTCCGCAAAGGGGATCAAGAAGATACCGCAGCAGAAGCAGATCGTTGAGAGCGAAAACGGTGGAATGAATCACAGCTCAATGGGGTAGGGGAGCAGCAGGGTGATGATCCCCGAAAAGAGCATCATCCACAGGTCCTGAGACAGCGTAAAGAGGCAAGGTGCAGCGGAGCGCGTTTCAGGGGCACTTTCATCAGGTGGAGGATCACCCTGATGGCGCCAAGCCCTGCGGCCAGCAGGACGATGACGGCCCCTAGCATGACCAGCACGCCTTCGGTGGGTAAGTATTTCAGAAAGAGCGGGGGAGTGTCCCCCACATGGATTTCGTTCAGCAAATAGCCGTAGAGTCCCGGTATATCACTTCTGGGGCGGCAGGAAAGGATGATGATTTCGTCCGTGGTCGAAATACCGAGGGAAGTGAGGCTGAGCCAGCCGTTGCCCGCCGTTCTGGTGCCCGGCGGAAGATCCTGGGGCGTCCCAAGGGAACCGATCTTTATGCCGTTTTGATGCAGTTCCATCCCGATATGGCAAATATAGAAGTAGATCTTTCGGTTTTCGGGGATGGGTTTGTCAAAATGTCCCTGCAGCACCACGATGGGGTAGCGGGCATTGTCGAGGGATATTTCCGGCGTCCATACAGCCTACCCGGAACCGACCTCCGGCTGATAGACGCCTGCAAGCGGATTTCCTGCACATCCAGGGAGGATTTGCCGTTGCCCGCCCGCCGGAACTCATATGTCATCACCAGCGTAATCGCAACAAGCGCCACTGCCAGCAGCGCCCGCGTCAGGATTGTCAGTTTGCATTCCATGACCTCTCCCCCCGCTACTCATTGACATATTCTCATATGTTTTCAAAGAGCCACGGGGGGGCCGCCGGCACCGCTCGGGAGGAGTTATTCGTCTGGAGCGTTCATTTGTGGATGTATTACCCTAGCTGAAGGCTTGCCAATCCTCCATTTTACAACTGTAGGCTTTTCAAAGAACCGTTGCTTGTTTGCTCAGTATGTGAATGAATGGAACGATAACCGTTCTATAGCGATTCATGTGATGTCGTCATCGTAAAGCGTTTCCAGTCCGCGCAGAGTAACATCCAGAGAAGGATGGCAAGCTGCACGAGCTGTGAGGCCACCATTGCCCAGTATATCCCGCTGGAAGACTCCATTACAATATGTCCCAGCCACCAAGATAGCGGTAATCGCACTCCCCATACGGAAAAAAGATAACTCCACATGGGATACTGCGTGGCACCCGCCCCGAGAAATACGCCGACCAGCACAAGGTTCGCCACCATAAGCGGCGCCGACAAAAAATTGAAAACGAGATAGCGGACTGTTTCGAGTCGGACTTGAGTATCGTTAGTCATCAGGGTGGCCAGTTCATCGCGGATGAACCAAAGGCCACAGGTCAGCAGGCTCATGCCGATGACCGCCAGTTTCAGCATGTCGTATGCGGACTGTTGTGCTTCCTTCTTGTTCCCGCTGCCGAGAGAATGCCCCACCAATACAGCCACGGCCATCTGGCAAGCCACGGCGGGAAGAAAAATAATCGCTTCAATACGCATGCCTGCGGTCAATCCGGCCAGCGCATTGACGTTGTCGTGGGGGAGCGTCATCGTGATCACGAGGACAAGGACAAAACCTGTTTGCCAGAGGAAGGACGTTCCCAGAGCGGGTAGCCCTATCCGAAGCAGATACTTCCCTCCGCAGCGCATCCAGCGCAGGGGAGGGAGCGAATCATGCTTGAGCAATCCGAAGGGAAACAGCGCAAAAAACAGGATGCAAGCTCCCAGAGTTACAGAAATGAAAGTGGACCATGCAAGCCCGGCAGCCCCATAACGGGGAAATCCCCACCAGCCTAGGCCAAAGGCAAGATCGCCCCATATATTGAGCAGCCCCGTCACCAGCGTGATAACAAGCGGCAGGCGTACGGAACGTACGGCGCGCAGCACGGCCGTCACTATTGCCAGAAGGTATTGTCCCGGCAGTGTCCATAAATATATCTGGAGGAAAGTATCCGCAGGCTCCATGAGGTGCTGCGGCGTCTGCATGATATGCAGCAGATCTTGGCGGAAAGAGCCTCCGAGGTGTGCTAGGCAAATGCCTGCCACCATTCCTGCCAGCAGCACCAAGCCGGTGAAACGTCGCGCACGCCTCTGCCGCCCAGCTCCGATGCTTTGGCTCACGGCAGCGACGGCACCGTTGCCCGTGGCGATGCCAACGGCCATCAAGACCATGTGGCATTGTGCTATGAGGCCTATGGATGCCTGAATATCCGGCCCGATGCGTCCTGCGGCCCACACGTCCGTCAGCCCTATGCCAAACTGTACGAGAAGCATGAGCATTTGCGGCCATGTGAGCGCCCACAACGATGCCCAACGCGAGCTGTGAGGGGTGTCATGCATGATCTCTCCCCAAAAAAACGGCGGAGGCTCAGAGCTAGCCTCCGCCAGAATGATATCCGTCCTCTCTTGGTGCCATCCGGCCGTTCCCTGAATGGGGTCTTTCTAGTCGGCCGACATTTCAAGGGCACGGCGATGGGTCGCCAACACGGTCTCGATGATGGCCCCGCGTACCCCCAGTCGATCCATTTCATTCACACCCACAATGGAGGAACCGCCGGGCGAGCAGACGTTCATACGCAGCTTGGCGTGCGGTACTTCGGGGTTTTCCTGTGCCAGCCGGACGCTGCCTACCATCAGTTTTTCTGCGAGCTGTTTAGCATCGTGGTAAGAGAAGCCGAGGCGCAACCCAACTTCCACGAATGACTCCAGCAGGTGAAAGATGAATGCCGGGCCGCTGCCGATGAACGCCGAAAACTCGGGAATGTGCGATTCGTGCAGAACCACCGTCGTGCTGATGGCGCTAAAGAGTTCCAGCACGAGTTTTTTCTGTTCTTCATTCAAGGCCGGATCATCCAGGCATAACGCGCAACAGCCTTCTCCGACCATAGCCGGCGTGTTGGGCATGATGACCACCGTTGGGCAGGTATCGCCGCTGTACGTTTTGATGCGCCGCAGGGATACGCCGGCGGCCAGAGAAACCAGTATCTTGCCGTCAAGGTGCGGCGCGATTTTTTCCACCACGCCCTGTACATGTTGCGGCTTCACGGCAATGAGGATGACGTCCGCTTGCTGCGCTACTTCGATTTCATCGTCACACGCCCTCAGGCCGCAACGCTCATGCAGCGCGTCAGTCGCAGCCTGGCAAGGATCAAAACCGATGACCTGCCATTTTTCCAGTTTGGCGACACCGCTCAAAATGGCTCCCCCCATATTGCCGCAGCCGATACTTCCAAATGTCAACATAAAGACTCCTTTGCTTCTTTGCTACAGAGAGATCAGTATACCCAGCAGCAGGATCGTTCCTACCGCACAGGGAACCACCGCCACGATAAATGGTTTCCAGTTTCGAGTGACGCGGCAGCAACCCGCAGCGCCCTTGTTGGCTTCCTCCGCAAATCTGGAGAAGCCAAATTTCCAAGCCACAAAGACGCTCATCAGCAAGGCTCCGACAGGCATGAGCAGTGCCGTCACCACGTACTCGGCGAAGACGAAGATGCTCCTGTCCCACAGCCGGATAGACGCCCACGGGGCATGGGCTCCGTAGGAGAGCAGCGGCGGAAGGCTTAGCAGCAATACTGCGGCCAGCACGAGGAACAATGTTTTGTTGCGTCCGAGCTTCCAAGCTTCATCCAGCGTGCCGACTACGCCTTCCACCAGCCCCAGGCCGGAAGCAAAACCCGATATGATGAGCAGAAAGAAAAATCCCGCGCTCAAGAACCAGCCGCCCGGCAGATGGGCAAAGACGGCGGGCATGGTTTCGAAGACAAGCCCCGTCCCGGCGGCCTTGGTCAATCCAAAGGCATACATGGCTGGAAAGATGGCCAGCCCGGCCAAAACGGCTACGGCCGCATTGATGGCGATAATGATCAGTGCGTCGGCAATGATGTTGCTTTGTTCGTTCAGATAGCTGCCAAAAACAAAGGCGGTGGAAACGCCGATGCCCACGGCAAAGAAGGTATGTCCCAGCGCGTCCAGCACCACCTGAATATCGATGCGGGAAAAATCAGGCTTCAGGAGCCACGCGACTCCTTTTTCCGCTTCCGGCAGGCTTAGCGAGCGCACTGCCAGAATGCCCAGAAACAGCAGGAGTACCGGCATGAGGTATTTGCAGGCCCTTTCCAGCCCGCTTTTGAGCCCGGCTCTGATGATTCCCCCCATAAGTACGATCGCCATCAGGACATATAGCCCCAATGCTCCGACGCTGGACGATGTGACGTCGAACAGCGGGCTCAATGCGGCCAAATCCGTACCGTAGGCGAAGGCTCCTCCGAGGCTCTTGACAAAATAGACCAAGAGCAGTGCCAATATGACGGAATAATAGGAAAGAATCCCTATACCCGATGCGATGCCCAGCCAGCCCATCAATCGGAAGGGGCTGCGGGGCGGCGTGAGCTGGCGCATCCCCAAGATACCGCCGTGGCGCGTAACGCGTCCCAGCATGATTTCGGCAATGAACAGGGGGACTCCTACGCACAACGTTGTCAGCAGATAGAGCAACAGGAAAGCTCCACCGCCGTTCTTGCTCATCATGTAGGGAAAACGCCAGATGGCTCCCAGCCCGACGGCGAATCCCGCTGTTGTCATGATGAAGCCGAGACGGCTTCCCCAAGTGACGCGTTCGCTCATGTTGTTTCCCTGGGGCGCGGCGCTATCATGAAGCGCCGCGCCGGTTAGGAGGAGACGGAGACTATGCCTGTACGGGCTCCGGCGTTTCTTCAATCAATACGGTATCCATTTGCGAGGTGGCCAGCCGCTCCTTGGCGTCCTCGGCGCTTATCTTCACGATGCCGATCCCAAGCATGGCACAGGCAAGGCCGATGAACACGCTAGAATAGTTGAAGACCATCCACGGTACGTATTCGAAGGCGCTTACACCCAGCACACCGCTCATATAGACGGCGCCGGACGCCCACGGAATGGCCCCGTCAAGCATGGTGGCCGAGTCCTCCAGCGCACGAGAGAGGTTCTTGGGATGCAGACGACGCTTGAGGTAGGACTCCTTGAACAGGGAGCCGGGGATCAGGATGCCCATATAGGCCGACCCGGTGGAGAAGCAGAGCACAACACAGGACAGGAGCGTCGAGGCGATGAGCCCGCCGTCGGATCGCACTCGCTTGAGCATCTTCTGGAGTACCACGGTGAGCATGCCACTGCCGTGCATGATACCGCCGAACGCCATGGCCACACACAGCATCCCCATGTTTTCGAGCACGCCCATCATGCCGCCGCGGTTCAGCAGCGTCTGCACGGATTCTGTCGGCGTGGCCAGATAATGCGTCATGCTGACCTTGAAGCCGGTAGTGGTCGAGAGGATACCCCCGCGCAAATCGAATCCCTGGAGGAGGCAGCCGAGCGCCACGGACAGAATGGTGGTCAGGATAATGGTGGGCAGAATGGGCCAACGCAGAATGGAACCGGTGATAAGCAACAGGGGAGGCACAGCCAGCAGAAAGTGCAGTTTGTAGATTTCGGTCAGCTGGTTCATGAAATCTTGAACTTGAGCAGGGGTGTGCAGTTCGCCTGTAACGCTGGAGGAGGCGAAGAAGAAAACAATACAGCAGAGGATCGTGCCGGGTATCGTGGTGTAAAACATGTGCCCGATGTGTTCGTAGGTAGTGGCTCCGGCCACAGCAGGCGCCAGGTTTGTCGTGTCGGACAAGGGAGACAGCTTGTCGCCGACGTAGCAGCCGCTCAGAGCCGCCCCGGCAACGGGTGCCAGCGGGATCCCCAGACCGTGGGCAATGCCGATCATGGCCACGCCGATAGTGGCGGCCGATCCCCATGAGGTACCGGTACAGCAGGATGTCAGGGCGCAAATAAGGAAGGCGCTCAAGAGCATGTAGTTCGGGTTCACCAGTTCAAGGCCCCAGTAGACCATGAAGGGAACGGTGCCGCAGAACATCCAGGCGCCTACCATGCAGCCGACGCTGAAAATGATCAGCATCCCCTGCATGGCCACATTGATTTTGTTGAGGATGGCCTCCTCCAGCTGTTGCCACTGGCAGCGCAAGTACCAAGCCATAAACCCCGCAATGACTGCGGAGCAGAGAATAAGAGGCTCGATTCGATAATCAAGATAAAGCCTTCCGCCCATCAAAATGACGAACATGGCAACAAGCGGAAATACGGACTGCAATAATGTTGGTTCTCTACCGGAAGTATTCATAGTGACCTCTGGGAGTTTGCGATACCGTATTCAGTAACAACCATTGTATTCCTGCTTTGAATATGGTTGTCGGGCAAGTCATCGGCCTTTGCTTCAATCAATATTCGTCATGATATGGATATCGCGCTTGGCCAGTTCGGGCTGCATCAGGCTTAAAGGTACCCGCATGGGCATGACCAGTCCTCTTTCCGTGAAGCCGCCGTTGGCGATGAGGGAGGCGGCGATGGCGACGGTAAAACCCACAAGCCGTTGCATGGAAGTCAGCCCGGCGTCGAGATCCGCATAGTCAATGATGGTGTGCGTAACGCTGACCGGAGTACCGTTCTTGCGGCCCCGGGCCTCCACCCGGATATAGCCCACATCCCGTTCGTCCTTGCGGTACCAGAACTGCTGCTGTGAAGTGAGCAGCGCCGTGCAAAACTCCAGAGGGGAAACCGGGGTCCCGTTGACCATGACCGGCTCTTCTCGCAAAAAGCCACACCGGACCATGACATCCCAAAAAGCACAATGGCCGGGGAGACGTGCCGAAAAACGGTTCATGTTTCGGACCTTGCCGCTGATGCCGAACATGTCGGCAAAATTCTGGCAATTGCCCGCCGCGTAGCATTCGAGGTCGCAACCCAATGTTTCGTCATGCAGGATATGCGTATTTTCAGGAGCGAACAGTCTGTCCGCAGGCACAACTACCGTCTGGCCGTCCACGATCTTCTTGGTTTCGCGGTAATAGGAGACGAGGGTGCTGTGTGGTGACCAAGAAAACTTGTATGACAAAGGGTTGTTGCAAGCGGCCTCTTCGGGGAATCCCGCTCCGTAGGAATAGAAATGCTCTATCTCGTCCATCCTGCTCAGCGCGTCAGCGCCCAGCAAAAGATCAAGGCCGGGATCCATACCGAAAGCGATGAGCAGGGTGCAGCCATTGCGGCGCGCGATCTCGTCGATTTCGTCCATCTCCTGTTTCATCTGCCTAAAGAGAACGGGATCCGTCATGGATTGCCCTATGTAGTACATGCTGCTCACCAGATGGGTACCGGTTTCGGCTGCGATGCACCCCACTTTCATGGCCAGCGATATGGGCAGGAGTTCAATGACCACATCGTGTTCGGCCAGCAGATTGCGCAGGGCCTGCTCATCATTGGCGTCCACCGTCAATGCCCGGACGCCGCACGCTTCATAATCCGCTTTTTCGCTTTCGTAACGTGCGCCGCAATCGGCCACGGTGACATGGGCAAACGTATTGTGCGCCAATACATCGTGCAGAGCCCCCTTGCCCTGCAACCCCATGCCCAAGATCAATAAATTCTTAGAAGACATACTGTTACTCCCTTTGAAAGCACGGTTTAGCGCCCACGTAGCAGCATTGCCGCCAGCGTAAAACGCATAAATGTGTTTCTTGATAAATTTATTAATGCATTCATTACGAGCTGTGATTAGAACCTAGTCTCCGCACTTTTTGTTGTCAAGAAAAATTGTGAGGCCCTTGCCCTTTGGGGGCGCCCAGCGGAAAACCTTTACAGGCCACGGCATCGTGGGTATCTTTCACGAAAGTCAGGGAGATAACATACATGAAAGGCAAGGAAAACGCCGAGCAAAAAGCCTATCGGCTCATTATCCACGACATAAAAACCAAGTGCCAGCCCGGCGATTTTCTCTTGGAGCGGGACTTGGCCGAGCGTTTCGGCGTAAGCCGCACTCCGGTGACCATTGCACTGAATCGCCTTGTAGCTGAGGGATTGCTGCAAAAGCTGCCCAAGAAAGGTTGTTTTATTCCCAATCTCAACTATGATGATGCTCGCGCCGCTTTCAGTGTCCGCATTCTGCTTGAATGTGAGGCGGCGAGATGTGCGGCACAGAATGCACAAGCTGAAGACTTATTGGAAATGGAACGTATCTTGGCGGCTACGGAGGAAGCTATCGACACAGACAACTTCCTCAGCTTCACGTTCCGGGACGAGGACTTCCATCATGCGCTGGTGCAGGCCTCCGACAATATGTATTTGTATGACGCATGGTCACGCATTTATCTGCGCTGCAATCTATACACCCGCTTTTTCGATCGGCTTTACACACGTAAAACACCGCTCAAATCCGGCACGTTGGCGGAACATACGGCTATTTTCAATGCACTACGCCACAATGATACGGAACTGGCCGTTTCGCTGGTAAAGAAGCACTGCAAGGATGCACTCTCGTATGTAACCAATTCATAACCTGCCTGAAGTCGTCCTCCGACATATTACGCAACCAGCATCTTGCCTTGCTTTGGAGCACCTTCCCACTGTGGCATAAAAAACATGAAGGAATAGGGAAATCCTTCATGGCTTTGGTCTGTCAGGCTGTGGAAAACATTACCGGAGTTATGGTGGTGCTGATACTGCAAAGGTTTTCGCCGGGAAGATATTCTCGTCCCCCATACAGCTCAGAGAGCATAAAAAAGCCCCCATGCAGAGATGGGGGCTTTTCAGCTATTGAAGGGACTTATTTTACCAATTTCAAATACGTATTGGTAGCATACTTCCCGTCTTCCACCTTCTTGGCTTCGTCAGAGGTAATGCGGTTGATGTCCCTGAAAAAGGCCGCTACAGATGATTGCCACTGCTGCACCTGGCTGGGAGCTCCGGTATCATCAAAAAGTTCCAATTGTTCCTCAAGGCTGAAGACGGGGTGATATTGCAGGTCCTTCAACGCGAGGGCCGTATCATAATCTTTACCCACAAACGTCTTGTAAAAACGCTGGTATTCAGCAACGAGGTCTTCTGCGGGGGTCTTTTTGAACGCATCCACAGCGCGTAAGAATACCCCAAGGAAACTGGCGGTTATGTCGGGATACTTCTCAGCATACCGGGTATCCGCAACGAGGACGACAGGGTTGCCCTTTCCGGCGGTACGTACGTCTGCGGCCATTACCGCGCCCTTGTTCGCGGCAACGAACATATGGGGAGCCCATAACGCGACCCCGTCACACTCATTGCTTTCAAATGCCTTGAGCACCTGTGCCTGATCCATGTTTTTGATGACAATGTCGCTGTTGGTAAGACCCAGTATTTCCAGCCATGAGGTAAGGGCATAATGGGCCGAGGAAAGCGTGGTTACCCAAAAAGTCTTGCCCTTGACCGTTTCTGGACTACCAAGTACTTCGGGGTACTTTTCGTTCCACCCCTTGGCCTTTGCTATGGGGCTGTCGGGATATACCATTACCGCGTTGCATCCGGATTCGTCGTTGCCGAGGGCGATGATGGATGTACCGTAACGTAAGTTACCGAGCATGGCGGGGACGGCTCCCATCCCTGCATAGACCCATTTCCCGGAAGGAAGCGCATTCAGGATATCAGGGCCGGAATCGAACAGCTGCATCTGAATATCCAGACCGGCTTCAGCATCCCAGCCTTTTTCTTTGGCATACCACATCAAAAAAGCTTCATGCTCGCCCAACCATGCTGTGGGAACTTTCACAATCTCAGAGGCCATAGCGAGGTGTATGGTAAGGCAAAGGGTCATGGCGGCTGCTATCGTCTGCAATACTTTCTTAAACATAACGTACTCCGAAGGTGTTTTTCCCCGGTACGCCTCAGAGCAAAAGACACTAGGTGACGCACCGCAATCAAAGAAAGACACCGAGATAAAGGATGCCCAATATCAGGGAAGTCGGAATTTAAGACAGACTTATTTACAGCTCGCAGAAAGACTCTAGCTTTTTTTATTCCTAGCGGCAAGCCTGTGTTTGTGAAATAGGCAACATGTTTTTAGTCGAATGATTTTTATATAATAGTTTTAATGAGAAAGAGAATAAAAAGACTCCTCCCGTTGTCCGGGGCCTCGGTTTCCGGTATTTCGCTTTCGATAAGATGTATCATGCCGGGAAGAATACCGTTTACGTGAGCCGCCTTGCCGCCGTTGTTTTGGGTTCATTCGAAAGAGGGGTTCCGGGACACACAAGGCCAAGCCCTGATGGTTGGGGCTTGGCCTTGCTTTTGAAAGGGGAGGGGCAGCGCGGGATCCGCTACAGGAACACCTTGCCGATGAGGATGACCACCGCGCTCGCAACGATGAGCGAGAGCACGATAAGGAACGGGGCGATTTTCCAGATGCTTTTGGTGTTGGTCCAGTCGTTGCCGTGCAGCATGGCGGCTGTGGAGCTTGCGGCGGGCGTGAGGAAGGCCAGGCAGCAAGCGATGGTGATGAGGATGACGGGCAGTTCGGACGACACGCCGTTGGTCGAGCAGTAGGTATGCACCACCGGCATGAGCGCCACGGCCAGAGCTGTATTGTTGATGAACTGCGTCATGATGACGGCCACGATGCCCATGCAGAGCACAAAGATCGTGCCGGAACCCGAGCCGAACAGCGGCTGGAGCATCTCAAGCATGAACGCGGTAATGCCGCTTTTGGGGTCGGACAGCGGCCCGGCCAGAGGCAGCGTGAAGGCGAGGATAAAAATGATGGGCCAGGCCACGCCTTCGTTCACCATGGCGCGCCACGGAAGCAGAGCCTTTCCTTTGACGCGTATGGCGCACAGCAGGGCCACCAGCAGGATGCACACGCCGGTATTGCCGATCTTTTTGAAGAAGATGGTCACGGCAAGGTCTTTGGGGAGGAAACCGGGCAGCATCATGAAGATGATGAGTGCGACGAGGAAGCCCAAAAGCAGCTTCTGGATGCCGGTCAGCGTCATGTCCGATTCCTTGATGATCAGCTTGATGTCGAGCGACTCGAGCTTGCTGACGTCGGGCCGGAACAGGTGCTTGCCCAGAGCGATGAACAGAAGCAGGCAGAAGAGGCATGTGGTCAGGGAGGCGAGCAAGTAGAGCGCGTAGTCCACGGAAGTGCCCGACAGCTTTTCATAGGCGCTGATGGCCACGAGCGGCAGGGATTTGAACGGGACGAGCGACATGCCGAGCTGCGCGGCGAACACGGTGCCGATGATCATCATGATGGGGTAGCCGTCGCCTTTTTTGTAGCCACAGATGTCGAATACGCCGTACAGAAGGCTCCAGCCGATGACGGCCGCGGGCGTGGCGCTGGTCAGGCCGCCCAGGATGGCGATGGCGAGCAGCAACGCGAAGGTAAGCCGCCACGGTTTCCCCATGACGCACTTGCGGCTGACGAACCAAAGCGAGATATACTTCGCCAGGCCGTAGCGTTCGAGGGTGGCGCTGAACACGAAGATGAACATCATCATGATGACTGTGGGATCGCCGAAGCCCTTGTTGAGCAGCGCCGTTGCGGGCAGGACGTCGAGCAGCATGAGCGCGAGCAGGCCCACCATGCTGGGCCAGATGATGTCGATAAACACCCACGCGTAGATGACGCCGAGGAACACGCCGATGGTATTCATCCCGAAGGGGGTCAGCGGCGCGATGGGATCGAGCTTGCCGAAAAGGAACGTGATGCAGAGAAAAACTATTATATGGAAGAAATAGTTGACGTTTCCTGAGTTCTGGGGACCGGCGGCGACAGATGCCATACTGACCTCGTGCAGGTTTCAGGGGAGAGGCCCGCGCACGCGGCCCCTCCCTCTGTTTTTTTAGTAAGGCTCGGGCGTAGCCCGTCCCCGTTCGGTATCCACGGTGATCGCGTGCTTCGGGCAATAGATGATGCAGAGGAAGCACGACTGGCAGTCTTCACGGTATACGATTTCAGGCGTGGTCTTGCCCTCGCGCAGCACGTCGAGGGGGCATATCTTCACGCATTTGCCGCAATTGACACAACTTTCAGCGTCTATGGAAAAGATGGGCATGGAGAACTCCGGTTCTTGCTGAGAATGAAATGGATAGCCGGGCCTAGCGGGGGAGGACGTCCAGCCCATAGCGTTCGAACTTTTCAAGCGGGATGGGTTCGGCTTCGACCACGATCTTGCCATCCTTAAAGCTCGACTTGAGCCAGACATTCCAGTGTTCGCCGTCGGTTTCCGTGTAGTCTTCACGGTAATGGGACCCACGGCTTTCCTTTCTCTGGAGGGCGCTGGTGAAGGTCAGGCGCGCCGTCGCCAGCATACCGTGCAGCTCATGGTAGAGCATGAGTTCGTGCATGTCGCGCACGGCTACGTTGGCTTCGATATCGCGTTCCACCTCGTCCAGACCGGCCAGAGCCTCTCTAAGGCTCGCCTCCGAGCGGATGATGTTGTACTTCGCTGGGATAGTCAGCGATTGGATACGGTAGATGGCATCGCCTACGCTCATATGCCCCTTGTGGCCGAACTTGGCGAAGGTTTTTTCCTTGAGGGCGGCGAGCTGCGCCTCATCCACGGGGAGTTGCGCTTGGCCTTCACAGGCTTCCGCCGCGCCTTCACCGGCCTTCCAGCCCGTCACCAAAGCCCAACCCAGGTTGATGCCCCCGGGCCCGGCAATTGCGCCCATGACAAGGCCCTGATTGGCCATGTCCCCCGCTGCGAACAGGCCGGGGATGGTGGTGTCGCAGCTGAAGGACTTCAGCGTGAGGCCCGCGCCGCAACTGGTGGAACCCATGAACCCCGGGATCCACTCCACAGGTTCCGAGAAGGGGTCGACGCCCTTGCTGGCGCAGGCTTCAAAGAACATGGGGAGCATCCGCCTGCTCAGATCCTTGTCTTCTTCACTCATCCCCCTGAGGTCAAAAGAGATGGGCCCGCGTCCGGCCCTCACTTCCTGCGTCATGGCGCGGACGAGGATGTGCAGCATGGCGCCTTCGCCCTGCACGGGGTCGTACTTGTGCATAAAGGTTTCGCCAAGGGCGTTGGTGAAACGGCCGCCCAGGCACTGGAAACGGCTCATGCCGCAGATGTCGAAGTCCTTGGCGGTGGCGTTGTAGGTGTTGGCGAATTCCATGTTGGTGAATTCCGCGCCCACGCGCAGGGCCATGTCGTTCCCTTCGCCGGACACCATGTCCTGCCCGTGGTACTGTCCCTTGAAGCTGCACGCGCCCGTGGAAAGGACCGTATTCTTCGCTTCGAACACATAGAACTGGCCCGTGCGGACATTGAAGCCCGTAGCCCCGGCCACATGGCCGTCCGAGGTCAGGAGTTCCGTGATCATCACGCGGTCGACGATGACCACGCCGAGCTTTTCGAGGATGCCGCGGAGCTTCTTCTGCATTTTGTAGCCGGGGAAGACCACGGCTTCGCGGTGGCCGCGTCCCGGCTTGCGCTTGAAGCGTCCCTGTGCGTCTTTTTCGAACTCCATGCCCCATGAGTCGAGCATCAGGATCAGCTCGTGTACGTTCTTGCCGTACCATTCCAGCCATTCGGGATCGAACATGCTGTCTCCGGCCTTATTCCACCGTTCCAGCCATTCGTGCATGTCGTCCTGCTCAGGGTCGTAGTAGAGGATATCGCCGGCGGCGAAAGTACTCTCTCCGCTGCTGCCGACCCACGCCTTATCGGCAAGGATGACGGTACATCCCTTCTTGATCGCTGCCACGGCGCCCATGCATCCGGCCAGGCCTCCTCCGAGAATCAGGACGTCCGCGCTCAGTCTTTCCGTTTTGGGAATCATAAAGCCTCCTCAAGAGTTTGTGCGAAAAAGGACTTTACGTTCCCTGTAGCAAGTAGCGTGCTAACTTTATAACATGGCAATATTCCATAAAAAGAGGAATGGCAAAGAATCCACGGGCATTATTTCTGTTGCATGAAGAGACGAAATGTTTCACCATTGATGAAACATTTTGGGACGGATGCCCGCTTTGCCGCCCGGAGGGATCATGAAAGACATTCTCGTGCTTGTCACGCTCCAGCCTCTACTGCGCGCTATTCAAAAGTATATTTTGGAAGAGGACAGAGCCCGCGTCGATATCCAGTATTGCAAGAACCTGAACGGCATCATAGACTTTATTGACAAAAAACTCCCAAGCTCCGTCGAAGTCATTATCAGCACGCCCGGCCCGTCTTTCTTCATCGCGCAGCTCATCAAGAAAAAAATACCTATTCTTCCGCTGGAATATAACAATATAGACATCATCAAATCGCTGCATATGGCCCTCTCCGTGTGCCCCGGCGGCGTTGCCTACGGGCACTATCTCCAAGAAACCCAGTGGCTCGACGATATCCGGAAAATGGTAGGGCAGGATTTCGGCAATTTCCTCTTCGGCAACGACGACGCCACCAACGCGGATATTCTCAGAAAACTGCAGGGCAGGGGGGTGCGCGCCATCGTGGGCGGCGGCTACATCTGCAACATAGCGCAGGAAATGGGGTTTCTCGTCTTCCCGGTCGAGGTCAACAGGTTCACCGTGAAGGAGACCATCCACAAAGCCCTCTCCATCGCCGATACCCAGAAATATGCGCGGTATTCGCAGAAAAACATCGATACCATCCTGAGCAATCAGGCGGAGGCCGTCATCACGGTCGATCAGGACAACGAGATAACCTTCTTCAACAAGAGTGCCGAAAAGCTTTTTGCCGTGTCGGGAGCGGACGTTATCGGCAGAAAATCGTGGAATATATTCCCCCAGAATACGTTCGAGGCCGTGCTGAAAGGAGGGGAACCCCAGGAAACCCATCCCCATACGGTGCATGGCGTCGACATCGTGGGGAACTACAGGCCCGTTTTCGACAATGGCAGCGTTATCGGGGCGGTCGGTACGTTCAGCACGATGACGGACATCCAGAAAAAGGATGAGTTCATCCGGAAATACTACGCGCCCAAAACGGCTCAGGCCAAACATTCCTTTGATGATTTCTACGGCGGGGGGCTCCTGTTTCAAGAATTGCTGGAACGCGCCCGTTGTTTTGCCCGGACCGATGAGACGATTCTGATCACGGGCGAAAGCGGTACAGGCAAGGAAGTGATGGCCGGGAGCATACACAATGCGAGCCGGAGAGGTTCCAAACCTTTCCTGTCCATCAACAGCGCCGCCATTCCCGCAACGCTCATGGAAAGCGAGCTGTTCGGCTACGAGCCCGGGGCATTCACCGGCGGCAAGAAAAACGGCTCGCCCGGCATGTTTGAATTTGCCCACGGCGGGACGCTCTTTCTCGACGAGATAGGGGAAATGCCCCTTGAGCTGCAATCCAAGCTGCTGCGCGTCATTCAGGAAAAGGAGGTCCGGCGCATCGGCGCTTCGCGGGTCATCCCCGTTGATGTGCGCATCATAGCCGCGACCAACAAGGATCTGAACGGCGAAGTGGCCGCCAACCGCTTCCGGGCGGATCTGTACTACAGGCTGAATATCCTGCACCTGCACCTGCCGCCGCTGCGGGCGTACACGGAAAGCGCCGGAGAGATAGCGGAAAAAATCCTGCGGAAGCTGGCCCCCGGCTCGGAGCCAGACCGCGCCGCGCCGCTTCGTGCCCTGTTGGCAAAGACGGGGCAGTACCGCTGGCCCGGGAACCTGCGCGAACTGGAAAACATCGTCCGGCGTTATCTCGCGCTCAGCCCCTATCTTTCCAGAAGCATCAAACTCAGCGATATCTTTGAGCCCTCCGAGTTGGCGGAAGGGCCGCGCGAGTCTGGAGGATGGGAAAACAGCGGCGAATTGCAAAAAATCCTCTCCACGTATTACCGCATGGGGTGCAGCAAGACGCTGACGGCGCAGGAACTGGGCATTTCCCGTTCCACGCTCTGGAGAAAGCTGAGGCAGATACGGAACCCGGACAGCTGATCAGGCTGGGTGCCCGTACCGCGACCACAGCCATTGGGTTGGCCCGGGCGCGGGGGACCGCCCGCCTCGAAAGCAGGGTATGCGATATGATATGCCCGGCATCGTATGGCTCGCATCGGAGAAGCGGGAATGCGGGCAAAAGTCCTCGGCTGAAAAGGAAAGGGGTGGGGAGCGAACGAAAAGGCACGCCGGATGAAGCCGGGATGTCTAAGGCGGACCCGCCAGCTTGAAAGGGAAAAGGCGGGGGCCCTGTAGATGCTTGACGGTATGGCAGGTAGGCGTGTAGGAAAAAGATTATTTTTATTTAAACGGATGTTGGATGCTGGATACCGTAATCATTGGATAAGTAAGTTCCGCTGGCCGTAAGGCCGGTGGAGCGCGACTCTGGCTGGCCGCCCTTGTGCGGCGTCTTGTCGATTATCCATTGTAAGGGGTATTCCCGTGAACATTTCCCGTTTTGAGCAAAGAACCCTCCATGCCCTCGCCAAGGGTGGCAGAATCATAATAATCCGCGACGATTCCGGCAAAGTGGCCGATGTGGAATGCTATACCCGCGAGGGCTGGCTGCTCTGCGATTGTACTGTGGAGATATTCAAGAAACTGAAAAGCAAGAAGCTTATCTGTTCGAAAAACAGCCTTCCTTACCGCATTACCCCGGAAGGCCTGCTTGCCGTGCGCTCCCAGAGCGATAACCGCTGATTGCCGCACATGACGGTGTTGGCTCGTCCCCTGCGCCGGAACCACGGCAAAAGATGCGATTGGGCTGATTGCCCGTAACCGTGAAACTCGTCAGAATCCCCCGCTCTCCTTGCTGAGGAGCGGGGGATTCTTTTTATGCCCGGGATCTGCGTTGGATTCCGGCTTTTCCTCCGATTCCGGTATGCGGATTCTTTACCTATAAAGGCCATACAGGCCTCCACGCGAGAAGGGCAGCCCGAACGTGGCGCGGCCAGCGTTCAAACAGGCATTCAAACACCGTAGCAAGGGAGGCCGCGTAAAGGCGCCGCCATTCGTTGGCGATCAGTTTTTTCTCTGCGGTTTCCGCCAATTCTGAAAGAGGTTTTCTTTATCAAAAGAAGCCTTTTTCATACACAATATATGGGTACATTCGGCCAGATCTTTGCGTGCCGCCAAAGGTTGGAGCGATTCCTTTGCCACACGGCATTCCGTGATGACGTCATTCAGGGCGGAGCGGAGTTTGCGGGCATTGTGAGGGACAATGACCTGCGTTTCCGCGAGAATCCGCTGCACGTTGCCGAGGGCGGCCCCGGCGCGGACCACGGAGGTCAATACCTCGGTCCTGTTTTGGGCGGGGGGGACGGCGTTTTCCTCCGCTTCGACTTGCGCCTCCAGCCAGCGCAAAAGGATATTGTTGCCCAGTGTTGAACAGAGGCGCGGTATCATTTCCAGGCTGGGGAGATAGTTGTCCCCCGCGTTGAGATAGCGTTTGATTACGGAAGGAGAAACGGTAAGCCGTTCAGCGATTTCTTCGATAGTAAGGGCGCTTTCATCCTTTGCGAGTTGGAATGCTTCCGTTCCGGTCATATTCTTCAGATCCGCCATGTGGTCTTTTCCTTAAAATGGATACAGTGATTCTTATTCTTAAACCTTATATTTCTTTCCAAATAACGATATATTCACAGGGAGGCAAATGATGAGCTTAAGCAAGGAAGAATTCGTATTGGCAGCATGTCTTTTGGAAACCACGGATGCGTCGCTTTCGGCTGAGGACGCTATGAGTGATGTGAAGCAGATTATGATGAACCTCCCTGAATCGCTTGATCCGGCGTATCGAGGCCTTCTCGCAAAGGCCGCGTGTATTCTGCTTTCGTCAAACAGGTTTTCGCCGGGAGCGGCAATAGCTGAAGCCCGGAAAGTCATGACGCTTGCCGGGTTTTGATACATTCTTATCCATGCCTTTCTTCCGTATCAGGGAGGGGGGGAGCCTTGAAGCCTCCATCAGCCCGGATCCTACAGCCATAAGGGAAAGGGCTGATGCCAGTGGAAAAAGGCATCTTGGCATAAGAGGCGCTCAAGAGCATCGGACGCTGAGGGCATAAGAGAAGGCCGAGGATCGGCAACGTCCCCGGCCTTCTTTATTGTTTTGGCTCAAGTGGAGCGGAAGGAATGGTGCCGCTCCAAGCAACCTATCGTCGTAACGGAGGGTAGGTCGCTTCCTTTTCATGGGGACGCCTAAAAGCGGAATCCGTATGAAACGCCATAGGTATTGAAGCCGGAGTTGTGGTTGTTGAGGCCGGCGTTGGAAAAATGGGCCACGTCAACCTGAACATCATGGCGATAGGATTCTCCAAAGCGGATACCGGCACTTCCTTTGGTGCGGAACTGGAAGTTGCAGCCAAGGGAGTGCGAGGCGATTTTATTGTCGGAAAGCATGAATCCGCCGAAACTCCCCGACACATAAGGCCGCCAAGAGCCTTCCCGCCAGAAATCCACAACGGCTCCGCCCGCAATGCCGCCTCCCCAGATAGCATCGTGATCCCGTTTCCAATAGACGCCGGCGCATTCGATTAAGGGGCGTATTTCCAACATGTCGTTTCCATAAAACGGATTCAATGTATACCGCAGGCTGAGATCGCCGGTTATCGTATCCGCGTCACCTCCGTTCATGCCTAACGAAACAGACCATTCTCCGGCAAAGCAAGGGATACAAAACAAACAGAGTACAGCCGCCGTGAGCAGAAGCTGGCGTAAGGAAACAAGCACATCATACTGCCTATTTTGGAAAAAACGCTTCATGGCTTCCAATACCTCATGCTGCAACGGATTATGGGGTAAAACGATATCGTAATCGGGAACTTTTTTCAATTGCCTTTGGACATTCTTGAGCAATGTGCGGCTTATCCATTGCTTTTTCCTTTTGATACACAGGGAAAGAGGCTTCCCCTCCGTCTGAGGCCGTGTTTTCCGGAAAACGGATGCGCTCTCGCGGGAGGACACCTTTGTGTTAAAGGAAACGGCGGTAAAGGAAGCCGATGACCGGCGCACCGCACCGCTTGTGCAGGTGAACCTGATGGCTTGCCGGTGGAGTCCGCCGCCGGTTCCGCTTGCGGTTTTGGCCACGGCAAGGGAACAGCCTCCACTTTGAAGTTGTACCGTGTACGAAGTGGCCACATGGCACATGAGGCTGAGCAGACAATCCGGCGCGCTTGGTTGCCCTCCTTCCCTCTTTTTGCTATCCAAAAGTTATTTTATTGACGATTTCAGCGTTGCTATTCGCATATCATTTAAATAACAATAGCCAGCAAGCCGTTTTTCCTTTCTTGTATAGACAAGCCGTTTTTTTAGTAAAGCTGTTTGCGTGACAAGCAAGCGTATCCTCAAAACTGCCAAGTCCTTCCGGTATTCTTTATGAGAAAGTTGTTTTTTGGGTTTATCCTCTCGCAATGCTTTCTTTTATCCGGTTTTTATTTCCAAAGGGGCAATCAGAATGTGGAATACGATAACCCCTCCCTGTACCCGCAAGTTCTGCTGACGTTTTTGGGGGTTCAATACCCGTCCGAAAATAAGGCAGTCACAGAGCATATTTTAAATAACTACTCAAAATCACATCCTAATATCCTCGTCAGTTACGAATGGGTCCCGTTACGCACGTACCCTTGTATCCTCAAGAAGCGTATCTGTTCGAACAGCCTTGACGACGTGTTCATGCTTTCGCTGGACTCCCGGTATCAAGTACCGGAGGGGGTGCTTGCCGATCTCTCCAGCCTGCCGACCTTGGCAGCGTATCGTCAGCAAGTCCTCGCGCAAATGCGGAAGGGTGACACCATCCCGTATGTGACGACCAGCCTTGGAGCGTTCGGCCTGTTCTGCAATTTGAACATGCTTGAGCGGAACCGGCTGAAGGTCCCACAGACTCTGGAAGAGTTCCTTGCCGCCTGTGCCGCCTTCCACCGCATCGGGATCACCCCCCTTGCCGTGACCCGGGAATGTTTGCGTGCTTTGCTCATTGCCAGGGCCTATGAGCCCGCCGTCTTTGGGGACGCCAACGCCTTCTTTCATTCGCTCAATACGGATGAGGCCTTTTTGAGGCGAACACTGCTGAGAGGGTTCCTTTTTCTGGCTCTGCTGCGCGACAAAGAGTATTTTGATGTCGACGACCTCGTCCTGATACGGGAAAACATGCCCGGCATGTTCTTTTCGGCGGGTGAGCAACCGTTCATGATCGGTGGCAGCTGGTTTTCCCCGGTGCTTGGCAAGGCGCAATCCGCGTTTCGCTTTTCCGTTTTTCCTCTTCCGGTGACCAGCCAAGGGGCTGTCACCGTGCTCGGCCTTGATACGCCGCTTTCGGTCAGTTCGCGGGGTGAGCATGTACCGCAGGCCGTCCAGTTGGTGGAAGGGCTGACGAGCCCGGAGAACATCCTGATTTTTAATGATGGGCAGGGCGGCTTCAGTCCGCTGAAGAACGCGCCCCTTCCCGCTGACAAAGCGGTACATCCGCTTTGGAAGAGCATGGATGCGGGGAGGGGGATCTTCCATTCGGATATCAGGCTGCGCTATAATCTTTGGCACAGGCTTGATTCCGGTATCGAATTGATCCTTTCCGGTGCGTCCGCCGAGGAAGCGACGGAAAGCGTCATTCAAGCCTTGCACGACGCCCAACAGGGAAAAGAGGGAAAACAGGGAAAACAGTCATGATGACGTCACGAAGGCAAAACCTGTTTATCGGCTCCGTCGGTGCCTTGCTTTTCGGGGTGTTGTGTTGGATTTCGTTTGATTTCATGCATTCGGTTCAGCAGTCCCTGTGGGATAATTCGGTCAAGAACATTATGGAAAGCACCGCGCGCGGCGCGAATGTGCTCCAGCGCGGATATGTCAAAGATCTTGAAATGCTGCGTATGCTGGCGAGCGAACTTGAGCAGGGAAAATCCTCCGATTCTGGGCGTATCCGCAGTAAGTTGAAGACGTTCCTTTCCGATACGGGCAACCTTTCCGCCCTGATTTTCGAGGATGGGACCGGCTATGTGGACAGCGGGCTTGCCGTTACGCTCACGCCTCAGGAAATGGAGACCTTCAAAGGATTGCACGAGAGCAGCGGCCTGCTGTTCCCACACCGCAACCGAGGGACCGGGCGGAGGACATTCACCATCTATACGGTGGTGGATTTCCCCGACGGGCGCAAGGCGTACTTGTTCAAGGGCTATAATGTTGAGACTCTGTACGCCACCTATGCCATGTCCTTCTATAACAATACGGGGTTTTCCTATGTGGTGGCCCCGGACGGCAATATTGCCATGCGCTCAGTCCATCCCGCCAGCAACAAGACCTTTTCCAACCTGTTCGATCTCATCAGCCAGAGCGAGAACAACCCGGATGTGGTGGAGTCGTTCCGCAATTCCTTGAAAAACGGCAAAATAGGCATAGCCGTGTTCAGCAACCGGCATGAGGAATTTGTTTTTTGCTATGTCCCCATGCCCGAGATGGGCGGATGGTATATCGTTTCCATTGTCCCCAATGTGGAGATCATGCGGGAAGCGAACTCCATCATTCAGAAAACATTGTTTATCTGTTTCCTGATTTTTGTGGGTTTTCTGATCTGCTTCCTCATTTACCTGTACATCACGCGGGGCTATCAGAAAGAGATCTACGCGCTTGCGTATACGGACAAGCTCACGGGAGTACGGAATTTTACGAAGTTCAGGCAGGATGGCGAAGGGATGCTTCAAGCCCCGGACGGGCTCCCGTGCGCACTCCTATCCATCAACATGCTCAACTTCAAGATATACAACGACGTGATGGGGTATTCGGAAGGGGACGCGCTGCTGAAAGCCTTTGCGCGCATATTGGAGCGCGAAGCGCCCCGCCCGGTGCTTGTCGCGCGCATGTTGGCCGATGCGTTTCTGGTGCTGTTCCCCTACAAGGGGAAAGGGGAGCTGGTGACGTATTGCGAGGCATATTCCCGTGCGCTCAATGGTTTCATCGTGTCACGGGAGCAAAATTACCAGTTGGAGTTGCGTTCCGGCATCTGCTGCGTGGAAGACAGCGACGCCTCGGACATCAATTCGCTGTTGGATCGCGCCAACATGGCCTTGAAGACGATCAAGGTGAAGGGCGCGGCCCAGTGGAAATTTTACGACCACACCATGCGTGATAAATTGCTGCGGGAAAAGGATCTGGAAATACGCATGGAAAAGGCTCTTGCCGATGGGGAATTCCTCGTCTACATCCAGCCGAAATATTGGGTCGGGACCCGGGCCCTCGCGGGCGGGGAGGCGCTGGTGCGGTGGAAGAGCCCGGATCAGGGATTCCTTTCGCCCGGTGAATTCATTCCGCTTTTTGAAAAGAACCGCTTTATCGTCAAGCTCGATCAGTTCATGTTCACATCCGTATGCGGCCTGTTGCGCCAATGGCTCGACGCCGGGATCGAGCCCCGCCCCCTGTCGGTCAACGTGTCGCGGATGCAGTTCCACACGCCTGATTTCGTCGAACGGTACATCAGGATAAAGTCCCAGTACGCCATCCCCGACGGCCTGTTGGAATTGGAGTTCACCGAGAGCATCTTTTTCGACAATGTGGCGCTGTTGAGTTCCGCCGTGCATGAATTGCGCCGGGCGGGGATAAAGTGCTCCATAGACGATTTTGGGGCGGGGTATTCCTCGCTCAATGTGCTCAAGGCGTTGCCCGTGAGCGTGCTCAAGCTCGACGGCATGTTCTTCCGTACGGCGAAAGACGATGAGCAGGCCAAGATCGTCATCCGGAACATCATGCGCATGGCCGGGGAACTCAAGATGGCCACGGTTGCCGAGGGCGTCGAGACGCATGAGCAGGTGGCATTTCTGGAGACGACGGGATGCGACATCATCCAAGGTTACGTGTTCGCCCGCCCGATGCCCGCAGCGGAATTTACCGAGCTTCTTGCCGGGGAGGGTGGGCACGCGGAGCGTTGATCGGAAAAAGGCGGTTTGTCCGGAAACCGGCTCGGCCCTTGGCCGTCTTTGCCCCGCCCGCGTCAGTGGGGTTGACCCCGGCCCCAACGTGGGGGAGGGGCTTCCCGTTTGGCGGCGTTTCCCCATATCCTGACATCTGTTCCCGATTCCCTGGTGCCCGAGGCATCCGGGGATCGGGCATTTTGCGCCCCGCTTTTTTTCCTCTTATTCCGAAAGGTGCGGTAGACAGCTACTCTAACAGCGTTATAGTTAGGCTGCTCCCTTCAGGCTCGCCTCGCCGTTGATCCGGCCCGGTCGTCAACATAGCTTCCCGAACAGTATGCTATTCGCTGAAAGGCGAAGGGATTCCAACCGATAAGGGGCTCGACATGCGTTTTTTTGCGGACCGGACCACCACGCTGTTGCAGATTTTCCATGTGATCGTGGACGGATTGTATGACAGCGTGCCCATTTTGCTGTCGTTCATGATCGTCGCTTTTGGCGCGCAGGAAAAGGACGCGGGGGTCATCCTGTCGGTTGCGGCCCTGCTGGGTACGCTGGCGGGCCTGGGCACGAAGGGCTGTTCGCAGCGGTTCGGTTTTTTGCGTACGCTGTGCCTGATCACCGGCGCGTACGGCGTGGGGTATGCGGCGAACACGTTTTCCCAGAATATCTGGTTCTCGGGCTTTTTCTTCGTCATTGCCATGATGGGGTATGGCGTGTTCCACAACGCGGCGTTTTCATATCTTACGGTGCGCACCGAGCGCTCCATGCTCGGCAAAGTGTTGGGGGACTTCACGGCCATAGGCGACATCGGCCGGATTCCGATCACCGCTTTCGCCGGGTTCCTCGCGGCTTGGAGCGTTGCCGGAATCCCCGGCTGGCGGTTCGTCTGTGCCCTGTTCGGGGCTGTGGCCTGTTGCATTACGTTGTACTTGTTGTGGACATGGCTGCGGAACGGAGACGCTGGCGGTTCGCCCTGCGAGGAGCGCAAGAAGCCGCAATCCCTGTTGCCGCCCCTTTCGCTTCTGCGGGATCGCCATACGGCGTCCACGGTCGTCGCCAATATTCTGGACGGCTTCAGCGGCGATCAGATTTTCGCTTTCCTGCCTTTCCTGCTGTTCGCCAAGGGGATGGATCCCAAGGTCATCGGCAGTTTCGCCTTGGCCTTCACCGTGGGCTGCTTCGCGGGGAAAATGGCCTGCGGGCGGCTGGTGGGCATTTTCGGTTCCCGCAAGGTTTTCATCACATCCAAACTGCTTATGTCCGCCCTGTTGGCGGTGCTTGTGACGGCGCAGGGCTTGCCCGTGATCATCGTCACCTCCATCCTGCTCGGCATCGTCACCAAAGGGACCGTCCCCGTCTTGCAGACACTGCTTGTGGAGCCGGTGACGGATCCGCAAGCCTACGATGATCTGTTCGCCGTCAATACGTTCGCTCGCGGCTCCACCAATATCCTGACGCCGTTGCTGTTCGGGTTCATCGCTTCGGCGTTCTCTGCGGAATACATCTATGTGCTGATGGCGATAGTCTCCGTGTTTGCGGTGGCCCCCGTCCTGTTTGGGCGGCCCATGCGCGCTTAGCGATTCCCTTCGTGGGGGTGGAGAACCTTTCCGGAGAAGATGGCCCTGTTTTTTGCCGTTACCGTGCGCGATGTTTCTTGAAGAGGCAGCGTGAGCGCCGTACGATGAGGCCGGTCCTAAGAGGCCGTCTTCACCGTGGCGGCACTTCTTTTTCCGTTTCGTCCACAACGGCGTCCAGCCGTTCGCCGGGGCGGACGCCGAACGCCCTCGCAAGCGTAATCAGCATATCCACATTGGGGACGCTGCGTCCGCCCTCCCGTGCGGAAATGGAACCCTTGCTGACTTCGGCGTAGTCAGCAAGCTGCTGTTGGGGCAACCCCCCGGCATCCCTGTAGCGCCTGAGAATCATGGGCATGACGTGTTTTGTGATTTCAGTCCGTTCACTTTTCATTCTCCCTTTGTAGCGTTTGTTTTTTTACTCTTTGAGTAGTTATAAGTACTCGGTTGAGTGTTTATAGCTACTCGCGAGGTGCGGTGTGGAAACAGGTTGGGAACCGGAAGGGGTTCATCAACCCGACAAAAAAATTGGTATTATGGCAATAGATGTACTCACGCGCATGAGGGAGGCCATAGGGGAGCAAGGATGAAAGAACTGGGGGCATGGTTGGGAGTGAACCAGTCAGCTCTCTCTGATAGAATACGACGGAACACCATGCCTATCCGTCGTCTACGGCTATTTGAGGCGGGAACCGTCACAATCCATTTGGGATCCTGACCGGGAAGGGGAAAAAGTACCGGTAAGCTGACGGGTAGTCTGCGGCAGCGTAAAAGTCCTCTGGGGCAGGAGGCCGCATACGCCAAGAGGCACGATCGTGTCAGGCCCAGGCTTTGGCCTTTTGAGCTGCCGCTGGTCACATTGAGTTCTTCCTGGCGTGGCTTTCCGTTCGTTTCAAAATGGCCTGAGGACAGGGCCGAAGGCTTGGGAGTGGGATTTATTCATTTGAAACCCATAGCCCACAGCGTTTGGCTTGTTTTCACCTGTCAGTGAAATGGTCCATAGGTGAAAAACGGAATACCCCATTTTTCTCCTGTCAGGATATGGCCTTGCATCCAATGGCGCAAGCAGGCAAGGGCTATGGATGCTCCATCCGGCGGAAAGCTCGTTGAGTTCTCCGTCAGCATACTGTACGACGGTAAGAACGCCTGTAGAGGCGAACAAGACGCGTCAAACCGGAAAAGGAGCGTTAAAGACCATGTTGAAGCCAAACGGAGCAGCAGAACTCACTGCATTTACGGAAAAATCTTATAAGGAAACGATAACGCCCATTGTGCCCGGCATTTGGCATGTCCTCGGCGTAGGCCACAGCAACGCCGTCATCATCGAAGGCCGCACCAGCGTCATCCTGGTCGATACGCTCGATACGCTGGAGCGGGGGCAAAAGCTGCTGGAGATTATCAGGAGCAGGACTGAAAAGCCGGTTAAGACCATCCTGTATACGCACGGCCACCCGGATCACCGGGGCGGAGCCGGGGCGTTTTCCGGTACGGACCCGGAAATCATCGCCTTCGCGCCAGCAACCCCTGTGTTGAAGAAAACGGAAATGTTGCAGGATATCCAGAACCTGCGCGGCATCCGGCAATTCGGGTATGCATTAAGCGATGAAGAAAACATCTCCCAAGGCATCGGGATACGCGAAGGGCTCGCCTACGGGGAGTCCCGAGCTTTCCGGCAGCCGACGACCGTCTACGATGAGGACAAGGTCGTCCGCGAAATCGATGGCGTCCGGCTGGAACTGGTCCGGCTCCCCGGCGAAACGGACGACCAGATCATGATTTGGCTCCCGGAGCGGCAAGTGCTGTGCTGCGGGGACAACTATTACGGCTGCTGGCCGAACCTGTACGCCATACGCGGCAGTCAATACCGCGACATAGCGGGCTGGTTGGACAGCCTCGACGAGATTTTGTCCTATTCGGCGACCTACCTGCTGCCCGGACATACGCGGCCGCTGTGTGGCAAGGAGGAGGTCCGGAGCGTGCTGACGGGTTTCCGCGATGCTATCCGGTATGTTCTTGAGAAAACGCTTGCGGGCATGAATGAAGGAAAGGATATAGACACCCTGGCTTCCGAAATCGTACTCCCGCAGGAGTATGCCTCGCTGCCGTATCTGGGGGAGTATTACGGATGTGTGGAATGGACGGTCCGGGCCATCTTTACCGCGTATCTGGGGTGGTTCGACGGTAACCCCACTAATCTGCACCCGTTGCCGCCGAAGGAGCGTGCGGAAAAGGCCGTTGCGCTGGCGGGCGGGGCGGACGCCGTGTTGCGGGCGGCGGAAGAGGCCGCGCGGAAAGGGGAATGCCAGTGGTGTCTGGAGCTGTGCGATCTGCTGTTGACCATAGGCGTGAACGCCGAGGCCGCTCGGCGGCAAAAAGCCGTTGCCCTGACCAAGCTGGCCGCCTATGAAACCAGCGCCAATGGAAGGCACTATTATTTGGTCTGTGCCCACGAATTGGAAAATCGTCATTAGGAAAAAAACGGAATCGTTGAAAAGCGGATCACCGAGTGTCGTAATCCGCTGAAGGAGGCCCTCATCCGTAAGGAAGGGGGCCTTTCGCATTGAATGGAGGCTACCGGAGTGTTGCGCTGAGCCCGGAACCGTCATTCCTTTGCAGGGGCGGTTCGGTGGCATACTGTTGCGGCGCGGTTACTTCAGGATGGCGCCTTCGAAATTTTTGAGGTGGCAGTATTCCGTTCTTTCCTCTCCTTCATTGCTGTGAGCTGGTTGTCCATACTTTCGCTACTCGGATCCGGTAAGGATACACCTTTTTCTATTGTATGTAATATGTTGTGACAAAAGATTTTTTTGTGAATAGTGTTCTGCCGTGAAGAGTATTTGACTATTTATCATTTTATATATATCAAAAAATCGATATAAGATATCTCATCTTATGTATGACGGCGTTAGGAAAGCGCCCCACCGATGGGGGACGTCGGCAGCGACGATTGAAAGGAGAACGGACATGCATGAACAGCTTATTAAAGAGATTCAGAAGATGGTAAGAGATGGGGAGGTCCCCGCCAAGAGTGTCGCTGAAGCAGTCGGCAAGCCCTATTCGACGCTGATGCGGGAGATCAACCCTTATGACAAGGGCGCGAAGCTCGGCGTGGAGACGTTCATGGCGATCATCGAAACCACGGGTGACCCCACGCCGCTGAAACTGATGGCGTACGAACTCGGCTATAGGCTCATCCCCGACAAGTGATGTAGGGCTCCGCTGTAGGGGATTTCCCCCGTATCAAGAGGGGCAATCCATTGCGGTGGGAAGGCCCCTTCCGGAGCTCATCCCCCGATTCCGAAGGGGAGAGGAAGCCCTGCGGACGATGGGGGCGAACCGTTGTGAAGCTGTACCGCTTGGAGGTGTGGAACCCTGCCGTTGGTAGAAGGACATAAAAAAGAGGAGAAGCAATTCCTTCTCCTCTTTTTTATGCGAAGATATATGGGATTTCCATTCCACGGCAAGATTTCCGTAGGCGAATGCGTTGCTGCTTTGAAGAGTTCACTTCCAGTATTCAGCAAGAAAGTTACGCCTTTGTCTGTGTTGAACTCGCGCCCGCAGCACATATTCCGTTTCGCTTCAGCTGACTACCGGGAATACATGAGAAGATTCCTGTCTCATGTATTCCCTTTTTATCTTTTGAAATTATTCGTGGTGAGGAGGGCTGTCTGGGGAGAGGGGCCCTGTGAAACGTTAGAACAGGGCCACGCCCAGTGCAACGACAATGGCCGAGATAGTGGCCCATGTTGCGAGGATGACGATGGGCACGGTCCTCCAGATGGCTTTCGTATTCGACCATTCATTGCCGTGCAGCAGCGAGGCGCTCGCGCTGGCGGCCGGAGTGAGGAACGCGATGTGGACGCCCATGACCACCATGATGATGGCAAGCTCGGGAGGAACGTTCATGCCTGTACAGTAGCTGTAGACGACGGGCATCAGGGCGATTCCCGTTGCGCCGTTGTTCATGAACTGCGTGAGGACGGTAGCGAAAAAGCCCATGCACAGCGCGAATACCAGCGAAGATTCGTTTCCGAAGAAGGGTGTCATCAATGCCATGAGGAACTTGGTGATCCCGCTTTCGTCGTTGGCCATGGCATGGGAAAGGGGCATCACCACGGCGAGGATGAGGATGATCCCCCACGTCACGCCGGAATCCACCATCGTCTTGAACCGGAGCAGCGGCTTGCCGTCGACCTTGAGGAGACACATCACGGTTACGAGGAGCATACAGATGCCCGTGTTCCCGATGGTCTTGAAGAAGCGGGCGATGCCGGACGTGGCGGACAGGATGTTGGGCAAAAGCAGCAGGACGACCAGCGCGAACAGGAACCCCAGCACGATTTTTTGGACTTTATTCAGCCGCAGCGCACCTTCCGTGTCCAGTCCTTCCGTATCCAGCGAGATCAGTTTCTTCATGTCGGGCTTGAACACGTACTTGGCCATGACGATGAACAGCAGGGAGCACAGCGCGCAGCATGTTATCGCAATGATCATGTACTTCGCGTAATCGATGGTCATGCCGGACATGTTTTCATACGCGCCGAGTACGGTAAACGGAACCTGCTTGAACGGGATGATCGACATGCCGATTTGCGCCGCGTACACGATGCCGAAAACCATCATCGTCGGATAGCCTTCGCCCTTTTGGTAGCCGCACTTGTCACAGATGCCGTACAGGATGCTCCAGCCGATAACGACCGCCGGGGATGCGCTGGTCAGTGCCCCCAGCAGCATGATGGACAGGAAAAACGTATAGGTGAACAGCCAAGGCTTCCCCGCGACGCATTTGCGGGTGATGAACCACAGCGAGATGAATTTGGACAAGCCGTAATAGTTGATGGTCGCGCAGAAGACGAAAATGAAGAACATCATCATAACGAGCGGATCGCCGAAACTTGTCTGGAACAGCTCGTTGGGCTTCATGCCGCCGATGAGCATGAGCGCCAGCAGGCCCGCCATGCTCGGCCAGATGATGTCTATGAAAATCCAGCCGTACAGCACGCCGAGAAAGATGCCGATCAGATTCATCCCCAGCGGGGTCAAAGGGGTTATGGGCGTGAGCTGGCCGCAGCCGAACATGATCAGGAGGCTTATCAGGGAGTGGGCGTAGTAGGCGATTTCTTTGTCTTTGCAAGAGGGAAGAAGTGGCATGACCGGTTCTCCTTGCGGGGTGCCTCTGTAACAGGGCTGTTCTTGCCTGTTGGCAAAAAGGGGGGAGGCCGTTTCCCGTCCTCTTGCGAAGACGGGAAACGGAGGGTCTCAAAGCCGGGTGGAAGGGGAGGGTGTTTTCGGAATCAGACGGCCTTGGGAGGCGTCGGCCAGCTGAAGTTGTCCATGTAGTAGCGGTATGGCTTGATGGGGTAGTCGTTCAAGGGAACGGGGACCGTATGGACTTCCCGCTTGCCGTCGACCTGCTTCTGCTCGATCCACTTGAGCCAGTGTTCGTTGTCCCGTTCGGGGTAATCTTCGCGGTAATGTCCGGCGCGGGATTCCTTGCGCATCAGGGCCGCATTGAGGCACAGCTCGGTAAGGAGCACCGTGGACGTGGCCTCGAACAGCTTGGCGAGTTCGTGCGGATCTCGCGCTCCCAGGTGCGGCAGCACTTCCGCACGGATTTCCTCCACACGGTCGAGCCCGCGCGAAAGCCCCTTGCCCGTCTTCATCAGCGCGATGTCGGGGGCGCTCATGACCTCGCGCATGTCGGAGATGACATCCTTGGGCGCGATGCCGTCCTTGCCGAGGTATCCGGTGAACGCTTCAAGCCGGGAGGCGGCGTACGCTTCATCAAAGGCCACTGCATCGTGCCCCTGTACGAACTGCGCGGCGGCTTCCCCGGCCGAATAGCCCGTCGTCGCCGTGATGCATGTGGCCCAGCCGCCCATGTAGACGCCCGGATCGGGATTGCGGGCAAGCCCGGCGGCGTACAGCCCCTTTATGGCGGTGGAGCCGTCGAGATCGGCCACAATACCGCCGTAGGTATGGCGCACCTGCGGCATCCATTCCAGTTCCTGCCCGAAGAAGTCGATGCCGAGTTCGCGCAGCTTCTTGTCGTTGAGGCCCATCCAGCCCGCTCTGGGGCGCATGGTTTCCACATCCTCGGGCTTCATCTGGCTGCAATCGAAACGGATGGGGCCGTTTCCGGCTCTCACTTCGTGCACCATGCCCCGGGTATTGTAATGGGGATCGGCCTTGGCTCCGAATTTTGGGGAGTATTTCTTCATGAAATCCTCTCCCTTGGCGTTCAGGAACCGGGCTCCCTTGGGAAGAAGGCCTGTTTGCCCTTCCCACGCGAAATCGACAGGCACGTTCCACACCTTCCAGAATTCGAAATTCCGCATGGCGCAACCCGCGTTCCAGGCGATGCTGACGCCTTCGCTGGCTGGCGTGTTCTGATGGTAGGAGGGCTTCCAGCCGCCCGTATTGGTGGCGAGCAGGACGGCGCGGGCCTTGATGAAGACGGGCACCCCGCTCTGGCTGTGGAAGCCCACGGCCCCGGTCACGCGTTCGCCGTCGGTGATGACGTCGGTGATGACCGTGCGCCCAAGCCGCCGCACGCCCCGCTTTTCGCATTCCTGCTTGAGCAGGCGGGCTTTTTCGATGCCGCCCATCCCGTAGGGGTGGTAGTAATAATAGCGCATGTAATCAAGGGCTCGCTGGGGGATGAAGCACAGTTCGCCCTTATCGTTGCGGACGAATTTGTGCCCCAGATTCTCAAAATCCATGAACCGGTCATAGGATTGCGTCAGAATCTGCCCGAGAAGCTTCTGGTCGGCGAGGCCGTCGTAATAATACACGAGATCGTCGAGCAGATCGTCCAGCTTCATATCGGGTTGCTTGACGATCATGTCCCCGCCGGAAAGCCCGCCCAGCCCGCCCCAGTCTCGGGGGCCCTTGTCCACGACCAGCACGTCGCCCAGAAAGTCCCTGGCGCGCATGGCAGCCCACATCCCGCTGAAACCGCAGCCGATAACCAGCAGGTCCGTCGTATATTGATAGCATTGTTCTTTCATATGCGCCTCGCTTACCGGCTGTCGGCTTCGATTTGATCAAGGGTACGGGCAAAACGTTCCTTGAAGGGATGCACATAGATGGCCCCGGAGGGGCAGTTCAGCTCGCAGTTGAAACAGGTCATACAGTCGTCGGTATAGGTGATGCGGGACTTGCTGCCGCAGGTCATGCAGCGCAGCGCCTCGGCGAAGCAGGCTTCCATATCCAGAGGCCGCAGGGTTTCCGCAAAAGGATCATCGGCCGGGGCGGGGAGGCTGGCGCGCTCCTGTCTCGGTTCGTGGCGGATGCCTTCGCGGGGCCATTGTTCTTCGGGAAGCTCGGGACGCTTGCGTTCGCGTTCGCCCCGGATGTCCGCGCCCTTGAGCATCCGATCGATGGAAAAGGCGCATTCGCGTCCGCCGGCAATGGCGCTGACGACGGAAGAGGGGCCCGTGGCGGCGTCGCCTGCGGCGAAGATCCCCCATGCCGATGTGGAGAAGGTGACGTCTTCAATCACGATGCGTCCCTGTTCAATACGCACGTCCTTGGCGAACCCGTCCAGCTCGGATGCTTGGCCGATGGCGAAGATAATATGATCGGCCCGGATGCGCATGGTGGCGTTTTCATCGAACAGGGGCGCGAAACGTCCCTGCTCGTCGACGACCCGGATGCACGTTTTCAGTTCCATGCCCGCGACGTGCCCGTTTTCTTGAAGGATGGTGCCGGGGCCGAACCCGCAATGGCATTCGATGCCCTCCCTCAGGGCGTCCGCCTGATTGTGCGGATACGCGGGCATGGTTTCGCGCGACTCAAGGCAGGCCATGCTGACCTTGGCGGCACCGAGCCTTTTGGCGGTGATGGCGGCATCCACGGCGACGTCTCCGCCTCCGATGACGAGCACGTCTCCGGACAGGTGGGGCTGTTCGTCGCCCCGGTTGGCGCGCAGGAACTCAAGGCCCCAGTGGACGCCGGGAAGCTCGACGCCTTCCATGCGTACCTTGCGGCTGACCGTCGTTCCGGGGGCCAGCATGACGGCTTTGAATCCCAACCGTTTCAGGTCGGAAAGGCTCAGGTCCGCGCCTTCGCCGATCTTCGTATTGCAGCGGAAGGCGATGCCCATCGCTTCAAGCCGGGCGATGTGGGCCGCAACGATCGCGTCGGGAAGCCGATACGCGGGGATGCCGTACCGCAACATGCCGCCGGGAAGCGGCATCGCCTCGAAAACCGTCACCGGGTACCCCATCTGTGCGAGGAACCACGCGCAGGAAAGCCCCGCCGGGCCGGAACCGATTACCGCGACCTTTGTGATGTGCCTTCGGGCGGGCTTTTCGAGAGGAGCCTTCAGATCCCAGTCGCCCATGATCTGCTCGACGGCATTGATGTTTACCGCCTCGTCCACATGGTTCCGGGCGCACTTTTCCTCGCAGGGATGGAAACATACCCGGCCCGTGATGGCCGGAAACGGCTGGACGCTGCGGTAGCGCCGGGCCGCTTCGCCAAGGTGCCCCTGCTGGATCAGGTAATGGTTGCCGCGAATGTCGACCCCGGCGGGGCAAGCCGCCATGCAAGGGGAAAGGGCCTCTTGCGCGGGTTCGAGCCTGAAAACATCCAGTGGGCATGTCTTGGTGCAGGTTCCGCAGCCGGTACAGGCCGCAGGATCGATGCTGTGGATCATATGAACTCCTTTTACGCATCTGATTGGGAAGGTGACTGCCCCTGTGGGGACAGTGTGTCCGAAACATGGCTGCCGCCGTGGTGTTTTTCTTTGGTCGGGAAAGCAATATGAAAGGGACCCTCCTCTAGGCTGCATGGGGACGGACGTCACGGCAGCGAAATGTTGTGCGTCGTTGATAAAGAGTAAGCAAAGGGTGTTCCAGCTCGTTATTGTATCGTTTTTATTGTTTTTTATTTAAAAAGGAAGAATCCGCATTTCTTTTTTTGTCTTGAAAACGGACAATTTTGTATGTTGCCGTATTGTTTCCGGACGGCTATGTTGGCGAGGGCTGAACGGTCGATGGGCCGCGGTGAAGGAGAAGGATATGGCGAAAGAAAAGGCGTGGTATGCGGACAGTGCTGTCGGGACGTTGCTCGCGGATCTGTTTGAAGGGAAATGGTCCCCCGAATTGCTCGCACAGCTTGCCCAGATCCCGCTCGCTGAAGCGGAGCGGGGTGCGTTCCCCGGCTGTCCGCCTTCCTCCGGGAGGAAACGCCGGTTCCGTCTGGTGGAGCGCGTCCAAGCCCACAAGGAGGCGTGCTCGTTTTTGCTGGCCCGGCCCTCCGGCTCCGGTATCGAATCGTTTTTGCGGCTGTCTGCGGATGGGGAAGAGCTTGGGGCACTGGAAACGATGTTGGGGCTGGGCTTGAGCCGCATGAACACCTTGCGCCCGGCGGGGATCAATCTCGTCCTCCGCCTCGTCCATCGAAGCCTTCTGGGAGTGGGCTTGCGGGGACTGAACGCCGATGGGGCGAAGCGGTACCGGCGTCTTTGCCGTGACGTGCACCCGCTCATCGTTTGTTCGGGCAGCAATACGCCTTCGCTTGCCCGGCTCTTTTTCCGGGCGCGGGGGCTGGCCGTGAAGTTCGGGGACAGACGCGACATGGCTCTCTTCGACCTGCTCGTCGGCTCCATAAACGTCTGCAATACGCCGGAACACGGGAACCCGCGTTTCCACGCTATCATGGCCCGCGGGTATGCGGCGCTTGAGGCGCTCAAAGAACCGGACCTGTTCGAACAGGCGGCACCCTATCTCGGCATTTACCATTTCATTGAGGGGAACTACGAACAGGCAATGAACCTCTTTTCCCGCGCAAGCCGGAAACTGCGCGCGCAGGAGCACCATCTCGTCGAAATGTTTTATGTCAGGCACTGGAGCTTTGCGGCTTCCTGCCGGGCTGCTGCTCTCGCGGCTGCGCATGTTCGCCGCGCGCAGCGACAACCAGCTCGCCCGTTCCATACGCGGGCAGCTTGCGGCGTTGTATCTGCGCATGGGGCAATATGAAAAGGCGCTGGAACAGCTGGACATAGCGCAAATAGGCGTTTCGCCGCAGGTGGATATCGTCAGCGGCGTCACCAATGCGCGCCACCTCGCCTACTACCATATGCTGTCCGGAAATCCGAAGGCGGCCTACAAGGTGCTCCATTCGGCACTGGATGAGGCACGGCGTCAGGGGTATGCGCGCCCGATTTATCTGGGGGGCGCACTGCTTGAGCTTTTGTGCGCCTTTCAGGAGCAGGGATGCCCGCCGCTTCCCTGCTATTCGGCGGAGCAGGAGCTGCAACGCTGCCTCAGGGGGCCCAACCGTATGTTGCGGGGCGTTGCGGCCCGCTTGTCCGGCAACGCGCTGATGCGCGGAGGAAATGAGGATGGGGCGCTCGGCCTGTATCAGGACAGCCTCGCACTGCTTGAAAAGATAGGCTGCCCGCTTGAGGCGGCGAAAACGCGGCTGGCGCTGGCTTCACTGGCGTTACGGCGCAACGACAAGGAAAAGGCCGTGCTGCTCGTGAGCGACGCATGGCCCATGTACGATTGTCTCAAGGATTTTTTCTGGCCGGAGGAACTGCTTGCTCTGGTCCCCACCTACATGCGCAAGCATGGGGACGCCAATCTTTCCTCGCGGGCCCTTCTCGAAGCCTACCGTGAAAGTTTTTCCCCCCACAGGACATGGGAACAGTTCGAGGCCTTTTCGCAGGCTTTGTTGGCGGAGTCGGCCCGCATCCTCGGCACTACGCAGGGATACCTCTTTCATGTCCCGTATCCACATGCGCCGATCCGCCTTGTGGCCGTTCTCGGAGGCAAGCTCGAATCCGTGACGTATCCTTATGCCTCCCTGCCCGATCTCATGGAGCTCGTAGCCGAGGGAGCTCCGCTTATTCTGGACAATGTGCAGGAAGGGGGGATGGGGTTCGGAAGCATGTTGATCGGCATCCCCATAGACTGCCGTCCCGATGGGGTTTATGCGCTGTGCCATGTCGGGGCTTTTTTGCCGGAGGTCCGCACCGTCCTTGAAGAGAATGTGCTGAAAGATATCGGGCGTGTCCTTGCCTGGGAGTGTTCCCGCGTCATGGAGCGGGAGCGGCGTCATGCGGAGCGCCTTGAGACGCTTGCAGATACGTCTGGAGAGATGATCTGCGTTTCCGATGAGATGGAACGGTTTCTCGGCGATGTGGAACTTGCGGCGAAAACCGACGCTTCCATCCTGCTTTGCGGGGAATCCGGCGTGGGCAAGGAGATGGTGGCCCGGTACATCCACGAGAAAAGCGGCAGGAGCGGCAGGCTTGTCATCATCAACATGGCGAGCCTTCAGGACGAGTTGTTCGAGAGCGAGTTCTTCGGGCATGAAAAGGGATCTTTCACGGGAGCCATGACCAGCAAGCCCGGTTTGGTGGAAATGGCCGAAAACGGCACGCTGTTTCTGGATGAATTCACGGAGGCCAGCACGCGGGTGCAGGCCAAGCTCCTGCGGGTCCTTCAGGAGCGCTGCTTCCATCGCGTGGGCGGAACGCAGACCATCAGCGTGAACTTCCGCCTTATCGCGGCCTCCAACAGGGACATCACCCATGCGGTCAGGCAGGGGCTCTTCCGCGCGGATCTCTACTATCGCATAGCCGTGATCAATCTGAAAATCCCTCCGCTGCGCGAACGCAAGGCCGACATCCTCGCCATTGCCCGCTACTATCTGCATTTTTTTTCGCACTGGCATCATCGGGAATGCGTTCAGGATTTTTCTCCGGAAAACCGCCGTATCCTGGAAAGCTGGAGTTGGCCGGGGAATATACGCGAGCTGCGCAACGTCATCGAGCAGTCGGTTGTCTTGACCGGGGGGCGACACCTGACGCTTCCTGCTCCGGTGGAGCATACCGAGGCTTCCCGAGGCGTCGGGGCTCTGGGAGGTGGGGAGATGCCCGAAGAGTTGTTTTCCGGAAATCCGTCTCTGGCGGATCTCGAAAAACGGTATATCGAGAGGACGCTGGAGCAGTCGGGCTGGCGGATTGAAGGGAAGAGGGGAGCACTCGCCGTGCTGCGTATAAGCCGATCCGCATTGTACGACAAGATGCGGCGGTATGGAGTGAAGAGGCCCTTTTGAGGACTGATGCCTCTGAAGGCCGTCATAGCTAAAGTAAAACATGAAGGATGAGCGACATAAAAAACATTCCCAAAACGGCGAAGGGAGGCAAACGCGGGACGGAGAAAAGAGGCTGCCAGCCTTTGCGTGAACGGCTGGCAGCCGCGGAGATGATCTCAGGATTCGTAGACGATGCGCCCTCCGGAGATGGTCTTGAGCACGGAAAGCGTTTCGATGGACTCGGGCGGCACGGTCAGCGGATTTCCGGAAAGCTGCACAAAATCCGCATAGTATCCGGGAGCGATTGTACCGACGGCATGATCCCGTGCGCTGCACTTGGCGGCATTGACGGTGTAGGCTTTGAGGGCGTCGAGCGGCGAGATCCTCTGATCAGGGCCGAGAATGCGCCCCGCCGTGGTTGTGCGGTTGACGGCGGTATGGATGGAACGGATGGCATCCACGGGCTGCACCGGAGAGTCGACATGGAGGCCGAAGGGAATTCCCATGCGCACGCAGGAACCGCAGGGATCGAGCCGCGCGGCCCGCTCTTCGCCGAGGAACAGGTTGACGTGGCGCTCGCCCCAGACGTTGACGTGGCGGACAAAGAACGTCGGCGTGACCCCGCAGGCATGGAGCCGGGACAGCTGTTCGTCAGTCGCCATCTGCACATGGATGATCATGTCTCCGGGGACTTTTCTCGGGCACTTTCGGAGGGCCTCTTCAAACCCCCGCACGACGAATTCGATGGCGGCGTCGCCGTTGGCATGGAAGGCGACGGGGACGCCTTGGCAGTGGTACTTGGCAATCAGCTCGGCGATCTGTTCGGGCGTGAGGACATGATCCCCGCAAAAATCGGGTTTGCAGGCGTAAGGCTCCCCGAGCACGGCGGTCAGGGACTGGATCGAGCCGTCCGCAAACGATTTCACCCCCCCGTAGTAGAGATAGCCGGAAACGGGCATGTTCCATGTGCCGAGTTCGAGCATTTCATCCATGATGTTGGGCATGAAATGCAGGTAGCCTCGGGCGTTCATGCGTTTTTCCCGGGCCAGCCGGTTGTAGGCGCGGAGAATGCCGTGAGCGCCGTTGCTGAGGCCGATGCCTCCATCCTGAAACATCGTGAATCCCGCACGGTTATAGTCGGCGATCGCATATTCGATTTTCTCAGGGAGCTTCTCGGGCGGGCAGGCCGGAATCTTTTGAAATACCTTGAAATAGGCGTTCTCTTTAAGCAGTCCTTCCGGCATCCCGTCATCCCCGAGTACAACCATTCCGCCTTCGACGGAAAAATCCGCGGTGACGCCGAGCTTGGCGAGGCCGAGCGTGTTCGCATACCCCATGTGGCTCGTGATGTGTGATACGAAAACAGGCCGCTCCTGACTGACCGCATCGAGATCATGGCGGGTCAAGTGGCGGTGGTCGCTCATGCCTGTGTCGTCGTAGCAATACCCTATGATCCATTCCGTGTCGGTCTGCGTGGCGGCGTGCGTGCGAAAGGCGGACAGCAGGTTGCCGATGGTTCCGTGGGCCGTATCACAGAAAAATTGGGTGCGGCACTGCGCGTACATGGAAAGGTGGCTGTGCGAGTCTATGAAGCCGGGGAGGAGCACGCCTTCCTCCAGATGGATTTCCTTGCGCCGATGCCGGGGGGCGAGCGCGCGGAGTTCTTCCAGCGTGCCGACGGCGAGAATTTTCCCTTCACTGATGCAAACGGCTTCGGCCGTGGTTTTTCCCTCGTCCATAGTAAGTATTTCCGGGCAGGAGATAAGCGTGCATTCGTTTGTGAGCATAACCATTTCCTTTTTAAACCGATGAGGCGCCGTGCGGGCCGCGCCGCACGTGGAAGAGAAGGACCGTACCACCCCACCGGACTGGTGCGGAGGTACGGCCGCCGTTACCACTGCTTTTGTCCGACCAGCTTCAGGGCGAACATGGCGGCGATGCCAATAACGGTGATCGCGCCGTAGATCATGAGGATTTCCATTCCCGTGAATGTGTAGAACGCGGGGGCGAAGAAATAGAGGATGGGAGCGCACGTTACGAGGATGCCCACATTGAAGAAGGCGAGCTCGAGCGTGGCGGGCGTGCTGAAATCCGGGTCGATGATGCGCAGAAGCAGCAGGCCGGTGGCTGTGGAACCGCAACAGCAGCCGAACTGGCAGAGCACCCGCTCAGGCCCGTAATTGGTCCGGCGTCCGAACCAGAGGTTGAGGGCGAGGGCGAACAGGGTGACGCTGAACGCCACGAGGAAGATGGGGATGACGTACTGCTTGAGGACGACGATATGGATGGACATCAAGGTGGCGGTCAGCAGGTAGTCCACGGAGGCCCCGGTGATGCGGGTCTGGACAACGGGGTCCATGAGCCTGCCCGCGCCGAGCTTGAGGAGCAGGGTACGGAGCAGCCACGCGACGATAAGCCCGTGGATGAAGAACATCGGCATACTGAGGGTGGCCCCGAATCCCTTGAGCCACTTGTATTGGTCAAAGAAGGGCTTGATGTGGGCTTCGATCCAGCTCAGTTCGGCATAGGTGATGAGATAGACGATGCCGACGAGGGCGACATGGAAGGCCAGCGTGTCGATGGTGGAAGCGTGGGTCGTTTCGCGTCCGTTGGTTGCGGTGGACTTCTTGTCCATGATGCCGGTCAGGAATTCTTTGGTGATGGAAGCTCCGGTCTTGTTGGCGTTGAGGCCCTTGCGGACGAACCAGCGGGCGACGGGCACGCCGACGATGGCGGCCGAAAGGAAGCCGAGCGCCGCGTAGATCACGCCGACGGTGGCGCAGTCGGCGATGCCGCCCTTTTCCCACAGCGTGCCGAAGGCATAGGCTTGCCCGGGGCCCTGCGTATAGCCGTGGGTTACGATCATACCGATGAATTCGCTGAGGCTGTTTCCGGTCGCCAGATTATACAGCCAGATCACCGCGCCGCCGATGAGGGCTTGCGCGGGAAGGCTGATTGTCCAGATCAGCGTCTGCCACATGCCCCCGCGCACGACTTCCTTGGACGTGTTTTCCTGATTGCCGCGCGGGCGTGTCAGCAGAAGCGAAATGTAGCTGATGTTGAAGGCGTGGAACAGGAACCAGTTAAAGCTGCTGCTCGTGATCCGCCATTCTCCTATTTTAAGCCAGCCCGTGGAAACGATGGCAAAGCCGATCAGTCCGCCGATGATGCTGGCGGGGACCAGATAGTCCTGAAACAGTTTGACTTTTGCGCGCAGCAGGGTGCCGATGAGCAGCATCAGCGAAAGGAGGCCGAAAAGGATGAGATTTTCAAAACCGCTTCCCATGACAAAACTCCGTCTTTGAGGTTGACCCGAGCGTTTGAGAGCGCTGAGCCCATGCGGGCTCTCTCTGGACGTCTTTATCTGCAAGCGGTGTTCCATAAAAAAAGAATAAATAAATTTCGTTTGTTATGCGTTAAAGACCTTCCCAAAAGTGTCATTTGTCATTATACTGAGACAAAACAATATCATGCTGTATTTATTGTTTTTTAAAGAAAAATGTCTCTTTTTTATGACAGAAATGTCTTGTTCTTCTGCCTGACGTGGGATGCATACACTGGGAGACTTTATGTCCATGCCTTTTCCCATCGCTTCGTATGAGGATTTCAAACGGCTTGTTGAAAACCCGTTGTTCCATCAACTGCTTGATGCCCTGAGCATCGGCGTTTCGCTCACGGACCCTACGGGGACGGTCCGGTATTTTTCGCAGTCCTGCTACCACATCTATGGGCTTGATCCGTCCGAGAGCGTCGTAGGCAAAAAAATCGACGCCATATTCCAGACGGGAAGGGCGGGCGTCCTCAATTCGTTGCAGACACGGCGGATCAATACGGTGAACAGCATCTCCTACAATGGAGTCGAAGGGTTATGCCGCCGTTGCCCCATTCTGGACGACAAAGGAAATCTGGTCTGCTGCCTTTCGGAAGTGATCGTTACCACGTACGACAATGAGCGCATTGAGGAGCTGTTGCACAACCTCCAGCAGCTCAAACGCAAGGTCGGGTACTTCATCGCACAGGAAACAACGGGCGGGGGCCTGCGTACGTTTGACGATCTCGTCGGCGATACCAGCGTGATGCAGGCACTCAAGGCAATGGGGAAGCGGTTCGCGCGCAGCAGGGAGCCCGTGCTGATCCTCGGGGAAAGCGGCACGGGAAAGGAATTGTTCGCGCAGGCCATCCACAAGGCGAGCCCTCGCGCGAACGGATCTTTCATTTCAGTAAACTGTGCGGCCTTGCCGCGTGAACTGGCTGAATCGGAACTGTTCGGCTATGTGGAGGGCGCCTTTACCGGAGCGCGGAAAGGCGGGCAGAAGGGCAAGTTCGAACTGGCGGACAAGGGCACGATCTTTCTCGACGAGATCGGCGAACTCCCGCTGTATCTTCAGGCAAAGCTGCTGCGCGTGCTGGAGAGCAATGAGATCCAGAAGATCGGGATGAGCGGCAGCAAGTATTCGGATTTCCGCCTCATCGCCGCAACCAACCGCAACCTGCCGGAACTCGTGGACAAGCGGCAGTTCCGCGAGGATCTGTATCACCGCCTGAACATCCTTGAGCTGAATCTGCCGCCCCTCCGCAAGCACCGTGGAGACATTCCGTCCCTGATCACCCAGCTCATCGAGGGGATCTGCGGACCGCAAAAGGCGCTTGAGATGCGGGTCTCGCAGGACGTGCTCGACCTCTTCATGCGGTACGGCTGGCCGGGGAACGTACGGGAACTCAAGAATGTGCTCGCCTATGCGTACTGTTGCATGGACGACGACGCGGTCGAGCTGACGCCGCGCTATCTGCCCGAGCGGCTTTTCATGGGCTCTCGCTCGGAGGATGTGCACGCAGCTGAGGAGCCGGGCGCGTTTTCTTTTCAGGCCATGCAGCGGGAGGCGGAAAAGAGGGCCATTGAATCCGCGCTGTCGCTGGCGGGCGGCAACAAAAGCAAGGCGGCGAAGCTGCTCGGATTTTCAAGGAACACCCTCTACCTGAAAATGAAGGCGCTGGGCATGGGGCTCAAAAGGAAATAGACGTGAAAAGGCCAAGAGGCCCGAGTCCGCCTATCCTGTTCATGAAACCGTGCGCATAGTCTTTACAAGAATGCGGTCGAAACGGTGTCAGAGTGGCCGGAAGCTTGGAAATCGGGCATGATCAGAGTGAGGAGGCCAACACCTCCTCACTCAGCGCGTTGGGACTCCCCTATATGGCGGTCCAGCCTCCATCGATGTGGATGACCTGCCCCGTGATATAGCCGGACGCGGGGGAAGCGAGGAACATGGTCAACCCTTGGATATCTTCCGCGAAGCCCACCCGGTTCATGGTGGTTTGCCGGGCGAGAGCCTCGACGACTTCCGGCTTGTCGAAGAGCGGGGCGGTGAGTTGCGTCTTGAAGAAGCCCGGCGCGATGGCATTGGCCGTGATGCCCGTTCCGGGCCGCGACCATGCTTCGGCCATGCCCCGCGTGAGTTGGGCTATTCCGCCCTTTGACGCTCCGTAGGGCAGGCCGTTGGGGAAGGCCCGGCTGCTTTGAAGGGAGGCAATGTTGATGATGCGCCCCCATCCTTGCCGCATCATTTCGGGCACGAGGGCCTGAGCGAGGAAGAACGGCGCGGAAAGATTGAGCCGCAGCGTGTATTCCCAAATCTCGGGCGTGAGTTCGTTCCACGGCTTGCGCGGATTCAGCCCGGCGGCATTGACGAGGATGTCCGGCGCGCCGAAAGGCTGGGACGCCTTTTGGGCGAGTTCCCGCAACGTCTTGAGTTCGCTCACATCGAAGGCAATGCAGGCGATGCGTTTGTTTTGGTCCGGGTCCCGATGGGCAGAGCGTGCCGCGGGATCGGAATCGTACGCGAGATGGCCGCCCTGTTGTTTCAAGCTCAAAAAGATCTCGTCCGCCGAGGCCTCGAGGCGATCCAGCGTGCGGCCGACGAGGATAAGGTTGGCTCCGGCGTGGAGCAGGGCATGGGCCATATATTTGCCGAGCCCGGAACCCGCGCCGGTGACAAGCGCGGTATGGCCTTGAAGCGAAAAGAGTTGCGTCTGAAGGGGGGAGCATGCTTCCGTATCGCGTTGACAATCCATGAGAGCCTCCGGCCGCGTAGTGTTTTTGTGTTTTGGACTCGGTGCTGTTTAACGAGACGCCGTGTTTCGAAACCGCTATTCGACGTAGATCATCCGTTTGGTCATTCCCCCGTCGACGACGAGGTTGTGCCCGTTGACGAAATCGTTTTCCTCGTGGGCAAGGAACAGGCAGGCGTTGACGATGTCGCGGGGGATACCCACACGCCCGGAAGGATGCTGGGCATGATCTAAGTGGGAAAGCGTTTCATAGCCGTCGACCTGTATCCAGCCGGGGCTTACGGCGTTGACCGTGATCGGCGTGGCGCTCAGGGAGACGGCCAGCGTGTTCGTGAGGGAGACAAGCCCCCCTTTTGAAGCGCCGTAGGCCTCCCATCCCGCTTCGTTCTGGTTCCAGCGGGTGGAGGCGATATTGATGATGCGCCCGTAATCCTGCCCCGCGTTGGCCTTGATGAAGGCCTGCGCGCACAGGAACGCGCCGCGCAGGTTTACGGAAAGGGCGTTGTCGAATTCGTCGGCGGTCATTTCCATGACGGGCTTGTGGAAATGGGCGAGGGCCGCGTTGTTGACGAGTACATGGACGGCGCCGTGCCGTTCCGTCACCCGCCGGAAGGCTTCGTTGACGGCCTCGGCCTGTCTCAAGTCGGTTTGGATGAAGCCAATACCGTCAGGCAAGGCTTTGTGCTGTTCCACGTCGAGAGCTGTGACCGCATACCCCGCGCGCTGGAAGCCTTCGCAAAGGTGAAGCCCTATGCCGCCTGTGCCGCCCGTGATGACGCATATCCTCATGCCGCACCCCGTTATGCTGAGACAGCCTCAGCGTTTTTTATGTTCTTCTGCGGGAGCTGCGCAAGCACGATCGCGCAGAACATAAAGGCGCATCCCATCGTTTCCCGCATGGTCAGTTGCTGGTCCAGCATGACGAATCCGGCCAGCACTGACACCACCGCCTCGAGGCTGAGGATCAGGGAGGCGACCGTGGGATTCATGCCTTTCTGTCCCACGATTTGCAGCGTATAGGCAACGCCGCTCGACATGATCCCCGCATAGAGGACGGGTTTCCATGCGGCGAGGAGCTGCGTGATGTCCGGCGTCTCAAAGAGCAGCATGGGAACTGCGCAGAGCAGGCCGCAGACGAAAAACTGGATGCAGGACATTTTGACGCCGTCCACGCGCAGTGTGAAGTAGTCGATGATCAAAATGTGGATGGAAAACAGGATGGCGCAGATGAAGATCAGGAAATCGCCGAACTGGATGGTCAGGCTCTCCGTAATGCAGAGAAAATAGAGGCCGACGATGGCCAGCGCCACGCCGAGCCAGACGAACAGGCCGCACCGTTTTTTGAAGAACAGCCCGAGGAGCGGGACGATGATGATATAGAAGGCCGTAATGAACCCCGCCTTGCCCACGGACGTGTACATGATGCCGATCTGCTGAAAACAGCTTGCGAAGCAGAGCATCACACCGCAGCACACGCCGCCGATCCAGAGCTGGCCCTTCGTTTTCGCGTTCGAAGGCCTGATGCCGCCGGGGGAGGAGGGGTTCAGCCTGTTGAGCAGCGCGATGCAGGGAATGAGGAACAGGCCGCCGATAAAGGAGCGCACGCAGGTAAACGTGTAGGGGCCCACATAATCCATGCCTACGCTCTGGGCGACGAAGGCCACTCCCCAGATGACGGCGGTGAGAAGCAGCAGAAAGGAATTCCGGAGTTGCAGCGTGTTCATGGTCGGTGTGATAGCCCGAGAAGGTCGGGGATGCAATAAAGCCGGGCGGCTTTCTTGGCAGGGTGGGGGGGCACTGTCCACAAAGGGGAGCCGTGGGTGCCCAGCGTCCTCTGATACTGAGACGCCATTTGGGGAAGAGGCGAGGGTGCCGCGCTTGAGGACGGCTGATGCCTTTTGGATCCTGATCGTCCGACATCTTGATAACACGCTGTTTCTAGCGTAAAATGAGATACTTTAGTCGATAATGTGGCTCCAAAAACGTTTTTGGCTCTCATTATTGGAAAAATGGGAAGGAAAACGCGTATAGTGATCCGCCATTTAGCCTTGGCCTGCTGATTCAGGATGTGCGTGGCTGGGCGATTTTGAAAATGGCCGTCATCCAAAGTGAATGGGTTCGCATTATGACAACATCTTTTTCCAAAGCACAATATGTTTCCGGTGAGCACGAAGACTGCCCGGAGAGCCTGTTGCAGATTATTATGGAGGAAGTGGATGAAATCGTTTATGTAAGCGATATCGCCACGTATGAAATCCTGTATCTGAACGAGTTTGGGAAAAAGGTATTCGGGCTTACGGACATCGGAAAAGGCAGGAAGTGCTATGAAGTCCTGCAAGGCATTGACGCGCCTTGTCCGTTTTGTACGAATCAGTTTCTCAACTGCGAAACGTTCTACACTTGGGAGCTCACGAATCCCATTTCGCACCGCCATTATCTGCTCAGAGACAAGCTGATCCGCTGGAATGGCCGTCTTGCCCGGCTGGAATTCGCCGTCGACATTACGGAAAAGGAAAATATCAGCCAAGCTGTGCAGCGCAAGCTTGATATTGAGAGTACCTTGCTGGAATGCATCCGCATCCTGAACAGGGAAGAAAATTTTCCGCAAGCCGTGGACATGGTCCTGGAGAACCTCGGAATGATGCATCAGGCCGATCGTGCCTATATCTTCGAGTACAGCGTTCTGAAAAACGGCGGGCTCATCGCCAACAACACCTATGAATGGTGTTCAGAAGGTATTTTCCCTCAGAAAGAAGTCCTTCAAAACGTGCCAATCAGCTACATGAGCTGTTGGCAGAAGATGTTCGAGCGGCGTGAGGATGTGGTCATCGACAATCTTGAGTCAATCCGGGACAGCGATTTGGATATGTACAGCGTACTCAAGCCGCAAGGTATCGAGAGCCTTATCGTCGTCCCTCTCGTCCTGAACGACGTCATTTCCGGGTTCATCGGCGTGGATAACCCGAAAGCCAATCGGGATGATCACTCCCTGCTGCATTCTCTGGCCTATTTCGTCACGAATGAGCAACGGAAGCGTAATATGCAGAGCGAGCTCAAGCGGATGAGCTACTGCGACGACTTGACGGGGCTGCACAACAGAAACAGCTATATTTCCGTATTGCAGAAGCTCGAAAAAAATCCCCCGGATTCGCTCGGCGTCGTTTTTGTGGATCTCAATGGGTTAAAGCGCATCAACGATCAGCAAGGGCACGACTCCGGCGACAAATACATCCGGGACATCAGCCGGATATTCAGCCGCTATTTCAGGGGAGACGATCTTTTCCGTATTGGCGGAGACGAATTTGTCTTCCTCTGCCCGAACATTCCGGAGCGGGTCTTTTATGCGAAGATCGCCGCGCTCCAACGGGAGGCCAATAAAGCGTATCCCGAATCCCTGTCGCTTGGGCAGGTGTGGGCCGAGGGGGACATGCACATCATGGATATGGTGAGGCAGGCGGATAAACGTATGTATCAGGAAAAAGCGGAGTACCACGCCCGGCGTGGCGATACGGTCTAAAGCAATGCGTAAACAGGCATGCCGTCCTTGAGGATGCCGTGCCTGTTTTTTATTCCATATGGAATATGGAAGGAGCACGAGAAGCCGGGATTTCCGGGCCGTCCTGCCCTTCACTCGAAACGTACGGTAATCTCTCTCTCTCTCTCTCTCTCTCTCTCTCTCTCTTCCACATGGCCTAACTGTGTTTTTCGCGCTCATATCTCTTTCGCAAACATGCTCAAGAACGCTATGATGAGAAAGAGGCAGCAGAACAGAATGGCTTTTTCAGCGAAGAGGGCGGACAAGGCGGCTCCCAGCGTCGCGCCGAGCGCGAAAAAGACGACGATTTCGTAGTAGCTGAGGATGGTTTTCTTTGTATCGGGGTCTCGTGTGCGGACATAATGGAATATCTGCTCGGTAGCGCTGCGGAGATTGCCGGTACACATGGTCGTCGCCACGCTGTGCCCGTTGACTTTCCTGAAGCTTTCCACTTGTACGGCGCAGACGAAGGAAACCAGGATGTTGACGGCTGTATCCCACATCCCCGAGGCCATGAAGGCCGGAAAAAACAGGAGAAGCGCCTCGAAGAAAACAACGATCTGCCTCCAGTGCAGCAGATCGTATTCCTTGAACTTGGCCCGTATCCATTCCGTGAACAGGATGCCCAGGGCAAACGCGATGATGGGGAAGAGGTAAAAGGCGACTTCCTTGATATTGCCTTCCGCAAGATTGAGCCCGAGGAGCACGACATTCCCTGTCTGCGCATTGGCAAAGACATGCCCTCGCGTGATGTAGGTGTAGACATCAAGGAATCCTCCCGTCATCGTCAGCAGGGCGCAGAGCAGGAAAGATTCCGATACCTGAATGTGTTTGCCGTGTTTCATCCTTTGATTCAACCCGAACGGCGACTTTCCCTTGGAAAGTCGCCGGATGCGCCAGCCGGTTCCTTTTCCCCCTGTGGGAGGGCGGCTGGCCGTATTCCTGTTTGCCTGCGTTCCGCAACCTTTTGCAGGAAGTATTTGGAACGCAACGGGGTGAACAGGTATCCCCGTTGGATTGAGAAGTCAAGTAAAGCAACGTGATACATCATACGGAGAGGCGTTTTTCATTTCTCCCTGTCCATTTTTCTCTTCTCTTTTCGCAACGCGGCAATAGAAATGTGCGTGGCATGTTTTCGGGGGAACACGCCACGCACATTATGGGGAGGAGATACAGCTTACGCGGTATCCCTGTTGGAGCGCTGAAGGAATGCCAGCGGTACATCCGTATAAAAACAGACAAAAGCTATGGAAATCACGAAGGAAAAAGATGAACGTTTCCCATTGATCCGCTATTTGGCGGCGAGGCTTTCTTCAGGCTTATGGGATTGATCAAAGGAAGGACATCCTGTGTTGCCATGTCCGTATTCAGCACATGAGTACGCTCTTTTTCTATCATACTGAAAGAATATCCAAAAGGCAATGTGCCTCGGTAAGGCTGCAATGTCCAGGAAGAAAAACGAAACCTGGTAACGCGGGCTACGCCGCCGCAGCAAACAAAAAGCCCTGCCGGGAATCCCGGCAGGGCATAAAGGCGGGGAAGTAAAGACGGCTTAGTTGGCGGGAACCACAGCGCCTTCGTACTTCTTGGTCATGAATTCCTTGACCTGATCGCTCTTGAGAGCGTCGATCAGCGCCTTGAGTTCAGGACGGTTTTCATCTCCGGCACGCACGGCGAGGATATTGGCGTAGGTCGTCGCGGCGATGGAGTCGGCCTTTTCGGCGGACAACGCGTCGGCCACTTTGAGGCCGCCGAGGATGGCGTAGTTGCCGTTGATGATCGCGAGGTCGACGTCAGGCAGGGCGCGGACGAGCTGAGCCGCTTCGATTTCTTCGATCTTGAGCTTCTTGGGGTTTTCCGCGATGTCGCGGCGGGTGGCGGTGAGGCCGGCGCCGTCCTTCAGCTTGATGAGCCCGTTGGACTGGAGGAGCAGCAGGGCGCGGGCTTCGTTGGTGGTGTCGTTGGGCACGGCCACCATAGCGCCGTCCTTCAGGGCGCCAAGGGACTTCGTCTTGCCGGCGTAGATGCCGAAGGGTTCGTAGTGCACGGTACCGATGGAGACCAGCTTGGTGCCCTTTTCCTTGTTGAAATCGTCAAGATAGGGCTTGTGCTGGAAGAAGTTGGCATCCAGCTCCTTGCCTTCGAGCGCCATGTTGGGCTGCACGTAGTCGGAGTATTCGATGATCTGGAGTTCATAACCCTGCGGTTTCAGAACATCGTTGGCGACCTTGAGGATTTCCGCGTGAGGCGTCGGGGAAGCGCCGACACGGATTTTTGTGGTGGCCTGAGCCGCGGTTGCGGAACCGGCTGCGACGACAAGGGACAGGGCCGCGGCCAGAAGGGCGGAGCGGAAGTTTTTCATGATACCGTATCCTTATCAAAGGTTAAAGGTTCACGGCCGCGGGCGTGGGCCCAAGAAGCCGTTTGTCGCGGAAAAAGATCAGGAAATGCGCCTGTCGCTTCGCTTGGTGGCCCAGTTGCCGAAACTCTGGAACACCTGCACGATGACGATGAGCAGGACGACGGTGATGAACATGATGTCGGTCTGGTAGCGGTTGTACCCGTACATGATCGCCAGTTTGCCGAGGCCCCCGCCGCCGACGGCGCCCGACATGGCGGAGTAGCCGAGGATCGTGGTTGCCGCGATGGCGCTGCCGTTGATGAGCGAAGGCAGCGCTTCGGGCAAAAGCACCTTCATGATGATCTGCATGGTGGACGCCCCCATGGACTGCGCCGCCTCAATGACGCCGCCGTCCACTTCGAGCAGGGAGGATTCCACAAGCCGGGCCACGAAGGGCGCGGCGGCGATGACCAGCGGGACGACCGTGGCGTTGTTGCCGATGGTCGTTCCCACGAGCAGGCGGGTCAGGGGAATGACCGCGATCATGAGGATAAGAAATGGGAACGAGCGGGTCAGGTTCACAACGACATCAAGCACGGCGTAGATCATGGGCCGTGGCGTGATGCCGTCCTGACGGCAGATGACGAGGACCGTCCCCATCATCATGCCGAACACATAGGAAAAAAAGGTGGAAACCAGCGTCATGTACAACGTGTCCACGACGCCTTCAAGCAACATTTCGATGGTAGCCTGATCAAACATTCTTCATTTCCTCCAGCATCAGTCCCTTGGAGTCGGCATAGGCGAGGATACGCCGGACGACCTCTTCGTTGTCCGGAAGTTGCAGCACCATCTGGCCGAATGCCGTCCCGCCGATGTCGCGCGTGTCGGCAAACATGATGTTGACGGGAGCCCCGCATTCCAGCACCAGATTGCTGATGACCGGCTCGAACGAGGAGCGGCCGTTGAAAATGATCCGGTACAGCCTGCTGTGCGGCATGTCCTGCAAGGCCTCGGGGATGACGAGCTGGCGCGCCTCTTCGGTCTGAGGGTGGAAGAAAACCTCTTCGACCGAGCCGGTTTCGGCAATCCTCCCGTGGCTGATGATGGCGACCTGATTGCAGATTTTCTCGATCACGCTCATTTCGTGCGTGATGATGATGGCGGTGATCCCCAGGCGCCGGTTGATGTCCTTGATGAGCGAAAGGATGGATTCCGTAGTGGCGGGGTCGAGGGCGGAAGTGGCCTCGTCGCACAGGAGGATCTTGGGGTTGGTAGCCAGAGCGCGGGCGATGGCCACACGCTGCTTTTGCCCGCCCGAAAGCTGCGACGGGTAGGACTGTGCCCGGTCGGATAGGTTGACCAGCTCAAGCAGCTCGCGCGCCCGCTCGCGGGCGGCGTCCTTTTTGACTCCGGCAAGCTCCAGCGGAAAGCAGATGTTTTCCTCAGCCGTGCGCTGCATGAGGAGGTTGAACTGCTGGAAGATCATGCCCATGCTGCGGCGGGCGATCTGCAAATCCCGGGAACCCAAACGGCACATGTCCCTGCCTTCGAACATGACGCTTCCGCCGGTAGGCCGCTCAAGCATGTTGATGCAGCGCACCAGCGTGCTTTTCCCGGCGCCGCTTTTGCCGATGATCCCGAAAATATCCCCTTTCCTGATGGTCAGGTTGATGCCCTGGAGGGCATAGACTTCGGTATTTTTGCTCCTGAACCGCTTTTCAAGGTCCTGGATCTGAATGATGGCTTCCGTCATCCGCGTTTTTCTCCTGTTCCGTTTACATCAGGAGCTACAATAGTAGCGTGCGCGCACGCCGTCAAACGTCCGTGCGCGCGATACTATTACCTACTTTTGGCTCTTTGAGAACGCCGGAAGCATCATTTTTCTGACGAAAAAATTGATCTATTATTCTTGATGGATAGGACGGTGATCCATCACGTTTCCCGCGAATGGGGAAACGTGACGCTTATGGTGCTTCGCGGCGGGCTGGGGTTGTGCTCACAGATCTATGGATTTGATGTGCGGATTGTCGCTGAGCAGGCTCATCAGTTGCGTCACGTTGTAATTCCTCGGCAATTTTACATAAAGGTCCAGCGAAATAAGCCCATTGCCGTTATTTCGGGACTTCATGCTGATGATTTCGAGGTTGTGGCTCAGGAGCTTGTCCCGGATGGAGGCGACACCGTCCCCCGTATCCTCGATTTCCATCGAGATCTGCTCGGCCACGGGGAAGTTGAGCCATGTAAAGTTTTTGTGGAGCGTCATCTGGGCCGCTACGATGAGCAGGGTGGCCGCCACGCCGAGGAAGTAGAGCCCAGCGCCGATGGTCATGCCGATACCCGCCGTGGCCCAGACGCCCGCCGCCGTGGTCAGGCCGCTGATGGTCTGGTTGCGGACGAAGATCATGCCCGCGCCGAGAAAGCCCACGCCCGTCACGATCTGCGCGGCGATACGGGAAGGATCCAGCGCCACGCCCTTGAGGGTGGTCACGTCGGAAAAGCCGTATTTGGAAACAACCATGATGAGCGCCGCCGCCAGTGCCACGATCAGGTGCGTGCGGATTCCGGCCTCTTTCAGACGGTTGTTGCGTTCGTAACCGATGAGGCCGCCGCATATCCCGGCGATGAGGATGCGAAAAAAGAATTCCAGCTCTGTAAAGACGGTGATGTCCATGAGCCTCCCCGCTTGTTGGAAAGTACAATCATTGTCATATGCCAGTTGTGGTGTGGCAGTTCATGCTGTTCCCGTCAAGTCCCGAAAGGAGACATGTGCAGCGGAGAAAGGCGCTTTGGAAGGGGAAGCAATACGGGAAAAGCATATGGGTTCCTCCCTGATCGGCTACAACGATACAAGGCTTTGACCGCAATTCCGCGTCGGCGCTGCAACATTCCGGTGTGCATCACGGCGTCAAACGGTGTTCGTCCATGACGGAAAAAGCCCTACGGGCCATCTGCGACAAAAAAAGCTCTCCTCGGGGGAGAGCCTTGTGCGTTTCGGGTATTGGAACGCGGATCACGCGTAGAGGATCAAGGCGATGAATTCGAGATCTTCAGTACCGTCGTTCTCCAGCATGTGCTCCTCGCCGTCTTTGCAGATCATCACGTCACCGGCGGTTACTGGCTTCAGTTCGCCATTGTCGAAGTACAGGCCAGTGCCGCTGAGGACATGGTACACCTCGAAATCACCGACATGGCGATGCCGGCCGACGGAACAGCCGGATTTGAGCACGCAATGGTTGAAAACGCGGCCCTTACCCGCGAAATCCTCGCCGTTGAGCAGTTCCGCGGCGAGGATATGCCCTTTGCCGCCTTTGTGCTGCATGTCCAATTTGGTCAGTTCATCATAATGCCGTATCATGAAAATGCTCCTTTCGGCCCATGATACGGTACTTCATGACCGTTGTGAATGATGGGCGCGCGGCATTACTTGATCCCCGTGAATGTATACGGATCATCTCCAATATGTTCGCCGCAGTCCAGCGCATCAATCCGATCCATATCGCCCGGTGTGAGTATGAAGGAAAACACGTCGCCGTTTTCATGTATCCTGCTTTCGTTGCTTGATTTGGGGATGGCGATGTGCCCTTTTTGGATATGCCAGCGCAGAATAATCTGGCCCGGCGTTTTCCCGTGGGCGGCGGCGATTTCTACGATGGCCGGATGCTGCATGAGTTTGCCCCGGAACAGCGGTCCCCACGCCACGAGCCGTATGCCGTTTTCCCGGCAGTATGCGCACAAATCACGCTCCTGATAAAGAGGGTGCAGCTCGATCTGGTTGAGTACGGGGAAACTGCCGAACGCGCTCCGGATTTCCTCCAGATGTTCGATCTGGAAATTGGATACGCCAACCCGGCGGACGAATCCTTCCTCACGCCGCCTCAGAAGTTTTTCGTATGCGCTGAGACGTTGTTTCCGATCCGTCCCCGGCCAATGGAGAAGGCAGCAGTCCAAAGCGTCTATTCCCAGATCCCGCAATGATTGCGCAAGGGAAGCATCCGGATCGTCAAAACGGGTCGGCCAGATTTTCGAGGAGATGAAAAGGTCCTCACGCTGTACGCCGCATGTACGGATCGCTTCGCCAACCTCGGCTTCATTTCCATACATGGCCGCCGAATCGATGTATCGGTAGCCGTCCCGGACGGCCCAGCGGATCGCGTTGATGATTTCTTCGCCGTGCGCGGCGTAACACCCAAAGCCATATCCCGGCATGGCCGTGCCGTCATTCAGAGACACGGGCTCCGCTATGTCGCGAATGCTCATGGCTGTTCCCCCTAAGGAAATGTTTTTTCGGAACTATCGGACAGGGAATGAAAAGAAGCAAGGGAAGGGTGCCGGCATATGAAGACGTATGTGCGGAATGATTGCTTTTTGACGAGGAGTCCTTTAGGCAGGAAAGGCATGTACCGGATCTCCCTTTTTTACCCACAGGAGTGAACAAGCATGATTGAGCGTACCCTTTCCCTGATCAAACCCGATGCCGTACAACGGAATCTGACCGGCGAAATCCTTGCCATGATCCAAGGGGCTGGCCTCAAGGTCGTGGCCCTCAAGATGATCCACATGACCAAGGCACAGGCGGAAGGGTTTTACGCCGTACACCGGGAACGTCCTTTTTTTGACAGCCTGACCGACTATATGAGTTCCGGCCCGGTGGTTTGCTCCATTCTGGAAGGTGAGGACGCCATCCATCGGTATCGTGACCTCATGGGTGCCACCAACCCGGAAAAGGCCGCTGAAGGGACGATCCGCAAGAAATACGCGGTCAGCCTCGAGGCGAACTCCGTGCACGGTTCCGACGCGCCGGAAACGGCGGCTTTCGAAACCCGGTATTTCTTCAGCGCGTTTGAAATAGTGTAGGGTTTACCTGTTCAAAAAGAACATGAAGGCCACGAGGACAACGAACAACAAAACCAGCGACGTGGTAATCATACGAGCCTCCCTTTGTGAAAAGCCCCGGTCATCCCGGGGCTTTTTCGTTACATGCCGAACCATGTGTAGCCGCTGTAGAACAGGGCGCGTCCGCAGACCTCACCCGCTACGATGAGCAGGAGGATGATCCCGGCCCTGATCCAGAGCGGGCAGGGGCAGGTTCGGCAAGCGCCCGGAAGCATCTCATTGACGCCATTACGGATGAGCAGCAGAGGGCCCAGCGCTGCGCCGAAGAGCAGGAGCGTCAAATGCCATGCCAGCAGATAGGTGGAGAACGGCGATTGCGCCAACAACAGCTGCAACGGGATCACCAGCATTTGGAGTATGAAGGCCAATACGATGAATACGGGATACCAGCCGAGCAGGAGCGCTGCCTTCTTTTCGGGATCCTTTCGGGCGGCAAGGGCGTCCATGAAGAGCAGCAGGCTGGAACCGAGCAGCAGGCTGGTGGCGAGAAAGAGCCAGTAGGTGAACAGCGAATTCCAAAAAGGAACGGTCGGGATGGTGTAAACCCGGCTCATGACATAGACAAAAGCAAGGCCGAGGATGGCGGCCAGACGGCGTGCCCATGCATTGAGCGTGATCAGCCAGAGGAGAAGCCCGGCTCCAAACAGCCCGACGAACAGGATTTCGCGGCTCAGCCACGATGTCCCCACGTTGGTGATCGTGTAAAAGCTTACCGTAGGATCGGAAAGATGTTCCAGTGAAGCCAGCGCGCCCACGCCGAGCAGGATGCAGGCGGCCCACGCCTTGGCCCGCGACGTGTCGGCGGTACGGCTGAAGAAGGACAGGATCAGCATACCCGCCGCGGCTTGGCCGAGCAGGGTGAAGATGACGAGACTCCAATAACCGTGCATGGCTAAACCTCCTCGGGGTTGCTGATGCGTTTCCCGCGCAGCCCTTCGGTGCTGCCTTGCGGTTTGGAATGACGGTTGGGAGCACAGATGAAGTGGGGACGGGTGAGTTCCGGCCCCGGAAGCGGCGCGATGGCGGCCTGTTCCCCATAACGCTTGAGCAGTTCGTCGTATTCGCCGTAATCCAGCGCGCGGCAAGGGCAGGCCGCGACGCAGGACGGGGGCAGGCCTTGCTCAAGATAGTCGCGGCAGAAGTCGCATTTGGTCATCTTCTTGCGCTCGGGGTCAAACTGCGGCGCTCCGTAGGGACAGTTCCATTCGCAGTAGCGGCACCCCACACAACGGTCCGGATCCACGGAGACGATGCCGTTCTCGTCCTTGTGCATGGCCTGCGTGGGGCAGGCTTCGGCACAGACGGGGTTCTCGCAGTGGTTGCACGACAGCGACACGTAGTAGGCGAAGACGTTTTGTTCATAGGCGTCGCCCACGGGAAGCCATTCACCGCCGGAATATTCCAGAACCCGCCGCCACAACACGCCTTTGTTCAGGTTATGCTTGTCGATGCAGGCGATCATGCAGGCCTTGCAGCCGGTGCACAGTTCCGAATTGAAGTAGAATGCAGGATTTTTGATCATGAATCGGTCCTTTTCTTCGGCCTGAGATACGGCCGCCCGGAGAAGCGGCCGTCCCTCCGGAGCGGTTACGCTTTTTCCACCTGCACGAGATTGGTGTGGTGAGGGTTCCCCTTGGCCAGGGCTGTCGGGAGAAGCTTGGTCAGCACGTTGACGCAGCCGTTGGTGTCTTCCCCGGCGGCGTTGGGCGTATGCCATGCGCCTTCGGGAAGTGACACCACGCCCGGCATGATGCGGGGCGTGATCTTGGCTTTGACGAAGGAAACGCCGCGCCCGTTGAACACCTTCACACGATCCCCGAATTCGATGCCGCGGGCTTTCGCGTCGATGGGGTTGATCCAGAGCTCTTGCGGCGCGACTTCCTGCAGCCACCAGCAGTTCCCGTAGGTCGAGTGCGTGCGCTGCTTGTAGTGGTGCCCGATGAGCTGCAGCGGCCACTCCTTGCGTTCCGGGCTGATCGCGCCTTCGGGGTTGGGGATGTACTCGGGCAGCGCGGTGATGGCCTGACCGGGCAGCAGGGTCCATGTTTCCGCCAGCTCGGCGAGGCGCGGCGAATAGATCTCGATTTTGCCCGACGGCGAGGGCAAGGGATTGGCCTCGGGATCGTCCCGGAATGCTTTATAGGCGATATGGTTTTCGGGGAAGTACCTTTTGTACACGCCCATCGTGTAGGCTTCCTCCAGCGTGGGCGGCAGTTCGGGGATGGCCTTGCGGGACTCCGCGTACAGTTTCTCCAGCCATTGGTATTGGGTACGGCCTTCCGTGAAGGCCTCCTTCACGCCGAGCTCGTTGGCAACGCCCGCGCAGATGTCATAGATGCTTTTGGCTTCGCCGAGCGGCTCAATGCACTTGTTATCGAAGATCACGTAGGCGATGTTGCTGTCGCCGTCGGAAGTCCAGTCATGCTCCTCAAGGTTCAAACAGCTTGGCAGCAGAAAGTCCGCATAACGGGCGGAAGGCGTCAGTGTCGTGTCGATGACCACGATGGTCTCGCACTTTTTGTCGTCCAGCAGGATGGGGTGCATCTGGTTGATGCCGCCGTGCTGGTTCGTCAGGCAGTTCCCCGCGTAGTTCCAGATGAATTTGATCGGCGCGATGAGCCTTTCGCGTCCCCGGATGCCTGCCGTGGTGGCGGTCATCTGCTTGTAGTCGTCGATGGCCTGATACCAGTTGAAGCAGGAGAGTTCCGTCTTCACGGGATTTTCCAGCGTGGGGAAGGTCGCCATGGGAAGCTTGTATCCCGCGTTTTCGCGCGCCCCGGTATTCCCTCCCTTGATGCCCACGTTGCCGGTGAGCACGGCGAGCATACCGATGGCGCGGGAAATGTTTTCCCCGTTGGTGGTGCGCTGCGGGCCCCAGCCCTGACAGATGAAGCACGGCCTGGCCCCGGCGATCTCGCGGGCCAGCTTCTCGATGCGGGCCGGGGGAATCCCGGTGATGCGCGAGGCCCATGCCGGAGTCTTTGGCGTCTTGTCCGGGCCTTGCCCCAGAATGTAGGATTTGTAGGACGAACCGGCTGGAGCGCCCTTGGGCAGGGATTCCTCATCATAGCCGATGGTGTATTTGGCGAGGAAGGGCTTGTCGATAAGGTCTTCGGTGATCATCACGTAGGCCAGCGCCGCGCTGAGGGCCGCGTCCGTACCCGGGCGGATGGGAATCCATTCGTCGCCCACGGACACCATGGAATCGGTATAACGCGGATCGATGATGATGACGCGGGTGTTACGGGTGAAACGGGCGTGCTGGAGCGTTTTGGCCTTGCACCCCGACATGCGCGTTTCCGAGGGGTTGTTGCCGAAGAACACGGCCAGTTCGCTGTTTTCCATGTCGGAAAGCGAGTTCCCGTCAACCCAGCTCCCGCCGTACAAATAGGGCATACCTACCGTGATCTGGCAGGTGGAGTAGTCCGAATAATGGTTCAGGTAACCACCCACGAGATTCATGAGCCGGGCCACGGGCGTGGCGGCCGGAGGCCAGCTTTTGCCCATGGTGCTGCCGAGGGCACCCGTGCCGTAGTTGAGATAGACGGCCTCGTTGCCGTAGGTGTCTATGGTGCCGCGCAGCCTTTGTCCGATCTCCTTGAAGGCTTCCTCCCAGCTGATACGTTCGAATTTGCCTTCTCCTCTGTTGCCCACTCGGCGCAGGGGATAGGGGATGCGCTGTTCGGCATAGATGCGCTGACGCATGGAGCGCCCGCGCGGACAAGCACGGAGCTGCTGCATACCGTAGCGGTCGTCTCCGGTGTTGTCCGTCTCTACGCGGGTGATCACGCCGTCTTTGACGTGCACCCGCAGGGCGCAACGGCTGCCGCAGTTGACGTTGCAGGAGTTCCAGAGGATGCGCTCTTCCCCTGTCCCCGAGGGGGCGGGCGGTGCGGCGACGGCACTTCCCGCATTGAGGATTTCAATGGAAAAAGGAAAGAATGCCGAAGCGAGGACGACGGCGCCGCCCTTGATCACGTCGCGCCGTTTGAGCAATGCCTGCTCGGTACAATGAGGTTTCCGCATGAGCCCTCCGCAGAAAAAGGATTCCGTTCCCGGAACGTCCCGATGGGACGGGATTCGAGGAACAGGCAGGCTTGCAGCATACCGCACAGGAAAGGCGGCTGTCAGTGATAAGTGGGGGCCGGAGGTTCACGTTATGGGACGCAAAAAGGGGAAGGCCGGAGCCTTCCCCATATGGAAACGAGCGTGCTTGAAGCGCTACTTGAAGAACTTGTCGATATACCCCTGCACGAAAACGAAGAACACGATGAACGGCAGGACATATTTGACGTACAGGCGCAGCCCTTTCGGGAACATGAGGCCCTTGCCGGTGTCCGCTTCGGCGATGAAGTTGTCCCATCCCCAGCCGCGCTTGTAACAGCAGAAGAACAGGAACACCATCGATCCGAGGGGCAGCAGGTTGTTGCTGACGATGAAGTCTTCCAGATCGAGGATCATGGAGCCGGGGCCGAAGGGCTGGATGCCGGACAGCACGTTGAAGCCGAGGGCGCAGGGCAGGGAGAGCAGGAAGACCAGAACGAAGTTGACGGTGACCGCCTTCTTGCGGGTCCATTTGAGCACGTCGATGCCGTAGGCTACGATGTTTTCCAGCACGGCGATGACCGTGGTGAGGGCCGCGAAGCTCATGAAGATAAAGAAGAGCATCCCCCACAGCTGGCCGCCGGGCATACTGTTGAACACGTTGGGAAGGGTGACGAACACGAGGCCGGGTCCGGAGCCCGCATCGACGTCGAAGGCGAAACAGGCCGGGAAGATGATGAGGCCCGCCATGAGCGCGACGAACGTATCCAGCAGCAAAATGTGGATGGACTCGCCGGTCAGGGAGCGCTGCTTGTCGATGTAGCTGCCGAAGATGGTCATGGCGCCGATGCCGAGGCTCAGGGTGAAGAACGCCTGCCCCATGGCGGCATAGATGGGCTCCCAGATGCCGTGCTGGAACATCTTGCCGAAGTCGGGCTTCAAATAGAACAGGATGCCTTTTTCGGCCCCCGGCAGGGTGACGGAGCGGATCACCAGAAAGAGCATGACGACAAGCAGGCAACCCATCATGATTTTGGTAATGCGCTCGACGCCCCTCTGCAACCCCATGGAGCAGACGAGGAATCCGGCGACGACCGTAACGGCCATCCAGCCGACCTGATCAAAAGGATCGCCGAGCGTCCCGCCGAAGAACGCGCCGATCTGCTCGGGCGTAAGGCTCGAAAGCTGACCCGAGCCCATGTACCAGCAGTAGGACAGCATCCACCCGGTGACGGTCGTATAGAACATCATCAGCACGTAACAGCCGATGATGCCCCCGTAGCCGTACAGATGCCAGAACGTCCCCTTGGGTTCCAGCTTGCGGAACGCCAGGCCGATGCCCTGCTTGGCGGCCCGGCCCACGGAGAACTCCATCACCATAATGGGAAGGCCGAGAATGACGAGAAAAACGAGATAGATGAGGACGAAAGCCGCCCCACCGTAGGCTCCGGTGATGAAGGGGAAGCGCCAGACGTTGCCGAGGCCGATGGCGCAGCCGGCCGATAACAGCAGGAAGCCGAGGCGGCTCCCCAACTTTTCGCGTTCGATACCCTGTTCCACTGTTGTTCCTCCTTAGGGTGTGGGAGGATGAATAGGTGACTTTTGCGCCTGAGGCAAGCGGAGACTGCCCGCCGGAAAACGTGCCGATTTCTCGCGCCAAAGGGAAAGGCGATACGTTGTCGGGGATTAGGCCATGTTCTTATACCGAAGAGCAGCCGGGCCCGCTGACGGCGCTGCGGCCTCCGGTTTTGGGAGTGACCTGTATCTGCGTCCCGATGCGCTCCTTCAAGGCCGCCACATGCGAAATCACGCCGATGAGCTTGCCGTCCCGGTGCAGCCCGGCCAGCGTATCCAGCGCGGTGTCCAGCGTATCCTCATCCAGCGTGCCGAACCCTTCGTCGAGGAAAAGGGAGTCCACCCGCACCGTCTTGCTGGCCATTTGCGAAAGCCCGAGGGCGAGGGCAAGGCTCACGATGAAACTTTCGCCGCCGGAAAGGTTCTTGGTGGAGCGGATTTCTCCGGCCTGATAGCCGTCGATGACGTCGAGCTCCAACGGCTGCTCCTTGTTGCGGAGAAGCAGATACCGGTCGGTCATGCGCCGTAGCTGGCGGTTGGCGTGCTCGATCATGATTTCAAACGTCAACACCTGCACGAAATTGCGGTATTTTTTCCCGTCGGCGGAGCCGATGAGATCGTGCAGATCGTTCCAGCGGCGGCACTCGCGGCGCTGCGCCTCCACCGCCGCCGTGCGCTCCTGATGCGCCAGCTTGACCATGTGGTTGTCGTGGAGCTTCTGCCTCAGGCCGCCAATGGCTTCTTGCTGGGTCTTCAGCGTGTCCCGAAGCGTTGCCAGCGTCTCGTCGAGTTCTTCCCGCGTGCGATCCGTCACCTGTTTTTCGCGCTCGGCAGCCAGTTGCGCGATACGGTCGGCCAGGCGCGCTTCCAGTTCGGCCCGTTCCGTGAGCAGCTCCTGTTCCCTTTGAGCCAGCGTGTTCCGCACCGTTTCAGTGAGGCAGGCGTCCCGGTATTCCGCTTCGTCGGCGAAGCCGGTTTGTGAGAGGCGAAGCCGGAAATCCTCTTCCAGCGGCCCAATTTGTGCCTGACGTTCCGCGATCGAGCGATCGAGCGTTTCCCGTTTGCTGGTCAGCCCAGCAAAGCGCTGTTTGGCGGCATCGACGGTTTGGCGGACGCCTTCAAGCCGCTTTTCGGCTTCTTCGACGAGCTCGTTGAGCCGTTTCTCTTCCTCATCCGGGGATTTGTCCCCGAGCAGCCGCCTCCGGTCGAGCCGCAGCTTTTCCCGATCCTCCGACAGGGAGCGGGCCGCTTCCCGCTGCTTGCCCAGATCTTTCTCCATATCGAGAAGCCGGGAAGCGAGATGCCGGGACTCCAGTTCCAGCGCGCTCATTTTTTGATGTAAGAGGTCACGCCGCTTTTCCCGGGATACCCAGCGTTCACGGCGTTCAGACAGGCTGTGGAGCAAGGTCTCCAGCCCGTCCACAGCGAGGCTTTCGATGCCGTAAGCTTGCAGTCCCTGCAAAACGGTTTGGCGCAATGCCGTGTACTGCTCCAGAAGCGAACACCGTTCGCGTTCGGTGCGCACGGCTTCCTGTTCCGCACTGTCCTTATGGTGGAGGGCGGTTTGCAGGGCCAGTTCCAGCCGGTTTGCTTCGTGCCGGGCCTTCTCCCATGCCGTCATGTCGGCTTGCAGCCCGGCGTCCTCCTGTTCAGCCTGTTGCAGGATGCGTTCAGCCAGCCGTTGTTCAGCTTTTGCCGTTTCCTGCAGGTTTTGGAGCGTAAGGAGCAGGGCGGGCGGAAGCGGCTGCTCTTGCGTGGCAGAAGTGATGGAGGGATGTGCCAGCGCGGCGAGGCATTTGCGCACGTGCGTTTCGTGTTCGGACAGTGCGGCGGCTTCTTTTTGCAGCTGTTCCGTCACCCATTCCCGTTCGCGCGACAGCCCGGAGAGATCGCCTTGGAGGGAAGCCAAAGCGGTTCCGGAGCGTTTCAGTTCTTCCTTGAGCCGCGCAAGATGTTCCTCCGGCCCGGCGGGGGCGGGAACGGAAAATCCGGTGAAGGGGTGTTCCGTGGCTCCGCACAACGGGCACGGTTCCCCGTTATGGAGATGCCTCCGCGCTTCCTCAAAAGCCCGCAGGCGAGAGCATTCGGCCTGTTCGGCTTCCCGTTTCTCATATTCCGCCTCCAGACGGCGGTGCTCTTTTTCGGCGGATTGCAGGCGCTGCGTGAGTTCGGCCTCATTGCGGGCACGTTTTTCTTGCCGCTGCTCAAGTGTCTTGATTCCCAGAAGGCAGGTTTCGTATTGCCGCCGCGCCTCTTCGGTTTTGTCCAGCAGGCTGCTACGGGTTGCCGTGTTCATGAGGCCTGCCCGCCAGTCGGCGACGCTCCGATCGCCTAAGAGTTCCGCCAGGGCCTTCCGGCGCAAGGCGACCGCTTGTTCCAGACGGGCCGTTTCCCGATCCTGCCGTTCCTTGAGGGCAAGCGCGTCCATATGCGCTTTGGCCGTCTCTTGTTGCCGGGCCAACGCCGCCTCGAGGGCACGTTTTTTTTCGCGCCCCGTTTCGGCCAGTTGACGCAATTGTCCGCAGGAATGCTGGATAGCGGACAGGTGCTCGATAAGTCCCTGATCCGCAGCCGTGCGTTCCAGGGCTTCGAGCACGCCCGCAAGGGCGGCCTGGGCTTCGGCACGCTGGGCGGTCAGGTTCCGGCTGGTTGCCTGCGCGGTTGCAAAAGCGGCTTCCCGGTCGGCGAGTTCCCGCTTGAGGGCGGACAAGGCCGTTTCTTTTTCGGCAAGTTTGACATCGTATTCCCGTACGGAACGGATCGTCTTCAAGCCTTGTTCGCGTTCCCGCTTGGCGTGTTCCAGCGTCGCTCCGGATGAGGCGAACGCCGTTTCCGTTTGCCGCAATTCAGCTTCACATACGGGCAAAGCCTCGCCGTATTCTTTTTGCTGGCGGAGATCCTGCGCCTGGGCGTTCCGGAGGGAAACGAGCCCGGCATACGCCCCGGAAAGCTCCAGCGCCTTGTTGGCGCGTTCCAGCTTGCGGCGTTCCGGCTGAAACGCTTCGAGCCGTTCCGCAAGCTGTTTCTTGCGGTTTTCCAGCATGGCCAGTTCAGCCTGAAGGGTACGGATGCCCTCCAGCCAGAGCAGGGCCTGTTGCGTCCGGTCGGACTGCCGCGCCGCTTCGGAAGCCTGTTCGATCAATGATGCCAGATCCGCATGGAGGCGCTGTTCTTCCGCTTCTTCAAGGAGGTGGATGCCCGCCAGCTCCGCCTCCAGCGTTTCGAGCTTGGTACGCTCAAGCACGACTCGCGCGTGCACGCGTTTAGATATATCCGAATAGATTTCCGTGCCCGTGAGCTGTTCCAGAATGGGGGCGCGCTGATCCGCAGGCGCTTGCAGGAACGCGGCGAAGCCCCCCTGCGCAAGGAGCATGGAGCGCGTGAAGCGTTCGAAGTCCATCCCTGTGGCTTCCTCCACTTTGTCGGCCACGCCTTGAACATTGCTTTCGAGGATCTGACCCGAAATGGCGTCGGAAAGTTCGCGGCGCGGGGCCTGCAATTCCCCGGAGGCTTTTTTCCTCGCCCGCCACTGGTGCCAGTGGCAGCGGAATGTTCCCGAGCGGGTTTCGAAGGTGACTTCGGCAAAACATTCCCCGGTCTGGCGGGACATGATTTCGTTTTCGCTTTTGGTGACGCGGGGCAGGCGCGGCGTGCGTCCGTACAGGGCAAGGCACACGGCGTCGAGGATGGTCGTCTTGCCCGCACCCGTGGGGCCGGTGATGACGAAAATGCCGTCCGACAAAAAAGCCGGATGCGTAAGATCAATGGCCCATTCCCCGGCAAGGGAATTGAGGTTCTTGAAGCGGATCTGGAGAATGCGCATGGTGTTTCCGTTAGGCGTGAGGGTCTTCTTCGAGGAATGAGGCGACGGTTTCCCTGTAGGCCAGACGGAGATCAGGCCTTTGCTCGTCGGGCACGCCGTGGGCGGCGAGACAGCGCTCAAACACCTCGTATACGTCCAGCGCATCCAGCGTGTCGGCATCGTCATCCCGTTCCAGGGCGCGTTCCATGATCCGGGCGTTCTTGATGCGCAGGACTTCCATGTCCGCTCCCGCCGTAAGCGCTTCGACCCGGTCGCGGAGATCGCTGATGAGTTCGCTGCCCGTATAGATGATTTCGAGCCACGGATTCCCCCCCTCGGCGGCAATGGCCTTCAGGCGGGATTCGATGGCCTCCCATGCCCCTTCAATGCGTTCCAGCTCCTGAAAAACAGGAACGGGCAGGCACTCCACGGATGCCTGACGGCCCGCGAAATCCACGAGGCAGACGCTCTTGGCGCCGCGCTCACCGAAGCCCATGGGCACGGGGGAACCGCTGTAGCGCCGGGTTTCGGAGCCGCCGATTTTTTGTGGGATATGCAGATGCCCGAGGGCGAGATAGTCGATGTTGTCCGGGAAGCAGTCGGCGGTCACTTGTGCGAGCGACCCGACATAGAGTTGTCGCACGCCGTCGCCGTCGGCGGTCTGGCCGCCCGACGCGAAGAGGTGCCCGGTTGCGAGAATGGGGAGATCCGGTCGCGTCCGGTACGTTTCGGCCTGCGCGCTGATGGCGGCGTAGTGGCGGCGGATGCCGTCGATGAGGTTCCGCTCCTTGTCTTCAATGCTTTCGCCGGGCTCAACCACTCGGATGTCCCGATCCCGAAGATAAGGGACGGCGCAGACGATGAGCTCGGGCTCACCGTCCGGGCCGTCGAGCCGAAGGATCTCGTGTCCGGGGTCGTCCGAGATCGAGCCTACGACATGGACGTTGAGGGCGCGCAGGAGCTCTTTCGGCGCGGTCAGGAAGGAGGGCGAGTCATGATTGCCCGCCACCACGACGATATGGCGGCAGAAAGGCATGACCCGGCAGAGGAAGCGGTAATACAGCTCTTGCGCACGGTTGCTTGGGGCGCTGGTATCGAACACGTCTCCGGCGACGATCAGTACGTCAACGTGCCGGTCGCGGACCGTATCCGCCAGCCAGTCGAGGAAGGCGGAAAAGGTTTCGTAGCGCCTGCGCCCGTAGAGGGTGCGCCCGATATGCCAGTCGGACGTATGCAGTATTCGTAAGGATGTTGTTTTCATATCGAAGGCTCCGTAGCCGGCCTCCGTCAGAGGCCGGTTTCTACAGATAGCCTGTGAGCACGGGGCGGGCAAGCCCCCCTTACTTGGCCGAAGGGGCGGGAACCTTGGGAGCGGCGATGTCGCTAGTCTGTTCCTGCTTTGCCGGATGCCGCTTCTGATACTCCTTCCAGCCCCAATAGCCGCCTCCGGCGAGCAGTGCGGCGAGGCAGACGACGCCGAGCGCCACGGCCCATTTTTTCCAGCGGCTCTGCTTGCGGAAGGGATCGTCAAAGGAGCGGCTGGCATTGGGAGGCAAGGCCGCCGCGTCGGTCAGGCAGGATCCGAGCATGAAATTGATGGGGATTTGGCTGTTCACCGCCCATCCCGAGGCATCAAGGACAGGACCGAGCGTCCTGCGCCGCAGCTTCAGCCATGCGAGGAACATGGAGGGGCCGGATATGCACAGGAAGATCCCCACGAACAGCAGGGGAAACTGCCACCATGCCAGAGAGAACAACGCCGCCGCGATGCTGGCGAGCGCCGTGCCGATGGCGCCGAGGGCGAGCCCGATAGCCGCGAAGATCCCCATGCTCCGCCCGATGTCGAACGGCTTGGCTTCCTTCTGGGCATCCGTAGTCAGTTTATCAATGGATTTGGAGGCGTCGGACATGAGCGCTGAATCTTTGGACGACGCGAGCTTTTCGAGCTGGTCGGTGATCATGCGCCCGAACCGTTTGTAAGGCGCGAACATGGCTGTACGGATACTGATGGGGTTATCCACCAGCTTGACCAAAACGGCTTCCCAGCTCTGCCCTTGCGTGTCCACAAAAACGCCGTGCCGCCCCGGTATCAGCAGGTTGGAGTCACCCGCCGTAACCGCCGCGACGATATTCATCTTTTGGCCCGTGTCGAGGCGTGAGCACTCGCAATAGGCAAGGCAGAGATGGCTGGGCTGGGCCTGTGCCGCGTGGTTGGTGATGTCGTCCACGCGCAGGCAGAGATTGCAACCTCTGCCGTCGATGAACAGCGTGCCGATCTGAAAGGTCGTAGGCCGTGAAAGGGCGTAGAAGTCGCAGAAGGAAACGAAGTTCATCAACAGCCGGTGCAGGTGGTGATGGTAGAGGACGAGGCGCTCCACGTCCGTGAGCGTTTTGAGGTGGCCCGCCGCGTCTTCGTCCTGTTGCGTCAGCGCCTCGAAACGGGACGGGAGGTCGCTGGAGAGCAGTTCTCCAAGACGTTCCATGCCGAGTTTTTCCACACCGTTTTCGGGCTTGCGGGCAACCAGTTCCGCATACGGGGCGAAACGCGTTTTGATGGTCTGCCATTTATCGGAGGTCAGCTCGTCCCGTACGCCGAGGAGAGGAACGGCAATCGTATCTTTCAGAGCGATGATCTGATCGCGCCATGCGGGGTTGAGGCCTTTTTCAAGAGGAAGCGGCTGATCCGCCGCGATATGCGCGAGAGGCAGTTCGCGCATGGCCTCGTCATCCGTGTTGAGGGGGTGATCGACAAGCTGGGCAAAAATCGTTTCCGGGGCATTGAGCGCATCCGAGGCCCGAACGTCAAAGGCGACAAGCTGACAGCGCGTGAAGTAGTCATCGATTTTGGGTCGTACGGATTGGAAAATCTGGAAGGCCGTGTCCGTACCGGAACCAAGCGGAAACGTGTCCGCATAGGCCGCAAGTTCGTCGAACCACGCCTTGTAATCCTGTATGTTGCGCATGAACGTTTGGGCCAGTTCGAGCGTGGCGCCTTGCTGGCCTCCGGCGTCGGTTGCTCCGCCCGTCGTTGCGACGATGTCTTCGATGAAGCGGTTCATATCGGGATCGAAGGAAGGGTGCGGCGTCATCACGCCGTCGCCGTTGAAGGCGGTCTGTGTAGCCGCGTCAATGGCTTCCGCTATATCCTCCTGCGTGAGAGCCCCCTCTTTTCCACCTTGCGTGAGGATACGGCTTGCTGTGGAATAAAGCAGGCGGCCTTCATCCGTATCCTGCCTGATTTCCTCAAGGGCCAACTCCGGACGGCTTTCGGCCAGCAGTGCCGGATCGCTGAGGCGGTCCACAGTCCAGCGAACGGCGTCGAGAACCTCTTGAATGCGGATGCGCCCGTCCTTGTCGGCGTCAAGCAGTTCCAGCGTCCGTGCGTCGAACTGGAGTTTGTCGATAGGGCAACTGAGCGCGACCCAGAGTTTGGGGTCAAGCTCGTTGAGGTGCAGCAGTTCTTCAGGCGTCCGCAAGGTCACCTGATCCAGACCGCCGATCCTGTGAAACTTCCAATTGAAGGCCGCATGATTGGGCATGGCGTTCTCCTCTAAGCATGGTGTTCTTTTGGCTGTAGCCCGGATCGGGGATGTTTCAAATGAAAATATGCGGGGGGTGGCGTACGGACCGTAGCCTTTTGCGTGAAGAAGACGTACAAACGGGAGACCTCGCCTCAGTGGAGAGGTTTTTCCCTGAAAAGGCGTAACAGAAACCTAAAGGATATGACAATGCCGAAGTTGCAAGCGGCGCGAGTGACGCAATGCGGGCTGGATTTCGCGGTGGTGCTGGTCGACCCCAAGCTGTTTATGAATCCCAGCGAACTGGAAGCGTTTTCGGAACGCGCCCAAGCGCTCTTTCCCGGCGTTCCGGTGGCGATGCTGAGTTATGACGATCTCAAGGTGACCCGCTATCATGGCCCCGATGATGTTGTAGCCTTCCTCAAGCAGGTGCGTGTGGTCAGCCTGCCGTGGGTTGAGTACACCATCGGTGAATAAATCGAAGGGACCGAAGCGATTCGGTCCCTTTCCGTTACGGCGCAAGCAGGCGGAGCGGGGCGGAAACCACAATATCCAGAATGTTGAGGACTCCGCTGCCGATACTGTTGAAGACATTGGCTAAAATACCGGTAGCGTTGAAACTGCGCTGCGGCGCGTCAAGGCTGCCGTAGTAGCGCACTGGAATTTCCGGGATACCGGGCCCGGTTACGTTCAAGGCATAGTTGAGCGTTTTGTTGATAAGATTGATGCTGCCTTGGCCTCGGACGGACAGGCCGCCGGAGAGGTTGAGATCGCGTGTGGTCAGGATTCCCTTGGAAAGCGCCCCGGAAGCGCTCAGGGAACTGAAACGGCTCATAGGGCCGGGTTTCTTCGCATCCAATTCCCCGTTCCGGATAACGAAATTGAGAGTGCCGCTCAGGGCGGCGGGGATATCCGCGCCGGAGCGGAGCAGGCCGGAAACGTCCGCGTCAAGGCTTCCCGTGCCGGACAGCAGTTGCTCCTGCCCCCGTTCCTTGCACAGCGTCAGGACATTGACAGCGCTCAGCGTATACCGCAATCGCGCGAGCAGCCCTCCCGCAGTGCCCTCCGCGCGCAATCCGGCCCCCGCCGTTCCCCCAGCGACACGGGCCTTGATGGGGTCGGCCGTGAGCACGCCGTTTTTGATGGTCACGGGAACGGTCAGGTTTTCATGCGGAATGCGGGCGATGACCAGACGTTCCACACTGAGATCCCCATCCAGCTGCACTTTTCTGAGCCATTCGGTCTGCCACGGTGTACTCGGTTGTGCGTATTTGGAAGACGCGGGCAGATAGTCCCCCAGACGCAATGTCCCAAGCCGGAGCTTGGCGGTCCAGTGCGGAGGAGTTCCTTTGGTGCCTTCGATTTGGCCGGCAAGGCAGGTATCATCGACGCGCCCTTCAAGCTCTGAAAGGCGCAGTATGGACTCGTCCGCCCGGATTTTTGCTTTGATCTGCGCCTGCCTGAGCGCCTGTTGGGGAAGGCTGGAGGGCAACATGCCCCATTGGGCGAGGAGGGCACGGAGGTTTCCCGTGGAAACGGACAACGAAGCGTCCCATGCCGGATTGGCATCCAGACGGGTTCCGCTTACGGAACCGGTGAACGAGGCGGAGGCGTCTTTCGTGAGAAGCTGCCCGGAGAGCTCTTTAGCCTCCAGCGTGTTGGCTTGCGTATTGAGGGACAGTTTGCCTGAAGCCTGCCCGCCGATGCCGTTGGCTGAGAGCTTGCCTGAAGCGGAAACGGCGTCGGCGAAAAGATTGAAAGGACCGCTCGTTGGGAACTGGAGCGCACCCGTCAGGTCGAGCGAACTCTGCCCGGCCGGCGTCGTCAGGCTGCCCTGCCATTTCCCGGTGTAGGCATAACGCGGCTGCGTTCCCTGCGTCCGGCTTCCCGCCCCCTGAAAAGCGACGCGCAATTGAGAGAAGGCGAGATTTTTTTCTTTTTTGGCCCGAGAAAGCGACAGATTGCCTTTCTCGATAAGCGCTTCCCCCTTGCCTTTCAGCGAGGAGAGGAAAGCGGCGGGCGAAGTCGGCCGTGCCGTAAAACTGGCCGAACCTGTCAATGTGCCTTTCAGAACGGGATATCCCGCTGCAGGGCTGAACAGGCTGTCGACGTTGACGCCGCTGGCCGTGAGGTTCAGGGCCATGACGTCGCCGGGGATGAGATCGCCTTGTGCCGATCCGCCGTACAGTGAGCCGCAGCGGATGGCGACTTTGGTCTGTTCCGTTCTACTGGCCGGATCGGGCGTAATGCGGACGGAAACGCCGTTGGCCGCCCACTTCCAGAATGTGGCGCGGGCGGCTTCCAAATGGATGTCATAGCCCACCGCCGCATTGGAATCGTCTCCTCCGAGAAGCGGCGGCACTTTGTAGGACGGCGTGGAAACCGCCTTGTTTTCCGCTTCGGGGAATATCCGGTTCAATGGGGCGTCTTTGGTCGCAAGGTGCAGCGCAATGACGGGATTGGAAAAATCGTTGACGCTTCCGCCTCCCGTAAAGACGGTATTCAGCGTCGTCGCGGTGACGGAAGAGGCGACGAGTTTTTGCGGGGTCAGCTCAAACGGAAGCGTTCCCGAGATGTTATCCAAGGCGACTTGCACGCCCGGCGGGAGATCCCGCGCAAAGCCGAACCAGCGGGGAAGGCTGAGGTGCTTGAGGGCGAGCGTCCCCCGCAGCGTCGGCACATAATCTGCGCCGAAGAGCAGCCGTCCGTCCAACGTGGCCTGATCCCCTTCGACTTTGAGGCTGGCCCCCTTGATGGCGATCTGCGGGAGAGGGGCACCCTGAAAGAGGGAGCCCAAAGGGGCTTCCGTCGTGAACGGAAGCAGGACATGGACGGGAACGGATTGGCGTTTCAGTGAAAAAGTGCCGTCAAGGGAGGCCACGCCGTCAATGGCGAGCGTGCCTTGAGTGGTGCGGGCCGCCACACCGAGGACAAACCGGGGGCTGCCCTCGCCAAAGGAAAGCGGCATGGCGCAAGTGGCTTTGAAGCGGAGCATGGCCGCGGCATCAGCCGGGAACGCATATTCCAGATCGGCTATTTCCAGATCAATGTTGCTGAGGGTTTGGATTGGGGTGGCCTGCCCGTCCTTTTCCGGCGGCGTGTTTCCGTACCATTCCATCTTGCCCACCGAGAGCGAGAGCTCACCGGGTTCTCCGTTTCCCGGAACGGTGGCGCTTCCGGAAATGCCGGACATCCGCCACTGAGAGTGAATCCCGGACTTGTTCGCGCCGGGAAGGAGAGAGGCGATGGTTCCGTCTTCGAGATCGACATCCATTTCAGCAAGTTGCGGTGGTATGGAGAATCGCGGCTGTTGTGTCGTTTCCGGCGTCGTTCCGGCTGGCGGCTCAAGCAGCAGCGTGGGCTTGAGAAGACGGACTCCGGCGATGCGCGTTTCTCCGTGGAGCAGGGCCCAGAAATCAGGATAGACGGCCCCTTCGTCCACGAACAGCGTCATTGCCGGGGTACGGATGGTCAGGCCGGAAACGCTGGCCGCCGGACGCGGAAAGAGGGAGAGCGAAGCTTGATCCGCCGACAAGACAAACCCGGCTTCAGGAGCGGAAAAGCGGGCGGACAGCGAGCGGGCGAACCCAACGGGATCTTGATTGAACGTATAGATGAAGAAGCCGAGCGCAAGGACGAGCGCCCAGAAAAGGGGGAGCAAAACATAAAGGAGGATGGAGGTGGAACGCTTCATGTCTGTAGCTGTTTGTAATCAAGGCGTTTGAGATCGAGGTATATCAGTACGCCTCGGACAGGCCGGGGCGCAGCCTTGGAAATGAGGCGCATATAGCGTTGGAGCTGGATTTCGTGCGCTGGAGTTGGCGCTCCCGTTTTGTATTCGACCACGGTAATCCGTTTCCCGTCGTCGACCACAAGGTCGGAGCGGTACAATTCGCCGGATTCGTCAACGATCTCCTGCTCGGGCGTCCCGTATCGCAGCCATTCCCCGGCCTCGGGCAGGGCCGCGTACCATGCCAGCATTTCCACGATCTCGTGTTCGACCGTTTCGGGGTCACGGATCGGGAGCGGGAACGTGCGCAAGCCCTGCTTGAAGGCTTGGCGGGCATCCTCTTCCGGGTGCCCCGTCAGTTGCCCCGCCGTTTGCAGGCAAGCCAGACAGTGGTGCGCGAACGTGCCGCGGCGTTTTTGGGTAAACGAAAATTCTTCCAGCGGATTTCGGAAGATGCGCAAACGCGGCAGCCAGTGCATGGGACGCCAGCGTTCGTTGCTTTGTCCTGCCGGGATGCTTTCCGGTTCGATCAGTGCCAGCTCTTCGGCAACAGCCTTGCCATCCCGCATTGTTTTGGGCTCCCGAGCCTGTTCGGCGGGGCGGGCGAAAGGAGGCGCACCTGTCTCAAACGTTTCTTCAGTCATGGGAAGCGCGCCGAGAAGCACGTTCAGGCCGCTTCCGAGCCCCGATGCATTGCGGCTGGAGGACGTTTCCGTCAGGAAGGCGTGCAGCTCCTCTTCCGCCCGCGTCCACGCCACATAAAGCAGGTGCAGCGCTTCACGGGCGTTGTCCGCAATGGCCTTGTAGTGTGCGTAGCCGGAGGCCGGGCCGCGCGGAGCAAGCACCGTCAGCCCGTCCACATGCGTCTCCACGGCAGGGCTGTCCACCCGTTGGGAAAAGTTGTGCCACGGCACGATGACGACGGGGAATTGCAGCCCCTTCGATTTGTGCATGGTCATGACCCGCACGGCGTCGAGGGTTTCCGGCATGGGGGCTTTTTCCTGCTGCCCGTGCTTGTTCCAATAGCCGAGGAACGAGGATAACGAACCGTATCCTTGTCCTTCCGCGACGTGAATGATTTCCAGAAAGCGGCGGACAAAGGCGGCCTCATCGGGATAGCGGCTCCATATGTCGAGGCGCCCCAACGCTTCGCGGGTGACGTCATAGGGCGTGAGCAGCCCCGCGTCGGCATGGAAAGGCGCGATCCACTTCCTCCAGATGTCGGGGAAATCTTCACGGAAGGCCATGAACAGCGGCATGTTGCGGCGCTCCGACGTCCGGCGGGCGGCGGCCCAGTCTTCCAGCGCCTGTTCGCTCAGGGGGATAAGCGGCAACAGCATCTGGCGGCCGGAAAGGAATGTCCAGAATGCCAGATCGTTGCGCGGGGAATCGAGGAACGTCAGGAGTGCCGTGATCTGTTCCACCAGAGGATGCTCGGCGAGCAGGAAGCTGTTGTCGGTGACGACGGGGATCCCTTCCTCCATGAGCCATCCGGCGACCTGTGCGGCCTTCCCGTTGGAGCGCACCAGCACGGTGACGTCCCCCCACGGACGGCGTGAGACGACCTCCTGGACGCATCCCAGCAGACGCTCTCGGACTTCTTCGTCCAGATCTTCGCTCTTGTCGCCGCAGACGCGCTGGAGACGCAGGAAACCTTCGGCCTTGTCGGGCGCGACGTTCTGTTCGGAATCGGCAAAGCCTTCTTTGAGCAGCTGGGCCCCTTCCTCAAGAATGGCTGCCAGGAGGGCGGACGGCGTGTCTTTGGGGAGCATGGCGGACAGCACGGCTTTAGCCGTGGCTGTTTCGGAAAGCTGGCGGAACAGGGTGTTGTTGGTTTCGACGATGGCCCGGCAGCTCCTCCAGTTGGTGGGGAGGATGTCGACGCGCGGTTCGGGCGCGACGGCGCACAGTTCCGCATCGGAGCGGACCTCGTCAAATAGCGTGGCGTCGCCGCCGCGCCAGCCGTAGATGGCCTGTTTGACGTCGCCCACCCATGTGAGCGAACCGCCGCGAGAAAGGGCTTCCAATACAAGGGGATGGATGGCTTCCCACTGTTCGCGGCTGGTATCCTGGAATTCGTCCACGAGGATGTGGGTCAGGCTCGTCCCCAAGCGGCAAAACGCTTCGGGAACGCCATAGTCGCCCGACAGCACCTGACGGGCCAGACGGGGGACGAAGGCGGCGGGAACGGCCCCTTCGCGCTTGAGGAAGTCGGGAACCTGACCGGAGAGTTCCCGCGCCAGTTCCACAAACGGCATGACCGTCTGGGCCCGGCGGAGCAGTTCTCCATCGCTTTTTAATTTTTGTACGGCATCTTGAAGCTCGCCGAAAGCGGATAGGGACTTGTCGGACGCTTTGCCTTTGGACGCTTTGTTGAGGCACTCGTCCAGACTCCCCTTATCCCACATGGTGGATTTTGGGGGCAGGTTTTTCGGCGGGTTTTTCCTGCAGGCGTCCAAGGCATTGAGAAGATGCTTGGAGACAGCGAGCTTTTCTTCAGTCAGCAGAAACAAAAGGTTTTCCGCCGCATCGCGCAGGTTGCGGATCAAGGCGCCAAGCCGGTCGGCAATCTCGGAGGGGTGGGCCAGCGGGGTTTCCCGTGCCTCCATGACGGGAAGGAGTACTTCCATCACCTGTTCCCGCAAACTTTTTCCCGCAAGGAACGACTGTCGGGGGGAATGGAAAAAAACGTTCCGACATGCTTCCTCCAGCAGGGAGTGAAGCCGTTCATCACGCCGCGACTGTTCCAGCAGGCTGTCCAGAAGCGGCGCGATGGCCTCATCCGTGGCGAATACGGGTTCGAAGTCGGGAGGCAGATCCAGCTCCAGCGCGGTCAGCCTGACGATAAGATGCAGGAGGCTGTCGATGGTGCGGACGTTGAGAGCCCCATAGCGGCGGAGGATGATCCCCACCCATCTCCGGGCCTGCTCGCGCGTCCATCCGGGGGCGGGCTTGTCCGTACCGAGGGCGGTATCCTTAAGGCGCCCGATGATCCGTTCCTGCATTTCGGCGGCGGCGCGGTTCGTGAAGGTGACGGCAAGGATTTCGGGCCAGCCGTGCGGTCCGGAATGGACGGCGCTGCACCCGGAAAACGAACCGCCGCCAGCTTCCGCGGCACCCGAAAGGTGCTTCAGGAAGCTGGTGGTCAGTTCATAGGTCTTGCCCGAACCCGCCGAAGCGCGGATCTGCCTGAGCTGTGGATCGTGTGAGGGCATGGAGGACACGGAATGTTACGCTTTTTCGCCTTCGGGCAACATACCGGTCAATTCGCCCTGTCCGGTCGATTCGAGCACGGCACGCCACAGCCCCGAACGGATGTCGAGCTTGCGGCGTTTTTTGGTGACGAGGTCCAGCGGGATATGGACGTAGCGGTCCATGATCTTGGCAACGACCATTTCGGTCCTGCCCGCCATGGCGGCATGGACGGCGTGCTGACCGAGGAAACCGCAATAGACCCGGTCGTTGGCGTTGGCCGGGACGGAACGGATGATGTAGCTTGGGTCGATGTATTTGATGCTGATGGGCATTTTCCCGTGGAAATAGTCGACGATGGACGTCCTCAGCAGGCTCCCCACGTCGGACAGCACGGGATTCCCGGAGGCGTCGCGGGCCTCGTTCTGCTGGAGGAGGTGCTGGCCCGCGCCTTCAGCCGCGATGATGACGGCGTGCCCGCGCAGTTTGAGGCGCCGTTCCAGCGCGGGGAGCAAGCCGCCGTCGCCGTGCAACTGGAACGGCGCTTCGGGGATGAGCACGAAGTTGGCCTCACGCAGGGCGAGGGCGGACTGCGCCGCGATGAATCCGGACTCGCGGCCCATGAGCTTGACGATGCCGATGCCGTTGGGCGTGCCCACGGCTTCCACATGCGCGCAGCCGATGGCTTCGGTGGCCTTGTCCACGGCGGTGTCGAAACCAAAGGACTGCGGCACGAAATTGATGTCGTTGTCGATGGTCTTGGGGATGCCGATGATGGAAATGCGGATGTTGCGCTGGCGCACTTCCTTGGCGATGGCGGAGGCGGCCTTCATGGAGCCGTCGCCGCCGATGACGAAGAGGACGCTCACGTTGAGCCGTTCGAGCGCATCGACGATTTCGGAAGGTTCCTGCGGCCCCCTGGAGGAGCCGAGGAGCGTTCCGCCGAACTGGTAAATATGCTCGACGCTGGCCGGAGTCAGCTCCATCACGTTGTGGCTGTAGGAGGGGATGAAACCTTCGAGCCCGTAACGGATGCCCAGAACGGAAGGCGTGTTGTAGGCGTGGTAGGCTTCAAGGACAATGGCCCGGATCACGTCGTTGAGGCCGGGGCAAAGGCCGCCGCAGGTGACGATGGCGCATTTGGTTTTGCCGGGATCGAAATACAGATCCTGACGCGGCCCCGCTTCTTCAAAAAGCAGGGTCTGATGGGTATCGATGTCCTCATCGTATTCATGGCTCAGGCTCAGCATCACCTTTCCGGTATTGATCATGTTCCCGTAAGGAAGCGGAGAGGGGATTTTGGCCTGGCCGAGCGTGGCGATGGGGATTTCGCGGACCGGGATGCTGTATTCCGATGTCATGGCTATTCTCCGGACGGATTTTTTTCGAGATGCTGGCGGGCGAAGCAGCTTGTCAGGATGCCGCCCGCCTGCGCCACATTGAGTGAATCGAATGTCCGCAGCATGGGGATGTGCAGGAGATGGTGGCAGCGTTTGGCAACCTGCGGGCGTATGCCGTGTTCTTCATTGCCGAGGACGAGCAGGGCGGGGGTATGCAGGCGGGTGGTGAAGGCGTCGAGGCTGCCTTCGCCGAACGCGGCCCCGTAGATGAGGAATCCCGCGTCCCGTGCCTCGTCCAGCGCCCGGGCGATGTTCATAACCTTGGCGACCGGAAGGCGTTCCAGCGCTCCGGCTGCGGCGCGGCGCGCCCCGGCCCCCAGAAAGGTGCCGTTGTGGCGGGGTATGACCAGCCCGGCCCCGCCCATCGCGTATAACGTGCGGGCGAGGGTTCCGGCGTTGCCGGGGTCCTGCACCTGATCAAGCACAAGGATGAGCGGCAGGGGAGCGTCCGTAGCGTCCGTGAGCAGATCGGCGAACTCGGTGAAACCGGCCTCGAAAAGCCGGGCGACGACCCCTTGATGCCCGGCGGGGCAAAGCCGATCGAGGCTCTGGGCATCCGCAAGCGTAAAACGGACTTTGGCGGTACGGCACAGGTCGAGGATGCGATCCGTATCTTGCGAACGTTTGCCCTTGCGGACAAGAACGGCGTCGATGCGTTCCGGTTCCCGTTCCAGGAGTTCCAAAACCGGCTTGACGCCGGAGAGGACGGCTTGTTCTTCTTTGGAATCGGAACAGGAAGCATTTTCAAGAGATGCATCCTGTTCGACGGACTTCGGGGCGGAACGGAACGCCTTGCGTGGGGAGGTATTTTTCTCTGTAATCATGAGATCCTTAAAGGTTGTCACGTCTCGGAGGATTGCCAAGCTCGGCCTCGTCGAGTAGACTGGATATGGATTTATGCCCCCGGAATGGCCCGGGGTAACATCACGAGGTGAGTAGAGTGTATCGTGTTGTCCTTCCCGCGTCTATGTTTCTCCGCAGGGCAATCGGAATGCGCTTGAACGGCGTTTTGCCGTCCTGTGTGGCTTTTCGCCCTTCCGGCGTTTTGGGGGTGCTGCTGTTGTGCATCCTCGTTGCGCTGACCGGCTGCAGCTCCAAAAATATCACGAGCAAAGGCCCCTTTGTATTGCAGGAGCCCTCCAAAGGGTATCCTTCGGTGCCTTCCTCTTCGGGACAGAAAACGGGAACGGTCTATTTGCCTTCCGACGACGGCAGGCCGCTGACGAAAGCCGAACAGGAAGCGTTCCTGTCCGAAGGGGAAATCGACAGGAATCTGCCGCAGGAAGAGCTTGGGGACGTTCTGCTCCATTTCAAATATCTGGTGCATAAGGATCGTTATACCGTCGAGAAGAACCTCGAGCGCGCGCAGCTGTATATGCCGTTTATTTACGAGACGCTGCGTTCAAGGGGATTGCCGCGCGAACTGGCGTATGTCGCGTTTATCGAGAGCGGATACAACCCGATGGCGACTTCGAGCAGCGGGGCCGCGGGAATGTGGCAATTCATTTCGAGCACGGGCAAGCATTACGGCATGGAGCAGGACTGGTGGATGGATGAGCGCCGCGATCCGTACCAGTCCACGCGGGCGGCGGCGGATTATCTCGACAAGCTTTATAAGATGTTCAACGACTGGCATCTGGCGGTTACGGCCTACAACGCGGGGGAAGGAAAGATCCAGCGCGGGCTCGCCGCTACCGGCGCCAAGACGTTCTTTGAGTTGCGCCGCAAGAACGAGCAGATTTACAGTGTCCGGGATCGCCTGTCCGATGAGAACAAGCAGTATCTCCCCAAGTTTTTGGCTGTCTGCAAGATAGTGCGCAATCTGGATAAATTAGGGTTTTCCTGCGCGACGTTCGCAAGTTCGTCGCAGATTGCGGAAGTCAGGGCCAAACCGGGGACGGACCTCATGCTGTTCTCCAAGAGCATCGGCATGAGCTGGGAGGAGTTTTCGGCGCACAACCCGGCGTATCAGCGCTATGTGAGCCACCCCTCGCGCTCTACCAAGATTTATGTGCCCCGCGCGATGGCTGGCAAGGCGCAGGCCCTGCTTTTCAAGCTGCCTCCGGCAAACAGCGGCAAGAGCTATGCCGGGCTGCGGGATTATAAGATTTCGCGTGGCGACACGATGGCGAGCATATCCCGGAAGACCGGCGTTCCGGTGGCGGAACTCCGGCGCATCAATCAGGTCAGCGAACCTTTGCGTGCTGGCCGTGTGTTGAAGATCCCCGGAACCAACCGGACGGGCGTCGATCCTCGCGCGTTGGCATCCGTGCGGGGAGTTCCGTCGGCAAAGGGGACGTCCGTTGCGTCCGCCGGGCGTCAAGTGGCCCCTTCGCGCACGGTTTCCGCTTCCGCGCCGGTGCGTGAGAAAGTCGTATCAACCGCTTCCGCCGCATCGCACGAAGTGAAGCAGGGGGATACCATGTACTCCATTGCGAAGCGGTACGGCGTGACGCAGGAAGCGATCCTCGCCGCAAACGGCATGAAAAATCATAATATTAGCCTTGGCCAGCAGTTGCGGATTCCCGGCAAGGGAGCGGCGGTGGCGTCTCAGTCCGCTAAAAAGGCTCCCGTAGCCTCTTCGGTTCGCCCTGTGGTTGCCTCTGTTTCCAGCGTTCCCGTTTCCCGCCCCGTGGCCGAGGCTAAGGCCACGAATAAGATCGTCCAGTATACGGTTCAAAATGGTGATACCCTCTGGGCCATTGCCCGCAAGTTCAACGTCTCTCCGGTTGAATTGCTTTCGCTGAACAACATGAGCCGGAATACGGCGCTGCGCCCCGGCGACACGGTCCGCGTGGCGGTCAACTAAACAGGTGCGTGCCGTAAGATCCTTTGCCTGCTTCGGTCAAAGCGTGCCGCGGTTTTTCCGGGCATGGCGCGGCGTCATCGCGCTGGCCGTCCTGCTGATCGGAGCGGGGTTGGCCTTGCGCTGGCTGGCGCCTCAGGCTGAAACCGTCACGCGCTGGATAGATGTCTATATGCCGAGCGGTTACATGGGGGGCTTTCTCTATGTCTGCTCGGTGGCGGTGCTGATTTGCCTCGCCGTCCCCCGCCAGCTGCTGAGTTTCGCCGGGGGGTATGCATTCGGCCCGTTGTTCGGAGCCGTGTTCGCAACGCTCGGCGTGACGCTTGGCTGTGTGCTGGCATTCGGCATGTCCCGGTACTGCGGGCGTTCCTTCGTTGAACGGAGGTACGGGGGCAAGGCTGCCGCATTCAATCGTTATGCGGTCCAGCGCCCCTTCATTCTTGCCATCCTGATCCGCCTGTTTCCGTCCGGGAATAACTTGGTGTTCAGTCTGCTTGCCGGGGTCAGCCGCATCCCGGCATGGCCTTTTTTTCTGGGGTCGTGCCTCGGGTATATCCCTCAAAATCTGCTGTTTGCCATGATCGGAAGCGGGATGCGCGTAGATGAAGGATGGAGGTTCGGGCTCAGCGCGTTATTGTTTGCCGCCTCCTGTGCTCTGGGATGGTGGCTTTACAAGCGCTATGCCGCCGCGTACCCGATGGGGGCACGGAACGAACATTGAGCGTCTTGCAATGAAAAGGAAATGATATGAAAGGATTGGAACTTTCGAGGGCCTATTGGGAAAAGTGCGCGCTGCCGCTGTTCCGGCGGGAACTGCCCGCGTTTTTGGAACGCGCCGCTGTCGGCCTTGTCGGAGAAGGCTCCGAATGCTTTGGTTTTGATGATGAAATCTCCCAAGACCATGATTGGGGGCCGGGATTTTGTCTATGGTTGCCTGAAGGCGAGTGGGCGGAATGGCAGGGCGCCGTGGAAGCCTTGCTTGCCCGCTTGCCCGATACGTATGAGGGGTTCCCTGCTCGTATGGCGCCCGCCAAGCGTATGGGACGGGTCGGGCCTTTGTCCATTGAGGGCTTCTATGGCCGGTTCATCGGGATGCCGCAGCCTCCTCAGACGTGGAAACAGTGGCGGCTCGTGCCCGAGCAGTTCCTCGCGGTAAGCACGAACGGCGCTGTGTTCAGTGATCGGCTTGGGGCTTTCACGGCTTTCCGTGAAGCGCTGTTGGGCTTCTATCCGGAAGATGTCCGCCTCAAAAAGATTGCAGCCCGGTGCATGGGCATGGCGCAGGCCGGTCAATACAACTTGCTCCGGTCGTTGAAGCGGGGGGAGACGGCAACGGCCATGCTTGCCGCCGCGCGTTTTTCGGAACAGGCCGTTTCAATGACGTTTCTTTTGAATAAGCGGTACATGCCGTTTTACAAATGGGCGCACCGCGGCGTTGAACAGTTGCCGATCCTCGGCAGGGAAACGGCTGCGTGCGTAACGGCATTGGCCGGGCTGGATTGGCGTCTTGGCCCCCGTGTCGAGGCGGTAGCCGGGGATATTGTGGAATCGTTGTGCCGTGATGTGGCTGGGCGGCTGCGCTCGGACGGTTTGTCCGATGCCGACGGCGATTGGCTGGTGGAACATGGGCCGTCCGTTCAGGCACGCATCGAAACGCCGGAACTGCAGAGGATGTCCGTTATGCTGGAATAGCTTTCCCAGCGGATCGCATGAAAGGAAGGGGCCCAACGGCCCCTTTTATCATCATTGCGCTGCGGATTGTTTCACTGCGTTGCGGCACAGGTTCAGGTTGTTGCGGCAGGTAACGGCCTCCGGGCTGTCGGAAAGCCCGAGGCTCTCATAGCAGGAGAGCGCTTCCTCAAGCGTCTGGGCGGCTTTCTCCCACTGCGCATCCCCGGCCAGCGCCGCGCCGCAGTTGCCGAGCGAGAAGGCCGTTTCCGGATGGATGCCCAGGATTTCTTTACGGATGGACACGGCTTCCTGATGGTACAGGACTCCCTGACGGGTTTCGCCCCGCTCCTCGCAAATGCGGCCGAGATTGTTCAGGCAGGTGGAAACGCCGAAACAGCGGCGGCCTTCCTTGGCTTCCCATAGATGCAACGCCATTTTCAGGTTCGCTTCGGCGGCGTCATATTTTTTGGCGGTGTACTGATGGGAGGAAAGGTTCAGCAGTGCGTCGGCGATGCGCAGATCGTCGGCGGGCAGGTTTTGCTTAAGAATGTCGAGCGCCCGTTCGCCGAGCGTTGCGGCCTCTTCACATTCTCCCCGCTCAGAACGGAGCCGGGCAAGGTTTTGCAGCCCGCCCGCCACATGGATGTGGTTCGGCCCGAACAATTCCTCAAGAAAGCGCAGTGATTCGCGGAAGAACGTTTCGGCCTCTTCCAGCCGTCCTTGAATGTGCAGACAACGCCCGAGGCCGTCCAGAACCAGAACCCGGCCTCCTGCGGGCAGATCGGGTTTCAGCAGATCCCGGTAGATTTTTTCCGCGGCAAGAGCCTTGCCTTCCGCAAAAAACATCCGGGCCTCATTCAAGCGTCGCTGAAAATGTTCGTCAAGCTGCATAGGGCTCTCCCTCTGGAATGAATGCCGAAGAGGCGGCGCGTGTGCCGCCCGACCGGGACAGTCGCCCTGCCCGCGGGTGCGGGCAGGATCGGACAATGGAGAGTGTAGGTCATTTCGCCTCAAAAGGCTACCGAGGGCTTAGCTGGAAGTGCCGCTTTCCAGAATGGAAACGATGGAGAACAGTGTGAAGCAGATCCCGCCAAGGCCGACCATGACCCGGGCCGGGACCATGTAGGCGGGGTTGATCGTCGCCGCCTCGAAGAGGAAGGCCGCGATGAACAGGCAGGTCAGAGCCGTCAGCACCGGGATGAGGGGAATGCGCTTGGCGAGGGGATAGGGATGCCGCCACACCAGGGCCAACAAGAGGACCTTGCTCAGGATGCTGTAGCAGACGATGCCGAGGCCGATAAGGACGAATCCGGGGGCGATGGTGACCGGGCCGTACTGGAAAATCAGCAGGTAAAGACCCCAAAGGATGTCGATGGTGCCCATGACGATGACCAGCCACGGCCAGAAGCGGCGATCCGCTTCGGAGTAGGTATTTTGGATCTGGCGCACGACGCTGGCGACGAGGGCGACGAGGCTTGCGCAGACCAGCCCTATGCCCGCTAAAACGTGTCCTGCCACAACGTTCGGCGTTTCGTCGGATCTGACGATATCGATTCCCCAGACGATGCCGATCAGAGCGCAGATGATGGGGATGGCGAACAAAAGGGCGACCATGCCGCCGCTGAACGCTTGATCGGGGTGGTGTCCGGGTCCGGCCTTGGAGTTGCTCGGGATGAGAATGAACTTGGTGGAGGATAAGGCTACGGTGGACACGCAGCATGTGATCAGTCCAAGGCCGAAAACGACATGCCCGGCGACGAAATGTTCGGCCCCTGTGCCGGAACGGACGAAGATCAAGCCTCCGATGATGCCGATGGCCGCGGCCACATACCCGATAAGGGGCAGGGCGACCTTGAAGGCCGCGCTGTAGGTATGGATGAGCTGGCGGATGATGGTCGCTGCCGTTGTAAACAGCGCTACGCAGATGATGCTCAGGAAGAGCACGACATGCCCGGCGACGTACGTGTTGGCGTCGCTGCCCATATCCCAGATGTACCAGCCATAGCCAAGGCAGATGGCGCCCATGGCCAGAGGGATGATCCTGAAGAGAACGCTGATCCAGTAATTCATGGCTTGCTCCTTTGCGGGTGGAATGTATGAACAGAGCCAAGCACACAGGATTTATGAATACCATTATAAATTAAATGGGTTAGATGTATTAAAACCGGGGTTCCATAGCGTTGGCTCCCCGTGTTTCCGTTCGGAATATCAGCTTTTCGGTTTAAGGGGGCTGGTCATTTCGGCGTTCCCACGGTAGAGCTGTGTCCCATGATGCGCTTTATCCAAAATCACGTTTCGTTGTCCGTACGGGCAGGGCTGGCGCTCTTCGGTGCCGTGCTCCTTTGGAGCAGTTCTTTTATAGCGCTCAAGATCGCGGTATCGGCGTTTGATCCGATGGTCATGGTCTTTGGCCGCATGTTGAGCTCCCTGGTGGCGCTGATGCTTTTGCGGGTGACCGTCTGGCGGCGTGCCGAGGCCCCTATGCTGCTGGACAGGCGGGTGACGCGCCGGGAGTGGAAGTACATTGTGCTGCTGGCGCTGTGCGAGCCCTGCTTCTATTTCGTGTTTGAGGGGTACGCCATGATCTACACGACCGCGTCTCAGGCCGGGATGGTCGTCGCGGCGTTGCCTTTGGCTGTCGTGGTCGCGGCGTGGCTGCTGCTCGGCGAACGTCCGCACCGGCGCGTCTGGATCGGGTTTGTGCTGGCCGTCGTCGGGGTCGTCTGGCTGAGCGCTGGATCCGAAGCCACGGAAAGCGCGCCGAACCCGATTTTCGGCAACTTTCTTGAAGTATTGGCCATGCTGTGCGGCGCTCTTTATGTAGTGTGCGCCAAGCAGCTTTCTTCCCGGTGTTCGCCGGTCTTGATCACGACCATGCAGTCGCTGATCGGCCTTCTTTTTTTCCTGTGCCTGCTGCCGCTTCCCGCGGTCAAACTTCCGGACAGTTTCCCCTTGTTGCCCACGTTGGCCATCCTCTATCTGGGCGTCGGCGTGACCATGCTTTCCTTCTTGCTGTACAATTTCGCCGTCCGTTCCGTGCCCGCCTCGCGCACCGGGGCCTTTCTCAATCTTGTGCCCGTGTTGACGTTGTTCATGGGGATGGTTTTCCTCGACGAGCGGTTGACCGCAGGGCAATGGGCCGCTTCCGCGCTGGTGTTCGGGGGCGTGATCCTCAGCCAGTGGAAAACGGCGCAGTCGGAGGAAAAGGCAGATTCGTCGGCAACGGCTTCCCTTTCGGAAGGTGCGGAATGAAAGAAAGAGAGCGTTTGCCGGAGCTTCTGGTCCCCGCCGGAGGCCGGGAGCAGTTGGAATCCGCCATCCTCTATGGGGCTGATGCCGTATACATGGGAGGGCCGGAACTGAGCCTGCGGACCGCTTGCGAAGGCTTTTCGGGTGAGGAGCTGGGGCTTGCCGTAGCTGACGCGCATACCGCCGGAGTACGGGTGTATTATTGCCTCAACGCCATGCCGTATGACGCGCAATTGCCCGCCGTGGAAGCCGTGTTGGAGCGTTTGCCCGGGATGGGCGTGGACGGCCTCATTGCCGCTGATCCCGGCGTGATCTGGCTGGCGAAGAAACATTGCCCGTCAGTGCCGCTGCATTTGTCCACACAAGCCCATTCCGTAAACGGCGCCGCTGTGGCGTTCTGGCGTGAGGCCGGGGTGGAGCGGATCAATCTGGCCCGGGAACTGGGCTTCAAACAGATCCGAGCACTGGCGGAAGCGTTTCCCGGTGTGGACTTCGAAGTATTCGTGCACGGAGCCATGTGCTTGGCCCTGTCCGGGCATTGCCTGCTGTCGGCGTGGGTGAACAACCGCCCCGCCAACCAAGGGCGGTGTACGCAGCCGTGCCGTTTCGAGTACCGCGGCCTGTCCTTGCTGGTGGAGGAGCAAAAGCGCTCGGGCGAAGCCCTGTGGGAGATCCGCGAGGGCGAAGCGTTCAGCGGTTTTTGGGCCCCGCAGGACTTGTGCCTGTTGCGGTACGTGGGATGCCTGGCTGACTTGGGGGTACGGGCGCTGAAATTGGAAGGTCGCACTAAAAGCGGCGGGTACGTCGCGCAGATTGCGGACGTATACCGTACGGCGCTGGATCGGCACGCGCGCCGCGAAGCGGGAGGTCCCGACTGCGGAAAGGTGGAGATTTCCACGGCGGCGTTGCTCGAAGAATTGTTTCATACGGCGTCACGCCCTTTGTCCACGGGCTTTTTCCTTCCCCGCAGAAGGGTGGAGGCTCCCCCGGCCGGTTTGCTCCCCCGGCCCGTGGTGGCGCGGCTTGCGGAACCGGAGGGCGACGGCTGGAGGGTGCAGGTGCGTTCCCCGTGGTCATCGGATCGTGAAGCGTCCGTTCTCGTGCCGGGGATGCGGCGTCCGGCACTTCTCCCCGGCGCGTATCAGCTTGAAAACCACAGGGGAGAGCGCGTGGATCTCCTGCACCCCGGCATGGAGGGCGTGCTGCATTGCGAAATCGACGGCCTCGGAAAGGGGCTGTACGTGAGGGCGTAGGCGAGTATTTCCACTCTGAAAGGTGGATTCTTCCCAAGGCAATCTGTGCCGGAAAGGGCTGTGGAGCGAGATTGGGTAAGCCCAAAAGTCCTTGGAAAGGGAGAGATGGGCTCCGCGCTCGTAGATTTGAGGAAGGGGAGCGCGTTTCTCCAGAGTTCCCCTTCCAACGTTTCTAGGCTGTTTCAGAGCCCATCCATTCTACTGTTCCAGTTTCGCCCACGTGAGTTCGTGCTTGTTGCAGGACAGGTGCATAAGCCTCGAGCCAGGGATGGCCGCGAATTTCGCTGCGGTGGCGTGGTCCGTCTCGGCCTGGAATTTGAGGGTGCACACGAAGTTGCGGCAGCTCCCCAGCTCGATCCAGCGGCAGATGACCTCATACAGCTTGTCAGGGTAGCAGATCATGTCCGAGAACAGCCAGTCCACGGCTCCGGCATGGCGGGGATCAAGGGCGAAACCGCTGCCGATGCAGTGGCTCACGCCGGGCATGTGATCCACCTGCGGGGCGAGTGGGGCTTTGTCGATGCTGAAAACCTGCGCGCCGAGGCTGGCGAGCACCCATGTCCAGCCGCCGGGGGCCGAACCCAGATCAAGGCACAGATCGCCGGGGCCGGGGCGTTTGGGCAGCAGGGTGAAGGATTCCCAGAGTTTGAGGTAGGCCCGGCTTGGCGGATCGATCTTGTTTTCATGGAACTGCACCACGCCGTCGGGGAACGGCGACGAGCACCGGGCCGAAGCGAGGATGAGGTTGGGCTCCCACAGTGTCCATGAGCCGAGCGGGGCCGTGGGCGCGGCTTCGCCGAAATGACGCGGCTTTTCGGAGACGTGGGGGAGTTTCTCCTGGATGAGGGAGGCCCGGCGATGGTTTTCCTCGGAATGCAGATGCCAGTTCCGCTGGATGGCGGTGAGCTTGCGTGCGCCGTCTCCGATGGATTCGATGGGCAGGAAGACGGGCGTTTCCCATGTGTTTTGAGCCCAGGCTGCGGAGCGGGGCGCGCCCTTGGCGAGCACGAGCCTCCCCCGGACTTCAATGACCTCGTCTCCGAGTTCGGCAAGAAGATCTTCGAGAAAACCCTTCGCGGCAAGATATGCGGTAAAGGGAACCGTAACGGGGGATGCGTTTCCAGAAATGGAGGCGTCGGCGGATATTTTTTTCATAAAGAGAAGAAATGACCTCTGAGGGACAAAATCGGCTGGAATGTTTATGCCTTGCAAAGGCGGTGCCGAGTCTCTATACTCCACCTTTGTTTTATCCACAATCCGCGAATGGGGATTTCCCGCCAGACATAAGGAAACTCACATGCCTCATAAAGGCCCGCACATTTCCATTGCTCCTGATTTTGTCGTCAACCGCATTCTCCGCATCAATCTCGAAGACTTTGCCGACTGGCCGGAATCCGTGCGGCATCTGGCTACCGAAATCGCGGAAGAGTTGTTCCTTATTGCATACAACCCCTTCGTGGATTCAGCCACGGTCAAGGCGAGTGTGAAAGAACGCTTCGATCGGGAAGTGTTTGCCTTGGCGCACCATTATGCGAACACCATAGGCGAAGGCATCACCCTGTTCTGGAGCGGGCATGAGGCGGAAGTCGCCTTCCGCAAGGAACTGGTCGAGCGCCTGGGCGCCTTCCTGCCGCCCGACGCTATTGTCACCCGTCCGAGCGCGCTGGTGGCCTGCGCCACGGACGCCACCGACTTGCGCATGGAACTTCCGCTCATGGTCGTGGAGCCCGCCAACGCGGAACAGGTGAGCGAACTGGTCAAGCTGGCCAATGAATTGAAGTTCGCGCTGATCCCGCGCGGCGGAGCGTCCGGGCTGACCGGCGGTTCGGTGCCCATGCGGCGGCGTTCCGTCATCGTCCGCACGACCCGGTTCACAAAGATGTCGCCGGTGGATCATGAAAACATGAGCGTAACGCTGGATGCCGGGGTGATCACGCAGGCGGCCATCGACGCCGTGGCGAAGGAAGGGTTCCTCTTTACCGTCGATCCTGCTTCAAAGACCGCTTCGACCATCGGCGGGAACGTTGCGGAAAACTCCGGCGGCCCGTTCGCCTTCGAATACGGGACGACGCTGGACAACCTGCTTTCGTGGCGCATGGTGACGCCGACCGGCGAGATCATCAGCATTGAGCGCAAAAACCATCCCCGCCACAAGATTCTGCCTGACGAAGTGGCCGTGTTTGAGGTCAAGGACATCAGCGGCGGCGTGCGGAGCGTCGTGGAGCTGCACGGTTCCGAAATCCGTCTGCCGGGCCTCGGCAAGGACGTCACCAACAAGGCGCTCGGCGGCCTTCCGGGTATGCAGAAGGAAGGCGTGGACGGCATCATCACCGATGCGACCTTCATCGTGCACAAGAAACCCGCGCAGTCTCGGGTCATGGTATTGGAATTTTACGGGCGCTCCATGCATCAGGCCGCCGTGGTCATCGGCCAGATCGTGGATCTGCGCAACCGCATCCGCGAGGAAGGCGATTACGCCCGTCTGTCGGCGCTGGAAGAGTTCAACGCCAAGTATGTGCGCGCCATCGAGTACCAGAAGAAGTCGGACAAGCACGAAGGGATTCCCATTTCCGTCATCATCATTCAGGTGGACGGCGACGAGCCGTACCTGCTGGAGAAGTGCGTTCAAGAAATCGTGGATATCGTGGCCCCGCACGACAACGTGGCGCTCCTCGTGGCGAAGGATGAGAAGGAAGCCGAACTTTTCTGGGAAGATCGCCACCGTCTTTCCGCCATCGCCCGCCGGACGTCCGGATTCAAGATCAACGAGGACGTGGTCATTCCCATGCAGCGCATCCCGGATTTCGCGCTGTTCCTCGAACAGCTCAATCTGGAATGCTCGGCTACCGCATACCGCCAGGCGTTGCAGGAGCTGGGGCGTCTGCCCGGCATGGCGCTGGAGGACAAGGATCTCAACCGCGAATTCGTCAATGTGACCCGCGTGGCGCAGGGCGGCGTCCCTTCCTCCGAGCTTTCCGACGAGGAAATGGAAGAACGCGCGGTGGAATTCCTCCGGCTCATGGCCGAGCGCTATGACCGCCTTGCCCCCAAGATCAAAAAAATCAGCGACAATATGCTTGTCGGCCGCGTTGTGGTGGCGAGCCACATGCACGCGGGCGACGGGAACTGTCACGTCAATATCCCCGTCAACTCCAATGACCTGCACATGCTTGAAATCGCGGAAGAAGCCGCCATGCGGGTCATGGCCGAGGCGCAGGAAATGGGCGGGGCCGTTTCCGGTGAGCACGGCATCGGCATTACCAAGATCGCCTTCCTCGGGAAGGACAAGATGGACGCCATCCGGGAGTTCAAGAACCGGGTGGACCCGCGCGACGTATTCAACCCCGCCAAGCTCACGCAGCGTGAACTTCCCGTGCGTCCGTTCACCTTCTCCTTCAACCGCCTGATCGAAGACATCCGTCAGAGCGGCCTGCCGGATAAGGACCGGCTCATCAGCCTGCTTGCCTCCGTGCAGATGTGCACCCGCTGCGGCAAATGCAAGCAGGTGTGCCCGATGATGTACCCGGAATGCTCCTACCATTTCCATCCCCGGAACAAGAACATGGTGCTTGGGGCGATCATCGAAGCTATCTACTATTCGCAGATCAACAAGGGGCGGCCCGATCCGTCCATCCTTGCCGAACTGCGGGCCATGATGGAGCACTGCACGGGATGCGGCCGCTGTACGTCCGTTTGTCCCGTGAAGATCCCCTCCGCCGATGTGGCGTTGCAGCTCCGCGCCTTCCTTGATGAAGAAGGCGCGGGCGGGCATCCCCTTAAAAGCAAGGTACTGAATTGGCTGGTGCGGGATCCCGCGCACCGTATCCCTCAGGCTGTCAAGGCGGCGGCGCTGGGCCAGAGGATGCAGAACAGGATTATCGGCGTTGTGCCGCAGGCCATCAAGAAGCGTTTGTATAACCCGCTGTTTTCAGGTAAAGGTCCGGAACCGGGGTATAGGAACCTGTATGAGGCGCTGCATCTGGAACGCGGGAACATCTTTGTGCCCCGCTCCGGGGACGGTGCCCCGGTGCAGGAGAATACGGCGCTTAAAGAAGCGGTGTTGTATTTTCCCGGTTGCGGGGGAAGCCTGCTTTCCCGCACTATCGGCTTGTCAGCCTTAGGGCTGTTGCTGCGGACGGGCGTCGCTGTTATCCTGCCCGAAGCGCATTTGTGCTGCGGCTACCCGTTGCTGTCTTCGGGGGCCGACGCACAGTTCGCCTCCAACATGGCGCGGAACAAAAAGGCTTTGCAGGCGACCATCGCTTGCGCGACCAAGCGCGGCTTCCGGGTGACGCACATTGTCACGGCATGTGGTTCGTGCCGTGAAGGTATCGAACGCCTTGAGCCGTCGACGTTGCTTGGTGAAGGGGGCGGGGAACTCGTGCATCTCGACGTGATGCAGTTTGTGCAGGGCCGGATGGACGCCAACCCCGATCTGTTCAAAGGCAACGTTCTGTATCATGCCTCCTGCCATCCCGAATGGGTCGGCGTCCACAAGGTAAAGGGCGTGCAGAAGCAGGCTGGCGCCATTGCCCGGCTGACCGGCGCGGCGATTGAAGTCTCGCCGGGGTGCTGCGGCGAATCGGGTATGGGGGCCATAGCGTCTCCGCTGGTGTACAATACGCTGCGCAAGCGGAAGATGGACGTCCTGGAAGCGGCTTTGGCCGACTATCCGGCGCAGAGCCCCATTCTCGTGGGATGCCCTTCCTGCAAGGTGGGCATTACGCGGAGCCTGATGGCCATGCATGAGCGCAGGCCCGTGCTGCATACGGTGGAATGGCTGGCGACGCTGTTGTTCCGCGAGCGGTGGGGCGAAAAATGGATTCGGGTTTTTCGGCGCCGGATTGCGCCCAGTGCGGATGCGCAGGGCGTGCGGATTGTCGAATTGGATGGATGACCTCCCTTCGGAGGTTCCGGACGCGGCAGGACAAGGGGGCTCGTTCGGGACAGGTGCGACGGGGTAGCTCGGATTTGGTGATTTGAAACAAGGAGTGCCTTACACATGCCAACCACGATCCTGCATAAGGAATCGTTGATTCCTGGTCGAACGAGTAAACTGGTGCTGGATGCGCCGCAGATTGCCGCCACGGCGAAACCGGGGCACTTTGTCATGCTGCGCGTCAACGAGCAGGGGGAGCGCTTCCCTCTGACCATCGCTGATACGGATCCGGAAAAGGGAACGATCACCATCGTTTATCTGGTGATGGGCAAATCGACGATGATGCTGGAAGCGCTTTCCGAAGGCGACAGTATTCTTGACGTCGCCGGCCCGCTCGGGAAAGCCACGCATATCGTCAAGGGCGACAGCGTGATCTGTGTCGGTGGCGGCACGGGCATCGCCGCGATGCACCATATCGCCAAGGGCCACCACAAGGCCGGCAACTACGTGATCGCCATCATCGGCGCGCGCAGCAAGGATTTGCTCCTGTTTGAGAACGAACTGAAATCCTTCTGTGACGAAGTGCTCATTTCGACGGATGACGGAAGCTATGGGCACAAGGGGTTTGTGACCGATCTGTTGAAGGACCGCCTTGAAAAAGACAAGAAGGTTCAGGAAGTCGTTGCCGTGGGTCCGGTGCCTATGATGCAAGCCGTAGCGGGCACGACGCTGCCCTTCGGCGTGGCCACGACCGTCAGCTTGAACTCGCTTATGGTGGACGGCATCGGGATGTGCGGCGCGTGCCGCGTGACAGTTGACGGGGAAACCAAGTTTACCTGTGTCGACGGCCCGGAATTTGATGGGCACAAAGTGGACTTCGCCGAACTGCGTCAGCGTTTGTCCGCCTTCCGGTCTCAGGAAAAGCAATCCATCGAACATCACGAGCACAGGTGCAGCTGCCATGACAAACACTGAGAATGTGAAGAAACCCGCCAAGACGCCCCGCGTCGACATGCCCTGCCAGCCCGCTGCTGTGCGGGCGCACAACTTCAAGGAAGTTGCACTCGGCTACTCGTTGGAACAGGCGCAGCTTGAAGCCAGCCGTTGCCTCCAGTGCAAAAATCCGCGCTGCCGTCAGGGGTGTCCGGTTGAAGTCCGTATTCCCGAATTCATCGCTCAGGTCGTCAAGGGTGACATAGCGGAAGCCTACCGTATCCTGAAGAGCACCAACAGCCTTCCCGCCGTGTGCGGCCGTGTGTGCCCGCAGGAAAACCAGTGTGAAGGCAAGTGCATCCTGGGCGTCAAGGGCGAGCCGGTGGCTATTGGCCGTCTGGAACGCTTTGTCGCCGACAATGCCATGCATGATCCCTGCGTGGGCGTGTCCGATAACGACGCTTGCGCCGTCACCAATCCGGATTTGAAGGTTGCCTGTATCGGCTCCGGCCCGTCTTCCATCACTGTCGCGGGATACCTCGCCGCGCGCGGGATCAAGGTAACGGTGTTTGAAGCGCTCCATGAAGCGGGCGGGGTGCTCATCTACGGCATCCCGGCCTTCCGTCTGCCCAAGGATGTCGTGGCTGCGGAACTTGATGGCCTGCGCCAGAACAACGTGGAGTTCCGTACCAACTGGGTCGGCGGCCGGACGGTTTCCGTTCAGCAGTTGTTCGATGAGGGCTACAAGGCCGTGTTCATCGGCGTGGGGGCGGGTCTGCCTCAATTCCTCGGTATTCCCGGAGAAAACCTCATCGGCGTGTTTTCCGCCAATGAGTACCTGACCCGCGTGAACCTCGGGCGCGCCTATGATTTCCCCAATTTCGACACGCCGACCTATCCCGGCAAGCATGTGACGGTATTTGGCGCCGGGAACGTGGCGATGGACGCCGCGCGTACGGCTCTGCGCCTTGGGGCGGAAAGCTCCACAATCATTTATCGCCGCTCGCGCGCTGAAATGCCCGCGCGTCATGAAGAGATCGAACACGCGGAAGAGGAAGGCGTGAAGCTTTTCGAGCTGGTGGGGCCGTTGCACTTCAACGCTAGCGAGAGCGGCGTTCTGAAGTCCGTGACCTTGCAGCGTATGGCGCTTGGTGAGCCCGATGCCTCCGGACGTCGCCGTCCTATGCCGATTGAAGGGGAGGTTTTTGAGCACGAGACGGATCTCGCGGTTGTAGCCGTGGGGACGCGCTCCAACCCGATCCTGCTTGAAGCGACGCCTGGACTCGAACTCAACAAGCGTGGCTACATCGTCGTCAATGAAGAGACGGGCGAAACGTCCATTCCGAACGTCTTCGCTGGCGGCGATATTGTGACTGGTGCGGCCACGGTTATTTTGGCCATGGGAGCCGGGCGCAAGGCCGCTCAGGAGATCGCCAAGCGTCTGCTCGGCTGATGTCTTTTCACGAGCCGTATTGTAAAGGGAAGGTTTCGGCCTTCCCTTTTTCTGTTTATTCTGTCAATCGGTTCAGGAAACAGGAGAAATCGGAGTGTATTCCTGAAAAGCGGAGAAGCGATATTGCTCTATACTTGACAAAGAATTTCAATATCATTATTTCTTTTACTAACGAATGTGCAGCTGCACATCTCCTTGAGAAGGATTGGAGGCAACTCGATGGATATACAGCTTGTTATTGTGAGCCTTATTGTTTTGGCTGCGGTGGGGTATATGGTCTGGCGCGCAAAGAAAGCTCGAAAGGGTCAGTGCTCTTGCGGATGTGGTGGTTGCGGAAAGAGCTGCAAGCCGAAGACGCTTTAAGCCGTTCAAAGGAATATATCATTTTGGGGGATACTCTCTGATAAAAATGTAATGAACGCTTATCGCTTCGTATAGGGCTATCCTATTTCCCAGTGCGTGGCGCTGTGCAGAAGAGATTTTGGCGAAAATGCAAACGCCCTGCAACAACGATCTGTTGCAGGGCGTTTTTGCTGTGTAAGGCGGCGTCTCCTCCGTCCTTTCTCATGATTTCCTTTTTGGAATCGCGTCACTGCAAGGGCAATCCGTGCAAGAAAAAACTGTGAATAGACTTCGGTAAGCACACATTTGGGGAAAGGGAGGATAGGGGCGCGTAAACAGGTTTGGGGAAGGAGAACTTTTCTCCAGAAAAATTCTCCTTCCCCATCTCATGCTTTCAAAGCTAGTCCGCTTTAACGTTCGGCCCCGGCGGCATCAAGCCGATCGGTAATGGTGTTTTTGATCCACTTGGGATCCAGCCAGTCAAGCGGCTGCACCTGGATGCCGTGCATGAGGATGCCGAAGTGCAGATGATCGCCGCCCGCAAGGCCGGTTGTACCGGTAAGTCCGATGATGTCTCCCTTTTTTACCGTAGCGCCGACGTTCGTCTGGATTTCACTCATATGGGAGTAGAGGGACTGCAAGCCAAGCCCGTGGTCGATGACGACGAGGTTGCCGAAAATACCGAGGGGCTCCGCAAAAACGACCTTGCCGTCATTCGCTGCGGGAATCGGCGCGTGGGCCACGGAAGCGAGATCCTGCCCCATATGCGTCTGCTCGTCGATTTTCGTCCCATTGTGCATATACGTGCGCTGATCGCCAAAAGACGCTTTGGAGGCCGACCCCGGCAGGCGCTTGAAAGCGCCGCTCCACAACATGGTGGGCGAGGTATTTTTACCGATTTCCAACAGGGTTTTCTCATTGGAAATGCGCACTTCGTTGTTGATCTTCACATACCGTTCAAGGTTTGAGATGTCATCAGGAACCAGTTCCTTAAAAACATCCTCTTTGCTGTTCAGGAAATTGTCGCTGATATTGAGGGTATCCTTGCGGAAATTTCGTTCCCCGGCGTTGACGAGGACCCTGTTCCGGGATTCGTTCCCGGCAAGATCCCGGGTGAGCAGTTCCGGCGTAAATTTTCCCTTTGGGGTGTCCAGCGGGAAGGGGAAGAAGCAGTAGTACAGGCCGTTCGGCTGAAGGAAGGCCGGGAAGAACTGCTCGCCAAGCTGGACGCCGGTCATGCTGGCGTCTTCCGAAACGCTGTAGGCTATGGCTGTCACGCTGCCGCGGCGCAGGGCGGGGACCGTCGTTTTAATGCGGACCTTGGGCGGCTGCGTGTCCAATTGCATATTCCACTTGCGCGTGGTCCCGTTCCCCTTGCCGAAGCTCATGAGGGAATTGTCCCGCGCCGTGATTTCCAGTTCAAAGGCACCGTCCCGCAGGCCCGCGTTCTTGAGGTTGAACGAAGTCGTTTGAACGGGGGCCGGCTCGCTGAATACTTTATCGAGAATAACCAGAGACTGATTATTGCGGTGGATGGTGACGACAACGGAGCGGACCCCGGATTTGGCGTCCGCAAGTTTGAGAGTGATCTCCTGCGTCGGCGAGATCCGCCCGGTATCGGGCGTCATGGTGACTTCAGGCCCGTCAAGGTCGTCCAGAAAGAGATAAATGCAAAAACCTAAGGCAGCTAGAATGAGCGTTACAAAGCCATAGCTGATGGTATTACGAATGATGCGACCCATTTTTTTTCCTTAAAGCGCGCTCGGTGATGAAGGGGGCTCCAGCGGTTTGATGTAATGGAAGATCAGGCGTCGTGCAGCAGCGCGATGGCCAGACGCAGGAAATCTGCTTCGGTAATGATGCCAACGAGTTTGTTGTCCCCATCGAGGACGGGCAAACAGCCGTACTTGTTCCGGTAGAGGATCTCCGCCGCTTCCCGGAGAAGGGTATCGGGCGCAACGGTCCTGACGTCGGTTTGCATGATGTCGCCGACCAAAATAGAGGATTCGATTTCTTCTTGCTCTTCCCGGTTGATTTCCGCAAGATGTGATACCGCATAGCCGAGGAGATCCCGGTGCGTGAGCAGGCCGACGAAACGGTCTCCATCTTCAGTCACGGGAATGTGGCGGATCTTGGCAAGCTGCATAAGGGAACGCACGTCTTGAAGGGTGTCCGTACGTCGAAGCGTAAACACTCTGCTCGTCATCAGGTCACTGACATAAATCATATTTGTTCTCCATAAAAAGGTGCAGCATGGTCCGGCAGAATGGTGAGGATTCGTCGAAGCGCGAATCAAGGGGCCGTGCAAAATACCTGTTTGAGGCGATGGCGGGAGCTTGCATTCTTACGCAAGACGGTCATACTGTAAGAAAGCATTTTCGCACAGGGAAAGCGTCTAGGCAAGTGTCGGCCAACGCCTTCCGGTATGCTTTTGGAAGCCGTTCGGCGGATACTCGCAGTATTTTTTACTGGAACATTCATGACAGAACTTGGACAGCACAGGATTTTTCCCGACTTCAAACGCCAGCGCGCACGGATGGTCAAACTGCTTGAAGAGCAGGGCATCACGGATGAGGCTGTTCTTGCAGCTATGCGGACGGTCCGGCGTCATCTTTTTGTCCCCGAAGCCCTGCAGGGGAGGGCTTATGAGGATCACGCCCTGCCTATCGGGTTTGGGCAGACAATTTCACAGCCATACATCGTCGCGTTCATGTCACAGCTGCTTGAAGCGAAACCGGGGATGAAAGTGCTTGAAATCGGTACGGGATCCGGATATCAGGCGGCGGTGCTGCGTGAAATGGGGCTTGAAGTGTTTACGATAGAGCGTGTGCGGGAATTGTACGAGGCCGCACGGGAGCTTTTCCCGGAAGGAAGCCCGGGGATCCGCATGAAGCTCAGCGATGGGACCTTGGGCTGGCGTGTCCAGGCCCCTTTTGATCGCATCATCGTGACGGCGGGCGGGCCGAATTTACCGCTGCCGCTTCTTGAGCAGTTGGCCGATCCCGGGATCATGGCTATCCCGGTGGGGCGGGCGCGCAGGGAGCAGAAGCTGCTCCGCGTATCCAAGCGTGAGGGCAGGGTAACGGCAAGGGCTTTCGGCAATGTCGCCTTTGTTGATCTTGTTGGGGATCATGGCTGGTAAGGTTTCTTTTCCCTGCCTTTTGTGGCAAACCGGGAAGGTCCTTTTAGGGGACTAACGCTTTTCAGGAGTCTTTTCATGTCGTCATGTTCCAATCAGGCCCCGCAGGGGCAGGCTACGATCCCCATGACCGCGGCCATGCAGAACAAAGTACTCACGCAAAATCTGAAGGATGTGCGCCACAAGCTGTTCGTCATGAGCGGCAAGGGGGGCGTGGGCAAGAGCTCCGTAACGGTCAATCTTGCCACTGCTCTGGGTTCGCGCGGCTTTACGGTCGGCATCCTTGATGTGGATATTCATGGGCCGAGCGTGCCCCGCCTGTTGGGTGCTTCCGCGTCCGTTATGGCTGACGAAAACGGCAAAATGCTGCCCGTTCCCTGCGGTGAGCGCATGTCGCTTATTTCCATGGATTCCTTCCTGAAGGATAAGGACACGGCGATCCTCTGGCGCGGCCCCAAGAAAACGGGGGCCATCAGACAGTTTTTGACCGACGTGCAGTGGGGGGCTTTGGACTATCTGGTCATCGATTCCCCTCCCGGCACGGGTGATGAACATCTGACCGTGCTGGATGCCATCCCCGACGCTGGGTGTATCGTCGTGACCACGCCGCAGGAGATTTCCCTCGCCGACGTCCGCAAAGCGCTCGATTTCCTCAAGCAAGTACAGGCCCCTGTCCTCGGCATCGTCGAGAACATGAGCGGGTTGAGCTGTCCGCACTGCGGGAAGGAAATCGATCTGTTCAAGAAGGGCGGTGGGGAGCAGCTTGCGAAGCAATATGAACTTCCGTTCCTTGGCGCCATTCCGTTGGATCCCGCTACGGTCATCGCTGCGGATCGGGGCGTGCCGGTTGTCTCCCTGACGGAAAACTCCCCGGCGCGCCAGGGGTTCATGGCCCTTGCGGACGCCGTTATCGCCGCGACCGAGGCCGAATAGGGACTTCCGCACCCGATATGTTGCAAGGCGGATCAGGCCGCTCTGTCAGCCTGATCCGTCTGTTTTTATATTGCCTTGAACATGGGATAGTTATCCGAAGCAAAACCGCTGAGGCGGAGAATTCTGCTCTTTGCCTTTCACAATGGTTGTGCTATAGAAACCCAACAACTGTCGCCAAAAGCGGGTAATACTATGTTCAATTTGGCAAATCAGCTTACACTGGCCCGGATTTTTTTCGTCGTTCCTATCATTCTCCTGTTGTATTTTCCGGGGAAGATCACGTGCTTTCTTGCAGCGGTGCTTTTCGGCATCGCGTCGCTCACCGATTTTCTTGATGGGCATATTGCCCGTAAGGGGAATATGGTTACGAGCTTCGGAAAGTTTCTGGACCCCCTTGCCGACAAGTTGCTTATCTGCTCCATCCTGATCATGTTCGTTGAGCTGGGGTGGGTTCCGGCGTGGGTGACTGTCGTCATCATTGGCCGGGAACTTGCCGTGACCGGTTTGCGAGCAATGGCCATTGATGAAGGCGTCGTCATTGCAGCGGACAAATACGGCAAAGTCAAAACCGTCATGCAGATCATCGCCATCATTCCTCTCTTGCTCCATTATCCTCTTTTGGGCGTAAACGTGCATCTGATTGGAAATTTTCTGCTTTACATCGCCCTTGTGCTCACGATATTTTCCGGCCTGAATTACTTCTATAAGTTTTATGGCATCTGGCGGGAAAACGATCGGGCTGCATGATGAACGTACGAAGCACTGCAAATACATCTTCCAAGGCCACGCTTTGGAAAGTTTTTATTCTCATTCTGGCCATTATCGTCAACGTGGTTCTTGCCTCTCGTCTGTTGTGGGGGCCGCAGAGTCTCGTTTCGTATAGGGAACTGGCTTCACAATACGCGGAACTGCTCAAGGAGCGCGACGGCTTTGATGTCGTTAATGCCGGGTTGAGCAGAGAAATCCGCCTCTTGCAGTCTGACGAGAAATATGTGGAAAAGATGATCCGGCAGCGGCTGAATTTCGTCCGGAGTAACGAAATTCTTTATCTTTTTACGGAAGATGCGAATGCGCGTGGAGCCCTGCCTCATGATGGAAAAAATTGAGTGGTATCAGGAAGTCCTCAAGCTGGACCCTGATTCCAAGGTTTTTTTCCCGCTGGCGAAACTCCTGAGGGACTCGCAGCAGCCGGACAAGGCCATAGAGGTTTTGCGGGCGGGGCTACAGCATTCGTCTGTTTTTCTTGAAGCGCGCCTCCTGCTGATCCAAATTCTTTTCGAACAGTCGCGTGCCGGTGAGTGTTCTGAGGAACTTTCCACTGTAACGGGATTGCTGGAGCGCTACCCTGCCTTCTGGGAAGTGTGGGCTGAGTCCGTTTCGGAGAAAAACAGGGATCTGGCATTGGCCATCCGGCTGATGGCCTCGACTATACGCCACCCGGAACATTCTCTGAGTCTGATTTTAGAGAGTGGTTTGGGTATATTGCAGGACGTACGCCGCAGTTTTTCCTCCTCCCAATCTATCGAGGCTTCGGATTCCGAGCCCCCATGCGGCGTTTCCCACGAAGAAACGCTTTGCACGGCTACGCCCTCCGCGCAGGAACTTTCTTCTTGCACGGTACCCGTTGAGGAATCTTCCATTGCTGATGCGGAACTCCTTGAGAGTATGCTTGAGGAAAGCGCTCCTGTCCAAGAGCACCCTTCATGCGTGACGCCTTTTTTACCAAACAAAGCAAAATCAGTGCATTGGGTTGATCCTGATGAGGATTCAGACCTTATGGCTGATGAAAACCCTGAAGAGCCGACGCTGCGGACCCGTTCTATGGCTGACGTGCTCGCGGAGCAGGGGGACATTGTCGGTGCTCTTGAAATCTATCAGGAGCTTGAGGCCGCTGCGCCTACGCCGGAAGAAGCCAGAGAGTTGCACGATAGTGTCGCCGCATTGGTTTCCCGGATGGCCGGAAACAGTACGGAACCCGGAGAGCAGACGGAAATCGGAGAACCTTCGTATGGCGACGTGGGAGGGCAGAATCAGTTGATGTCCCTTCTGGAGTCGTTAGCGGATCGCCTCGAAGCACGGGCGCGCGTATAGCACGCCCGTTTACATTGGAGAGTTGTGTGTCCTTGCAGAGTTCCTTTATTACGACGGCCCTGATTGGCTCTTTGGTGTTCATCGGAGGCTGTTCCACGTTCGACAGCACATGGAAAAGCACCAAAGCTTTTTACGGTGAGTATATCAATCCCCCCGCCCAGATTGATTATGATGACAAAGGGGTATTGAATGACGCCGAAACGACGCTCGCCTCGCGCATGGTGGGCATAGACATCCAGCTTGAACAGCTCGAGCGGTATCTTCAGAACTCGGACAAGCCGCCGACGGGTGAATCCGTGGCGGTCCTTTTCCATCGTTTCCCGTGGCTTTCCGGCCTCGCGGCGGTGGACGCCAATGGCATGGTCCTCGCGCAGGAGCCCCCGGCGGCCATGAAAGAGCTTGATTTTGCGAAGATGCTGGAGCAGAAAGCCAGAGGCAACGAGTTGCGGGGCCTGCGTGGTCTGGTTGAGGATACGCCGCTTGGGCCCGAAGTGCTGACCGGCATTCCCATCTATTCCGGTTCGGAAATGTTGGGATTGCTTGTGGCTCATTTTGACATGCGGTCGCTGCTCACTTATACCAGCGGCGCTGAGGATCTTGTTGTGTTGGCGCCACAGGGGGTTTTGTGGCCGGGTCGTTTCGAGGTTGACGCCACGCCGCTGACGGGGCAGGACTGGAGCGAACTCACAAAAGATTCCACACATGGCACGGTTTCCAACAAGACCGGATCGTTCATCTGGATGGTACGTTTCCTCGGGACGCAGCCGATTGTGTTTGCGACGCCTTCGGAAGGGCATTTCCCCGAACAGCCCGGGCAGTTGGATGCGCTATCCCACCCGGCGGCCTTCAGTTCTCAGGGCATGATGGCTCCGGTCACGGAATCCCATGTCATCGAAGGCGGGGACAGCAGCATTCTGACAGCGCCGCTTCCCCCCATTAAGGGTTTGGGAATGGAGGAGTCAGCCATTTCGGATTGATCGAGGCGCGTACATGCCCGCTTTTGATGGTTATTCAAAGGCGATTTCTTGATTCACTTTCAGATCGTTCACAGGACCCATAAGGAGGGCTCATGTCTTCTGAAATCACCGTCACCGAACATTTGCTTCTGCAGCAGCAGAGGGCTCCGCAGGCGACGGGCCACTTTACTGCGTTGTTTCATGATCTTGTTCTTTCGGCCAAAATCATAGCCCGCAGCGTAAATAAGGCTGGTCTGCTTGATGTTCTTGGCGGCACCGGGGATATCAATGTTCAGGGTGAGAATGTCCAGAAGCTTGACGATTTTGCCAACAGGGTTCTTTTGTACCGGATGGAGCGTTCCGGTGTGTTGTGCGCCATAGCTTCCGAAGAGAATGCGGAACTGGTGCGCGTTTCGGCGGCATTCCCCCGCGGGGACTACATGCTGGTCTTTGACCCGCTGGATGGCTCCTCCAACATCGATGTGAACATCAACGTCGGGACCATTTTCTCCATCTTGCGCCGTAAGCCCGGCCGTACCGGTGAAGTGCAGCTCGATGAAATCCTCCAGCCCGGTTCCGAACAGGTAGCCGCCGGCTATTTCCTGTACGGCACTTCGACCATGCTGGTTTATACGACCGGTCAGGGCGTGCATGGGTTTACACTTGATCCGAGCGTGGGAGAATTCCTGCTGTCCCATCCCGATATCCGTATCCCCGAGACTGGAAGCATCTATTCGGTCAATGAGGGCAACTGGAATCACTGGGACGACAAGGCCAGAGCCGCGATCGACTACTTCAAGCATCCTGACGATCCGAATGCGACTCCCTGTTCCGCGCGGTACGTCGGCTCACTGGTTGCCGACTTCCACCGTACGCTCCTGTACGGCGGCGTGTACATGTATCCGCCGGACAGTCGCAAGGGAAAGAGCCGTGGGAAGCTGCGGTACCTGTGCGAAGCCTCTCCGCTGGCTTTTGTGGCGGAAAACGCTGGTGGCGCCGCGACCGACGGCCACAACCGTATCTTGGACATCACGCCGACCACGCTGCATGAACGGGTACCTCTGTTTATCGGGTCCCGCAAGGATGTTGAAGCGATCAACGCTATTTACAAGAAGTAAATCCGCGTATGGCCGGATGCGGTCCGGCGGCGTGATAGACGGACGATCGACCTCAGGGCGTGTTCACATGCCGAGAGCGGGTCGATCGTTCGTTTATCAGGGATATCGTTTTTTATATTGAACACGATGGGTTGTCATGCTTTGTCTTGGTATCGAAACATCTTGTGATGAAACGGCGCTGGCGCTGGTCAGAGACGGGAAGTGTGTGGAATCCGTGCTCGCCACGCAGATGGATGTGCACGCCCTGTTCGGGGGGGTCGTCCCGGAGATCGCGTCCCGTGAGCACTACCGTTTTTTGGGCGCACTGTATGACGAGTTGATGCGCCGCACGGGATTGACTCTCGCGGACGTGGACGTCGTAGCGGTGACCCGCGGTCCCGGTCTCCTTGGGGCCTTGCTTGTCGGCGTGGCCTTTGCAAAAGGGCTTTCTCTGGCGGGCAACAAACCGCTTATTGCCGTCAACCATCTCCATGCGCATTTGTTGGCCGTCGGCCTTGAGCATGAGTTGCTGTATCCGCTGCTCGGACTGCTTGTTTCCGGCGGGCATACCCATATTTACAGGATAGACGCTCCGGAGTCTCTGGAACTGCTCGGGCATACGCTTGATGACGCAGCCGGGGAAGCCTGCGACAAGTTTGCGAAGATGCTGGGGCTGCCATATCCCGGCGGGGTGTTGTTGGATCGTCTCGCCCAGAGGGGGGCTGCCGATGCCCATCTGTTCCCGCGTCCGTACACCCATGTGGATAATCTGGATTTCAGCTTCAGCGGATTGAAGACGGCCGCGCTGACGTATCTCAACGAACATCCCGTGCTCGTGGAGGAGGGCAGGCGTGTCCGCGAAGCCGGTACCGACTCGGCCTCTCCCGCACTGTGTGATGTCTGCGCATCCTATATGCTGGCTGTGGCTGAGACGCTGAGTCTCAAGATGGAGAAGGCGTTTCACCGCGAGCGGCAAAAAGGGATCACCGGGATCGTCGTCGCTGGCGGCGTGGCCGCCAATACGCAGGTTCGAGCCGCGATGCATGTCCTTGCCGAGAAAGTGGGCAAGCCGCTTTTGCTGCCATCGAGATTTCTGTGTACTGACAACGCCGTCATGATCGCGCATGCGGGCGAATTGCTGGCCTGTAAGGGATACGGACAGGGGCTGGCGTTCCCAGCCATTCCTCGCGGGCAAAAACTCCCTGATGATCTTGGGGAGTTGCGTGCACCGCTACACTCTCTATAAGCAGCTTGAGCCGTTTTTCTCATATAGTGAATCTTTTCCGCAGCATCTTGACACCCTGGGATCTCGCACCTACAATTGCTACGTTGGAGGCACTGCCTTTTCGCGTAAAAAAGTGCACCAGTTTGTTTCTTAACAAGCAACTTTCGTAAGGAGTCGGTAATGGCTACCCAAGTGAATGATTCCAACTTTGATGCCGTTGTGTTGCAGTCCCAGCTTCCCGTTCTGGTTGACTTCTGGGCCCCTTGGTGCGGTCCTTGCCGTGCCATCGGCCCCATCATCGATGAACTCGCCAATGAATACGAAGGCAAGTTGTCCGTGGTCAAACTGAATGTGGATGAAAGCCCCTCGACCCCCGGCAAGTATGGGATTCGCGCCATTCCTACCCTTATTCTTTTTAAGAACGGTGAAGTTGTTGAGCAGGTTACCGGTGCTGTATCCAAGTCCAGCATCGCGACCATGATCGAACAAAAGGCTTTGGCATGAAGCATTACGACGCCATTGTCGTAGGCGGCGGCCCCGCAGGGATCACTGCCGCCCTTTATCTCTGCCGTTCCGGGATTTCCGTGGCCCAGATCGAAATGCTTGCTCCGGGGGGACAGATCCTCAAGACGGAAAGCATCGAGAACTACCCGGGATTCCCCAAAGGGATCAAGGGATGGGAGATGGCTGATGCGTTCGCTGCGCATCTGGATGACTATGAATTGGACCGGTATAATGATGCCGTCCTCAAGATGGAGCAGGTTCCCGGCGGCTGGTCATTCAGCGTAGGGAAAGAGACCATCGTAGGGAAAGCTGTCGTTGTTTGCTCTGGTGCCAATCCCCGTCCTCTGGGGGTACCGCGCGAAACGCAGCTTACGGGACGGGGCGTTTCTTATTGTGCCTTGTGCGACGGCAACTTCTTCCGCGATCAGGTTGTCGCCGTGGTTGGCGGAGGAAACTCCGCGCTGGAAGAAGCGCTGTATCTATCCAGGATCGCCAGCAAGCTGTATCTGATCCACCGGCGGGAAGGCTTCCGCGCCGCCAAGGTCTATCAGGATAAGATCCGCGCCGCTTCGGACAAGATTGAACTTGTGTTGGATACTGTGGTAACCGGTTTGATGGGAGAAGACTCGTTGCAGGGGCTTCATCTGAAAAATGTCAAAACCGGTGAAGAAACACAGCTTCCTGTGGATGGAATGTTCGTCTTTGTGGGCTATGAGCCCCAAAACAGTTTCCTGCCTGTTGGTCTCGAATTGGACCCGCAGGGGTTCATTATCACTGATTGCGAGATGCGGACGAATCTGCCGGGACTCTTTGCGGCGGGGGATATCCGTTCCAAGATGTGCCGTCAGGTGACGACCGCTGTCGGCGATGGGGCTACAGCCGCTACGGCTGCCTTTACGTATCTTGAACAACTGGACGCCTAAGCATGTATTTTCGTCATCTAGTGCTGGCCGCATGTCTCTTGCTTCTTTCTGGATGTGGCATCATTGACTATTTCTTTCTGCCTCCGCCAGAAGATACGGCTCAGGAGCTTTACGAAGGCGCCAATGACGCCATGCAAGAGAAGAATTACTCGCAGGCCGCCCAGTACTATACAAAGCTCAAGGATAACTTCCCGTTCAGCCCTTATACGGTTGAAGCGGAATTGTCGCTTGGTGACGCTTTCTTCCTTGACGGAAAATACCCTGAGGCAGCCGAAGCCTATAAAGAATTTGAATCTCTTCATCCTCGCCATGAGGCTATCCCCTACGTCTTGTACCAGGTGGGGATGTCCAACCTGAAGAGCTTCATTTCCGTGGACAGGCCTACGACGTCGACACAGGAGGCTTTGGAATTCTTCGGACGATTGGGGGAGACCTACCCGAACAGCGAGTATGCCCAGAAATCTGTCGAGGAAATGAAAAATTGCCGTCGGCTCCTTGCCGAACATGAGCTCTATTTGGGGGATGTGTTCTGGAACATGAACAACTATGGCCCGGCTTGGCGGCGCTATACATACATCGTGGATAATTTCCCCGATGTGCCGGAAGTCAGTGCTCATGCAAAGGAAAAAGCTCTGTCCGCATACTATAGATATCGTGAGCAGCAGTCCCAGAAGGCCCGTGAGCAGATCCAAGGATCTTGGAAGCGCTGGTTTGATTGGCTCTAGCCGCTCTTTACGCTGAAAGAAAAACGCCGCCGGGAAATTATTTCTGGCGGCGTTTTTTTATGTGCGGGAAAGCGATAAAACTTGTTCCGCCGACAAAAGGCCGAGCTTCTCCAATTGATTGTTTTAAGCATAAAAAAGTCCCCACTTGGATGTGGGGACTTTTCAAGGCACTCTTCTTCACTAACCGTTGATGCGGTCAGCGGGGATAATCGGAATGTTCTTGGCTTTCAGCACTTCGATGGCCTGATCGATACGATCGAAGCGGAAAATCATGGTAGCGCTGCCGCCGCCTTCCTGTACGAACGCGTACATGTATTCCACATTGACGTTTTGGCCGGACAAGGCTTCAAGGATGTTGTTCAGTCCACCGGGCTTATCGTCCACTTCCACGGCGACAACAGCGGTTCGCCCAACGGTGAATCCCGCTTCTTTCATGATGTTGATGGCTTTTTCCGTATCGTTCACGATGAGACGGAGAATGCCGAAATCGGACGTATCGGCCAGAGAGAGGGCTCGGATATTGATTCCCGCTTCCGCCAGCGTTTTGGTTACCTGAGCCAACCGACCGGCTTTGTTCTCAAGAAAAATGGAAAGTTGTTCGACTTTCATGGTGGCCTTCCTTATATGCCTTGCGTTGCTGCCAGCCTCCATCGGAGGAGTGGAATTATTCTGACAGATCTTGCCGAAAAACGCCAGCAAGGACTGAGCCTGAACTGAAATCGGAGCGGGCTATGCGGAATGGGTTGTGTCGTCTTTTTTCTTTTCGTCTTTGGGAGTGATGTCTATTTCGTCGGGCTCCGAGCTGGCCCGCTTGAAATTGCGGATGGCCTTGCCAAGCCCGCCGCCGATTTCGGGGAGTTTCTTGGAACCGAAAATAAGCACTACTATAACGAGAATTAAGAGCAATTCTTGCATGCCGATACCGTACATAAAGGCCTCCGTTTTTATAGGACAGAGATATACCGATGGATCCCGCGCAGGTCAAGCAAAGGGCGTTGCATCCTTCTGTCCATCAGGGTACACAACAAAATGCCGTGGCGGGATGGAGGCCTTGACGAGGCCGGAAGGGCCGAAATCCGCACAAGTGCGGATCACTGGAATCAATGGTAAGCACAGTACGCCTGTGAGGTTTAGAGGTCAAGATTGCAAGGCGGCTGCAAGAGAATTGTTACAAAGGATGTATCATGCAAAAAGAATCGGATGATTCTATTGTATATGTTCCGACGATGCACCGGGAATTCTTCCCTGAGGGGTTTTCGGGATGCGTTAAGCCTCTCTGGCCGGGGCTCTCGAGTCGCTATTGGGGACAACGAAATCCTGATGCATGGCACAAAATTTCTTTGCCCTATACCCCTACGGAGGCAGCGGCTTGTCTTGCGGAGCTGACGCAGCTTGATGAGGCGGGCATTGCGGCCCTTTCGGATACGGTGGCGTCTTCCCGGTCCACGGCTCAGAAAGTTTCACAGGAACGGGATGATTTGAAGTGCTTCGCCAAAACGGGAGAATGCCGAGAGGCCGGAAAAGATACGGTTTCAACAGAAGATATGCGGCGCTGGGCGCAGCGTTTTCTTTTGCTGGGCTGGCTTCAGGAAGAACGGGTTTTGGAGATGGAGCAGCTCTCGGCGCGTTATCGCGCGGGGGCGGAGAAACTGGCGGCCCACCTGGGCACGCGGGATACCGAGAGGGAACCTGCCGATGAAGATGCGGAGATGCTTTCCGGCTTGCTTGGCATGATGCGGGACTTGGTTCCTGAGGATCCGGCCACGCTGTTGCCATCATGGTGCTTTATCTTGGATTTGTTAGCAGTTTTATTGCCGGAAGGAACTATTGCCTGCACGGCGGATCAGCGGATGGCAAAAGCGTTTGCGGAAGCTGGCATATGTCAGGAATCACTGTCTCCGGCGCTTCTGGCACGATTGCCTGAAGGCTGGCATGTGCCTGAAGGCTATGCCGTGACCTATGGCGAAGAGCCGATGTGGAAGCTGATCGGGAAAAAAGCGCCGCAATCGGACAGGCCATGGCTTGACAGACGGCAACTCGTGATTCTTTGTACAGCAGACGATGTGTTGGAGCGGGCATGATGCAATCCTCGGTGACGACATTGGCTTCTCTTCTTGAGAGGACATTTCCCGCAGGGCTTTCCGGCCTCATTTTCGACTGTGACGGGGTCATGGTCGATTCCCGGGATGTGAATATCGGTTATTATAACCTGCTGCTGAGGGAAGTCGGCAAACCTCCGATTACGCCGGAACAGGCCGGATATGTGCAGATGTCCACGGCGAAGGAGGCTCTTGAGTATATTTTTTCGCCGGAGGAGCTGAAGCTGTTGCCGGCCATTGCGGAGCGCTACCCGTATCGGGATGTCGCGTTGCCGCAGTTGGAGCTTGAACCGGGGCTGGCGGATATGCTGCATTGGTTGCGTGAGCGGGGCGTCCGGCTCGGGATCCATACGAATCGCGGAAGCGGCATGTGGGACTTGTTGGCCCGCTTCAACCTGTGCGAAATGTTTGATCCTGTCATGACGGCCGAGATTGTTCCGTCAAAGCCCGATCCCGCCGGGGTTCACCGTATTCTTGAAACATGGAAGTTTGGTCCCGAGTCGGTAGGGTTCATCGGCGATAGCGCTACGGATGCCGCCGCGGCACAAGGCGGCGGAGTTCCCTTGCTGGCATACAACAGCCCGGATTTGCCCGCGGCTGTGCATGTCGACAATTTTGCGCATCTGCGCAGTGCGTTGGAGCGGCTTCCCCGGTTGGGCCGTACTTAAGAAGAACGCCCTTTACACTTATTTTCTAGGAGGTAGCATGTTTGTGCTTGGCAATATCCTCTTCGCCGTAGCGCGGGTTCTGGATACGCTCTTAACTTTGTACTTCTGGGTTGTTATCATTTCCGCCCTGCTGACTTGGGTCCGGCCTGATCCGTATAATCCAGTGGTCCGCACGTTGAATGCCTTAACCGAGCCCGTCCTGTACAGGATCCGCAAATGGCTTCCCTTCACCTATATCAGTGGGTTGGACTTGTCCCCCATCGTGGTGCTCGTCGCCATCCAACTGGTGCAGTCCATCGTGGTCCGTTCCCTGTTCCAGTATGCGGCCATGTTGTAGTAAACCGTGAAAAGCGGAAAGAGGGGCTGGCCGTCAGGAAAGGAAGAAAGCGCCTTTCCGGGAGTCAGCCAGGAATTGCCATTCCCTTTCCTTGTTTTTTGGGCTATGCACTTAAGGAACGGTAACGCACAGCGTCGCGTTCCAGTGTCGTTTTCAAACCTCTATGTATTGGAGAAAGTCTTATGGAACAGCGTGAGCTCCTTCTTCTGGAAAAGTACGCCGCCGTCAATCCTGAACTGAAAGAACTCTGGGAAGACCATATTCTGTATGAAAAGCAGGTAGAAAAGCTCGAAGCCAAGGCCTATCGCACTCCTACGGAAGAACAGACGTTAAAACAGCTGAAGAAACAGAAGCTTGAAGGGAAGACGCGTCTGCACGCCATCCTCGACGGCTATAACGAACAGGAAGGCAACTAATGTTGTGCACCGGGGCCAGGATCCTTTTGGAAAGTCTGAAGCGTGAAGGCGTTGACCTTTTCTTCGGCTATCCCGGCGGGGCTGTCATTGATATCTATGATGAGCTGTCCAACCATCCGGATCTACGCCATATTCTCGTGCGGCATGAGCAGGGTGCTGTCCATGCCGCCGACGGCTATGCGCGGGCTTGCGGAAAGGTTGGGGTTTGTCTCGCTACGTCCGGCCCCGGTGCGACCAATACTGTGACGGGGATTGCTACGGCCTACAGCGATTCCATCCCCATGGTTATTTTTACGGGGCAGGTGTCCACGCCGCTCATCGGGAATGATGCGTTTCAGGAAGTGGATATCATAGGGATCACCCGCCCCTGTACGAAACACAACTTTTTAGTCAAAGACGTCAAAGATTTGGCCGAGACTGTCAGGAAGGCCTTCTATCTGGCGCGTTCTGGACGCCCCGGGCCTGTGCTTGTCGACATTCCTAAGAACATTCAGCAGGCAAGCTGCGAATTCGTTTGGCCGGAAGATGTGGTGATGCGGTCATACTGCCCCACGTTCCGGGCCAATCTGAACCAGCTCCGGCGGGCGATGGACGTCCTCGTTACCTCCAGAAAACCGCTTATCGTGGCTGGTGGTGGCGTGATCATGGCCAATGCCGCAGAGGAACTCTGTACACTGGCCCACCTCATGCACGCTCCGGTCTGTTCCACGCTGATGGGGCTGGGGGCTTTCCCCGGTGATGATCCGTTGTGGATAGGTATGCTCGGTATGCATGGGACCTTCGCGGCAAACCGCGCCGTGACTCAGGCTGACGTCATTCTGGCTGTTGGAGCCCGTTTTGATGACCGCGTCACGGGGAAATTGTCCCAGTTCGCTCCCAACGCGCGAATCGTGCACATCGATATCGACCCGACGACTTTGAGAAAGAATGTCCGGGTGGAAGTGCCGGTTGTGAGCGATGCACTCAGTGCCTTGCAGGGGTTGCGTTCCATTTTGGAGTCCGGTCATGCCCAGAAGGACTGGGCGGGCGATCATGCGGACTGGATGGGGCAGGTGCTGGAATGGCAGAAGGAGCATCCGCTTTCCTGGGCCAAGGGCGATGTGCTGAAGCCGCAGCAGGTCGTCGAGCGCATGTATGAAATCACGAAGGGCGAAGCCATCATTACCACGGAAGTGGGGCAGAACCAGATGTGGGCGGCCCAGTTCTATAAATATCATAAGCCGCGGACGTACTTGACTTCAGGTGGCCTCGGTACGATGGGATATGGGCTTCCCGCCGCAATCGGAGCCCAGATGGCTTTCCCGGATCGCCTTGTGGTCGATGTCGCGGGAGACGGTTCCATCCAGATGAACATCCAGGAGCTGATGACGGCTGTCGAAAATGGGCTTCCCGTCAAGATCCTCATTCTGAACAACCGCCATCTCGGCATGGTTCGCCAGTGGCAGGAACTTTTTTATGATGCCAACTACGTCGCCACGGACATGAAGGGGCAGCCCGATTTCGTGAAGCTGGCGGACGCGTATGGTGCGGAAGGCTATCGCATTACGACGGAAGAAGAGCTTGAGGAGCTGTTGCCCAAGGCTCTGGCTTCACCGAGGACCGCTGTTATTGACGTGCTGGTGGACAGGGAAGAGAATGTTTCTCCCATTGTGCCGGCCGGGGCCTCGCTGGACGAGATGTTGATCGTATAGGTGTTGCCCTCTTGGGTGAACTTTAACAGCTCTTGGAGGAAGAATGCGGCGCGTTTTGTCTGTACTTGTTGAGAATGAACCGGGTGTCCTCTCTCGTGTGGCGGGATTGTTCAGCGGTCGCGGTTTCAACATCGAGTCGCTCAATGTGGCCCCCACCCTTGAGGATGGGGTTTCTCTCATGACCATCACCACCAGCGGCGACGAACAGATCATCGAACAGATCGTCAAGCAGTTGCGCAAGCTGGTGACGGTCGTCAAGGTCGTCGACTTTTACGGGATGGCCTATGTTGAAAGGGAAATGATGGTCATCAAGGTCCACGCGGAAGAATCCAAGCGCGGCGAGGTGCTCCGCATAGCGGACATTTTCCGCTGCAAGGTCGTGGACGTGAGCCTTACCGACCTGACGTTGGAAGCGACGGGCGATCACTCCAAGTTGCAGGCGATTATCCAGTTGCTGCAGAAATTCGGCATTAAGGAGCTTGCTCGCACGGGGACGCTCGCTGTCCGGCGTACTATGCAGAGCGACGACATCTAAACGATTTTGAAAGTGGCCCGCAGAAATTTTCGCGGGCCGCTTCTTTTTTGGCGTTTATCTTTCGAAATGTTGTTTCTGGGTTCGAAAACAGCCGCAGCAGACTGGATTTCCCCCTTTTTCCGTATATCCGTTATGTTTTTATGGAGAGGGGGATATTGCCAGTCTCTGTGCTCTTGTGTATTTTGAGCTTTCGAGCAATCCGCTTTTAGGCGCATGCCCGCAGGTGATTCTGGGACGGTCCGCGTTGGGCCGTGTTTTCGGAATGTTTGGAGTTACCAGTTAAGGAGAGAACATGAAAGCCTTCTATGAACAGGACGCGAACCTGGATTTTCTCAAAAACAAGACCATTGCCGTTATCGGTTACGGCAGCCAGGGCCATGCGCATGCCCAGAATCTGCGTGATTCCGGCCTAAACGTGATTGTTGGTCAGCGTTCCGGTGGTGCCAACTACGCTCTTGCCAAGGAACACGGCTTTGCCCCCATGTCCGCCGCGGAAGCTGCCGCTGCCGCCGATGTGATCATGATCCTGCTGCCCGACCAGCATCAGGCCCGCGTGTACCGCGAAGACATCGCTCCGAACCTGAAGCCCGGCAAGTCTCTGGTGTTCGCTCACGGCTTCAACATCCATTTCTGCCAGATCGAACCCCCGAAGGACGTGGATGTGTTCATGGTGGCCCCCAAGGGTCCCGGCCATCTGGTTCGCCGCACCTTCACGGAAGGCGGCGGGGTTCCCTGCGTGTTCGCCGTCCATCAGGACGCCACCGGCGAAGCCACCCAGAAGGCGCTGGCCTATGCCAAGGGCATCGGCGGGACGCGTTCCGGCGTGATCGAAACCACCTTCAAGGAAGAAACTGAAACCGACCTCTTCGGCGAACAGGCCGTCCTGTGCGGCGGTGTGACCGAACTGATCAAGGCCGGTTTCGAAACGCTGGTCGCTGCCGGCTATCAGCCCGAAATCGCCTATTTTGAATGCTGCCACGAGATGAAGCTCATCGTTGACCTCATCTATGAAGGCGGCTTCGGCAAGATGCGTCATTCCATCAGCGACACCGCCGAATTCGGCGATTACCGCACCGGCCGCCGCATCATCACCGACGAAACCCGCAAGGCCATGAAGCAGGTCCTGAGCGAAATCCAGGACGGCACGTTCGCTCGTGACTTCATCCTTGAATGCGGCTGCGGCTACCCGAGCTTTAAGGCGAAGCGCCGTATCGAAAACGACCACCAGATCGAACAGGTGGGCGGCAAACTGCGTGCCCTTATGCCTTGGCTGAAGAAGTAAGTTCTGAAGCGACTGTTTGATAAAAAATCCCCCAAGCGTTTGTTTGGGGGATTTTTTCTATTCGACGGATCAGGACTTTTTGGGCGCTTCGTTCTTGTGTTCCGAAAACCATTTGCACTTATGGATGCACCACCACGGAGTCACGATGAACCGGCCATCGGCCTTTGTTTTCCTGTCTGGGTGGGCACCACTCGTTGCACAGTCCAGAGAGCACAACATCAGGGCTTGGCATCGCTCTCCGTGGGGACAACGGTGTAGTTCTTCCTCTTCGGGCATGGGCAAGGGCATCTGTCTATCTCCTCGTTGGCGGTATCGAAAGGAAAGCGGGCCGATACCGTATCCGATTCAGGATACCGGAGAGCCGGGAAGAGGGCAAGCTCACAGGTATGACCGCATTTTCTTCATCGCGTTTCCAGTGGATTATCGGGGAAGCAAAAGGATTCGCCTCTGAGCTGGAGTGACTCTCGGAATCGGCTCAGGGGGGAGAATATGTGGAAGCTGGATCTTCATGGATGAACCGGCGCGAGTACAAGCAAAACCCGCTTTGGCGGGTAAAACGAAAGGGCCGGAAACGTTTCCGGCCCTTTCGGTATGGACAGTGCTATGAAGCGCAAAGGCGTCCGTTTTTGACAAAGGAAGAGAGGGACCGTTCCGAGAATATACGGTATCCCTCCGCATGATCGGCTTCAATGCGGACGTTGCCGAGCTGATCCAGCATACGCTTCCTGATGCAAAACGTAAAACCGGAAACTTCCGTGGTCACATCGTCGTCTTCCGGTTCATCCAGAATCAATTCCAATGTCGGGCTGTGGCAGCAGCTACATCCGGGTTCAATGCGGAACGTACGTTCGGTACGTCCTCTTAGGCGCTTCAATTCGTCAAGTACCGCTTCGGATAACGTGATCATATTCGCCTCATTTTATAATGTACCGTTGGCGAAGAACCACACGGCATGTATCTCATCTTTAAGAGCCGCATTGTCCTTTTCTAGGGCAACTGTTTGGAAACTTCATGACGGTTTTCCGATAGTTCCGCGTCGTGTCGGTTGCGCCTGTTTGTAGGGACAATACCGTTCAGATCAAAGGCGGTGCTTTCCATTCCCGCGAAGAGGCCGAGGCTTTGCCAGACCCGACACAGGCAGGAAAGCGCATTCCATGCACCTTGCGGAGAGTCGTCAGGTAAAAGGCTGAGTATTCATGGGGTATATAGGTAAAAGTCAATAAAGAGAGTGTATAATGTTCATATGGCCTAGGGTGTTTGCAGCCGCTTTGAGAATAGGTTCTCATGACCTTTTCTCATAAAGGGTACGAGACGAAAACAGGTGTGTCAATAATGCGTTGTAAGAACGATCAGCCAAAAGCGAAAAGAATGAGGACGGTGGAAGCCTATTGTAAAGCATAAACAAAAATGTTGCCCCGGAAATCTATCCGGGGCAACACGGCAGGCCGACGGCAATGGAAAGGTGAACCGGAGAACCAACAGAGGGCTCCCTCCATTTCCGAGTGCGCTACATCAGGCCGATACCGTTCCAATAGGGTACGGCAAGCACAACGACAAAGATCCCTACGATGAGCATACGGATCGCCAAGGCGGTTACGATGTGGCGGAGCAGGACCCGTTCAGTGATGAAAATGTAGAGGAAGTAAACGGCTTCATATGGGAAGATGTACTGGTCCAGGCCAAAGTTGAATGCGTAGAACAGCGGGAGCGGGTTTACGTTCATGGCTGTCCCCAGCTCTCCGAAGGCGGGCGTAAACGCGGCCGTCGCCGCAAGCGGGGTGAGCAGGAAGTTGATGACGACCCCGGCGGCATAGGCGCATACGACGGACATGGTTTCGCCCCATCCCTGAAGCAGAGGCACGATGCTCGCCACGGCCCACTTGTTCGCGCCGACGCTGCCGCCCACAAAGCCGATAGCCATACAGCCCGTGATGAACACGAGGAATACGATGTTCAGGTTGCTGAAGCTTTCGCGGTCAAGGACATTGATGCCGGGCAGGTAGCTCAGGAGCGCCAGCACGCAACAGACGTATACGGGATCGATATGGGTCAGGGGTTCCAGCATGAAGCCGAGGATGATGCCGAAGACGAGGACCAGCAGCTTGATTTCACGCGGCTGGATGGGGCCCATTTCGCGGCAGCTTTGCTCGATGAACGTGGAGAAGTGCGCTCCGGAGACGAGCGTTTCGCGTCCCTTTACGATATAGACCGTCGCCATCGACAATGCGTAGTATATCAAATTGATGAATGTTGCCTGATAGGCATAGTCCCAGAAGTTGACGGTCTTGTCCGTCCCCTTGAGCATCATCCCGAAAGCCCAGATGAAGGATTCCGAGGAGTGCAGGAACATGAACTGCGGGGCCGCCGCCGCAAAGAAAGCCATCATGACGATGGTGGACGACATGCGGGACTTGGCGTCGAGCTGGAGCGCTTGGATAATGCCTACGGCGATGGCGCAGAAGATGACGACGCGGGCGAGGATGGAAGGAAGGATGACGACGAGCACAAGCCCGGCGAGGAAGAATCCCGCTACAAGGCCGTTGAAGGAGCCGCCCGTCAGCTTGAGACATCGCAAGGCCAGCCGCTTGGCCAGCCCCGTCTTTTCCATGCCTTCACCAATGATGACCGCAGCGAAGCTCAGCCACGGGAGCACGGTGGCCCACGGCCCGAATACGACTTCGGCATCCGCCACGCCGCAAAGGATATAGGCGAACGTGAGCATGGCCGCCACGCCGATGGCGGGGAATACATTGAGCGCCCATGCTATGATGGCGGCGCTGGTAAGCCCCATGTACAGCGGGAAATGCGGCGAGACGTCTTGCGGGGAAAGGAAGTAGACGCCGCAAGGGATAAGCAGGGTCATGGTCCATTTGAGAGCCTGAACGGGATTCATAACGACCTCTGTTGGTATGAGGGAAAAATGGCTTGACCGGACAGGAATGTACAGGCGTTTACCGGGTATATGCTTTAGAATGGTTGGCGGAACTCTGGAAAACAATTGGGGGGAAAGGGCCGTGTGGCGGGGCCGGGGAGGTTCTCTCCCCGGCGTGCAGCCTATTTCAGGCGGTCGCGCCATGCCGTGCGGGGCGTGCCGCCTTCCTGCCAAACGCGAAGGAACTTGTCGCGGAGCAAAGGGTTCGTGAAGGTGAAGTCGGCCCGTAAATGACGTCCCCGGCTTTCTTTGCGTTCGCGTGCCGCAATCATGAGCGCTTCGCCGAGATCGAGCAGGTTGAGCACTTCCGCAGCGCGCATCAGTTCGTGGGCATCGGATACCGACATTTCCTTATTGATTTTTTTTCGCAGGTCGCCGATATATTTGATACCTGCCGTCAGCAGCGTATCGGAGCGCAGGCGGTGCGGGCCGCAGTCCGCGTATTCGGTCATGATCTGCTGGAGAGCGAAGTTCGCTTCCTGCCATGACGCGCCGCCGCTGCGTTCATACAGGCTGCTGAAGAATGCCATGCGCTCCTGGCAGAAAGGCGCACCGTCCACATCGGCGGGCTGACCGAGCGTTTTGTAGTCCCCCGCGTGATGCCCCGCGATCCAGCCGTAGACCGCCGCAGCGCCGATGTCGCCGCTGATGTTGCCCATCATGTCGCCCGCCGCGAACAGGCCGCGGATATTGCTTTCGCCGTTGATGTCGATTTCGATGCCGTTGGTACAGAGGTTGGCTTCGTACTGCCCGAATTCCACGGCATGTCTGCCGGGATCGATGCCTTCCTTGTCCATATAGTCGAGCAGCGCGGTGAGCCCTTCGCACCGCATGGCCCAGCGCATGTGTTCAAGGTCTTCCGGGCTCGCGCCGGAACAGTCCATATAGGCGGGGCCCGTGCCGTTGAGCTTCAGATCGGTAAAGGCGGACGCCCAGATGTCGCTGGTCATGTCGCCGATTTCCACGTTGGGCTTGGTGATGAACGGGCCGATGGGCTTGCCGTTGGGGTACCGGTAGACGCCGATCCATGTGGCCTTGCCGCAGCGGGCGAGGAAACGGGGCCCGGCATGGCGGTAGGTCTTTTCCATATTGACGAGATGGGCTCCCAAGCGCCACGCCTGTGCGATGGAGTCACCGGTTCCGGAAGGGCACATGTTCGTGTTGAACATCTGGCTCGGCGTGGGATCGGTCGTGAACAGGCGGCTGACGTATCCCGTGGCGACCACTACGGCTTTGGCCTTCACGATGCGATAGGCCGGCTCGTCGGAGGAAATATCGAGGGCCAGGGCGCCGGTGATGCCGTTATCGTCGCGGAGCAGTTCCAGCACGGGCGAGTGGTTGACGATACGGACGCCTCGTTTCTTGGCCTGTTCCGTGAGCACCTTTTTTTGATTGTGGCCGTCATACTTGAGGAAAATTTTCGGACGCCCCGGATAGGCATGGCCTTCGAAGTGGAAATCCCCGGTAGGCTTCATGTTGATGCCCCAGTCATTCCACATGTTGACGATCGTGGGGCTGGTTTCCAGAAAACGCATGACAAGCGGCGTGTCGTTGCTGGTGGCGTTCTGGCTGTCCATAAATTCTTCATACACCACATCGATGGTGCCGTGCTTCTCCGGGATATAGCAGAGAAAATGATCGTTGCCCGTGGCTCCCGCCCCGCTGCGCTTCGTGTTGGCCTTATCCAGCAGGGTTACGCTCGCGCCTTTGTCCGCCGCCGCAATAGCGGCCATAAGTCCGGCAATACCGCCGCCGACGATGAGAACGTCCGATTCCAGCCTTTCTTTAATGGGGATCATGATGATTGCCTCCGAGTGATAAAAGGATGCTGATGCTGCGGGGTTATTCTTTGGGTTTGAGGGAATCGGAGTCCACATAGAGCAACATGTGCGTCAGAGGAAGCCGAAGCTCGATCGCCTTGGCCCGGCAATCAAGAACGCAGGCGTTGCAATGCCAGCATTCATAGGGGCGACGTACTTCAGGAATTTTGTCTTTCTTGGGATCGTGGCGAAAGACTTGGAGCGGGCACACGTCCGCGCACATGCCGCAACCAATGCATTTGGTCCTGTCGATGACTGGGGGCATATTCGTTTCCTCCTGAGCAAAACGGTGTTTTCCGAAGTTGGGGCATCATGAGATGCCGTTATGCGTTCTTTCTTTCACAACATGGGTGAGTGCGACTATCGCATATGCGACAAAATGCAAAAAAGCCCGTCATGAAGAATGACGGGCTTTTTTTATTTTTTTATATTATGATGAAATAATTTAATTAAAATAAAAACAAACTAAATGGATATTTTTTCACGAAAAGGCGGGCTTTATAGGTGCGCCATATGGCGCAGCCGTTCCATATCAATGATTTCCACGCGGCGGCAGGTAAAGCAGGCAATGATGGCTTCCTGTTTGAGGTGCTGGATTGCCCGCGCCAGTGTAGCGCGATGGACGCCGAACACGGAAGCGAGCTGTTCCTGCGTCATGCCGAGAGGGAACTCATCGGAACCCCGTTCAAGGCTGAGGGAAATGAGAAAGCGGCTGAAACGGGTGACGAAATCATCCATGAGCATGTCAGTGAGATACGTATGGTAGGTGAGGACCAGCGTGCCGAGCAACTCGATAACGGAAAGCATGAGGTTGGGATACCGGGCGGCGAAAACGGGATCATGCAGTACCTTTCCCGGAATTTGCCAGATCACGGCGTCGGTCATGCACTGATACTGCCCGGATGCCTCACACCGGGTGGCTGCGGGAGCGAGGTTGAAGATGCTTCCCGGTTCAAAGGAAACGACCGAACGCATCCTGCCGTCGATCGTGTCGAAAACCACATGGACTTTCCCTTCATCAATATAAAAGAGATCGAAACAGGTTTCGCCCTCAACCTTGACGATGCTTCCGGCGGAGTGGCGCTGCTTGGTGCCAAGATGCAGTATCTCGTGCCATGCCGTAGCCATGTTTCCGATCTTTGGAACGGCAAATGGGGCGAACAGGGGCAGCTTGCTGGATGAAACGGGGATACTGTCGTGCTTGGCCATGATTGCACCTCCAGAGTATAAAGTGTGCAATAGTCCCGGGTGGAAAACAAGGGCCCGCCTCAACGGAGCGGGAGTTCCCTCGGGGCGGATGCAGTCGGTGGTTGCGGAGCGCGCCGGAGGCCGCAAAAAAACGCATTCCGGCCGCTCCGTTTTTTTACTGCGAATTCAGTAATAAAAAAGGACATCGCATGGTGATGAAGATGCGAAGAGTGCGGGAGGGCGCTTGAGAGAATTTTTTTTTGCTCTTAACATTCTCTTCACGCCCTGTGTAGCATGATAGCTTCACCAACGAATGAGAACCCCCATAAAGGAGTATCCGTATGCGTTACATCATGGCTTTGCTGCTTTCTTTGGCTTTGGCAGTTCCCGCTTTCGCGGGTTTTGAGGGACCTAATGCCAGTACCGGCGGATTCGCTGGCCCCGGCCCTCAGACCATTACGAAAGCGGCGCAGGTACAAAATGCCCTTGATGATACCACCTGCACGCTGGAAGGGAATATTCTGGAACGCCTCAGCAAAAACAAGTATGTATTTCAGGATGATTCCGGAAAGATAACGGTAGAAATCGGCCAGCGGATCTTTGGTTCCAATAGGGTAACGCCGGAGACGCGGGTGAGGCTGACGGGCGAAGTGGATCACAAGAAGCAAGGGCGCGCCAATGAAGTGGACGTGCGGTACCTTGAAATCGTGAAGTAGTTCGTTCGGGAAGGCGGGCGCGGAGATTCTCTGTGCCCGCCTCTTGTTTATGGGCATTGCCGGAAGACCGTTTGAGGGAAGCGGAGGAGCGCATGGAAGCAGGCCGGATACGTGCACTGATTATTGAAGACAACCAAGATATTACCGCAAATCTGTACGCGTTCCTCGAACCTCTCGGCTATGAGCTCGACTGTTCCGCCAACGGCCATATCGGATTGGAGATGGCGGTGGCGGGTACCTTTGACGTCATCGTGCTGGACATCATGCTTCCGGGGATGGACGGGTTGGCTGTGTGCCGGGCTTTACGGGAAGAACATGTCGATCCGACGCCGATTCTCATGTTGACGGCCCGTGATACGGTTGCGGATCGTGTGACGGGGCTTGATTGCGGAGCTGACGACTATCTGGTCAAGCCGTTTTCGATGAAGGAGCTGGACGCCCGGTTGCGTGCGCTGGTGCGCCGTGCGCGGGGGCGGCAGACCCGCAGCGTCTTATGTTGGGAAGATATTGAGCTTGATCCCGCGGCCCACAGCGCAACCCGGAGCGGGGTTCCCCTGCGTTTGAGCCCAACAGGGTTCGTCATTTTGGAGACATTGTTGCGGGCCGCTCCGGCCGTCGTCCCCAGAACGGAACTTGAACAAGCCATCTGGGGGGATTTTCCGCCGGACAGCGATGCCTTGCGTACCCATATCCATGAATTGCGCCAGAAGCTGGACAAACCGTTTACCTGTCCGCTCCTCAAGACGATCCCGCATGTAGGCTATACGTTGGTTCGGCATGAATAAAACATCGTCGTTTCTCAATGGACTTTGTGCTGGTTGCAGCGCCTTGTGGCGGGCAATATTCCTTTTCCGTCCGCTGGCGGCATTGCGCAATCGGGTGGCGCGGCGAGTCAGGACACGTTCGCTCAGCAGGCGCATCGCGGAGGCGTTCCTCGTCTTGACGTTGGTCACCGGAGGGATATTCAGCCTGAGCGCCTACCTTTCGTATGACTATGCGATTACGCATGTCATCCGGTGGCACATGGAACCGATCATGCGTTTGCTCATAGCCGCTGAGGAAGGGCGCACTCTCCGTAAGGGAGAAAGGCTTTCCGTGGACAGCGAGCTGCTTGCAAAGGAACTGAAGGTAAAATGGTACGTCGGGGAAGCCATTCCTGATGATTTGCGTCCGGAGCGTTCCAAGGTGCGTGAGCTCGTGCGCATCAAACGGGATCGCTATGCCATGACATACCGGGACAAGGAGGGGCAAGAGTACGCCATTGTCGGCAAGATCAAGGACCTTGACGACTTGGAAGAGGTGATGGCCGATATTGCGCTGGCATGTGTCGTGGGGAGCCTGATCGGGGCGGGATTGTTGGCTTATTGGTTGAGCCGTCGGCTGGTCTCGCCGCTTGTCGAGCTGACCGGCAAGGTCAACCGGGGCGAAGCACTGGATGACACCCTATTGTGTTCTCGGGATGACGAGGTCGGTGATCTGGCGCGGGCTTTCGCAGGGAGGGAGCAGGCCTTGCGAGAGTTTTTGAACCGGGAACAGCTGTTCACTGGGGACGTCAGCCATGAGTTGCGCACTCCGCTGACCGTATTGCAGGGCGGGGTGGAGATTTTGGAAAGCCGCTTGGGCGGAGATGACAAACTGCTTCCGATTGTGGGCAGAATGCAGCGGACTGTTGCGTCCATGACGGCGATGGTCGGTACAATGCTGCTTCTTGCGCGTAAGCCGGAGCAGTTGGAGTTCCGGCCTTTCGATCTGTGTGTGCTGGCGAGGCAGGAGGAGGTGGAGATCCGGGAGCGCTTGCGAGGGAGGCCTGTCACCTTTTCCAGTCTGTTGCCCGACCGGCTGACGGTTTTGGGAAGCCCTGAGTTGGCCGCCATGGTTTTGCACAATCTGCTCGACAACGCATGTCGCTATACCGAACAGGGCCGCATTCTGTTGGAGTTCCGTGCGGATGAAATGCTTCTGACGGATACCGCTCCCGTCATCGATCCTGATGTGCGCACACGCATGTTTGAACGGGGCGTGCGCGGGACCAGCAAAAGCCCCGGAAGCGGGCTGGGGCTCTCTCTTGTGCTGCGCGGCTGTGAACGCTTGGGCTGGAAAGTGGCGCACGAGCATTGGGAAGGCGGAAACCGTTTTCGTGTGCGCTTCTCTCAAGGGTAGGGTTCGGATGCCGGGGCTGCGACATTCTAAGGAAATACGCTGATGAAGCCTTTGATGATGAGCCAGGCCGAGAGGGGGCGGTTATGGCCGTTTTCAGTCGCAGGAGCGCCGCTGCCGTGATGGGGCAAAGGGCTGGAGAGTGCCCTTTGCCTGAGCCATATCTCTCCCGAAGGTGTTTCGGCTGAGAATACTGTCGTTCTTTGAAGGGGGCACCCCAAGAGGAGGGACATCCATCAGGGACGGGAAGGAGCCCCCTCCCGGCTGGCCTCGGGCTGGAGCCCCGTATAGACTTTGAACGCTTTCTCTTTGGCGCGAAGGAGTAAAGGCGTCAGGGGGACACGCGGCATGGTGTCGATGCAGAGGCCGAGATATGCCCCGATGGGCAGCGGCGTTTGCAGGCTGTTGATCTTCCCCCAAAGCCCTTCTTTCTTCCATGTGTTTGGCGGGCCAAGCAATACGGATCGGAAAGAGAGGGTGGCCTTGGGACGGATTCGCCTGACCATACGGGCCAGCGACCAGAAATTCAGGTTATGGCGTCTGTGCCTGTACTCAAGGGTGGGACGGTGCAGGCGCCTTTGTATCTGATAGAGCGAAAAACTGTTCATAAAACCGATGATGACGCCGCGATGGGAAACTCTGATGGCTTCGCGCAGTACGTCTTCCGGGTTGTCCACGTATTCCAACACGGTGAGCAGAGCTGCGTAATCGAATTCTTCATCGTCGAAAGGGAGATGTTCCGGGCGGCCCAGCTGGAATTCAGCCCGGTTCCCCAGCCGTTCCCTCGCCATGTCGAGCAGGTCAGTACCGGTATCAAGCCCCGTGACATCAAACCCATAGTGCCAGAGCATCTCCAAAAAGATACCCGCTCCACACCCTATGTCCAGAAGCGTATGCCCGCGCCGGGGCCACTGAGAGATCAAGTGTTGAAAAAGGCGGTTTTCCTGAGTGATGGCATAGGTTCCCTCAGGCGTTGCATACCAGTCATGCAGGAATTGGGCTGTTTCGGCGTTCCACATCTTTGCCTCCACGTTCTGTATTCATGGGAACAGAGTATCCTTTTGGTGGAGTGCAGGAAAGCCCCTTACTCTGCGGACGGCCAGATGCCGCATGGCCTTGCCGGCGCATAGCCCGACCTGAACGCCTCTTCGAGATCCGAAAAGCGGATTTGATTTTTTTTCGAAATATTGGCCGTGCGCAGACATGCTTTGGAGAAGAAACGTTTGCTGTTCCTATTGCCGATGTAGGGCTCCTGAGCCTGAGGGCGGGTCAGGATGAACCCCCAGCAGCCTGCGCGCTTGTCCAGTGCGTCCTTTTGAGCCGCAGTCAGGCGGCGTACCAACTGGCTGGGGAGGTTCTTGTGCGCGTAAAAAGAAGCCATGCCCTGCTGGAGAAGCTGTTCATTGAGGGAACGCCCGTCGGGAAGGATGATTTCCGCGACAAGCCTTTGATACCGATCTCGGGATGCCCCGGGAAGCGGGATGACCTTGACCCGCTGTTTCCGTGTCCGCTCGCAGGTGAAGCGCGCTGCCTCGCGGGCATAATACTGGGGCGGGGTATCCTTGGAGCCTTTCTCAGGGGTATCGACTCCGGCAAGCCGGACGCGCTGTCCCGTATCAAGCACAAGCGTGTCTCCGTCCGTACACTGCGTCACGGTGGCTGAAAACAAGCCGTCCGCATGGGCGATGGCCGTCTGAAAAAAGAAAAAAGCCGTCACGAGGACGGCGGAAAGCATTTGGGCAAGGGTGTGCATCAAGCGTCCGCGAGCCAGCCGGAGAGGGCATCCACGATCTTGCGAGCCTGTTCCGCGCTGGATATGTTGAATTTGGACTTTTGGCGGTATTCGCCCCCCGACTTCTGATAACGGCGGATAGCATACTTGTCCGGACCGTATTCGCCCGTTTCCGCGTCGAGTTCCTGATAGCGGAAAAGGATTGTCGTCCATGCCCCCTTGGAGAGGATGACCTTGTCCAATTCCTTGATGAGGATCTGCCCGGATTCTTCGTATTCAATAGTGATTTCGTCTGGTGTGCTGCTCATAACAGTCCTTTCGCCACGCTGTTGCGCACAGTGGCTTTTAAAATGAAAGTTCCTCCTAACGTGTTTCGTAGCTATACGCAAGAGTCCGAAAGGAAATGGCTGGAACAAGGAACGGGAATGAAATGATGGGTCCGGAACCGGTCGAGGCTTCGTCCCACTGGACAAAATTTTTTCTGTCTGTAACATATCATGAATTCATTCAGACTCTGTCGTTGAAGCGGAACGTCCAACGATGGGGCCATTTTTTTGTAAGGAGATTTCATGAGCAACGAACCCGATAAGATTATTTATTCCATGATCCGCGTGTCCAAGCGTCATGGGCAGCGTGAAGTGTTGAAAGATATTTCCCTTTCCTATTTCTACGGCGCGAAGATCGGCGTCCTCGGCCTGAACGGATCGGGCAAATCTTCGCTGCTGAAGATCCTTGCGGGCGTGGATCAATCCTTTGAAGGAAAGACCGTGCTGGCTCCCGGCTATACCATCGGTTATCTGGAGCAGGAACCGCTGGTCAACGAAATGCGGACCGTCCGTGAAGTCGTGGAGGAAGGGGCGCAGGAACTTGTTAATTTGGTCAAGGAGTTCGAAGAGATCAATGCCAAATTCGCCGAGCCCATGGAGCCGGAGGAAATGGATAAACTCATCGAACGCCAAGGGCAGGTGCAGGAGCTCATGGATGCGAAGGGTGCATGGGATCTTGACTCCAAGCTTGAGATGGCGATGGATGCCTTGCGGTGCCCTCCGGGGGATACGCCCGTTTCCGTCATCTCCGGTGGTGAAAAGCGCCGGGTGGCGCTGTGCCGCCTGCTGCTGCAGAATCCCGACATCCTTCTGCTCGACGAACCTACCAACCACTTGGACGCCGAATCCGTGGCGTGGTTGGAACGGTACCTCCAGAATTTCCCCGGTACTGTCATTGCCGTGACCCACGACCGTTACTTCCTCGACAACGTCGCGGGATGGATTCTCGAGCTGGATCGTGGCCGCGGGATTCCGTGGAAGGGCAATTATTCCTCTTGGCTGGAGCAGAAAGAAAAGCGCCTCGCTCAGGAAGACAAGGCCGAGGACGAGCGCCGCAAGACCCTCAGCCGTGAGTTGGAATGGATCCGCATGTCCCCCAAGGGACGCCATGCCAAGGGCAAGGCGCGTATCAACGCCTATGAGGCCATGCTGAGCCACGAAAGCGAAAAGCGGGCTCCCGAACTGGAAATCTATATCCCCGCAGGCCCCCGTCTGGGCAAGAAGGTCATCGAAGCCGTGGGCATCAGCAAGGCCCTCGGCGACAAGGAATTGATGGAAGATGTGAATTTCATCATTCCGGCGGGCGCTATCGTGGGCATCATCGGCCCGAACGGTGCGGGTAAGACGACGCTCTTCAAGATGCTTGTGGGGCAGGAAAAGCCTGACGCGGGCACGTTGACCATCGGCGACACCGTTCAGTTCGCGTATGTGGATCAGCAGCGTGAGTCCCTGACGCCGGGCAAGACCGTATATGAGCTGATCAGCGACGGTGCCGAGACAATCAAGCTCGGCAACCGGGAAATCAACGCCCGCGCCTATTGCTCCCGTTTCAACTTCACGGGCTCGGATCAGCAGAAGAAGGTTGACGTCCTGTCCGGCGGCGAACGGAACCGCGTACACACCGCCCGGATGCTCAAATCCGGTGCCAACGTCATCCTGCTTGACGAACCGACGAACGATATTGACGTAAACACCATGCGTGCCCTTGAAGACGGTCTGGAAAATTTCGCGGGCTGCGTACTGGTCGTCAGCCACGACCGCTGGTTCCTCGATCGCATCGCTACGCACATTATGGCGTTTGAAGGCGATTCGTCGGTTGTGTTCTTTGACGGGAACTATTCGGAATACGAGGAAGATCGCAAGAAGCGCCTCGGTAAGGACGCGGATCAGCCGCACCGCTTGAAGTTCCGCAAGTTGACCCGATAGAGAGATTGATCCGATACAAAAGAAGGGAGGGCGTTTTTCAACGTCCTCCCTTCTTTTGTATGCGGGCGGTTTTGATTTGGCGTGAGGGATCAGGCGAAGGCGTTCACGCCTTCCAGAGAGCCAACAGCCGTGATGGCGACTTCTTCCTCCACCGGAACGGCGTCGAGGATGGGTTTGACCATACGGGAGAGGGTTCCCTTCGGGCCCACTTCAACCCATGAGCGGATGCCGTCGTGCCACTGGTTGGCGATAGTATCGATCCACAGGACCGAGGAAATCATCTGAACGGTGGCGAGTTCGCGCAGGCTTTCGCCATCCGTCACCGCTTTGCCGGTCACATTGCTGTAAACGGGAAAACGCGGTCTGGACCACGTCATTTTGTTGAGCGCCTTGGCGAGTTCCTGCGCGGCCGTATCCATCAGCGGGCTGTGGAAGGCTCCGCTGACCGGAAGGGGAACCGCCCGGCCTTTCTTTTCCTTAACGAGCGGAAGGGCCGCTTCCACCGCCGCCTTGGTCCCGCTGATGACGAACTGGGCCGGGGTGTTGTGGTTGGCCACAATGAGGATTTCTCCCGTGGCTTCCGCAGCGGCCTTGGCGATTTCGTTCACGGCTTCGCGGTTGAGCTTGAGGATTGCCGCCATGCCGCCCTTGCCGTCGGGATCGGCGTCCGCCATCAACTTCCCGCGCAGGCTTACCAGTTCAAGGGTAGATTCGGGGGATAGGGATCCGGCAGCGGCCAAAGCGCTGTATTCGCCAAGGCTGTGGCCGGCGGCGCAGGCGGGGGACAGCTTTCCGGAAAGCGCCTGCCACAGCGTCACGTTGACGACCGTCAACGCGGGCTGGAGGTGCTTGGTGTCGGCCATGAGCGCCGCGTCGTCGCTTTCCCAGTAGACGGCGCGCAGGGGAAAGCCGCTGATCTGTTCGGCTTTTTTCCAGAGCTCCATGGCTTCTTTCGATGCTTCGGCAACATCGCGGCCCATACCGGGCTCTTGGGAACCTTGGCCGGGGAAAAGGACGGCGGTGGGGACAGTAGACATATAGACCTCTACTTTTTGGGGGTTGGGGCCGGGCTGATGGCCTTGAGCAGGCCAGGGAGATTACGCCGGACAACGTCGAGTTCGTCGTCGCTTACATTGGGCATTTCAACGGGGGGCTCCTTTGTGATGGCGTCCCCTTGCTGGATGATGGCGACAGCGGCGGCGGCCCGCCCCATAATGCAGAAAAAGCGTTCCGGTTTCCAGCCCGCAGCCTCGATGTACCCGGCGGCGTTCTTGGAATAAAGGAAATCGGGTTCGCCCGCTTCATTGACGATCGGGTGGGCCTTTTCCTTGTTGGTTTTGATCCATGCCCGGAAACGGGGAAGATCGGCGATAAATTGGTTGAGTTCCTTTTCGGAAAACGGAGGCTGATTGTACAGCGTTTCCGCCGAAGCGGGGAGTACGGTCAGCAGAAGCAGCAGCCCGGCAAGGCCGAGGCGGAAAAAAAGAGCCATGTGTCACGTCGCTTGTTGAAGGTATGGGCGGCGTCCATTGTTGCGCCGGGACAAAAAGATAGAGCCCCTGTGCCCCGGCGTATAGTATATTAATCGTATTTGATGGAACTGATCTGCATGAGCTTGTTCCAGTTGTGATGCGATTCGATGTAGCGCATCGTACCGGTTTTGCTACGGATAATCATGGAATGCGTAACGGCTCCCTGCCCGGAGAACTGGACGCCGCGCAGGAACGTGCCGCCGGAGATGCCGGTGGCCGCAAAGAAGACGTCATCTCCCTGCACCAGCGTGTCGGCGTCAAGGATCTGGGCAAGGTCGATGCCCGCTTCCTGAATGGCGGCTTTTTCCGCTTCGGACTGGGGATCGAGGCGGGCAAGCATGGCGCCCCCCGCTCCCTTGATGGCGCAGGCCGCCAACACACCTTCAGGCGTGCCGCCGGTCCCCATCATGACGTCGACTTCGGAACGCTGATCCACGGCCATCAGGGCACCGGCGACGTCGCCGTCGGTATGCAGCTGGATGCGCGCGCCCACGGCCCGGATTTCCTGAATGAGCTTTTGATGGCGGGGCTTATCGAGGACGAAGACCACGAGGTCGTTGGTATCCTTGCCCAGCGCCTTGGCGATGAGGCGGAGATTGACGTGGACCGGCGCGTCCAGATCGATGACGTCACGGGCGGCTTGGCCGACAACCAGCTTTTGCATGTAGAAGCTGGGGCCGGGGTTGTACATGCTTCCTCCCGGAGCGGCCCCGACGACGGCAATGGCGTTGGGGCGCCCATAAGCGAGCAGGTTGGTCCCCTCGACGGGGTCCACGGCGATGTCAAGGGAAGGCCCATTGCCCATGCCGATGATTTCGCCGTTGTAGAGCATGGGCGCTTCGTCCTTTTCCCCTTCCCCAATGACGACTTTGCCCGCGATGGGCAGGGAATTGAAGGACAGGCGCATGGCGTCCACGGCGGCGCCGTCTCCGGCGTTTTTATCGCCGCGCCCGAGCCAGCGCGCGGATGCCAGAGCGGCGGCTTCGGTGACACGGACAAGATCAAAGGCGAGGTTGCGCTCCGGCGCTTCCATAAGGGACATATCGCTCTCCAGAAAATATGAATGGTTCATGAACGCCCGGCCTCCGCCGATCCAGCGGCTCAGGCGGTATTGGGAACATAGATCAGGCGAAGCCGCTCTTCAAGAAAAAGCTCACCGCCCGACGGCTGGAAGGCACGCTTTCCGGGAGGGGGGATTCGTGCTAGAGGGGGGCATGTTCAATCATACCACAGAAGTCCTGCCCATTGAGGCCCTGCTCCCGGATCTGCTTGAAACATTGGGCAGCGGGACCCGATGTATACTTGAAGCGGCGCCCGGCGCGGGCAAGACGACGCGGGTTCCCTTGGCATTGCTCCGGGCGGCATGGCTCGACGGTAAAGGCATCCTGATGCTGGAGCCCCGGCGCATGGCGGCCCGGAACGCGGCCCGGTACATGGCTTCTCTGCTTGGGGAAAAGGTCGGCCAGACCGTGGGATATCGGGTGCGCTTGGATTCCCGGGTGAGCGCGTCCACCCGGATTACGGTGGTGACCGAAGGCGTCTTGACCCGGATGCTTCAGGACGATCCCGAGCTGCAAGGCGTCGGCTGCCTGATTTTTGACGAGTTTCATGAGCGCAGCCTGAACGCCGATTTGGGGCTTGCCCTCGCGCTTGATTGTCAGCAGGGACTGCGTGATGATCTGCGGTTATTGATCATGTCGGCCACATTGGATTCCGGGCCGCTCCTCAAGCTGCTGCAACAGGATTTTTCCGGAGCGGTCCCGGTGCTGCGGAGCGAGGGGCGCGCGTGGCCCGTGGAGACGCACCATCTTCCGCTGCCCCGGGCAGACATTCCAATGGAGAGGTGGGTTGCGGACGCCGTCCGGCGCGCGCTGCGGGAGGAGAACGGCAGTATCCTCGTGTTCCTGCCGGGAACGGGCGAAATCCGAAAAGTTGAAGCGTTACTTCAAGACGTGCGATCGGATACCGTACATCTTTGTCCGCTGTACGGCGATCTGCCCGCAGCGGAGCAGGATGCCGCCATTGCGCCGGTTTGGGCTCCGGTACGGAAGATAGTGCTTGCGACGTCCATTGCGGAAACCAGTCTGACGATCGAAGGTGTGCGGGTAGTCATCGACTCCGGCTTGGCCCGCACAGTGCGTTTCGATGCGGGAACGGGCATGTCCCGGCTTGTCACGGAACGCGTATCCCTCGCCAGTGCCGAGCAGCGTAGGGGCCGGGCAGGGCGGACGGAGCCGGGCGTATGTTACCGGCTGTGGCATCAAGGGGACGAAGCGGGAATGGCGACCCATATCCGACCGGAAATATTGGATGCCGACATGGCCCCGCTGTGCCTTGAGCTTGCCGTATGGGGGATCACCGCCCCTTCTTCCCTGCACTGGCTGGACGAGCCCCCGGTGGAAGCGGTCAATCAGGCCATTCCCTTGCTCCGCAGCCTGGAGGCAGTCGACGCGGTGGGGAGGGTGACCGCACGGGGAAGGGTTATGGCCCGTCTTCCCTTGCATCCGAGGCTTGCGCACATGGTTCTTGCAGCCAAAGCGTTTGGGTTTGGCAAGGCCGCCTGCCTGTTGGCGGCAATGGCTGATGAGCGTGATCCGTTGCGCCTGCGCGATGTGGATATCCGCCCGCGTCTGGCGTTGCTCGGACACGGTCAGGGTTCGCCCGCCGTTTTCCGCATTCGTGAGGCGGCCCGCCAGATAGGGCGGTTGGTTGATGCGGCGGGAGAACCGCCGCACCGGACCCCCATGAGCATACCGGAAGAGGAACAGGCCGGTGTCTTGCTCGCCTTGGCGTACCCGGATCGCCTCGCCCAGAAACGGAGCCGGGGCAGTTATCGTATGGCCAACGGGCGCGGCGGCTTTCTGGACGATACGGACTCGTTGGCCGACGAGCCCGTGCTGGCTGTGGGGGCCGTCAACGGTGGCTCCGGCAATGTGCGTATCTGGCAGGCTGCGCCGCTTTCTCAGGAAACGGTTGCGGCATTGTACCAGACTCAGTTTACCAAGAACGAAGAGGTCGTGTGGGACAGCCGAGAACAGGCTGTAGCGGCGCGGAAGCGCGTGAGCTTCGGGGCATTCATTATAGAAGAAACCCCGTTGAGAAACGGTGACGCGTCCCTTGCGGACCGGATGGCGCAAGCGGTGCTTTCGGGGATCCGGGAACTCGGGATGTCGTGTTTGCCGTGGACGGAAGAGCTGTATCAATGGCGGCTGCGCGTCGAGTTGCTGCGGGCCGTGGATAAAGGCGGGGACTGGCCCGACGTTTCGGAAGAAGCGCTCTTAACGGGGCTAGAAGACTGGCTTGTCCCCTTTTTGCAAGGCATATCCCGGCGTTCTCAGTTCTCGAAAATCGATCTGGCGGCGGCCCTTCATGCGTTGCTCCCGTGGCGCAAGCAGCGGGAGCTTGATGCGATGGCCCCCACTCATATGGAAGTCCCTTCAGGATCCTTTATCCGTCTGCTCTACGAGGCCTCGGCGGAAGGGATAGTGCCGGTTCTTGCGGTCAAGCTCCAAGAGATGTTTGGTATGCAGGAATCCCCCGCGATAGCTGAAGGGAAGGTTCCGGTTCTTGTCCACCTCCTGTCCCCTGCGGGAAGGCCCTTGCAGATCACCCGTGATCTCAAAGGATTTTGGAAGAATGGGTATCCAGCCGTCAGAGCGGAAATGCGGGGGCGGTATCCGAAGCACCCGTGGCCTGAAGATCCTTTTGCGGCCCTCCCCACACGGCTGACGAATCGGCGTCTTCAGAACAGGTAGAGGGGAAATCTTTCGGCTTGTCCCGCAGGGGGCTGCTTTTCGAAAAGGCCCCCTCCTTTTTCGTGCCCGGCAAGGCCGCGGGCAGTCCCCGAGACAGCTTACTTTACTTTTGCGGGTGTTGCGGTAGAATAACCGCTTTACGTCTATCTTTATTAACCGTTCCGATTTCGAGGTATTACATGCGCGCCGAACAGCATCTTGAGGCTTCTTTCAGGGCTGTACTGAAAAATATGAACCTTCCCTGGCCGGATAAGGCCGTCATCGAACCTTCCAAAGATCCCAAGCACGGCGATCTGGCTTCCAACCTGGCGTTGGTATCCGCCAAGGCCGCAGGGATGCCGCCGCGCGAGCTGGCCGCAAAAATGGCCGAAGCCCTGCGGAATGAGGATACTTCCTTGGCCTCCGTTGAAGTGGCTGGCCCCGGCTTTCTGAACGTGACGTTCAGCCCCGAGTTCTGGCGTGAAACGATCCGGCGCATTGATGATGCCGCCGATCGCTTTGGGCAGGCCACTGTTGGGAAAGGCTGCAAGGTACAGGTGGAGTACGTTTCGGCCAACCCCACCGGCCCTCTCCATATCGGTCATGGCCGGGGCGCGGCGGTGGGCGATACCTTGGCGCGCATCCTCCGTTTTGCCGGTTATGACGTCACGACGGAATACTATATCAACGACGCTGGCCGCCAGATGCGGCTCCTTGGCCTTTCCATTTGGCTGCGTGCCAAGGAACTTGCCGGAATAGCTGTGGAATGGCCTGAAGATTACTATCGAGGGTCCTATATCATTGATATTGCGCGCGAGATGATGGACAAAGATCCAGGGCTGACCTCCCTTTCCGATGCGGAAGGGCAGGACAGGTGTTTTGCCTACGGTATGCAGACCATCCTCGACGGCATCAAGGAAGACTTGCGGGAATTCCGGGTTGAGCATCAGGTGTGGTTCTCCGAGCGTTCTCTTGTGGAGCACGGAGCTGTTGAAGAAACCTTTGAGCGCTTGAAGAAGGCTGGCCTTTCCTTTGAAAAGGACGGAGCCCTGTGGTTCCGTACGACGGATTTTGGTGACGACAAGGATCGCGTCCTGCGCAAGTCCGATGGCTCGCTGACCTACTTCGCTTCGGACATCGCCTATCATGACGATAAGTATCGCCGTGGGTTTGATCGCGTGGTCGATGTCTGGGGAGCGGACCATCATGGGTATGTCCCCCGCATGAAAGCGGCGGTTCAGGCCGTGGGCCGGAAGGCGGAAGATCTTGACGTCGTGCTCATCCAGCTTGTGAACCTGCTGGAGAACGGCACGCAGGTGGCCATGTCCACGCGCGCCGGGCAGTTCGAAACCTTGGCCGATGTGGTCAAGGAAGTGGGCGTGGACGCCGCGAGATTCATGTTCCTGTCCCGCAAGAGCGACAGCCATCTTGATTTCGACCTCGCCCTGGTGAAACAGCGTTCCATGGACAACCCGGTTTATTATGTCCAGTACGCCCATGCCCGTGTACGGTCCGTGTTGCGGAAGGCCGCCGAGGCGGGGCTGACGCTGCCTGAAAAGACGGATCTGGCGCTGCTGGCTCCCTTTTCCGAGGCGGAAGATCTGGCTCTCCTGCATTTCCTTGATCGGTTTGAAGATGTGGCCAAGGGCGCCGCACAAGCCTTGGCGCCGCATCACATCAGCTATTATTTGATGGAACTCGCTGGGATGCTGCACAGCTACTATGCCAAACATCCCGTCCTTCAGGCTGGCGATCCTGAGTTGGCCTTGGCTCGTCTCGCGTTGCTCCGTTCCGTGGGGCAGGTGGTAAAAAATGGTCTTGAACTTCTTGGCGTAAGTGCTCCTGAAAGCATGTAGGGGGATCGCCTCGCTCTCAGCCGGACCCTGTCCCGTGGGGTCCGGCCTTCCGGTTCCCTCACTTGAGACGCCATTCAGACAGCAGGATAGAACATGTCTCTGATGCCATTTTCCAGTCGCTCTTCGTCGCGCTCATCCGGGGGCGGCGATGCTGGTGGCGAAAAAAAGTTGTCTAACCGGAAATACACGATCAGTTTGAGTTTTTCCGGCCTCATTACGAGCGGGATCATTACGATCATCGCCATCGGGTGGATTTTTGCCTTCGGAGTCATCGTCGGCAGGGGGTATAATCCCGAAAAGAAAATGCCCGAGCTGGCGCGCTTGTTGCCGCCGCCTGAAGGGCAGGACGCTCCGAAAGAAGCGAAAGGGATCTTGAAGCCTGAGGAACTGACGTTCATGACGGATCTCAAGCAGACGCAGCCCGCGGCCAATGCGGCTCCCAACAAGCCCGAAGCGAAGGCGGCGCACCCAACCGCTCAGCCCGTGGCCGCTGCGACGCCCAAACCGGAAGCCGCTTCTGCGGACAAGGCCAAATACGACTTCGTCTTTCAGGCTGTGGCGTACAAGAGCAAAGACAGTGCCGACAAACTGCGCGAACGCATGGAAGGCGAAGGGTTGCGCACTCGTATGACCATTGAGAAGGACAACAAGGGGCGTCCCAAATGGTTCCGCGTGCAGGTCCTCGTCCGTGGAACGGATGCGGATGCCTCGGCCGCCAAGCAGGTCCTCGTCAAAATGGGATTGAAGGATGCAACACAGGTTTCGAAAAAGCCTGTTCGGGGGCGGTGAGCGAATGGATATCTTGTCTCGTTTTTTTGCTGTTCCAGGTGCTCTCTTCCTGCGTTGGATAGATGCCCTTGGGGATACGTTTTTATTCCTGCTGGAGGGATTGCGGCAGATATTCATAGCTCCTAAGCTGTTCATCAAGGTCCTTCAGCAGTTGTATGTGATCGGCACGAAATCGTTGTTCGTCATTTGCCTGATTGCGCTGTTTACGGGAATGGTCCTTGGCTTGCAGGGATATTATGTCTTGGTGAAGTTTGGCTCGGTGGGTTTTTTGGGGGCCGCTGTTTCGTTGACGCTCATCCGGGAGCTTGGTCCCGTCCTGACGGCCATCATGGTCACGGGGCGTGCGGGCTCGTCCATGGCCGCTGAAATCGGGGTCATGCGCATCACGGATCAGATCGATGCGCTGGAAGTCATGGATATCCCCGGCATGGGGTATCTGGTCGCGCCCCGTTTTGTCGCTTCGTTGATAGCTTTTCCGCTTTTGACGGCTATTTTTGATGTGGTCGGGATCATCGGGGGCTACCTGACCGGCGTACTGCTGTTGGGCGTTAATGAAGGCGCCTATTTCCACGGCATAGAGAGCAGTGTCCTGATGCCCGACGTCACGGAAGGTTTTATCAAGTCGTTTGTGTTCGCGCTGCTGATAGCGTTGATCTGCTGCTATCAAGGATATAATGCGCACAGGCGGCGTGACGGCATGGGGCCCGAAGCGGTCGCCAATGCAACGACCTCCGCGGTTGTGATTTCGTGCGTGTTCGTTCTCGTGGCCGACTATGTGGTCACTTCGGCCATGCTGCGCTAGGAGGTTCAGGTGAAGGATCAGCATTCTTCTTGGGATATACGCCTCGAACACCTCCGAGTAGGCTACGGGTCCCGCGTCGTCCTCGACGATATCAATGCGGTTTTGCCCGGAGGCAAGATCACGGTCATCCTCGGCGAGTCCGGATGCGGCAAGTCGACCTTGTTGCGGCACGTCATCGGGCTTTCGCGGCCTATGCAGGGGCATATCCTTTATGGGGGGCAAGATCTGTTCGCGCTCCCAGAACGCCAGTTCCGGCGGGTGCGGCGGCGCTTTGGCGTGCTGTTTCAGGATGGGGCCCTGCTCGGTTCGCTGACGCTCGCTGAGAATGTGGGGTTGCCGCTGCATGAGCATACCCGTTTGCCCAAAGCGACTATCCGTTCTACTGTCCTGCGTATTCTGGATCTGGTAGGGCTTGCCGAGTTTGCCGATTATTATCCTAATGAATTGTCCGGCGGGATGAAGAAGCGCGGCGGATTGGCCCGCGCCATTGTCACGGAGCCGCCGTTGCTTTTTTGCGACGAGCCGACCTCCGGGCTCGATCCGATCAACTCGGCCCAAATGGATCAGCTTCTGTTGGATATGCGCAAGGCATACCCGGAAATGACCCTGATCGTGGTCAGCCATGATCTGGCGAGCGTGGCCCGCATTGCGGAACACGTGCTGGTCTTGCGTGACGGGCGCGTCGTTTTTTCGGGTTCGTATGAGGCGCTGAAGGCTTCTACGGATGAATATCTTCGGCGCTTCATGGACAGGAAGGCTGAAGAAAAAGCCAGTCGTGTCGCAACCACCGCGACGGATCCGGACGTTCGGGCCGCGCTGGATGCGTGGCTCGAAGGGTAAACGTTCTCATCAAGGACAAGGAAGGAACCCCCATGTCGTTTTCCAAAGAAGCCGCTGTTGGTTTTTTTGTCATGCTCGGACTGGTCTGTGTCGCTTACCTGACGGTAAAGCTTGGGCGCATGGAAGTTTTTCATTCCGAGGGATACGTTTTGACGGCCTCGTTCAATTCCGTGTCCGGCCTGCGCCCCGGTGCGGAGGTCGAGATCGCCGGCGTCCGCGTCGGGCGGGTCAAGTCCATCCGGCTGGATGACAAACAGCCCCGTGCTGTTGTAGAATTGCAGCTAGGGGATAATGTGCATCTTACGGATGACGTGATCGCCTCGGTCAAAACCAGCGGGCTTATTGGCGATAAGTACATCAGCCTGGAGCCCGGCGGTTCTGGGGAACCGTTGAAGAACGGCGACGAAATTACGGACACCGAATCGGCGGTGGATATTGAAAGCCTCATCAGCAAGTATGTGTTTGGGAAGGTGTGATTATGATGCGTACAATCAGACATATGGTTTTGGCGTTGTGCAGTGTGTTTATCCTTTGCGGTACCGTCCATGCCGCGGAATCTCCGCTCGCGGTTTTGCAGACGCAGATCGATCAGATTTTGAATGTGCTGAAGGAACCCAATTATAAAGATCCGATTAAGCGGGTTCCTCTCCGTGCTCAAATCGAGAAATATGTTCATGAAATTTTTGATTTCAGTGAATTCTCCGCGCGCACGGTGGGCAGAAATTGGCCGAGTTTTTCCGATGCCCAGAAAGAACGGTTCGACAAGGCCTTTGCGAATCTCCTGCTCATAACCTACCTTGACAAAATTCAGGGATACAACGGGGAAAAGATCGAATATTCCGGTGAAGTCCTCTCGACAAAGGGTGATCGCGCCGAGATCCAGACCATCGTCACCCTGTCCGACGGCAAGCCCGTTCCGGTGGCGTACCGGATGATGTTGAAGAACGGAAAGTGGGTCGTGTATGACGTGCTGATCGAGAATGTCAGCCTGATCAAGAACTACCGTTCGCAGTTCCAGGATGTCTTGACGCGAGGGACTCCTGAACAGCTGATCGAAAGGGTTGAAGCCCGCGCCAGAGAGCTTCAGGCCCAATCCACCGTCAATTAACGGACTATTTCATGACTGCTGAGCAACGTTTTTTCCCAATCTGGAAGATGTGTCTGTGTGCCGCCGTTGTGTTGTCCCTGATGGGATGCGCGGCAAAGCATGGCGATAAGGCCGTCAACTCTCCTGATGTGCAGGCGGTTGAAACGTCGTCGGTTGGAGCGGCTAGCGTGGCGGATTCCGATTCTGCCTTCGAGGATTACGACGATGAAGAATCTGAGGCCATTGCCGACCCCTTGGAAGGGTGGAACCGGTTCTGGTTCGGCTTCAATGACGTCCTCCTGTTGAAGGTCGTTAAGCCCGTCTACACGGGGTATACCTATATTACCCCGTCGCCTGTGCGGACCGGGCTCAGCAATGCTTTTCACAATATCCAGATGCCTATCCGTTTTCTGAACTGCGTGTTGCAGGGACGTTTCGGGGAAGCCTGGATTGAAGTCGGGCGTTTCGTTGTGAACACGACTGCCGGTTTTGGCGGTGTTTTCGATGTCGCCAAGCAGAGTAAGCCGCTCATCCCCGTGGATAATCGAGATGCTGATTTTGGCCAGACGCTCGGCGTATGGGGATTTGGCGAGGGGATTTATCTTGTATGGCCTGTCGTCGGGCCGAGTACGGTACGTGACACGGTAGGCCTTGCCGGAGACTGGACGACGTCCGCATTCTTCTGGATTTCGGAACCCATCGGTCCCCTTGAGCTTGAACCCGCGCTGGCGGCAAGCCTTGGCCTCCGCTTCAACGATATGGGGACGGTAATCAGCACATACGAATCGCTGAAAAAGAGTGCTGTGGAACCTTATATCGCGGCACGGGATGCCTACGTCAAATACCGCCGTGCCGGAATCATGGGTAACCGATTCCAATGGTAATGTGTCATTGAACAGTAAAAAAGCCCTCCTAGGAGGGCTTTTTTACTGCGATGGGAAAACCTGCAAGGCTACGTGAACTTTTCAAGAAATTCAGCTTTCGAAAAGTAAGACATCAACAGGCGTTCCCGCCTCAAGGCCTTCTATCCGTGCGGAAATGCGCACCAGCCCTTCCGAATCCAGCAACGTCCGAAGGAGCCCCGACAGCCCGGGGACCGGGACGGCGCGCGGAAGGGCGTTCGCCTGATGTTCCAACCTCACGCGGATATAGTCTTCGCGTCCTTGGCGGGAAGCGATGTTGCGCGACAGTATGGCCTGGCGCGAAGGCCAGAATGTCTGATTAAAAGCGTGTCCGTATCGGAAATTCCCCTGCCCAAAAAACTGTGCCATGAGGGAATGCCCGGCAAGGTGGCGGAGAAAGGGAACCCCCAGAACGTGCATGACGACCTGCGCGGAGGCTACCTGTCCTGGAAGCCCCCAGACGAGTGTCTGGCCGCAGCGGGCCAATATCAACGGTTTGCCCGGGCTGAGCGCAACGCCGTGGCAAAGGATTTCCGTGTCGCCCAAGGATTGCAGGGCTTCCAGGGTCAGATCCCGGACGCCTATGGAGCTTCCTCCGGACAGGAAGACGACATCCGCCGGCCGGCCGTTTTCTCCTGCCAGGGCGGCTTTGAGGGATGCCGTCAGCGGTCCGAGCCGATCCGGCGCGATGCCGAATGTGGAAACATCGGCAACCGGACGGAGCATGGCTGAAAGGGCGAGTGTGTTGACGTCGCGGATCTGGCCGGGGCGTGGGGTTTGCTCAGGGGATACAAGTTCGTCGCCCGTGGAAAGGATGGAAACCCTCGGACGCCTGATAACGGGAACCTCGGTGATGCCAAGAGCCGCTAAGAGCCCGATTTCCTGTGCGCGGAGTTTTGTTCCCCGCTCAAGGAGGGGGGTACCTTCTTGAGCATCATCCCCTTTTTGCATGACATATTCGCCTGGGGCGACGGAACGGCGCATTTCAATGACGCCAGCGCCGAACGGCTTGGTATGCTCGACCATAATGACGGCATCCGCTCCTTCGGGAAGGTAGCCACCCGTCACGATAGCAGCACACTGTCCGGATTGGAGCGTGAAGTTGGGCGGCCGGTCGATGGCAATTTCCCCGACGCAGTCAAGCCACACAGGATTAGCCTCCGAAGCCCCGAAGAGATCGGAAGCTTGCACGGCATAGCCATCCATTCCCGAGCGGTTGGCTGGCGGCAAGGTTTCCGTGGCCATAATCGTTTCAGCCAGTATAGGGCCGCCGGAAAGCTTGTCCAGCCGTTTGCTTTCTTGAGGAAGGGGAGAAACGCCGAGTAGCCGGGAAATGACTTCCTCGACAGGAAGGACGTGGAGAAAATCCTTTTGCATCCGTGTAGCTCCAGAACAAGGTGAGAGGGGAGGCTCGAAAAAACGGTCTTTTGGTGAGTGGCTTTTTTCGTTTTATCCCATGCAAGGGAAGACGACAATACTGACCCCGCAAACAGTTATGACCGAAAAGGGGAAGGCACGGTGGATTCGGACAACTGAGAGGGGAAAAACCGCAGCTGGCATTAAGGTGAGCTCCAACGATGATTCCTCTTGCCTGCGGGGGAAGAGACGCTTATTTAACACCTATGAATACAACCGAAACTCCACTTTTCAAGCTGCGGACCGAATACGTCCCCACAGGCGATCAGCCTGCGGCCATCGAGCAGCTCGCTTCCAATATCGAAGCGGGTGTCAGGGATCAGGTCCTGCTTGGTGTTACCGGATCGGGGAAGACCTTCACCGTGGCCAACGTCATCGCTCAGGTCAATCGGCCCGCGTTGGTGCTTGCCCCGAACAAGACCTTGGCAGCACAGCTTTACAATGAATTCCGCGCGTTGTTTCCGGAAAACGCCGTTGAATATTTCGTCAGCTACTACGACTATTATCAGCCGGAAGCCTATGTTCCCGCGTCCGATACGTATATTGAGAAGGACTCGGCCATCAACGACGACATCGACAAGCTCAGGCACGCGGCTACCCATGCCCTGCTGACGCGCCGGGATGTTATCATCGTCGCGTCAGTGTCCTGTATCTACGGCCTTGGCTCTCCGGAATACTATGCCCGTTTGATCATTCCGGTTGAGGTCGGCCAGCGTGTCAGCATGGACGCAATCATCACCAAGCTTGTGGATGTTCAGTACCAACGCAATGATATGGATTTTCACCGGGGAACGTTCCGGGTTCGGGGCGACGTGCTGGAAGTGATTCCGGCGTATGAGCACGAACGCGCCTTGCGTCTGGAATTTTTCGGAGACGAGATTGAAGCCGTCCGGGAGATCGACCCGCTGACAGGTGAAATCTTGGGGAATATCGGAAAAACCGTCATCTACCCGGCAAGCCATTACGTATCGGACAGGGATAACCTGGAGCGGGCCATGTCCGACGTCCGGGACGAGCTTGGTGAGCGGCTGCGCCTGTTCCAGTCCCAGAACAAGCTGGTTGAGGCGCAGCGCCTGGAGCAGCGCACGCAGCTTGATTTGGAAATGATGCAGGAATTGGGCTACTGCACCGGCATCGAGAACTATTCCCGGCATCTGGATGGCCGCAAGGAGGGAGATCCCCCTGCCACCTTGCTCGACTATTTTCCGGATGACTTTGTGCTGTTCGCCGACGAGTCCCATATCAGTATTCCGCAGGTCGGCGGCATGTTCAAGGGAGACCGTTCCCGGAAAACGACGCTGGTGGATTTCGGCTTCCGGCTGCCGTCCGCTTTGGATAACAGGCCGTTGGAATTTCATGAATTTTTGGAACGCCTGAACCAGGTAGTCTATGTTTCGGCAACGCCGGGCAAATGGGAACTGGAGCGTTCGCAGGGGATCGTGGCGGAACAGATCATCCGCCCGACAGGCTTGCTTGACCCCGAAGTCGAGGTCCGCCCCGTAAAGGGGCAGATCGACGATCTGCTTGGGGAATGCCGGGCCCGTGTGGAAAAGCATGAGCGCGTGCTGGTCACGACGCTGACCAAGCGCATGGCCGAGGACTTGACCGAATATCTGAATTCGATGGGCGTCGCGGCCCGCTATCTGCATTCGGACATCGACACGATGGAACGCATGGCCATCATCAAAGCCCTGCGGGCGGGTGAGTTCGATGTGCTGGTGGGTATCAATCTGCTGCGCGAAGGTCTGGATATTCCCGAAGTTTCCCTTGTCACTATCCTGGATGCGGATAAGGAAGGTTTTTTGCGGTCCACCGGATCGCTTATCCAGACGTTCGGACGGGCGGCACGTAATGCCGGCGGAAAGGTTTTGCTGTATGCGGACACGGTGACGGCGTCCATGAGTGCGGCTATGGGCGAAACGGCCCGTCGGCGCGCGAAGCAGCAGGACTGGAACGAAACGCACGGCATTACGCCGACGACCATCAGTAAGCCGCTTGCCACTCCTTTTGACTCCCTGTACACCTCCTCAGGCGAAGGAAAGGGAAAGCGGGGGCGGGGGAAACAGTCCAAACAACCTGCGGAAGCCTCTGCATCCGTGGACATCACGGCCCAGAACGTGGCCCGGTATTTGAAGCAGTTTGAGCGCGAGATGCGCGATGCCGCCCGGGATCTGGAATTCGAGAAGGCGGCTGCCTTGCGGGATCGCATCAAGCAGCTTCGGGAACAGTTTTTGATTGCTTAGCCTCGGCAGCGGGGCAACGAAGGATGACGTCATGAATCAAGGGACGCTGCAATCCCTTTTGGTCGAGGATGCCGATAAAAAACGTTTGGAAGAGCTCCGTGCGTTTGTGATTTACCATAACCATCGGTATCATACGCTGGATGCGCCGGAAATCACCGACGACGAATACAATGCCGCCTTTCAGGAGCTTCTGAGGCTGGAAGAGCGGCATCCCGAATGGCGATCGCCCGATTCTCCGACGAACAGGATCGGCGGACAGGTGTTGTCGTCGCTGGAAACCAAGGCCCATACGCGGCGGATGTACAGCCTGGACAACGTGTTCGATGCGGAGGAGTGGCAGGGCTTTCTCAAGCGCCTGGACAACGCCCAGGAAGGGCTTGAGCATGCTTTTTGGTGTGATCCGAAAATGGACGGCCTCGCCCTTGAGCTTGTGTATGAGAACGGGCGGTTTGTCGAAGCACTGACGCGCGGAGACGGCGAAGTCGGCGAACTCGTGACGGAGGCCATGCAGACGGTGCGCAACCTGCCCAAAGTGCTGCACGGCGATGCCCCTGAGCGTCTGGAAGTGCGGGGGGAAGTCATTTTCCGCAGAAGGGATTTCGCCTTGCTCAATGAGCGGTTGCGGAAGGAAAATCTCAAGACATTTGCCAATCCGCGCAATGCGGCGGCCGGCTCCATACGCCAGCTGGATACCTCGGTTACCGCGTCCCGTCCGTTGCGGTTTTTGGCGTATGGGTTTGGGGATGTCCGGTTCGGTGGGGTGCAGCCGTGGAGTACGTATGAGGAGGTCATGGGGCGGCTCCGTGACTTTGGGTTCGAGACGCCGCCCGGAGGCCGCCTCTGCCTGGGTTCCGAAGAAGTGGAAGCCTATTATGCCTCGCTGAGTGAAAAACGGGAGTCGCTGGCGTACGAGATCGACGGCGTGGTCATGAAGCTCAATGACCTTGAGGCACAAGAGGCGCTGGGCTATACGGCGCGGGCTCCGCGGTTCGCCGTTGCGTGGAAGTTTCCGGCGCAGCAGGCGACGACCCTGTTGCTGGATATTACCGTTCAAGTGGGGAGGACGGGGGTCCTGACCCCGGTGGCCGAATTGGAGCCGGTGAACGTCGGCGGTGTGCTTGTCAGCCGGGCAACCCTCCACAATGAGGATGAAATCCGCAATCGGGACGTCAGAATCGGCGATCGTGTGGTGGTCCAGCGCGCCGGGGATGTCATCCCCGAAGTGGTGCGGGCCGTACTTTCGGAACGTGCCCCGGATTCGCAGCCTTTCGTTTTCCCCCATGTATGCCCGTCCTGCGGCCAGGCCGCGTCCCGTCTGGAAGGGGAAGTGGCTTGGCGGTGCGTGAATGTTTCCTGTCCCGCCATGATCCGGCAATCGTTGGCGCATTTCGTGTCCAAGGCCGGACTCGATATCGAAGGGCTCGGCCAGCGCTGGATCGAACTGCTTGTCGCTTCGGGACGGGTCAAAACCCCTGCCGATCTCTTTACGCTCAGGGTTGACGAGCTCTTGCATTATGAGCGGATGGGTGTAAAACTCGCCACCAAGTTTGTGGATTCGTTGGATCGGGCTAAAAAAGAAGCGACGTTGCAGCGTCTTCTTTGCGCGCTCGGCATCCGGCATGTGGGTGAGCAGACGGCGAAAACATTGGCGGCGACGTACGCCGATATGGACGTGCTGAGAGCGGCGAGCCCTGAAGAATTGCAGAATTTGCCGGATATCGGCCCGGAAGTGGCAAGTTCCATTAAGGCATTTTTTGACGACGAGCCCAACGTGGCCTTGTTGGCGCGGTTGCGGGAGCTCGGGCTGTGGCCTGTGCGTCAGGAGGCGGCGGTGGCTTCCATGCCAGTGGGGCCGCTCGCCGGGCAGAAGATCCTCTTCACCGGATCGTTGTCCATCCCCCGCTCAAAGGCACAGCAGATGGCGGAAAACGCAGGTGCGGAAATCGCTGGCAGCGTTTCCCGCAGGCTGAATCTGCTGGTCGTCGGGGATGAACCGGGCTCCAAACGCGAAAAGGCTCAGGCATTAGGCATCCGCATCGTGGACGAAGCCGGTTTTCTAGCTCTGTTGCAGGCGGACAATGAGGTGACGGCGTCTTCTTCCGAAAACGCGGCACAGGATTCTGAATAAGGAAAGAGGGTGGGGAAAATGAGTCTTTCTATTATCGTGATGGGCGCTTCCGGGCGCATGGGTACGACCATTGCCAATCTTGCGAAAGAGCAGGGGATGACGCTTGCGGCCGTACTGGAACGTCCGGAAAGGCTGGACGCGCTGGCCCATTGGGGATGCCTCGCCGGAACGGATCCCGAAGTCGTGTACCCGCAGGTTCCCGGGGCCGTCGTGATCGATTTTACGGCACCTGAAGCGAGCCTCGCCAATGCCCGGTGCGCCGTCAAGAACGGCAACCCTATCGTCATCGGGACGACGGGCTTCACCCCGGAGCAAAAGGCGGAGCTGGATGCAATCGCCCAAAACGGACGGGTGTTTTGGTCCCCGAACATGAGCGTCGGTGTCAATGTCCTTTTGGAACTGTTGCCCGAACTCGTGCAGATGCTCGGCCCGGATTATGACTTGGAAATGGTCGAGCTGCATCACAACCGCAAGAAGGATTCCCCAAGCGGTACGGCGTTGCGCCTCGCCGAGTCTTTGGCTTCGGCCAGAGATTGGGACCTCAAGGATGTTGCTTGCTACCACCGCGAAGGCATCATCGGAGAGCGCCCCAAGAAGGAAATCGGCGTTCAGGCCATCCGCGGCGGTGATGTGGTCGGCGTGCATACCGTCTATTTCATGGGCCCCGGAGAGCGCATTGAGGTGACGCACCACGCGCACTCGCGGGAAAACTTCGCTCAGGGTGCGCTGCGTGCCGCGAGCTGGTTGCCAGGGCAGCCGGGCGGCAAGGTATATGCCATGGGCGATATCTTGAAGTCGAGGTTGAAATAATGTCGAGTATTCCTGCCAAGGATTGGAAATCGGTCTGGGAACTGCTGACCTCCGGCATCCGCGATTATGTTCGGAAAAACGGCTTCACGGATGTCGTTCTCGGCCTTTCCGGGGGCATGGATTCCGCACTTGTCGCGGCGCTTGCCGTCGACGCGCTGGGCAAGGACCACGTGCACGGGGTGATGATGCCGTCCCCGTGGTCGAGTGAGGGAAGCATTACCGATTCCGAGGCACTGGCCGCCAATCTGGGGATGGAAACGTTCGCGGTTCCGATTTCGCCGATGATGGAAGCCTTTGAAAAAGCGCTTGCCCCCGCCTTTGCCGGAAGGGAACGGGATGTCACTGAAGAGAACATCCAGTCCCGCATCCGCGGCGTGATCATGATGTCGTTTTCCAACAAATTCCACTGGATGCTTTTGGCTACGGGGAACAAGTCCGAAGTGGCCGCCGGGTATTGCACTCTGTATGGGGATACCTGCGGCGGTCTGGCTCCCATTGCCGACTTGTACAAGACGGAAGTGTACCAGCTCGCGCAATGGTTCAATGAGCGCGAAGGGATGTGCGCCATTCCTCAGAACATCTTCGATAAGGCGCCGTCGGCGGAGTTGCGTCCGGGCCAGAAGGATCAGGATTCTTTGCCCGAATACGATGTGCTGGATTCGATCCTTCATGCGTTGATTGAAGAATCGAAGCGGGCTGAGGATATTGATCTGCCCGGCGTCACGCCTGAAGATGTCAATCGTGTGCAATCCCTTATGCGCAGGAGTGCCTTCAAGCGCCTTCAACTCCCCCCGCTGTTGCCTGTCGGTAACCATGCCTTCGGCGTGCATGTCCATATGTAACGCATAGATCGTTGATGCAAAAAAAGCCTCTCGAAATCCGGGAGGCTTTTTTTGATCTTATGATCCCAAAAACGTGATAATCAAGCGCCCTTTTTGGCTTTCGCCGCTTGGCGCAGCCAAGAGTACCATTTTTCGAGCCCTTCGCCCGTGCGGCAAGAAACCTCAAAGAGGGCCAGATCCGCATTGAGGTGGCGGGCATGGCGGGCGGCAACCTCTACATCGAAATCCACATAGGGCAGGAGATCGATCTTGTTGAGGACCATCGCACTGGCACGGTTGAAAAGGAGAGGGTATTTTTCAGGCTTGTCGTCGCCTTCGGTTACGCTGAGCAGGGCGATCTTGGCGTCTTCGCCGCAATCGAATTCGACGGGGCAAACGAGGTTCCCCACGTTTTCGATGAACAGGATATCGATCTCGTTCAGATCGAAAGCACCTAGAGCTTCCATGACAAGGTTGCTGTCGAGGTGGCAGCCGCCGTCCGTATTGATCTGCACGGCCTTGGCCCCGGTGGCGGCGACGCGGCGTGCGTCGTTGTCCGTCTGGAGGTCGCCTTCAATGACGGCCATGCGAAATTCGGAAGCCAGATCCGTAAGCGTACGCTCCAGCAGAGACGTTTTGCCCGCACCGGGAGAGCTTATGAGATTCAGGGCAAGGATGCCGTGTTTGGCGAACTGATCTTTCAGGCTTGCCGCCAGCTTTCCGTTGGCTTCAAGAACATTACGAATGACAGGTATTTCCACAATAAGCTCCTTTATTCCGCCTCGATATGCTGGACGTACAGCTCGCGGCCCGTTTCCATTGAATGCCCGTATTGCTCGCCGCAGGCTGGACACGGCGCAAAGAAATGCTCTCCCTTGACGGCCGGGAAAGTATGTCCGCATTGGGAACACTTGAGAGTGATGGGAACCTCTTCGGTTTCCAGCACAGCTCCTTCGAAGTCGGTTCCCGCCGTAAGCGCCTCAAAGGCAAAGGAAAGGGCTTCCGGGACGATGTTGGAGAGTGCTCCATATCGTACCCGTACCAGTAGCAGACGATGGACGTCATGCTTTTCCATCTCTTCGCGGACAATGGATAACAGGCTTGTAACGACAGACATTTCGTGCATGGCAGAACTTCTCTGGTTGATTCCTGGGACAAGGCTCGGCAGTTTTTGGACAGAGGCACAGGGAAGAAGTGTAGGCGAAAAAGAGTGGTGAGTCCAGCCGGACGGATGAGAAGGGGAGACTTGCTTGACCGTTGTTCCTGGCGGGCGTAGGTCACATGAAACGCCGTCGGGCGGTATCCTTTTGAGGAGGGCATGATGCAAAAGATCGACGCGCATTCGCATGTGGGCTATTTCGGCGGGTGGGCCGACGTTGGGTATACGGACGAGCAGATGGTCGCCGAGATGGATCGGTACGGTATCGAAAAGTCCGTTGTGAGCTATATGGACAATACTGTGGTGGAGCAGGCTGTGAAACGTTTCCCCGATCGCTTTGTGGGGATTACGTGGGCCAATCCATACGAAGGGGACAAGGCCGTCGAAACGGTCGTCCGCGAAGTCCGTGAGCACGGTTTTCAGGGGATTAAGCTGCATCCTCTTCTCAATGCCTTTACGGCTAATGACGCCGTGGTGCATCCTCTGATGGAAGTGGCGCAACAGATGGATTTGCCCGTATTCATCCATTCGGGGCATCCACCTTTTTCCCTTCCCCACAGCATTATTCAGCTTGCGGAAGATTTTCCAAAAGTACGGATCGTGATGGTCCACATGGGACATGGAAACGGCATCTATATTCAGGCCGCCATTGATCTTTCCAAGAAACACGACAATGTGTACCTCGAAACATCGGGTATGCCCATGCACACCAAAATCCGCGAGGCCTACAATACGGTCGGTAGCGAACGGGTTTTCTGGGGGAGCGACGCGCCATTCCATCATTACCGGGTGGAAATGTTGCGAACGGAAGTCTGTGGATTGCCGGAGAGCGCTCTTGAGAATGTTTTTTACCGCAATATCAAGCGGTTTTTAGTACTTTAGTTCAGAGTTACAAAGAAGAAAAGCCCCGCATGACGGGGCCTTTTATCATCTGGAAGAGAAGATAAGCAGGAGCGCCAATGCGGTGAAGATGCAGGCGGTGATCCGGTTGAGGATGATCTGACCTCGGATGGAAGCGTTGAACCATTCGGCAAGCCTGCCGCCAAGGAATGAAACGCCTCCGAAGACGGCCAGCGTAGCGAGCTGGAAGAGGAGGCCAAGGGTGACGATCTGAAGCGGGACATTCCCGAGTTCCGGCTTGGCAAACTGTGGGAGGAAGGCGAGAAAGAAAAGTGTGACCTTGGGATTGGTAATGTTCATGATCACACCCCGCCGATACAGGGCCCAGTATCCGGGAAATGTACTTTGCTCCAGCCATGCCCTGGAGGCGCCGCTACGGAAAGAAAGCCATGCCAGATACAGCAGGTAGGCCGCCCCTGCACATTTCAGGACTGTAAAGGCCATCTCGGATGTTTGAAACAGTGCCGCAACGCCGAGGGCAACGGCTGCCGTATGCCCGAAGAGCCCGGTCATCAGCCCTAACGTGGTCATGATACCGGCCCGAAAGCCATACAGGGCGGACTGGGTTAAAACGAAAATGTTATCGGGTCCGGGGGCCAGCCCCATCACTATGGCGGTAACAAAAAACGCTCCGAGGGTTTCGAGAGGCAGCATGTTCACATTCCCTATGGCATTGATGTGTAATGACAGGCCGTATCTCTAATGCCTCGAAGCGGAAAAAGCAAATCCCAAACGAGCGGATCAGCCGAGCTCCATATGCCGATGCTCCACGGAAACAGTATAGTCTTGCCGTTTGAGTGCCCGCATGAGTGCCTCAGTCATCGCCACGGAACGGTGTTTCCCTCCCGTACATCCTAAGGCGATTGTGATGCGGTAGCGCCCCTCAGCATCATAAAGAGGCAGAAGAAAAGATAAAAAATCAATAAGCCGCTTTTTGAATTCTTTACCCGAAGGTTCACTGAAAACATATTCGGCTATGGCGCTCTCTTTTCCCGTCTGTGGCCGCAGTTCTTCAACGAAGTAGGGGTTGGGGAGAAAACGCAGATCAAAGACGAGATCCGCTTCGCGGGGGACGCCGTATTTGAATCCGAAGGAAATGAGATTGACCTTGATGGTATGAAGCCGCTCTAGGGTGCTGTTCCATTTGCGCTGAATGATCCGCCGCAAGTCATGGATGGAAAAGGAAGATGTGTCGATGACCTTATCGGCGATTTCCCGGACGGGGGCAAGGCGTTCCATTTCTTCGCGTACGGCTTGTTCCAAACCGACCCCCTCCCGTTCAAGCGGATGGGGACGGCGGGTTGTGGCATAGCGCCGCATGATGACGGCCGGATCCGCCTCCAGATAAAGGATCTTTGTGCGGAATCCCATGCCGGACAGCCGATGCAGCGCCTGATCAAGTTCGGCCATGAACTCGCTGCGCCGCTGATCGAAACCGAGAGCTATGCCATGAGAAGGCTCAACGGAGGAACTTTGCAGAAGGCGTACCATTTCGGGCATGAGTTCCGGAGGCACCCCGTCCGCTGTGAACAGGCGCATGTCCTCGAAGACATGGAGCACAGTACTTTTGCCCGCGCCGGAGAGGCCGGTGATGATGAAAATCGGCTTATCCGCATTCGTTTTGGGACATTCAGAAGCGGAGTCCGTCGGCTTTTCCGCGGCATGTTCAGGAAGGAGAGGCTGATCATCCGTCATGGTATTTTCCGTAGTAACAGTAAGCCCGTCCGGTGGAGACTCCCCGGACGGGCTTGTTGAAATCGCTTTGTGTACCGGCACAAGCCCTAGAAGATGGGATCTATCAGTCCAAGGTTACCGTTCTTACGCCGATAGATGACATTGATGCGATCATTTTCCGAATTCAGGAACGTGAGGAATTCAAAGTCATTTGCATCAAGCTGCATGGCCGCCTCGTCGGGGCTCATGGGCTTGGGAGAAAAATGGTCTCGCCCGGTGATCGTGCGTTCTCCATCTTCTTCCGTCACTTCAAATGTGTATACATCGATATCGTTAGCGCGTCCCTTACGATGGATTTCCTTATTACGGGAAACGAACTTCTTGACCTGAGCTTCCAGCTTATCAAGAACGAGGTCGATGGAGGCGTACATATCTTCCGAGACTTCGCTGGCGGCAATGTTGATGCCGTCACCGGTAAGCTGAACTTCCACGCGCTGGCGGAACTTATCGACCGCCATATTCACCTGCGCATCAAGAGCGGGATTCTTGCCGAAGAATCTTCCCAGCTTCTCCATACGGCGGCGGGCATACTTACGCAAATGTTCAGACGGCTCGAAATTCTTGAAAGTAAAGGAAATGTGCATGAAGCCTCCTTTGGCTGATAACCGGTCCGCACAGCGGATACCGAGATATCCGCAACGGACATTGCTTTGTCAGGCATGGCTTCTTTACAACAGCCTTTTAGGGGTCCTGTCAAGGGTTCTCAAGCGGCCTCGAACGGCTAAAAATGGGCCTTTCTCCTGGACGAGGACGGAATATCCATTGCCATCCGGTACTTGGCTACCGTTCTCCGGGCTATGTTCACTTTCAAGTGTTCCTTGAGAATTTCGCCGATGCGTTCATCGGAGAGAGGATTTTTAGGATCTTCCTCGCTGATGCATTTCTTGATGAGCGCCTTGACGCTCTCCGAACCCACCTGGCTTCCGTCATCCAGCTCTAGCGCGCTGTTGAAAAAGAATTTGAGTTCGTACACGCCGAAGGGCGTTGCCACATATTTGTTGGTCGTGATGCGGCTGACCGTGGATTCGTGCATGTTGATATCATCGGCGATGTCTTTCAGGATAAGCGGTTTGAATTTGCTGATCCCTTCCTCAAAAAAGCCGCGCTGGTGTTTCACAATACTTTCGACGACCTTGTACAATGTCCGCTGCCGCTGGTGCAGGCTTTTGATAAGCCACGCCGCGGAACGGATTTTTTCGTTGAAGTATTCTTTTTCCTTGCTTGACGCGTTTTCCGATGCGTTATCATACACAGGGCTCAAGTGCAGATTCGGCAGGCCGTCCTCATTAAGGACAATGAGGAATTCCCCGTCCACCTTGTAAACAAAGACGTCAGGGCTGACAAAGGTGGACACGCCTTCGCCAAAACTCGCTCCGGGCATGGGATCAAGGGACTGGATGATATCCAAATATTCCTTGAGTTCATCCATATCCAGCCGGAATTTGCGGAGCAGGGGCTTGTATCTGTGGGCTTCCAGATCTTCAAGGTGATCGCGCACGAGATCGACAAGTACCTGATCCCTGTCATATCCCAATGCTTTTATCTGGATGAGGAGACATTCTTGCGGAGTTCGGGCGGCGACACCCACCGGATCGAATAGTTGGATGGCCTTAAGGACCGTCTCCACCTCTTCGACAGTGGGCCATGCTTTATCTTTCGCTTCGGCGGTCGAAGCCTCGCCAGCAAAATCCGCCCGCGCCATCTCCGCCATTTCCTCAAGAGATGCTTGAAGGTAGCCGGAAGAAGAGAGATTTCCGATAATGATTTCACCGAGTTCTTTCTGGTCATCGGAGAGGGAGGAAAGGCGGAGCTGCCACATGAGGTGGCTTTCAAGAGTGGGGCTGGAGGCATATCTGGCCTCCAGAGAACTCATTTCTTCGGGGAGTTCATAGTCTCTGGGCTGGACTTGCTGCGGGGTACTTGCGAATTCTCCGAGATAGTCTTCCCAGTCTTCGGAGCGGGCCACTTCCCGATCGTATGTAGGCTCATCTCGCGGGGATTCGGGACGGACTTCTACGGGCGGCTCGTTGGATGGCTCATCCTGCATTTCTTCGAGGAACGGGTTTTCCAGCAGCTCGCGCTGGACCGTTTCCACAAGCTCCAAGCGGGATAGCTGCAATAGGCGGATAGCCTGCTGCAATTGTGGTGTCATCACCAGCTGTTGTGAAAGTTTAAGCTGCTGTCTGAGTTCCAATGCCATGCAAATATCCCGTTGTCATAAGAGTCTGTCCAACCCGCAGGTACACCTTGTGATGAGGAGGGGAACCGACGGTAACCGTCAGGCGAAGAGCAACAGGGCATCTTTATGCCTTACATGCAGGGATTATGCCACATGCTTAGGGATGTTGCAAGAACAGGGACGCTTTTTTTCTCTGTTCTTTTCTCGGAGATGTTTATTGGATGAAAAAGAAATGAGAAAAAGACTGGTTATCGTATTCAACTCACAAAAAAAGATCGGTACCGGAGCACACGATCTTTTTTTATAATCACAGATAATGACGGAATATGGCGTCTCAGAGCGAAAAACCTTCTCCAAGATACACGCTCCGGGCCTGTTCGTTATTGACGATGGTTTCCGGTGTCCCGGAAAGAACGACCTGCCCCTGCACCATGAGGTAGGCCCGGTCGCAAATCGTCAGTGTTTCACGGACATTGTGGTCAGAGATGAGAACTCCGATCCCACGATCGCGCAAGGCGCGCACCAAACCTTGGATATCACCCACCGCAAGAGGGTCAATGCCGGCAAACGGTTCGTCGAGCAGGACGAATTTCGGTTCCCGGATAAGCGCACGGGCGATTTCCAGACGCCGGCGTTCTCCTCCGGACAGGTGCATGGCGTGGGATTTTTCCAGTCGGGTGAGACCGAAATCTTCAAGCAATACATCCGCCCTTTCTTTCTGCTCCTTACGGGGAAGGCCCGTATGCTCCAGAATAATCTGAAGATTTTGACGCACCGTAAGTTTTCTGAAGACGGAACTCTCCTGCGGGAGGTAAGAAATGCCCACACGTGCGCGCTCATGGAGCGGCCACGTGCCAATATCTTGATCCTCAAGGAGAACTCGCCCGGAAGACGGTTTGATGATCCCGGTCAGCATATAGAACGAAGTGGTTTTGCCCGCCCCGTTCGGGCCGAGCAGACCGACGATTTCCCCTTGGTTCACTTCGGGGGAAACACCGCGTACGACCTCGCGTTGGCCGTACCATTTGCGCAAGTCAACGCCGGACAATCGGGCCATCAGCGGTTCCCCCGGATCGGGCTGGAGTTTTTAGAGCCGGAAAAGACAGCTTCGACGCGCTTCTTGGACCCGCCCATGACTTCGCTGCGGTTTTCTTCCGTAAAGTACTTGATGGTTTCCCCGGTAACGGTGTTTTCGCCATCAGTCAGGCGAGGATCGCCTTCCATGAGAAGAACGCCGTCATTCATCGTATAGGTTGCCTTCGCGCAAGTTCCGTTGCGGTTTTCACTCTTCATGCGCACATTCCGTTCGGCGACGATGCGATCGACGTCACCGGCTGCCATTCCGGCAGGCATACCGCCTTTTTCGCCTTCTTTCTTCTGGGCGTCGCCTTTGGGTGGCTTCAAATAAACCGTGATCCTATCGGCCCATATTTCAATGTCGGGACGTACCACATGGACGTTTTTATCAAAGATGACAAGTTGCTTTTCAGCAAGATAGGTCAATTGATCGGATGTGATCCGCGTTTCAACATTCTTGGCGGGTTTTGGGGGCGTCACCGGCGCCGCCCACAGCGGGGCGGAGCAGAAGAGGCTCAAACTCAGTGTGGTTATACCTAAAAAAAGTTTTTTCATGATGTTTTCCTAGCTGTAAACCGTTGGATCTATGACGGGCTTATTTCCTTGCAGGCTGAGGCTATTCTTGCTGTGGATTGGCTTGCGGTTCGCGCGGAGAAGGTGCTGCATTGGCGTTTGGGGCGTCGGGGCGGGGCTTGAGTACGACCAGCACGCCTCCCGAACCATGCATTTCGTTGGCAGCAAGATCCCATGTAAAAAAGGTGGCCGTCCCGGATGCCGTGGGGCTTTCAAGCGCAGCGCCCTCGGGGAAGGTCATGAGGCGTTTATTGGCGTCGTAATTCATGCGCGAACTGGTGATGACGTCATCATAGCGAGTGATGACGACATCATCCCAGAGCGTGAGAAAACGCTGGTTGTCGGTGATTTTCCCCAGCTGGGCCTGCACATCGAGAACATCGTCGTCTGGGTTGCTTGCGGAGCCTTCGCCGAGCGCATAACGGACGACGGGTTTGTCCACATCGATCGTGTCACCGTTCTGGGACATATGGGCCCAGCTCGCTTTGAGACGCCACAGCTCCAAGCCTTTATTTCCCTGGAACAGATTGATCCCCTTGATGGCCAACCCAGCCACTTCCTCAAGCGGATTGCCGGATTGCGTGGCGTTGCCTTGAAGCTTCGCCCCGTCAAGGGACTTGATGCCGCCCTTGTTGGCGACATCAAGCAATCTGCCGATCAGCGTTGTTTCTCCGCCACGTTTCGCGACGTACCAACCTCCGGCGAGAAGCGCCACCAGCGCGGTAATAAGCAGGATTCGTGAACGTTTCATTCCAAGCGCATCCAGTGCTCAAGCAGAGCTTCCCGTTTCCCTTGGCAAGTCAGCAGCAAGTCGACAAATTCCCGGACGGCGCCGCATCCGCCTTCTTTTTGCGTCACGAACTTCGCCAGTTTTTTGACGTCCGGCATGGCATTCGCGACGGCAGCGGGCAGCCCCACGCGGGACATTGGTGCGAGATCGACCCAATCATCTCCAAGGTAGGCGATTTCCTGCCACTCGAGGGACATCCGTTTGCGCATCCCATCCAGAATAGTACATTTGTTGTCGGCCCCGCCATGATACTCGGTCACGCCAAGGACTTCCAGCCGTCTCACGACACAGGGCACATCCATGCCCGACAGGACGGCGACTTCAATACCCGCCGTTTTAGCCAGCCGGATGCCGATGCCGTCGAGGACATGGAACCGCTTCATGACCAGCCCGTTGGCGTCATAATAGAGGCCGCCGTCCGTCATGACGCCGTCCACATCCAGGACGAGAAGCCGGATGTGCTTGGCGAGGCTTTCAATCGATTCGCGCCGGGGAGTGGGAGAGTGGCCGGATATCCCGGTCCCATCGGAATAGAGAGTATTACAAGTCATAAGGAATGTTCCATATGGCTGAAAGTTGCTTCAAAAGCGCCGGAAGCTTGGCTACGGGCCAGCTGTTGGGGCCGTCGCACAGGGCCTTGTCGGGATCCGGGTGGCATTCCATGAAAATGCCGTCCACTCCCGCCCCTGCGGCGGCACGGGCCAATGTGGGCACGTGATGCCGTTCACCGCCGGAGCAGCTGCCTTGCCCTCCGGGAAGCTGAACGGAATGCGTCGCGTCGAAGATCACCGGGACGCCCAATGCCCGCATGATAGGTATGGAACGGAAGTCGACCACGAGGTTATTGTATCCGAAAGAGGAGCCCCGTTCCGTCAGAAGGACGCGGTCATTGCCAGCCGCGGCCACTTTATCGCGCACGGGGCCCATATCCCACGGAGCCACAAACTGGCCTTTCTTGACGTTGACGACGCGCCCCGTCCGCGCCGCCGCCAGGAGCAGGTCCGTCTGGCGGCATAAAAAAGCGGGAATCTGAAGGATATCCGCTACCTCACCTACAGGTCCGGCCTGTTCGGGCAGATGGATGTCCGTCACAACGGGCAACCCCGTTTCCTCTTTAATCCGAGCCAGCCACTCCATGCCTTTGACCAGGCCCGGACCGCGGAAACCTTTCCCTGAGGTCCTGTTGGCCTTATCCCACGAACTCTTGAAGACGGCAAACAGTCCGGCTTCCTTGCTGGCTTCGGCTACGGCATGCGCCGTGTCCAGAGCCAATTCGAAACTTTCCAGGGCACAGGGGCCCGCAAAAATAAAGTGGTCCTTCCGAAGCTGACCATAGAGTTCGTCCGATGTCATCATGGGCATTCCTTAGCGTTGAAAGGAGTTCTCGCTTGGAGACGACCTTGCGGTCATTCCGGTTTTGTCGCCGGAATGACCGCAAAGGAATAAGCATTATGGAAGGGAAGTCTACTTCTTGCGAGCCAGGCAAGACGCACGGATGAAGTCTTTGAACAACGGATGGGGCTTCATCGGGCGGGACTGGAATTCGGGATGGAACTGGCAGCCCAGGAACCACGGGTGATCGGGGATTTCAACGATTTCCACCAGCGTGCCATCGGGGGACTGGCCGCTGAAAACCATGCCCATATCCGCAAGGCGTTCGCGGTAGGCATTGTTGAATTCGTAGCGGTGGCGGTGGCGTTCGTTGATATTAGCCGTTTTGTAGGCTTCGAAAGCGTGCGTCCCTTCCGAAATGGCGCAGGGATACGCGCCGAGGCGCATGGTCCCTCCCTTGTCGCTTTCCGCATCGCGGCGCTCCACGGCCTTTTTGCGGAAATCGTACCATTCGGTCATCAGGTAGATGAGCTTGTCCTTGGCGAACGGGTTGAATTCTTCGGAGTTGGCTTCCTCGATGCCGACGACGTGGCGGGCGAATTCGATGACCGCGCACTGCATACCGAGGCAGATCCCGAAGAAGGGCACATTGTTTTCACGGGCGTACCGGATGGATTCGATTTTCCCTTCGACGCCGCGGTACCCGAAGCCGCCGGGCACGAGGATGCCGTCAGCGCCTTTGAAGGTCTCTGCGACGTTTTCGGCGGTCACCTCTTCGGAATTCACATAGCGCAGATCCACGGCGACCCTGTTGGCGATGCCGCCATGCACCAAAGCTTCGTGAAGGCTCTTGTAGGCTTCCTTCAGTTCGACATACTTGCCGACGATGGCGATGGTGACCCGGCCCTGCGGATTCTTGACGTTGTGGACCAGCTCTTCCCACGGCTCAAGCTTGGCGTTACGGGCGGGCAGGCGCAGCATGATGGCGACCTTTTGATCCAACCCTTCCTCATAGAGTTTCAAGGGCAATTCGTAGATGTTGCTCACATCCACGGCGGAAAACACGGCGTCCTTGTCCACATTGCAGAACAGGGCGATTTTGGCGCGGAGGTCGGCGGGGACGGGCTCTTCGCAGCGGCAGAGGATGATGTCAGGCTGGATGCCGATCGAACGGAGCTCCTTGACGCTGTGTTGCGTGGGCTTGGTCTTGTGTTCTCCGGCGGAACGGAGATAGGGCACGAGCGTCAGATGGATGTACAGGCAATTGTCGCGGCCCAGTTCGGAGCGGAGCTGGCGGATGGCTTCAAGGAAGGGGAGGCCTTCGATATCGCCCACCGTGCCGCCGATTTCGATGATGGCGACGTCGGGAGCGGGATTTTCGGGCTCATCCTTGGCGAGGCTGAGGATGGCGTTTTTGATTTCATCAGTGATGTGGGGGATCACCTGCACCGTTCCGCCAAGGTAGTCGCCGTGGCGCTCCTTGGTAATGACCTTATAGTAGATGGAACCCGAGGTCGTGTTGTTTTTCTGGGAGAGCGCCGTATTGAGATAGCGTTCGTAGTGCCCCAAATCGAGGTCCGTTTCCGCCCCATCATCCGTAACGTACACTTCGCCGTGCTGATAGGGGTTCATGGTTCCGGGGTCCACGTTGATATAGGGATCAAGTTTTTGGATGGTCACGGTCAGCCCGCGCGTTTTCAACAGCGCGCCGATGGAAGCCGCCGAAAGCCCTTTGCCGAGAGAGGAAAGGACGCCACCAGTGATGAAGATAAACTTGGTCTTCATGAAAAACCTCGAGTTATGATTTTCCCGCCGTGACGGAGGGGATACAGTGTACGAAACTCGCTCTGAAACAGGATACATCAGAAAAGGAGAGAACGCGAACACAAAAAGCCCGCCTGAGCGGGTCGACATGCGGCTGGTTCTGTAACAAAAGCAACGCCTTTGATTGGGAAATGTGGGGACGCTCCGTCTGTTCCAAAACCGTAATTCCTCTGCTCCTCAGCAGGCCATTCAGATGCACGCAAACAATATCCGCCAACTATAGGCCGTTTTCAGAAAAAAAACAGCCATTGACTGAAAAGAAACACCCGCATAAAGTAAATCCCCCATTCCAGACTGGCTCCCCTTTTTTTCTTGGCGAGGGAACCCAACTGGATCATGCAGGCGCGTTATCGCTTTTTCAGTAAGTAAGCTTTTAATTTTTATGCAGGAAAAGGGTGGACAATGAGTCAGGTCAACACGCTGGTCATTACCGGATACGGCACCAACTCGCATCAGGAAACAGCGCATGCCGCACGTCTGGCCGGTGCGGACAGGGCTGATGTGGTGCATTTTTCCGACATTGTGGCTGCGAAGGTCCGCCTGAGCGAGTATCAGTTCCTTGTTTTCCCCGGCGGATTCCTTGATGGCGACGATCTCGGGGCGGCACAGGCCGCGGCACAGCGCTGGCTGCATCTTTCCGACGCGGAAGGCCAGCCTCTGCTGGACAGCTTGAACCGGTTCGTCGATGCGGGCGGCCTCGTGCTGGGAATCTGCAACGGATTCCAGCTGCTCGTCAAGCTCGGCGTACTCCCCGCGTTGGACGGGAAGCGTTTTGAGCGGCAGGTTTCCCTCAGCCATAACGACTCCGCCCGCTATGAGGACAGATGGGTCCAGCTCAAGCCGAACCCCGACAGCCCGTGTATTTTCACCAAAGGATTGGCTGTCCACGGCGTGCTGCCGATGCCTGTCCGTCATGGCGAAGGCAAACTCGTGGCCCGCGATGCCGCGACTTTGCAGCGGTTGCAGGACGAAAACCTGATTGCTTTGCAGTATACGCATCCTGAAACGGGCGAAGCCACGCAGGAGCATCCTTGGAATCCCAACGGTTCTCCACTGGCCATTGCCGGCCTGACGGACCCGACCGGGCATATCCTAGGCCTGATGCCGCACCCCGAAGCGTTCCACCACGCCACCAACCATCCCGGCTGGACGCGCGGGGAAGTCGCCGTGCCCGGAACCGCACTCTTTGCGAACGCTGTCCGGTACCTGCGCGAGAACCCAGTCAACCACAGCTAGGATGCGCCGGTTCGGCAAGACAGAGGAATTGGAAGCATGAAACAGTCGGAACTCATTGCGCTCATTGAACGGACGGCACCGCTCGCGATCGCCGCGCCGTGGGATAAGTCGGGTGTTCAGGTCGCTTCCGCACGGCAGGATATCAACCGCCTCGCCGTGTGCCTTGATCCGACGCCGGAATCCATCCGCATCGCGTTGTCCGGGGGGGCTGAAATGATTTTGGCCCATCACCCGTTGACGATGGAGGGGCGGTTCACCGATCGGCTGGACAGCTACCATGAAGTCCTTTCGCTGGTGTTTCGGGCCGATGTGCCGCTGTATTCGGCGCATACGTCCCTTGATGCGAATCCTTTGGGTCCGGTTTCCTGGTTGGCGGACGAGCTGGGGCTTTGCCGCATCCCTTCTTCTGACACGAAGGATGGCGAGGCAGGGCATGGGATGCCCTTGCCGCTGACCGTGCTGGAACAGACGGGGACAATGGAGCGGGGCGGCGGTTCGTATGCCTGCGGCTTCGGCGTCGTCGGCGATTGTGCGGTTGACATGACCCCGGAAGATCTGAAAAAAATGTTGGCCCTATGGCTGGTGGGGAGTTGCCCCCGCTTGGCTGGGGCCTTGCCTGAGCGCATCCGCCGCATTGCCATCTGCCCCGGATCGGGAAGTTCGCTTGCGCCTGAGGCCGCTGCATGTGGCGCGGACTTGCTCATTACCGGTGACTTGAAGTATCATACCGCGCTTGATCTTCCCCTTCCAGTGCTGGATGTGGGGCATTTCAGCCTTGAAGAAGAGATGATGCGGCGTTTTGCCCTGCAATTGAAAGAGAATGTGTCTGATGTCGCCGTGCAGTTCGTGCCCGCGCAGGATCCTCTTGCGCCGTTTTCCCCCACAGACTGAGGCGTAATCCGTTATCAGATTTCAGGAGAAGAGTTGTGAGCCTTTATCTCGAACAAATCCGCCAACTCGTGGCCCTTCAGCGCGTGGACGATGCCATCCATTCCGTGGAGATGGAACTCGAACAGGCCCCGAAAGAATTGGAAGATCTCAAAAACCGTTTCGCCGCCACGAACACGCAGCGCGAGCGGGTGCTGGAAAAGCTTGCGCATTTGAAGGAACAGGAAAAGCGCATCACCGGCGAACTTGATGACGACAGCAGCCGCATCAAGAAGAGCAAGAACAAGATGATGCAGGTATCCAACTCCCGGGAATATCAGGCTATGGCCCGGGAAATGGACAATATGGAAAAGGTGAACCGTTCCCGTGAAGAGGAACGCGCCGCCTTGTTGGAAGAAAAGCTGCATCAGGACAACGCGCTGCAGGAAGTCGACGCTATATGGGCCGACCTCAAGGCCGAGCTGGAAGCCAAGCAGATCAGCCTCGAAACGCGGCAGGACGAAGCCCGCAAGCGTTTGGATGAGCTGGCTCAGGTGCGTTCCGAAACTGGCTCCGCTGTGCCGCGTCCCGTCCTTGACCGCTATGAGTTCATCCGCCGCCGTCTGTCCCATCCCGTGATCGTACCCGTGACTGCCGGGGTCTGTTCCGGTTGCCGGATCATGATCCCCCCGCAGACGTTCATTGAACTGCAGGGAGGCCATAAGATCATCAACTGCCCCAACTGTCAGCGCTTGATTTACTGGGTGGAGCACTTCAACGAAGAGACCAACCAGACGGCTGATGAAATGGCGCACCACGCCGAATAGTTTTTGAATTTTCGGGAGCCGGATGGATTGTCGCCGCGTCCGTCGCGTTTCGGCGTGACGGACGGAGAGGAAAGTCCGGGCTTCACAGGGCAGGACGCTGGGTAACGCCCAGGGGGAGTGATCCTCGGAGAGCGCCACAGAAAGCAAACCGCCGCCTTCGGGCGGTAAGGGTGAAACGGTGGGGTAAGAGCCCACCAGTCGGCACGGTGACGTGACGAGCTCGGCAAGCCCCGTTCGAAGCAAGACCAAATAGGGAAGCGGATCGGCCCGATCAACGCTTCCGGGTAGGTTGCTTGAGGGTACAGGTAACTGTGCTCCTAGAGGAATGACAGTCGCCATGCCGCCCGCAAGGGCGGAGTGGTACAGAACCCGGCTTATAGTCCGACTCCCGATTTGAGGCTCCGGTGACGGTTTTTGCATATGCAGACTTCACCGGGGCTTTCTCGCATTCAGCACACAAGTGAGGTCATCCATGGCGTGGACACTTCTTCTCGCGGCGGGGCAGGGGAACCGGTTGGCTTCGGCCACAGGGGGGCTTGCCAAGCAATTCTTGGATTGGAAAGGCGCTCCGTTGTATTGGGAATCGGCGCTCGTCTTTTCCCGATGCGCGCGCGTGGGGGGGCTTGTTTTCGTGTTTCCGGAAGCGTGCATCGACGAAGAGCGCGAACGGGTAGCGGGCCTGATGCGGAATGCGTCCCTAGGGATTCCTTGGAAGGTTGTCGCTGGCGGAGCGTTGCGTCAAGACTCCGTCCGAAACGGCTTGTCCGCTTTGCCGGATGCTTGCATGGAGGTCCTGATCCACGATGCGGCAAGGCCGTTTGTTTCGCCCGTGCTGGTCAACCGGATACTGGACGGGCTGCATGGTGAAGCTTCGGGGGAGTGTGTCGCCGCATGTATCCCCGGCATTCCCGTGGTGGATACCATTAAAGTGATGGATGAAGAAAAAAAGGTCGTTGCCACACCTGATCGGAAACATCTGATGGCGGTTCAGACCCCGCAAGGTTTTTCCCTCGCTTTTCTGCGGGCTGCCCATCAGCGTGCGGAACAGGAAGGCTGGGTTGTCACTGACGACGCCAGTTTGCTTGAACTGTGCGGACACGCCGTGCATGTCGCGGAGGGAGAAGCGGGAAACAAAAAAATTACCACGCCCGAGGATTTGGAAATGTTGCGGATGACAGGAGAGCGTATCCCGTGTGTCGGTTACGGGTATGATGTCCATAAGTATGCTGATGGCAATGAAGCGAGACAGCCTGCCCGGCCTATGCGGCTGGGGGGGGTGCCCATTGCCGGTTCGCCGGATGTGCTGGCCCATTCCGATGGAGATGTCTTACTGCACGCGTTGATGGATGCCTTGCTTGGGTGTATCGGGGCGGGGGATATCGGAACATTCTTCCCTGATTCCGATCCTGCATTCGACAATGTCAATTCGGCTGTGTTGCTGGACACGGTTCTGGAACACGTCCAGAAGGCCAATGTACACATTACCCATGTCGATCTGACTGTCATTGCTCAGATTCCCAAAGTCGGCCCGCATAGGGAAATGATTCGGCGGAATGTGGCAAGGCTGCTCGGGTTGGACATGGGAGCGGTAAATGTGAAGGCGACGACGGAGGAAGGGCTTGGTTTTACAGGTGAACGGCTGGGGATAAAGGCCGTCGCCGTGGTTACGGGGCTTCGTGGCAATAGAGACACATAAGACTTTAAATTATGTAAAATTTAATATCCCGACAAGTATACTGAAAATAACAGATAACCCTCTGGGTTGAATGAAAGTTCCATGTCGTTCTTGTAAAACTTTGTATGTTGGTGTAACAAGCAGTACGGGCCCTTTCCGTGGGGTAATTCTAACCTTTTTCGCATCGTGAGCCGTTATGAGCGACCTTCAGCAGGGCATGGACTGTCCTTGGTTTTCTTCTTACGACAAAGGTGTGCCGCATGACATAGTCATCCCCGAGGGAGGGCTGCAAAATATTCTCGACACTGCGGCGGAAACATACGGACAGCGTGAAGCCATCGTCTTTCAAAATACGCATATTTCCTATAGGGAATTGAAAGAATTAGCTGAAAAACTGGCCGCTTCGCTCCGGCGGCGCGGGGTCAGGCCGGGAGATCGCGTTTCCATCATGCTCCCGAATCTCCCTCAGACATTCATCGCATTCTGGGGTGTCATGAAGGCCGGAGCGGTCGCCGTCATGACCAACCCTCTCTATATGGAATCCGAGCTGACGCATCAGATCAAGGATTCCGGCGCAAAACATCTCATCACCCTCGATATTTTTTGGCCCAAGATCGCGGCTCTGCGGGAACAGCTCGAACTGGACGTCTGTTATGTGACGCGTGTCCGTGATGCGCTGAAATTTCCCTTGAGCTGGCTGCAGCCGTTTTCGGCCCGGCGGCAGGGTACATGGGTTCCCGTTCCGTTTGACGGAAAAGAGGTCGTAGCGTGGAAGGACCTTTTCAAAACGACCCAGCGCCTGAGCGTGGAAGTGACGGATGCTCATGAGACCATCGCCTTGTTGCAGTACACGGGGGGGACCACGGGGCTTTCCAAGGGGGCCATGCTGACCCACGCGAACCTATTGGCCAACCTTACCCAGCTGATGGCGATCATTCAGCAGCCCCCGGAAAAGGAACATGTGTTTCTGGCCCTGTTGCCTTTGTTCCATGTGTTCGGTTTGACGATTACATTGTTGCTGCCCGCAAGGATGGCCGCACGAGTGGTCCCCATGCCGCGGTATGTCCCCGCCGACATGTTGGAGGCATTCAAAAAGTACCAGTTCACGGCGTTCATCGGCGCTCCTTCCGTCTATATTTCCCTGTTGCAGCAGAAAAATCTGGCCCAGTATGATCTGCACCATATCATATTCTGTATTTCGGGATCAGCCCCCATGCCTGTCGAATGGCTGAAGAAATTCGAAGAAGTGACGGGCACGCCCATTACGGAAGGCTTTGGGCTGACCGAGGCTTCGCCCGTTACCCATGCCAACCCCGTGTTTGGGAAGCAGAAGCCGGGTTCCATAGGTGTGCCGGTTCCCGGAACCCTCGCCCGTATTGTCGACACGGAAGACGGTGAAAGGGTTTTGGCTCACAATGAGATCGGGGAGTTGGTCATCAAGGGGCCGCAGGTTATGAAGGGCTATTGGAACCGCCCGGAAGAAACCGCCCGGACCATCCGCGACGGCTGGCTGTACACCGGCGATATCGCCTACATGGATGAAGAAGGTTATTTCTACATTGTCGACCGTAAAAAGGATTTGATCATCGTCGGTGGTTATAACGTCTATCCTCGTGAAATCGATGAAGTCCTCCACACGCACCCCAAAATTCGGGAAGCCGTTACCGTGGGCGTTAATCACCGCTCCCGTGGTGAAACCGTCAAGGCGTATATCGTCCCGGAGGAAGGGGCGAATCTGACCGTACCGGAAGTCGTGGCCTTCTGTCGCCAGAAACTGGCTTCCTTCAAGGTGCCTCGCTTGATCGAATTCCGTGAGGAACTGCCGAAGACGATGGTCGGCAAAGTGTTGCGGCGCATCCTGCGGGAAGAGGAACTGCACAAGAGCGACACGGAACAGGATAAAGAACAGCTTGTCCCCGAAGAAACCTCGAAGGAAGAGGTTTCCCCTCCGGAGGCTGGAATCGGAGAAAAGGAAGCAAAAACGCAGGGCGAACCCGAGAAGACGGACGGAAACGCATGAGACTGCTTCTTCAACGGGTCCGTGAGGGAAAAGTCACCATTGAAGGTCAGAACGTGGCATCCATCGGCAAGGGCTTGGTTGTCCTCGTTGGTTTTGGCCCGGAGGATACGATTGATCTGCGCGGCGGCAAGCTCTGGAATACGCTGATCGAAAAGATGGTGGGGCTCCGCATTTTTCCTGATGATGAGGGGAAGATGAACAGAGGGATAGAGGAAGCCGGCGGAGAAATCATTCTGGTTTCCCAGTTCACGCTGTACGCGGACTCGCGAAAAGGGCGGCGCCCCTCGTTCCACCTGTCGGCGCCTCCGGGTGTGGCGGAACCGTTGTTTCAGCACTTTGTGGAAGATGTGCGATCCAGGCTGCCGGGACGAGTCCAGCAGGGTGTGTTCGCTGCGGACATGGACGTTTCCCTCACGAATTGGGGGCCGGTAACGCTCTTATTGGACTCAGCGGATTTTTAGCGGATAAGCGAATGTGACAGCCCAAAACAAAAAGGACGGCTCGTTGAAACGCCGTCCTTTTTGTTTTGAGTGATTGGGGGATGTCAGCTGTTACGCTTTGAAAAGCTGGGTGGAGAGATAGCGCTCGCCGGTGTCGGGCAGAACCGTCACAATGCGCTTTCCTTTCCATTCCGGTCTGTTCGCCAGAAGAAGCGCCGCCGCGACGTTGGCGCCGGATGAAATGCCGCAGGAAATGCCCTCTTCCGTCATGACGCGCCGGGCCATTTTGATGGCTTCCAGGCCGGGGATAGGCAGTACTTCGGTCAGCAGGGAACGATCCAGCAACGCGGGAACGAAACCGGCGCCAATGCCTTGAATAAGGTGCGGCCCTGCGGGATTGCCCGAAAGGACGGCCGATTCCGCAGGCTCGACAGCGAACAGCCCCACCGAGGGAAGGTGTTCGCGCAGGTAGCGCCCTGTCCCCGTGATGGTTCCGCCTGTGCCGACGCCCGCAACAAAGGCATCCACCGTTCCGGCGTCCGAGAGGATTTCCGGACCCGTCGTGCGGTAGTGCGCTTCCGCATTATCCGGATTGGAGAACTGATCCAGAAGTACATAGCCTTCCGTGGCGGCCAGCCGCTGGGCTTCCTCAACGGCCCCGCCCATACCCTTCGCGGCGGGGGTGAGAATGAGTTCCGCCCCAAAACCGCGGAGCAGGGCTTTGCGTTCGTCACTCATGGATTCCGGCATGGTCAGGATAAGCTTGAACCCCATGCATGTGGATACGACCGCCAAGCCGATGCCGGTGTTTCCGCTGGTCGGTTCGACAATGGTTCCGTTCGGCTTGAGGGTGCCCTTTTCGAGAGCCCCCTGAATCATACGGAGGGCGGCACGGTCTTTGATGGAGCCGCCAGGGTTGCGGGATTCGACTTTGACCAGAATCTCCGCGTCAAGACCTGCGGTCAGTTTGGCGAGCCGTATCAGCGGCGTTTTTCCGATGCTCTGCAACAGATCCATAACGTTTCCTTTTGCTCCGAGAGCAGGTTACAGGACGGAATGATATATTTTTTCCAATTCGACACATCGCGCTTCGACGGAGTAGCTTTGCCCTCTGCGGGCGCTGTTCGCTCCCCACAGTTTCCGGCGCTCAGGATCAGAGGCCATTTCCTGTAAGGCTCGCGTTAAGGCTTCCGTATCATCCGGCGGAACCAGCAGCCCATTATTTTGAGCTATTTCAGGAACTCCGCCCACTGTCGCCGCCACTACGGGCAACCCCATGCGGATGGCTTCGAGAAGCGTATTGGGAGCCGAGTCCATATTCTTTGAAGGGAAGACAAATGCATCGGCTATCTGGAGGTAATCGCTGACGCGTTCGGTCTGCCCTATGAGACGGACTTTTTCTCGGATTCCCAGCGTATCGCAGAGAGGAAGCCAGAGATCGGGGTTGGCTCCCACCATGACCAGATACGCGTCAAGGCAAGCGGAGGAAAAAGCCTTCAGAAGCGGTTCTATCCCCTTGGCAGGATTATTGTTTCCCACATAGGTAAAGATAAGGGCTTGCTCGGGGATGTCCAGTTCCTGTTTTACGGCGGAGGCGGGGCGCGTGGGAATCACGCGATCATCGGGAATGCCGTTTGGGATGACGTGGATTTTGTGCTTGGGGCAACACCAGCTGATTGCCCGGGCACAGGCTTCCGAATTGGGAAGGAAGGCCTTCATTGAAGGCGAAAGGTAGGGGAGGGGATTACCCGGGCGGTATATGACGCCGCGATGTGCGACGCAGGCCAGCTTCCGGTTCCGCCAAAACAGGCCCCACCATGCAACGCGTTTTACAGCCTTATTGTGAAAGGCGTGAACGATGGTCGGCGTATCCGGCGAGGGGAAGAGGCTTTCCACATAGGCACGGTGTTGCGCCGGATCTTCCGGCAATATATTCCAGAGGGGATTGGATGCCGCATTGGGCAATTCCCAGAGCGTCGAATCATGGGGGAGACAGAGTGCCACATCATGGCCCCGTTCGCTCAACCCCTGGGCTTGGTAGACTGCTTGGCGTGTACCGCCGCTGCGGTTGCTGGACGAGGTAATGATGATTACGCGCATGACGTCCTCTCTTTCGGAGCGCTGTGTGTGAAAACGCGTTTGCTCAGATAAGATGGCGAAAGATATCGGTATAGGTGTTCCGCATGAGCAGGGCCAGCTTGAGCCGCTGTGCCGCAGTGTCTCCAGGCTTGCGCCGGAAGAGGGAAACGATATGCCCGCTTACGGTCGTAAAGTCCGTATCGCCGCGCTCCCCGAATTTGTCGATATACGATCGCACGAGGAGATCAAAGGCGTTGGCCTGTTCCCGTTCTTTATTGGTATGTGCCTGTTCGTATAGCCCAAGCATGAAACGTTCGAAGAGGAACTCGCCATCGGAGGGGAATGAGCGTTTCAGCCCAAGACGCCAGAGGCCGATACCCATGGCGCGCAGTTCCCGGATGGCCCGTTTTCTCTGGCGAAAATGCAGTTTCCGTATGCCCAGGAGCTCGAGCTCCTGGGCAAAATCCATACTTTCCAGTATGGCGGAGAAGTTTCCCAGCACCTCTTCCGTCATATCGGGCAGAGAGCCTTGAGAGACTGTTGACACAATCCGCTCCGGAATCAGTCGGAAGGTTTGTCGGAAGAACGTTTGCGCCCCTTAAAGCCGCGGCCGCCTTCGCGTTTGCCTTCCTTGGAGAAGGGCTGGCCTTCGCGTCGGCCGCCTTCTCGGCGAGGACCGTTTTCCCGCGGGCCACGCCGCCCGCCGTCGGTATGGGGCTTGGGGGGCCGTGCTGCACCCTCCGATTCCTTACGCGGCGTACCCGCCGGAAGGAATGCCGTGGGGTTGAGGCTCTTCTGGTAACAATCATCGAGAAGCAGCGTCAGCAAATGCCGTTGTTCCGGATCTTCCGCGATGCTTTGCACCAGCGGCTCAAAACGCTTCATGCGTTCGCGTTCCAGCCCGTTGAGCTGCCGGAAACGGGCTTCGAGGAGGGCCGTAACCCGCATACCGACCGCATGGGCGACTTCTTCGTCCGTAGGGGCCATGTGTTGGGTGAGCGGTACCTTGAAATACTTGGCGATCCGCTGGAGTTCCATTTTTTCCATGATGTCGACGAGGGAAATGACCACACCGGCGGCTCCGGCGCGCCCGGTGCGTCCCGCCCTGTGGATGTAGGATTCCCTGTCGTCCGGCGGCTCGTAGAGGAACACATGGGAGAGTTCGGGAATGTCAATGCCGCGTGCGGCCACGTCCGTGGCGACGAGGAACCGGATGGTGCCTTTGCGCAGCCGGGAAAGGACATCTTCGCGGCGGCTCTGGGACAGGTCGGCGGACAACTCGTCGGCGTTGAATCCAAAGCCTTGCAATACGGCGGTCACGAAGTGCACCGTAGCCTTGGTATTGCAGAAAATGATGGCGGAGGCCGGGTTTTCGACTTCCAGAATCTTGATCAGCGTGCGATCCTTTTCCATGCTCTTGCATTCGCAATAGAGATGCTGGACTTCCGCCACATGGATCTGCGTCGTGGACAGGGAGAGCATCTGGGGATCGGTCAGGAATTCTCCCGCCAGCTTGAGCACATGGGGCGGATAGGTAGCCGAGAACAGCATCGCATGGATGGACGTTTCGGGCAGGTACCGCTGTATTTCTTTCATATCCGGATAGAAGCCGATGGAAAGCATACGGTCGGCTTCGTCAAAAATCAGAGCGGAAATATGATCAAGGTTGAGCGTGCGCCGCAGGAGATGGTCAAGCACACGGCCTGGCGTCCCCACAACAACGCTGACCCCCTGACGGAGCGCGTCCATCTGCTTGCCGTAGCCGACTCCGCCATAGACGGCGGCCACGGTAAAGCCGCTCCCTTTGAAAAGCGTTTTGGCTTCCTGTTCCACCTGAACGGCAAGCTCGCGGGTCGGAACGAGAATGAGCGCCTGTACGGCGGGCATGGCCGGGTTCAGGCGGGCCATGAGCGGAAGCAGGTAGGTTCCCGTCTTACCGCTGCCCGTACGGGACTGGACCATGAGATCCCTCCCTTCGAGCAGATAGGGGAGAGCGCGGGACTGCACGGGCATAAGGCTGTTCCACCCGGCCTTGGCGCAGGCTGTCTGAAGCAATTGAGGCAGATCGGCGAGGGAGACTTCCGGGAGGGCGTTTTCGGGCTCGTCGACGGAGATGATTTCAGAAGACGTCTGGATGGTGTTGGAGGGGTGAGACTTGGCTTTGGCCTTCTGGGCAGCCGGGGTGGCCTTGGCCTCTTGCATTTGTTCGGTCATGTAATGTCCAAAAGTGAAAAGGTGAAACGAGAACTCCGGGCTCCGGGAACGTCCCTATTTGATAGGTATCGGAAAGCCGAATCGACATAGCACGATGGTTGCCCGGTACGGAGCGGAAATTTTCTCAAACAAAAAACGGCAAAGGCGTTACGAAGGATTGTCTCGTACGGTCTCCGGCAAGCAGAGCCGACGGCATGTTGGGCAGCCAGTCGAAAAAAGAAAAAGCCAAACCTCAGCAACGCAAGCTAAGAATGATAACAGACCTGCCACACAAGGCAAGCTCTGAGAGAGGCCGTTTCGTGGGTATTTTCCGGAGAGCAGAGCCCATGAAGGATCTCGTTCCTATGATAACACCTCTTCTAAGGGCTTGTTCCAACGTAGCGAAGCATATTCACCCTCAACCCATTGGATGGATGAGGGCCGAATGCCGAGTTTCTCCCAGCGGGGAAGCAGGCCCCCCTTATGGCCAGAGAAAAAGCCTTGGCAATATTGGGGGAAGAAGAGTTCATCCGGCGGCAGGAAGCCGTTCAAAGCGAAATGCGAACGGACCGTTTCGAACAGCGCTTCACTTTGGATGATATTGCCGAGTGCCGGGTGGCGGGGCCCCGCCAATACGGATTCATCCAGTTCACGCTCCGGGGCGAGGCTCAACCGGATGACGGGGATTCTCCGTGCCCATGCAGAGGCAAGGGCTTTCCCGAGGGTGGTTATGGTCGTGTCCAGTTCCCAGGGCGCATATTGGCCCATCCTCCACCGTTCCGCCAGCGGCGTACCGTCCACGACGAGACAGGGATAAAAACGCAAACAGGAAGGAGAAAACGCAAGGGCCTCTTCCACATCTTCAGAGAAGCGTTGCGGAGTGGAGCCGGGCATACCGGGGAGTAGCTGGATGCCGAGTTTGAGGCCGCTTTCCTTGATCAAACGGCAGCCTTCCCGCGCCCTATCGCCATTGTAGCCGCGTTGCACGTCCAACAGCGCTTCGGTATGGAATGACTGTATTCCCAGCTCAACAAGATCCAGTCCCGCATGGCGCAATGCCTGCAACCGATCCGGGCGGAGCGCATCAGGGCGCGTCGAACACCGGACCCGGCATACGATGCCTTTTTCTTTGGCTTGCATGGCCAACGCCAGACATTCCATCTGGAGGCGTTCAGGGAGAGCGGTGAACGTACCGCCGTAGAAGGCCAATTCGATGGGACGAGAGGCCGTCCGCTCCATGTGATGCGTCTCTAACTCGGACAAAAGATTGGCAAGAGCTTGTGGGTATGGTAGGCAATCAGAAGGTCGCGTGTGCCCCGTCTGCTTGTCTTGAGCGCAAAAGAGGCAACGATGTGGGCAGCCTGCAAAAGGCAAAAAGAAAGGGACGATGGCGGGACGCTGTCGCGGGGCTGATGCGCCGGGGTTGCCGACCGGAAAAAGGCACTCGCGCGCATGGCGTCCCGTGGAAGAGTTTTTTTTCATACCTGTTGATTTGTTTGGTATTAGACGATAAGTGTTGGTATACCTTGGCGCTTATCGATTTGTACACAGTGTTTTGTTCAGAGACTATCCCACAGTTCACCGTGGAGGTCGAGCCCGAGGTAAGAAAAAGGAGCCGCTATGCCTGCATCACAACATGAAGATTGTATTTTTTGTAAAATCGCACGTGGGGATATCCCTTGCACATCCGTCTTTGAATCCGAAGAGCTGATAGCTTTTCTGGATATCAGCCCCGTCAACAAAGGACATACTCTGCTTGTTCCTAAGGCGCATATGGAAACGCTGTTCGATATGCCCGCTGGTATAGGCGAAACGTTATTTGCTGCTATGAAGCAGGTGGGCTCTGCCGTTATGAAGGCGACGGGTGCGGAAGGTCTGAATGTCGTTCAGAATAACTATTCCGCTGCGGGGCAGCAAGTTCCGCACGTGCACTGGCATCTCATTCCCCGTTTTGCTGATGACGGTTATACGGCGTGGCCGCAGGGAGCATATCAAGATATGCAGGAGATGGCGGCCCTTGCTGACGCCATCCGGGAAAAACTATAACCGACGATTTCAAGGATGAGCAGAAAAGGGTCATATTCTCCCGCTGTAGGCGTGCAATCTTCTTGAACTATAGATAAATAGAGAGTATACTTAGGGACAGGCAAACCTCGTTTCGAGTGATAGTGCGTCTTTGGGGGAAGATGTGTCCGAAAAGGAGCGAGAAAAGTGGTTTTGCCTGTTTTTCTTTACAAAAAAACTGTGTAGGGACCCGATAGGAGCGACGACGGGCTGCACAGGGCGTTGAGAAAAGCATATTTGGGAGTCGGCAACAACGAAGAGTCTCCAGTTCTCCTCAAGAGAGGCCTTTCGTCAAAGGGCATTGCGACGGAATGTCTCGCGGAGGAAACGATACTTGTGGAATGCTCTGGATGCTCGAACATTTTGGGAAGTATGGAGGAACTATGAACAGAGCACTGACCAAAGCGGATATTGTAGAAGCCATTTATGAGAAGACCGACAGAAATCGCGCTGATGTGAAGAACACGGTGGAAATTCTGCTTGGTCTGATGAAGCAGGCCATCAAGAAGGATGATGCCCTCTTGGTGAGCGGATTCGGGAAATTCGAGGCTTACGACAAGGAAGCGCGCAAGGGCCGCAATCCTCAAACGGATGAGACCATTACGCTCCCTCCCCGCAAGGTGGTCGTGTTCCGTCTGTCTCGCAAGTTCCGTGCGGAATTGAACGGCGAGGAAGTTGAAGCCTAGCCCCTTTTAACGTTGAAAGATATGTATGGAGAAGGGAGGGAAAAGTTTTGAAAAAAACTTTCCCTCCCTTCCCTCGCTCTGCCCGTGCTGAGTACGTCCTTCCCTTTCAAAGGCTTTTGTGCCTGTCCCATCGCTTCCGCATTTCCCGCTTCCCGGCACAGATTGCTTTGGAGGAATACAATGAAGCGCCCTCTCATGCATCATGAGCGGGCGCTTTTGTTATGGGTATGGGCGGTTCAGCTTCGGATCCAGCCCTGTACGATTGGGGCATTGAGAAGCTGTTCGGCAATCAGTATGTTTCCCGTTTTTCCCGGATGGAGCCCGTCATCCAGATCGGCGACGTATACGGCGGGGAGCCCTTTGAGAAGATCAAGATAGGCGACACCGAGATCGAGGCAGAGCCCGGCATAGGTTTCGTTCAATTTGTTCAGCCGTTCCAGGTGATCCGGGTTTTTCACCGGGGGAGGCCCCATCATAAGGACCGGAGCTTCCATCTGCGCTTCGGAAAGAATGGCTTGGGCGTTTTGGGTGCTTTCCTGCATAGGGACAGCGACATTGCCGTTGGGAGCCGCCATGTCTACGGTGCCGAAACAGAAAATCAAATAGGGCACGGTGGCGTCATTGACACGGGAGCGGTATTCGGAAGCCCAGCGTTCTCGGATTTGAAGGCTCGAATGTTTGCGGACGCCCAGATTGTAGAAGGTGGAAGGCGGGACGGGAAGGCCGGCGCGCTGGGACGCCAATCCGGCGAATCTTCCGATCCAGCCTCCGGCAAGGGTATCGTTGACCCCCAGAGTAATGGAGTCGCCAAAAAAGAAAAATGTTTTCACAGTCCTCTCCTTGTTTCAGCAAACCAGTCTGCATGATTCCTGTGTTTCCTGCCGCAGCAATGCCTCTATCCTTTTTCCGCCACATGCAGGCAGACAATGCCCGAACACAACGGAATATGGTAAATCCGTTTGAAACCCGCCGCGCGCATTTCATCGCTCAAGGCATCCGCCGAGGGGAATTCGATGATGCTCCTGGCGAGGTAGGCATAGGCACCGGGATCTCCGGAAAGCCTGCCGACGACAGGCAATATCCTTTTCAGATAGAAATTGTAGATGCCGAGCCAGATACGCGTCTTTCCCGTCCCAAATTCCAGGATACAGGCCCGGCCTCTGGGCTTGAGGACTCGCGCCATCTCCGCGAAGGAGGCTGAGCGGGGGGCAATGTTGCGGATGCCGAAAGCCATGGTGAGGCCGTCCATACACGCGTCGGGGAGAGGCAGGGCTCGTGCGTCGGCCCCGACGGAAAGAACGAAGTCTTTGTCTTCTCCCGAAAGCTTCTTTTGCCCATGCACCAGCATGGGAGGGCAAAAGTCCATTGCCAGCACCTGTGCGGCGGGGTGGCGCTTGCGCACCGCTAATGTAACATCCAACGTACCCGCAGCAAGATCGAGAACCCGCTTTCCTTCCGCCTGCCCGGGAAGTACGGCATCGGCAAGGCATTTTCGCCAGCCTTGGTCCAAACCCAGGCTTAAGAGCCTGTTCAACGGATCATACCATTTGACGATACGGGCGAAGAGCCCCGAAACTTTTGCCGCGTGTGCGTCGGTCGCCGTTCCGGTTTTTTCTTCAAGTAGTTCTTGAGAGTTTTCAGCGTTCACTGGTGTCATCCTGTGTCGCGTTGTCTTCCAGCGTATCGAGAACAATCTTGTAGATGGCGGGGAAATGTTCCGCAAAGTTGCTCGGAGAAATACGCTGGGTTTCGATGAATTTGACGATGATTTCTTTCGTAACCTGCAACGCTTCTTTATTTTCTTTACCCATGAGTACCCCTCACGGTTCAGTGTCGGAAAACCCGTCCGTTGGGGAATGGCCTTGACCACAATGGACAAAACCGGACGGGGAAAACAGGAAGAAACAGGCCATGCTCCTCCCCGTTTTTTTCATACATATCACGTAAGCGTATTCCGGTCGAGCGGTGTAGCCTCCACCAGGTCGGCAAAAGTCCGCATATGGCATGGGGCCGTATCAATAGTGTTGGTTTCTACCGCAACTGAGCCGGATCAAAGGAAGAGGCGTCTTCCTTTTGGGGAAGACGCCTCAATACCAAAGATGTTGCGGTGAATTATTCGAAGGTTTCCGTGCCGGTGTTCAGCTCACTGACATCCTCATTCTCCGCGAAAGGCTCCGTATTCAGATCCCCTTCAAGCTTGGAAACGAGCAGGGCACCCGTGGCATCGCCGAGGACGTTGATGGAGGTGCGGATCATATCGAGCACACGGTCGATGCCAGCGATCAGGGCCAACGCTTCCAGCGGGATGCTGATCTGGGTGAAGACGAGGCTGACCATGATAAGGCCAGCCCCGGGGACGCCGGCTGTGCCGATCGAGGCGAGAAGCCCCATGAGCATGACGGTAAGCTGGTCGCTCAAGGTCAGCGGGATGCCATACACTTCGGCGGCGAAAACAGCCGCGACGCCCATATAAATGGCGGTGCCGTCCATATTGATGGTATTGCCGAGCGGGATGGAGAAGCTGGCAACGCCCTTGGAGGCCCCGAGGCGGCGTACGGATTGCAAGTTGGTGGGAAGGGCCGCCGCGCTGGAGCACGTCGTAAAGGCGATGAGCCACGGTTCGAAAACGCCGCGGAAGAACGTGGGAAGCGGGATACGGACCACATATTTGACCAGCGGGCTGTAACAGATGATGACGTGCAGGACGGACGCGATGGCCGAGACGAGGATGAGCTTGCCGAGAGGCAGGAGCACCTTGAGGCCATGCTGGCTGACGGTGTAGGAAATGAGGCCGAACACGCCGATGGGGGCATACATCATGACCATGTTGGTCATGCGGATCATCACGTCGCCGATGAGTTCAAAAATACGGAGCAGCGGTTTGCCCGTTTCGCCGAGGGAGCTCAGGGCAAAGCCGAAAATAACGGCAAAGAAGATGACCTGCAGCATGTTGCCCTTGGCGAGGGCATCTATGGGGTTCATAGGCACGATGTTGAGCAGGGTCTGGATCAGGCTGGGCGGCGTGATCTGCTTTGCCTCCAAGCCTTTTGTGGAAAGATCCAGCCCAATGCCGGGCTGCATGATGTTGGCGAGGAACAAACCGATGGCCACGGCCACGCCCGTGGTGAGGAAGTAGTAGACGAGCGTTTTGGTGGCGACGCGCCCCAGTTTGCTCAGGTCATGGATGCCCGCGGCCCCTGCAATAATCGTGGCAAGGACCAGAGGCACGACCACCATGCGGATCAGGGTGATGAAAAGCTGCCCGAACGGGCGCAGGTAGGCGGCGGTAAACTCGGCGGAAGTCATGCTCCCGACGATGACGCCAAGGACAAGCCCGATGACCATCTGCACCGGAAGGCTCATTTTGGAATGTTTCTTTGACATAATCTCCTCCCCTCTACGATTGATGTAGTCAAAACGGCTGCCTGCAAAAGGGCAACCAAGGTACGGCTCTACGGTCATAGACAATTGTGGCGCAAAGGACAAGAACTAATTGTTTTTCTATTTATTAAATAAAGTAACTAGGTTGAAAGATTGTAAATCGGTATTCCATACACAATATGTCGCGCACGGAGAGGTGATCTGACCAAAAGGGAAAAGGGGCTCGTCCGGCAGGGTTGACAAGTGCACGCAAACAGGCTCAAAAAAGAACCATGCAAAGAGAAGCCTTCACCCGGTGCGTTCCCGGATGGTCTCGGTGCTTCTTCAAGCTTTCATCCGAACGGAGACGATATGAGCACAGGACAGATGGACAATAAGACCTATGACGTCATTTTTGTCGCTCGCAAGAATGCGGAAAACAAGAATGCGGGAATGATTGCGGAAAATGTGGACAAGGCAACCGCCATTCGCTTCGCCCAAAGATATTGCCACCGTAACGAAGATAACGAAGGCGTGATGATTGCCTATCACGGAACGACGGTTCAGCCGGAAGGCTCGGAATGGTGGTTCCACTAGGACCTGCTGCTTCGCAGAAAGAAACAAAGACAGCCCGGAATCCTTTCGGGCTGTCTTTGTTTTGTTGTGCGTATGCTGCGGGCGTTAAGGCGGCGGATGGAGTTATTTCAACGCGGCCTGCGCAATGGCGGGGACGCTTTCAACCAGCAGCGTCGTCACCTTTTCGGCGTTTTGCTTGAAGACGAGAGACACTTCCTCCCAGCTTACCGGGGCTTCGTCCTCCTTCCAGCAGTCGTAGTCCGTGGACATCGCCACGGCGG